>Ga0123337_10003279_pt1 | contig 17409 bp, 15 predicted proteins | sample frozenSSSSmetaG_FD_89792 | JGI IMG/M metagenome (GOLD analysis project Ga0123337, IMG submission 89792) | Glacier valley bacterial and archeal communities from Borup Fiord, Nunavut, Canada, to study Microbial Dark Matter (Phase II) -... | ecosystem: Environmental > Aquatic > Freshwater > Ice >... | reverse complement strand
GCCATGGCCATTACAATGGATGCAACGGAAATGAACGCACTAAAAAGTTTTAAAATAGAAGAAATGGACGCCGTAGTGGTGGCTATTGGTGAGAATTTTGAAGCTTTGATTTTGACTGTGGTGAATCTTTTGGACCTTAAAATTAAGCGTATTATTGCAAGGGCTGGCTCACCCCACCAAAAAATGATTCTGGAAAAACTAGGTGTTACGGAAACGCTTTCTCCTGAGGAAGAGGTAGGAATTTTGGTTGCAGAACGCCTGATTCATCCAAGTGTAAAAACATTCCTTCAATTGCCGGATGGTTATGAAATTGCAGAGATAGAGGCGCCTAAAGGCATTGTGAATATGACCATTGAAAAGATTGAATTTGATGTTAAATACAATTTAAGCCTTATTACGATTAAACGCCTGTATGAGGTCGATAAAAGAAGTGGGGTAGAATTTGAAAGACATCTTTTAGGTGTTGTGCAGTCGAATACGGTCATATATGGTAATGATGAAATCATCATTATGGGTAAAGAGATCGATATTGAAAGATTTATTGAGTTGAATAAATAAACTCAGGCTTGTTTTTTCCTTCATACAAAAGAGAAAAATCAGATATTTTGATCGCACAGGTTTTTATAAAACGCTCTGGAAATCTGCTGAAACACCAACGTTTTACTTTTTGTTTCACGCATTTTGTCATATATTTGACTCGTGGTACACCAATTGATTATTTGAAGTAGAGACAATATGAATTTTAATAAAAAAATTTTTGGGGGCCATTTAGAGGCTGAGGATTCAGAGGGAGGAGACTTGTTCCCACTTTTTTCACAACAAGAAGAAAAAGAAAGCAACCGTCAGACGGTACCTGAAAGTCTGCCAATATTGCCGATTCGGAATACGGTTTTATTTCCGGGTGTGGTTTTCCCAATTACTGTGGGTCGTGACAAATCAATCAAGCTGATAAAAGATGCTAATAAGGGAGATAAAATTATCGGTGTATTTGCGCAGATTGATCCGGAAACAGAGGAGCCTACAATCACTGACCTGAATCGCATCGGCACCATGGCGCAAATTATCAAAATTCTGCGCATGCCGGATGGCAATACCACTGCAATTATTCAAGGTAAACGCAAAATAGAATTGGGAGAAGAGATATTCTCTGAACCCTATCTCAGAGCGCACGTCAAGGCGATAGAAGTAGAGGATGAAAAACAAGATAAGGAATTAAAAGCCCTGATCAGCAGCATTAAGGATACTGCAACAGAAAATATCGAATTATCTCCCAATATTCCTTCAGAGGCAAATTTTGCTTTAAGAAATATAGACAGTGATAATTTTCTGGTAAGTTTTATTGCGTCGAATCTTAACATATCTTTAGTTGAAAAACAAAGTATTCTAAACTCCAACACATTAAAGGAGCGTGCAAATCTTGTTTTTGAGCACCTTATCCGCGAAAACCAGATGTTGAAACTGAAGGATCAGATTCAAAGCAAAGTTAAAGTTGATATAGACAAACAACAGAAAGAATATTTCCTACAGCAACAAATCAGAGCGATTCAGGAAGAACTGGGACATGATAGTCCTGATAGAGAGATTCAAAGTCTCAGGGAACGCGGTGCAACTAAAAAGTGGTCAAAAGAAACTGCGGAAGCTTTTAATAAGGAACTGGATAAATTATTAAGGATTAATCCTGCCAGTCCTGACTATTCTGTTAGTTTGAACTATGCGCAAACACTGCTTGATTTGCCCTGGAATGATTTTACAAAGGATAATCTTGATATCGTTAAGGCTCAGAAGGTATTGGATGCAGATCATTTTGGACTGGAGAAAGTCAAACAACGCATACTTGAATATCTTGCGGTCATTAAGTTAAAAGGGGATTTAAAAAGTCCTATTATATGTCTTTATGGCCCTCCGGGGGTCGGAAAAACTTCACTCGGAAAGAGTATAGCCAGAGCTTTGGGCAGAAAATACGTCAGGGTATCGCTCGGTGGATTGCATGACGAGTCAGAAATCAGGGGGCATCGCAAGACCTATATTGGGGCAATGCCGGGTAGAATTATTCAGAATCTTAAAAAGGTAAAATCGGGTAATCCGGTTTTTGTACTGGATGAAATCGATAAGGTAGGGAATGACTTCAGGGGCGACCCTTCTTCAGCCTTGCTGGAAGTGTTGGATCCGGAACAGAATACAACTTTCCACGATAATTACCTGGAATTGGATTATGATTTGAGTAAAGTCATGTTTATTGCTACAGCAAATTCACTTGACAGTATTCAGCCGGCCTTATTAGATAGAATGGAAATTATCGAACTGAGTGGTTATACCGTTGAAGAAAAGATACAAATAGCACAGAAATACCTGGTGCCGAAACAACGCAGCATGCATGGTCTGAAAGCCAATCAGTTTAAACTAACGGATAAGGTACTTGAAACCATTATAGAGGAGTATACCCGTGAAAGCGGTGTAAGGAATCTTGAAAAGAAAATCGCTGCACTTGTCAGGCATAATGCCATGCTGACAGCCAAAGAAACCAATATCTCTCCATCGCTTAGTAGGGAAGATGTACAAAAGATTCTTGGGGTAGACAAAATGGATAAAGAAATTTATCAGGACAATGACACTGCCGGTGTTGTTACCGGATTGGCCTGGAGTCCTGTAGGAGGAAGTATCTTATTTGTAGAAAGCACTTTAACACGTGGTAAAGGTAATCTAACACTAACAGGTAAACTGGGAGATGTGATGAAAGAAAGTGCCACTACAGCCATGACATTTCTGAAAGCCAACGCAGAATACCTGAATATTGATTACAGGGTCTTTAATGTTTGGGATGCACATATTCACTTTCCGGCCGGAGCTATTCCTAAAGACGGGCCAAGTGCCGGTATCACCATTCTGACATCGCTTGCCTCATTGTACACACAGCGAAAGGTAAAACCATTTCTGGCCATGACAGGAGAAATCACACTCAGGGGCAGGGTATTGCCGGTTGGTGGTATCAAAGAGAAGATTCTAGCCGCTAAAAGAGCAGGGATTAAAGAAGTGATCATGTGCCATGAGAATAAAAAAGATGTGGAGGATATTCCGCAGCAATACCTTAAAGGCGTGAGTTTCCATTATGTCAAACACATGCTGGAAGTATTGGATTTTGCCTTGATGGAAGAAAAGGTGGCTAAACCATTAAATTTTAAAATCGAAGAGATAAAACAGGCATGATGCACCTGTTCAGGTTAACAGGTCTGTTGATTTGTGTTTTTGCTCGGTATATGCTTGCAAACCTAAAAAAGTTGCACCAACTCTGCCGACAGCAGATCAGCCAATATCAGTCTGTGGGAGCGCCGCATTGACCTATACAGCACATATTAAACCGTTAATGGATGCCTATTGTGTGGATTGTCATCATTTGTCCAAAAAGTCGTGGAATAGATTTAAGTACTTATGAACTTGTAAAGGAAGAAGCGGGAACACACAGATTTATTGCTTCTATAGACATGACATGCCTTTTTCAACCATGCCTAAGACACATTAAAAATTAGCGAATATTGCCATTTTGATGGTCAATTGCTGGATTCAAAACAGTAGGAAGTTGCAGTAAGTGTTGGGTGTTTCATTCCCGAAGCAGAACAATTGATGTCTGAATATTTTTTCTCGAAACTGTAGGGTAAAAGGTATAGCAACAGAATGATTGGGGTATTTATTTGTTTAGGAATAAAGTTTTTTAATCTAAAAAAAAGCTGTTAATTAGCAGAAAATTAGGATAAAAATCTTTAAAATAGAATCTGCATGAAACAAGTTACCATCATGAAACAATCGACCAAAATAATTGGCTTATCTTTATGCATCATTGCATCTGTTTATGCCTGTAAATCTAAAAAGATTGCATCAGTTCCACCGCCACCGCCGGCTACAGCGCAAGAGCCGCCTAAGGCAAAATCAATCTGTGATGATATGGCTCTGACTTATACCAAAGATATTAAGCCACTATTGGATGCTTATTGTGTGTATTGCCATAATACTCAGAAAAAATCAAATGGAATTGATTTATCGAGTTATGAATGGGTGAAAGAGGAAGCGGGTAAAGACAGATTCATGGGTTCAATAGAGCACAAAGCGGGATATTCTCCCATGCCTCGTATGCTGTATACAAAACCGATAGGACCTGCACCAGGGCCGCCGTCTTCACCTATGGCAAAAATAACGAAACTTTCTGACAGTACTATTCAGGTGATTAATTGTTGGATCGAGAACGGCCGAAACTTATAAAGATTTTTACTTAAAGAGGCTTTGTTTCTGGTGTGTTTGACGTCGATTTAGAATAGACTATTCGATGTAAATTTCCATTTCACCAACTGCGCCGTCAAGCTCTACCCATGCGACTGTATCCGGGCCAAGATCCAGAAACATCACATGTCTGTCCACTCCGGTTTTTTTATCCATCATGGTTTTTATACTGATAATCCTGAATTTTTTACCAGCATATTCGCAAGGCAAAACTTTTGCATCAAAATCACCGTCAAGAAAGAAAAATTCATAAAAGTCATCCCCGGTTGCCTTGTTGTAACTTGCATTTGCATTGGGAAATCTTGTTTTTCTGTAATATTGAATGTATTTAAATCCTTTGGCCGGACACGCTGCAAGAAATACGGAATCTCCCACTTGTACGGTCCTGCTGCTGTCTTTTGTTTCTGCTTTGATACAGGTGATAAGCATCATGAAAAAAGAGAAAAGAAGGGTTGCTTTCATTTGTATTGAATACTACAATTTTACAGCCAAAATAAGAAAAATTTTTTGTATTTGAAAAAAAGATGTTATTTAGCGGAAAATTAAACAAAGACAATGGAAGACTTTAGGGATAAGAACAGTATTTTTTCAAAACGTGTGAAAGCTGGCAAAAGGACATATTTTTTTGATGTAAGAAGTACAAAATCAAACGATTACTTTCTGACCATCACTGAAAGTACAAAGAAGTTTGATGATGGAAATTATGTTAAATCCAAGATTTTTCTCTACAAGGAAGATTTTAATAAGTTCTCGGAAGCTTTAAATGAAACGATTAAACACGTGAAAAGCGAGTTACTTCCCGAATATAATTATGATGAGTTTTCAAGGAAGGAATACGACCCTGAAACAGCACCATCTTCCAATTAGACCGCAACTGTTTCGTTTGAATTGTTTTCTCATGCTGAGAAAACTTATTTCTTTTTGTAAAACTCACTTAAATTCATCAGCAAGCTAAACTGATTGCTGCTAATGCCCGGAAAATAAGCAGCGCTTCCGTAACTGATATTAAATTTACTGATTTTGAATCCCAGACCCCAGCTGAAACCACTGGTGCCTTTTTTCTGTTCTTGCGTAAGCTCCTTGCGGCGCATGTGATTATATCCGAATCTCAACACAAAGTTTTTTGAGAAATTTAATTCTCCACCAATGGTGACATGTCTGAGGGCATTGTCTCCGAGTGACATCTTTTTAATCCTGTCGTTTCCATTTTCATCCTTCTCGTTGGTGTTTTTAATGTCGTAACGCATATCAGGTCTCTGTAAATCGTGTAAAACAATATTGTAGCGGAAGGGCAGATGCTCAAGTTTTTTGGACAAGCTTAAAGCAAGTTCAAAGGGCAGATTATCCCTTTGCCTGCCACCATATGGAATGGCTTGAAATCCAATGTTGCGGGCATAAGCAGTGACGGTCAATTGTTTGGATGAGTCGTGATATATTCCGGACAAATCCGTGGATAAGCCATTGCTGACATAAGATTCATAAATAGAATAAATATATTTTACTGTGGCGCCATAACGGAATTTTTCTCTCCATTGTTGTCCCCATGACACATGAAAACACTGGTCTTTTACGGCAAATACGCCCGTGCTGATACCATTGGGTAAATAACCATCAAACTTGCCGTAATCAAGATACATCACTCCGACGCTGAAGGTTCCCAGTTGTTTAAAATCTCTGCCGTAAGCAAAATATCCAGAGTTAATATCCGAAACATAGTTGTTATAAGTTGCGAAAGCATGGTTGTGCATCTTTTGATTCAGGGCTGCGGGGTTATTCCAGCCCAAACTAAGGTCGTTGTCCAAAGCTGAAATAAAGTTGGTTCCCAGAGCAACCTGTCTGGATGAGGCAGGCATGTTTAAAAATGCATAGACACCACGTCCACCAATTTGCGCCTGCAAATGGAGAAAGCCGGATAAAAACAAAATGACTGATATGATGAATTTCATGCTTTATGCAATATTTTTAATAGTAACTTAATGTAAAATCGAATGTTTTATTGTGAAGCGAATATAAAACGTCAAAGATATGACACAGGGATTAAAAAATAGTATCTCTGGCATTGCTGACGCCGCCCACCATCCCCAGACCGTTCGCCACGTTGCTTCTTAAGATAATAGGATCGTTCGTTAAACCATTCCCATTTTGATTATAAGAGTCCGTTTGTCTGAGATAGTTGTAATAATCTTCTGTAAAACTCTTGATAGAAATTTCAAATTTAGGTGTGCCACTGCCAATCCCTTCCGGAACATTAAATAACAAGACTTTAGTTTTTCCTGAAAATGTTCTGTCGCTGAAAATATAACTGCCGTCATTTAACTTGTCATTGTTGAGAAACAAAATATCGTTGGAGGTGAAATTAAATGGTGTCCAGGTTTGTTGTCCTGAATTGTAATAGCGGATAAGCAGTCGATAGTAGTTGTTTACTCCGGGGTCATCCTGGAAGTTGAGGGTAATCTGCCCGACTTTAAAACCTTCGTTGTCGAGTCCGATAGAATCAATATAAGAAACATTGGTCACAAGGTTTTTGGGTACGGAAAATACGGCCTTGGCTTGCGGAAATCCTGGCGAAGATACATTCACAGTATAATTGTTATTGGCTTTAGGTTTTTGATTCAAAACATAAAAACCACCCTGATAAAGTGCGTTGCCAAGCAGAACGCCGTTTTCAGAAACTGTGACAATAGCATTTTGCAGCAAATAACCGGTTGAATCATTGCTTTTCATAATGGGCAGACTCCTGCTCACCTGAAAAGAAAAAGTATTGTCTGTATTGGCTTCTCCGTTGACAACAATCTTACTCGAATATGGGGGTAATACAAGGTCGATACGTTTACTGCAAGCAGCGGAGAGTGTGAGGATAATAAGAATAAATAAATGTTGTTTCATGACAAATTAAAATTTAACAAAATAAGTGATACCGGGTATAAAGCCAAGGAAACCTCTTTGGTAGGCTTTGGGCTGATTGTTTGTGTTATCAATATAGACGTATGCCGGATTGTTGCGGGCAAGCACATTGTAAATGGAAAATCTATAACCGGATTCTGATGCCCATGACTGATAACGTATTCGATTAAATCCTACATCAATTCTGAAGGTATTGGCAAGTCTGTAATTGTTTTTTTCCGTATAATCATATACCACATGCCCATTGATGTCCAGATATTTTCCAATGGGCACGGATTGCACATTACCTGTTGAAAATACAATATTTGCAGAAATAGTGTGGCGTTCATCCATTTTTGCCTGGGCTACGATATTGACATAATGTCGTCTGTCAAACTGAAAATAATAAGTTTGATCTCTGTTTATTCCGGGTGTATTCCTCTTAGCCCATGCCAATGAATAACTAATCCATCCGGTTAAATCGCCCTTGCGTTTGTGTAGAAAGGTTTCAATGCCGTAATTCCATCCTTTACCATAAAGTACCTTAGATTCCCATTCGTTGCTGGTGAGTATTCCACCGTTGATATCAGCACCCTCTTTAATTTCCAGTAAATGAGTAAACCATTTGTAATAACCCTCAACACTTAATTCAAGATTTTCTTTAAATGGTTTTGAAATGCCTAAGCTGATTTGTTGGGATCTTTGGGGTCTGGATAAATCTGTAGCAGGCACCCATCGGTCGAAGTTCAGCGCCAATAGATTGGAATTGATATTGTCGGCCAGAAGGTGCATGGTTTGATTCATCAATGTATAACTGCCTTTCAGGGCATATTCGTTCCTGATTTTTTTGTTAAAGGATATTCTTGGTTCTGGCAGAAAATAGGATTTATTGGTATAAAAATATGACACCAAACGCGCACCTACAGTAAACTTGAAGTTGTTGTTGATTTTTATCTCATCTTCAATATAAGCAGCGAGCTCCTGTGTTTGAATAGCTTTGCTTATGCCGTAGAATGTATCATTTGAAATCACACCATTTCTATTGTATTTTGTAGCAGTGGCACCAGGAAGAAATGATTTTAAAGAGAACGCTCCACCAAATCTCAACGTATTGGTTTTATCCATGATATAGTCGTAATCAAGCTTGGCATTAAAATCCCGGATAAAATTAATATATTTAAAATTAATGCTTGACGTATTATTGACATTTGCGCTGTCAAAAGAAGAAAGGAAAGATAATCCGATGCTGCTCTGATATTGACTGTAACTGAGTGAAACATTCGAAAAAAGTCTGTGATTAATGATTTTGTTCCACTTCAAAGAAGCGGCGAAGTTGCCCCATTTGATTTCAAAATCCTCTTCCGTCCTGAGTAGGTTGTTATTTTGCCTGCTTACATTTTTACTTAAGGTATAAAACCTGTCGCGACCTGAGTAAATGCTGAAGAATAACTTATTTTTATCATTTAATTTGTGACATACTTTAACGTTTAAATCGTAAAAGGTGTAAATAAGTTTATTAGAATCTGTATTAAGAGCCCTTAAAAATAAAAGATCCCAATGCGACCGTCTTGCAGAAATAGCAAAAGTTGTTCTTCCATCGGCTGATAATGGCCCATTGATATCAAGCGTAAACGCCAATAAGCTGTTGAGAAAAATACCATGAATACCTTTTGAATTTCCTTCTTTCATAGTCACATCTGTAATGGCAGATAATCTGCCACCACTTCTAGCAGAAAAACCACTCTTGGTCAGGTTAATACTGTTAATCGCCTCTGAATTAAAAATAGAATAAAAACCAAAGACATGATTCATATTGTATATAGGTACACCGTCCAATAATACCAGGTTTTGGTCTTGTCCTCCACCTCTTACATACATCCCATTGGTGAGTTCAGTTCCGGGCATTACACCGGGCAAATGTTTAATGGATCTTACCACATCAATTTCACCAACTAAAGAGGGCATGCGGCTAATCTGGAATCCGGGGATTTCTACAAATCCATTTTCTATACGGTCAATAATTTTAAAATTTCTTTCTAAAGCGTACTTAATCAGATCATTTACTGCTTCTTTATTTTTAATCGTCACCCTTCTCGGTCTTTCGATACTGTCGTTTTCCAGAGATTCGTCATCTTCTTCGGTTTCAATTGTAGTATTGTGAAATGGGTCGGTTTGAGGTTCATCCTCGTCCATCTGTCGTAGTTCAACATTTATAAGTTTGTTTTTGTTAATGGCATTTGTGTCAATTTTTGCCAGATAACCCTCATTCATATACATGATGTTTTTGGTGCCATAGGGTATACTTAAAGCATAATAGCCATAATTATTGGTAACGGAGCCTGAACCGGTTTGCGGGCAGAATACATAAGCACCTATCAACACCTCACCCGTTTCGCGGTCTGTAACAAATCCCGAGATAGAGAAACTTTGCGCGAACAATCGGTTAGAGAGCAGAGAAAATATACTCAGGGTCAATACAAAAAGAAGTCTGGTCAACATATATAAAATAAAAATTCAAATTTATAATAATTTAATTCATAAATCAAGCGTTCAAGCAAGCATCTCGGCGTTTTCGATTGATTGTTTTGCTTAATCGCTAAAATTGAATATATTGTAAATTGTTGGTATTGCTCCATTTTTCTGTGTTAAAGGCACAGTTTTTGTAAAAGTGCTTGTATAACTTGTGGAAAAGCCCAAACCCATAAGCTTTATCTTTGAATAACTAATTTGAAAATAAGCCGGTATATTTTCATATCGATTCTGCTCATATATACCTTGGATTGTCAAGCTGTATCACACAGCGATACCGCAATCAGAAACGTCGATACAATTGATGTTTTAAGAGGTCTGGATCTTAAACGGGTACCTAGTTTGGATACTTTACACAAAGTAGCAAAAAAGTATCTGGGGAAGTGGGCACACCTTTTTCTGGCCATTAAAATTGAGGAAAGTGGCAATAACGGCCACTATAGTTGGTTATCTGTCAATCATTATAATTTATGCGGTATGCGTTTTCCAAGATCAAGGCGCACTTATGCTACAGGTTCCACTAATACCAATTATGCAGTCTACCGCAATTGGTTTGAATGTATGCTTGACTTTAAAATTTATCTAGATATCGTTGAAAGGAAATTTGTGGAGAAAAACAAAAAACCTCCTAAAGATGAGGTGGAAATGATTAACTTTATGTATAATTCCTTTAACCATTTTGCCAAATGGAAAAAAGATATGATGATATTGATAAAATATGTCAAAAAGAAATACAAATAGTCGGTTTTGCCCATAGGCATGTTTTTTAATTCTTAATTAATCCTAATTTCGCATCCATGTTTGTTTCCGGATTTACAATTGCCCGCAATGTTGTAAAGGGTGATTATCCCATAAAAGAAGCTGTTTATTCTGTTTTGCCATTATGCGATGAAATGATCATTGCAGTTGGTCAGAGTGAGGATAATACATTGGAGTATATTAGAAGTTTTGATTCACCTAAAATCAGAATTATTGAAACGGTTTGGGACGATACACTCCGGGAGGGTGGTAAAGTGCTTGCCGTCGAGACCAATAAAGCGATGGATGCTCTTAATCCTGCTGCTGATTGGTGTTTTTATATTCAGGCTGATGAATGTCTGCATGAAACCTATATAGAAACAGTTCGCTCAGCCATGAACAGATTTGTGGATGATAAAAAAGTAGAGGGTTTATTATTTGATTATGTGCATTTTTACGGGAGTTATGATTATGTGGCGGATAGCAGAAATTGGTATCGCAGGGAAATACGCGTAGTGAGAAATATCCCCGGCATCACATCCTATAAAGATGCTCAGGGATTCAGGATGAATCATCGCAAATTAAATGTTCGGTCTGCAGGTGGGGCCATATTTCATTATGGGTGGGTGAAACATCCGAAACAGCAATTGGAAAAACTTAAACAGGCGCGCAAGTTCTGGCACAGTGATGAGTTTTTGGAAAAAGAATATGCCAATGCTGAAGCTTTTGATTTTACTATGGTAGATTCACTGCAAAAGTTTGAAGGGACACATCCTTTAGTGATGCAGGAGCGTATCAGGCAGAAAAACTGGGAGTTTGAATACGATATTTCCATCAAAAACCTGAGTCTTAAAAAACGTTTCTTGTATTGGATAGAAAAACTGAGCGGTTGGCGGGTAGGGGAAAATAAGAATTATAAAGTCATCAAATAATAGAGTGAAATTCAGCCTCAGTATAACGTAGGATTGAAGTCAGTATCACCCATAGTGTCATCATTTATTGCAAATGGATATCCAGTGCATCTCTGAGCGCAATACCAAGAAAGTTGACCGACATCACCAATAACATAATAGCTAATCCCGGCACTATGGCGAGATATGCGCTGCCGGATACAATGGCTTTGTAATTTTCCTGAATCATCAGGCCCCAACTGGGCGTGGGAGGGGAAATGCCAATGCCAAGAAAACTAAGGCCTGATTCCAGCAAAATTGCAGAACCGAAAATAGAAACAGAAAGAACTATCAGAGAACTGCTTAAGTTTGGCATAATATGTCTCAGCATAATGCGGGTGGAACTAAACCCTAAGACTTTGGCCGCCTGTATATATTCTTTTTCTCTGATACCAAATACTTGCCCCCTTACAACTCGGGCTATTTCTACCCACGAACTGAGTCCGATAGCGATAAAAATTTGCCAAAAACCTTTGCCAAGTGCAAAATTGATAGCGACCACAAGCAACATGGTGGGGAGACTCCATATCACATTGATAAACCATGAGATTTGAGCATCCGTTTTTCCTCTGTAATACCCTGCCATAAGTCCCAGTGAGGTGCCGATTAACAAAGAAATGATAACAGCAACAAGTCCTATAGCAAGTGAGAACCTGGTGCCCATAACAATACGACTTAACACATCACGACCATAAATATCCGTGCCCAGCAGGAATTTTTTTTGTATCATCTGATAAGAATGTTTGAATTTTTTCAGCGGTATTTTTTCAAGAATAATTTTATTATCCGGATGATACAAAGTGAGTATCGCCGTATCGTTTTGTATGGAACTGTTTTGTATAGCGATGCTTTTTTGCGGTTCTTTTTTGCCATTCCACCAAATGTCTGTCACGCTTTGTTGCTCTGTTGCCGGGACCTCAAAAAAGGCCATCGTACTCATAGGTTTTAGGTCGGCGATGTGCAAATTCATCTGGTTGGCATCCTTCGATTTGTCCAGGGTAATGAGATTGCCTAAAATACTGATGATAATAGCTATGCTGATCACAATAGCACCAAATGCACCGAGTTGGTGACGGAGTATTTTTCTGATGATATTGTTTTTGTATTCCTTCAATGCTTGGTGGGCAAATTTAGGGATTTGACATCACATGATTCTAAGGATTTGAAAACAAAACAAATATTGGATAGATGTGTTAAGGTTTTTTTTCAAGCCACCTGGCGAGAAAACAATCATACACTCTGTAATAAAAGCTTTTTTCATCTTTTTGTTTATAAACCATTTCTTTGGTCAAAAGCGCTTCCAGACTGCGTTGCACATTGGCGGGAGTGCCCAACTGGTATTTTTGTATAAAATGTCCAGCAGAAGGTTGATACACCTTGTCTTCTCCTGCTATAGCCCTTAATAACAGCCATTGTTTGGGGGTCAGTAATGTGCGGTATTGGTAAAATACGGGTTCGTTTTCCAGCAATAAAACAGCAGCGCATTGTTGTGCTGATTGAAGTGATATTTTTTTGAGTCCAGTGGCAAATATTTTATTACACAGCGCTTGTGTATAATAGGTGTGTTGTCTTGTCCATTCCAATATAAAAGCAATGGCATCGGGGGCAATTTGACGTTTATGCTCAGTAAATTTAAGTGCTATAAATGTGGCATATTTATCGGTGCTGATTGGTCCAAGATAAAGGGATTGGGTGCTGGAAAAAAATGGACGTTTGGTATTGCCAAACATATCAGATAAGAGATGCTGACTGCTGCCACTGAAAATAAAATGAACATGTTTTAAATGCTGAATATAACTTCGCAATAATGCTTCTATATTTTTTTCGGGGTAAAATGTAATTTGTTGAAATTCATCAATCGCGATGACAATTGGCGTGTTTTGTTTTTCAAGGAAGTTAAAAAGTCCCCCCAGACTTTGCTCATATTGTTTGGTCTGCGCAAAATCAAAACTGACTTCAGGAGCACCGCTCAGAGGGTCAAAACTCAGTGTTGGTCTGAATGATTTCAGCAGCAGCAGGAATTTTTTTCCGATACTATGTTTTTCCGGATATACTTTTAATATGGCTGTGGCCAGTTGATTGGTGAAATCTTTCAGTGACTGGGTCGCATAAATATCAATATAAATACCTTTGGTTTTTTTCTTCTCTAATGAGGCAAATACGTGTTGTATCAGTCCTGTTTTCCCCATACGTCTCTCGGAAAGCAGGGTGGTGTTGATGCCGTTCTGGGCGTTGCTGATAAGTAGCTTGGTTTCTGTTTCACGGTCACAAAACAAGGTGTTTCCGTGGTAACCACTCACCGGGAAAGGATTGAGATTGTCTTCTGTAGCCATACCACAAATATACAACATTTTGTATGATACAAAATGTTGTATTGATAATTTTTATACAAAATGTATGATACAAAATGTTGTATGAAGTGTAAGTACTTGACTGGACTTACATTTTATGTCTTATCCATGTCATTTGCCTTTTGGCATAGTTTCTTGTGTGTTGTTGGATTTTGTCCATCACCTCAGCTTTTGTACACTCCCCTCTGAAATAAGGCCACCATTCATTATAACCCACAGATTGCAATGCATTCAGGTTTTTAAATGCGGCCAGGTTTTTAGCTTCTTCCTCAAGCCCGTCTTTCATCATTTGATGCACCCTCTGATTAATACGCTGATAAAGTACCTCTCTATCAGGTAATATTTTAATGATTTCTGTCTCAAAATGATGTTTAAAGCCGGGTAACTCAGGTTCATCACCCAAAGGTGTTTTTAATATTTCTATAGCCCGGATAAGCCTTTGTGGGTTTTGAATATCGATAAGCTGATACCTTTCGATATCCAGAGACTTAAGTTCCGCTTGCAGAGATTCAATCCCTCGTTCTGCCAACTTCTTATCTAATTCCGCTCTTAGTTCATCATTGCGGCCGGGCAATCTGTCCAGTCCCTGCAAAAGGGCTTGAATATACAGCCCGGTGCCTCCACAGATAACCAGGTGCTCATGTTGTTCAAAAAGTGCATTGATTAAATGTCGGCCTTCCATTGCATAACGACCTGCATTATAAGGTTCGTGAATGCTGATATGGGCAATAAAATAATGTTGAACAGTGGCCAGCTGTTCTTCAGTCGGCCTGGCTACCCCGATATTCAATTCCTTATAAACCTGTCTTGAATCAGCAGAAAGTATCGGACATGCAAGCTCTTGCGCCAAACGAGTAGCTTCGTCTGTTTTGCCCGCAGCTGTGGGGCCGGTAATGACAAATAATTTTCTGGACATGAATTTGCAAAGATAAGAATCCGCAAATTGAAAAGCCATGCTGAAATTCTAATGACAAGTTGATCGTTATTGGGTTATTAGATATTAGGGGAATGTTGTTAGTTTGCTAGGTAGAGCCATTCGTACTATAGTTCATTTGATATTCAACGTAACACTAAAATCTATGAAGATTTACTGATTGATGGACACTCAAACCTCAAATTGAAAGGAGTTTTACCCTTCACCCATAAGTTCTTCCCGGGCGGTCATCAGAACCTTTTTTTCTTCTGTACTTAATTTTGGATAGGCCAAATCCAGAGATTGAAGGGTCTCAAGAATAATTTCACCCAAAATGGCTCTGCTGATCCATTGGTCATCAGCTGGAACAATATGCCATGGGGCATAAGGTGTTGACGTCTCCCTGATCATATCTTCGTATGCTCCCTGATATTTATCCCACAGTTTCCTCTCTTGCAAATCTGCATAACTGAACTTCCAGTGTTTTTTGGGATTGTCAATACGCTCCAGAAAGCGGTTTTTTTGTTCTTCTTTGCTGAGGTTCAGAAATACTTTGATAATAATGGTGCCGTTTTTTACCAGATGCCTTTCCATTTCATTAATGGCCCTGTAGCGGTTTTTCCAAAATTTTTCATCTATTTTTTTTACGGTGTCAATGCCGGGAATATGTTGTCCGGGTATCAGTTCTTTATGAACTTTTGTAATCAGAACTTCTTCATAATAAGAGCGGTTAAAGACACCAATTTTACCTCTTGCGGGTAGGTTTTTATAGGTTCTCCAGATATAATCATGGTCGAGTTCTTCTTTGCTCGGTTGTTTAAAACTCACCACATCACAACCCTGAGGATTGACACCGCTTAAAACATGTTTGATACAACTGTCTTTGCCTGCGCCATCAATGGCCTGAAGGACTATCAGAACAGAATACCTGTCCTGGGCGTATAGTTTTTCCTGTAATTCAGATATCTTGCCTTTATAGGCCTCTAACTCTTCTTTAATTGTTTTTTCATCCTGCAGTCCATCTCGATAGTTAGGTTTAAAATCCTTTAATCTGAATTTTTTCGTATTGGTAACGCAAATGTGTTTGTTGTTTAAAATGTTTTTCATAAGTGTAGTTTAAAAACTGAATCCCATACGCACCACATAAGGTGCGCCATATATATTGTTGTTGGCGGGGTAAAGCAGGAGATAATAGGCTGATATATACACGCCGCTTCCGGGCACGTAACCACCTCCGATTAATGCATAATGTCCGAGCGTCCTGTTGTAATTAAGTGCTTGATATTCTACCTGGGTAAACAGCTCAGGCGTGATGGCATATCGGGTGAAAGCATTTCCACCATATACAAGGAATTGATTGTTGCCTGTAAATCTGTTGTCTTTGTAATAAAGTAAGTTGGCGCCAATGCCAGAGGTGAGTCTGGGCGTAATCCTGTAACCGACCTGGGGCATGATGTTGATATTCGTTACTGTCCCAATCCACAATCCCCCGGATATATTATATACCAGTCTTTCTTTAAAGGTCTTTTTAGAGAGTTCGTCAGGATTGTTTTCTTCGTTTTGTGGAAGCGCAACCGGCGCTGTGTATAAAAAAACACAAAAAAATAAAATGTTTTTAAAATTCATTGCCTTACTTTTTCAATATTAGTTTAATTTCGCGACATAAAAAAATAATTTATATGTCAAAAGTTCACAATTTTTCAGCTGGACCCTCTATTCTGCCTAAGGAAGTTATCGATGCTTGTGTGGAAGGAATCCAGAATTTTTCAGGTACCGGTCTCTCCGTATTGGAAGTTTCACACAGAGGAAAGGAATTTATTTCCGTTGTAGAAGAAACTCAGGCTACTTTAAAGGAATTAATGGGTATACCAGAAGCTTATGAAATTTTGTTTCTTGGGGGTGGAGCCAGTCTTCAGTTCTTAATGGTAGCCTACAATTTGTTGGAGACTAAAGGTGCATACCTGAAAACTGGTGTATGGGCTGCAAATGCTGTTAAGGAAGCAAAATATATGGGGAATGTGGAAGTTGTGGCAAGTTCGGAAGATAAGAATTATTCTTATATACCAAAGGACTACACCATTCCTGCTGATGCTGATTATTTTCATTGTACCAGTAATAATACGATTTATGGCAGTCAGATGCAGTCGTTTCCGGAAAGTCCTGTCACCATGGTGTGTGATATGAGTTCGGATATTTTAAGCCGTCAGGTAGATGTGTCAAAATTTGGACTGATATACGCCGGAGCCCAGAAAAACATGGGTCCTGCCGGAGTTACTGTTGTGATTGTAAGAAAAGATATTTTGGGCAAGGTGAGTCGTCAGATTCCCAGTATGATGAATTATAAGGTGCATATCGATAAGGAAACCATGTTTAATACACCACCGGTATTCCCGATTTTCGCCGTGTTGCAAAACCTGAAATGGGTAAAAAAAGTAGGGGGAGTAGATGAAATGCAGAAAAGAGCGGCGGCAAGAGCCAATTTACTGTACGATGAAATCGACAATAATCCTTTGTTCAAAGGCACCATTGCTGCGGAAGACCGTTCACAGATGAATGCCTGTTTTGTATTAAATGATGAATCTCTTGAGGAGAAATTTAATGCGGCATGGAAAGCTGCCGGTATTTCCGGTATCAAAGGACACCGTTCTACGGGAGGATACAGGGCCAGCATGTACAATGCGCTGCCAATAGAGAGTGTTGAGGCATTGGTAAATGTGATGAGAAATTTTAACAAATAACATAAATTGTTCATGAAAATATTAGCAAACGACGGGAT
>Ga0123337_10003278_pt1 | contig 17413 bp, 21 predicted proteins | sample frozenSSSSmetaG_FD_89792 | JGI IMG/M metagenome (GOLD analysis project Ga0123337, IMG submission 89792) | Glacier valley bacterial and archeal communities from Borup Fiord, Nunavut, Canada, to study Microbial Dark Matter (Phase II) -... | ecosystem: Environmental > Aquatic > Freshwater > Ice >... | reverse complement strand
TGTCGCTGTTACCTTGATGCACCGTACTGTTTTATCAGTCATAGCAGTCCTCAATCTGCTATCACCTGTGAATGCTCAGGTATCACAGTTACCAGGCACTACCAGCCAACCACAACCAATTGATCCCAACGCTCCCAATAACCTTCGCCCCATAACCCAAAGTAACAGCCTTTTGAGCATTGATGGAGGCGATCGCTTAGTGAAAGATGCAGAACAAGCCATTTCTGCTCAAAATTACCCCTTAGCTGTTAAGAAACTGGAAGAAGCACGTCAGGTTTATAATCAGCTATCTAATTTTTATCAAGAGTTAAATTCTAGCTTTTCGGGAATTGACAATAGAGTTTCAGATTCTCAGCGTCAAAAAGCTCTATCAACAGCCCAAAAGCGAGATGAAGCAACCTTTCAGCTAGCATTAGTACATCGAGCGCAAAATCAGCCAGAATTAGCTGTACCGTTGTTGATTCAAATAATTAAGAGTCAAAACCCAACGCGAGATTTAGGCAAGAAAGCTTATAAGCAGTTGTTTGAATTGGGTTTTGTTGATTCTCCCTATCCCAAAGAAGGTGGTAGTTCATCTTCCTCGTCCCAAAAAAAATAAATTAAATTTTTGTTACCTGTTTTTCCCCATCTTTCACATCCTTCTCTCCCTGAGCAGCACCTTGGAACGCCCCAGTGCTAGGATAGGATTATCTGCCGTAGACTTTGATCCAGCGTTCTGAAAAATATAGCTCAGAGGCGGATTTCTCCCCAGCCTTGTCAAAACCTGAAGTTGGCACAGGTATTTGCTATATATCTGTTAATAATAGAAAAGTAAGTTTTTTCAGGAATTGCGATGATTAGTCCGCAGCAGATTGAGGAAATGATCAAGGCGGAACTCCCAGATGCCCAGATTCAGGTACAAGACTTGACTGGTGGCGGTGATCACTATCAGGTGACAGTTGTTTCATCGCACTTTGCAGGTAAGGGACTAGTGCAACAGCACCAGTTAGTTTATGCGGCGTTGGGGCAAGCTGTGTCAAGTGAAGCGATTCATGCCTTGGCACTAAAAACATATACTCCCGAAGTTTGGCAAGCAACAACAGCTTCGTAAACATAGAGTTGGGAGTTATGAATTTTTAACTCCTAATTGGTTATCGTTGAATGCAACACAGGAAACACAAATATCATGACGCCAGAACTCAAACAGAAAATTGATAACTTGCTACAACAGAACAAGATTTTAGTTTTCATGAAGGGAAACAAGTTAATGCCCCAATGTGGTTTTTCTAACAACGTGGTGCAGATTCTCAATACCTTGGGAGTTCCCTTCGAGACGGTTGATGTTCTATCAGATTCTGAAATCCGTCAAGGAATCAAAGAATACTCTAACTGGCCGACAATTCCCCAAGTGTATATCAATGGTGAATTCCTGGGCGGTTCTGACATCTTGATTGAACTGTACCAAAAAGGTGAATTGCAGCAACAAGTAGAAGTAGCATTAGCCTCATAACTAATTACTAATTCGTAATTCGTAATTAAAAACTAAATTACGAATTACAAATTATTTTGATCGGTTTCTGGCAAAAATACTTGACCTATGTTGAGCTTGATTTCATACCTAGCCAACAATCCACTCAGTCGCATTGGCAAGACCAATATACGGCTGAGGGGATGCATTTATGAATACAATATCTCCCAAATTTCACACCACAGCAACCCGTTGACAAATACAGATAAAATGGTATAATCATCTGTGATAATTAACGGTCACTATCAATGACTAGATAAATGCTAGTTAGTAGTAATCGGGCTGTGGCTGTGGTTGCGGCACTGCAAAATTTGATCCATCGTACAAGTAGCGGCTGGCTTCCTCTTCTAAGCGATGAATCAGAAAAGGTTCAATGATGTTGCCATGTCGCAGTGCGGCTAGATATCCATCCAAATACATCCGCATATCATCCGTGCGATAACCGCGATTCCATAACTCGGCGAAGGCGTCGGTGAGTCTTTGGTAATAGCGGATGGTTTGTGTGTCTTGGAGCATAACTGCTGTATTAATCTCTTTGGAATGAGAATTGTAAATGATTCACGCTCAAATGTGAACTGTAATTTCACTTTGGCATCAACTCAAAGTCAATACATCTACTTTGGGCAATACCCTCCTAACAGCTACAAGCTACTTTAATCCTATTCCAGAAAACATCGATTCTAGTTATCTGCTAAGTTATTTTTATAATTTTCATAATCAACAGCCCAATTGTATTGGGGTTATATTGCTGGATGTGGGTACTAATTTTTGCTAAAAAATCCACTTTCACCATCAGGTTTAAAAGCTGTTGTATCAACGGTTAGATGGTTAGATTATAAATATTTTCTACATGACACCCATCTAAAAGCAAAATGTTAATCTTAAAGAACTCTTAATAATTCTAACAAGATTTTTGATAAATTTAATAAAAATTTAAGAATATTTCTCATCCCCTTTCGGCAAGGCATAAATTAAAGATATTGCCACTCTTTTTATGAGGAAATGTAAAGCTAATAGCAGTTGAAGTAACAAAGGCTACAAAACCTTAGAGATGGGCTTGTTATTTTGAGAGTCATTGACGCTAAGGGGTCTTGCCACTGTGGGTTCCGTTTGTATAGAAATCATTGAGGGGAATCCCCATCTGAGGTCGTTGCTGGGTTGGCACTTGCAACAACTGGAATACCGTGTGCATCAAGCTGCCAGTATTTATCAAGCAAGGGAAGTATTTTTAAGCCATCAACCAACACTGGTCGTTTTAGATGCAGACTTGCCTGATGGTGATGGGATTGAGTTTTGTCGGTGGTTACATCGTCAGCAGCAGCCTCTAATTTTAATGCTATCTGCCCGTAATACTGAAGGTGATATCGTTGCAGGTTTAAAGGCGGGTGCAGATGATTATTTGAGCAAACCTTTTGGGATGCAAGAGTTTTTGGCACGGGTAGAGGCACTGATTCGCCGGAGGCGCACACCTACTGCACCAGCTTATTTGGATTATGGCACTTTGCAAATCGATTTAGTTCAGCGCCGTGTCCGCTTCCAGGGGGAGTTTATCGACTTAACACCCCAAGAATTCAGTTTGCTGTATGTTTTGGCACAAGCTGGGGGAGTGCCTCTGAGTAGGTCGGAATTGCTACGTCGGGCTTGGCCTGATGCCATCGATAACCCTCGTACCATTGATACTCACGTTTTGTCGCTGCGAAAAAAGGTGGAACTTGACCCCCGGCAACCCAATTTGATTCAAACTATCCGCAATGTAGGATACCGTTTTAATATGGAAATTTTGAATACCAATATTTCACAGTCACAAACAACAAAGTTAGCTAAAGAGAGATTTAGTAATCAACGTTCAACACTTAGTAGTAGTCTGTGAATGGGGCATGGGGCATGGGGCATTGGGGTGAGGGGGAGGAAGAAAACGACTCCTAATTCCTCTCTACTGACTCATCCAAAATTTAAAATCCAAAATCATCTTGAGCTTCTGCTTGAATTAAGCTTTCTTGTAATTCAACCCAGTCTATTTCAGAGACTCTTTGATTTGCGAATAAATTACCTTGTTGTAGGTGTAATAACCGAGTGCAAAACATTTGGGCTAGTTCCAGTTGATGATTTACCATCAGAATCGTAGTTTGATGAGTTTCACTCAACTGGATTAAGACTTGCATTAGATGAGAAGCCGTACCAGCATCTAGGGCAGAGGTTGGCTCGTCCAATAATAATATTTTAGGCTGGATGACTAAGGCACGAGCGATCGCTACTAATTGTCGTTGTCCGGCAGAAAGTTGCACCTCTGTGCGCCCTAACCATTCATTAGGAATACGCAGTTGTTCTATCCAGTAACTAACTCGTTGCTGAATTGTCTGTTTGGACAAACCACGCAAAACTAAAGGATAAGCCAAGGCTTGCCCAACTGTCATCCCCAACAGTTTTGATTCTTGCAATACAAGTACAAGCATCTGGCGTAGCTCAATGACAGGAATTTGGTGATATTCTTGATTTTCTAGATAGATTTTGCCACTAGTTGGTTCAATTAGGCGATTAAGGAGGTATAATAACGAACTTTTACCAGCGCCAACTGGCCCCAAAATGGCAATGCGATCGCCCTGGAATACCTCCAAGGAAATATCTTGCAATATGGGGTATCCTTGCTGATTGCCTGGAAGTTGGGTTTTCAGCTTTGTAAACAGATTAACTTGCTCTAGCCTGAGTGTGGCATTATTCAAGGGGAGTGGGGAGTGGGGAGAAATAACCAATGCCCAATTTTAAGTTAATTGTCTGGTGGTTAAGGCTGTAGCGATCGCCCAGCCATCGACTAACAATAATAGTAGCGTAAATCCTAGTAAAATTAGGTACATCCACGGTTGCGCTAAAGGGCGAACATTTGTGGTGTCAATACCTGTCTTTACTTGGACAATTTGCACGAAACGGGCAAATCCGGCTATACGCATCGGTAGTAAATAAGCTTTCCCATCCTGGCTGAGGAAATAGTAAACTAGCCCTCCTTGACCAGTGGTGCGAGGTTTTAATTCTTTCACTTGTGACCAAGGTAATAACCAGCCTTTACGAAAAAAGCGAGGCACCCAGGCGGGGTAAGTAACCTGAATTCCCTCGTCATCTACCATTACTTGTTCAGTCAATACAGCATACAAGGCAAGTAAGCCGATGCCAATCCCTATCCACAATAATCCTGGGGATACGGGTGCATCTGTTACCTCCGACAAGAAGGGTAATGGGACTGTGAGTGCTATGTATAGACTTAGCAACGTTATCCGAATCAAAGGAGACAAACGAAAAACAGAAGCTGAGATATTAGCTGAGTTTGCTGTCACGGCTCAATTACAATGCTTTTCTTCATTGTAAAGTAGGTCTATGTCCTACCTCGCCTGTCGCACATAAGCTATCCCATTTTGAAAGGGCAAATTATCCTTCAAGGTAAATACTTTTGGACTACAATCCAACCAGTAAAGGATACCCAGGCAAATCCTATAGAGAGAATAATATTTACGCCGATGTGTAAAGGTCTAGCCCAAGGTTGTCTAGCACTAATTTGTGTGGCGCTGAAAGCAGATAGTAAAACTAATGCTACCACTATCAATCCAGCGATTAGGTGTGACGAGTGTCCCAAGGAACCAAAGTGACCGAAAGTGCCGACAATGCCGATCGCTAGCAGTAATAAGACTAAACTTACCATGCTGATGCCCATTGTATAGTGGAGCGATCGCACTTCTCTATTTCCGCCCACAAATGGGGTAATAAAAGGGAATTGGTGCGAAGTTCTCGCCCGAAACATCCAAACGCCGGTGAATGCTAACATTAGATATGCCAGCAGGGACAACCCCATAGACCAGGCGGCTATTTTCCACAACCAAATAAATGAAGGCAGATTCATAACAATGATTGTAACTGGAGAGTAGGGGAGCAGGGAGATAAGGGAGATGTAGCTTTAGCTTTCCTACGGAACGCTACGCGAACCCGCAGGGTGGGGGATAAGGGAGATAAGGGAGATAAGGGAGATAAGGAAAATAACCATGCCCAATACTTTTCTACGAGAGGCTACGCCAACGACTTCTCTACGAGACGCTATGCGAACGCTCAGTACAAGTGCCCAATGCCCAATGCCCAATACTTCTCTACGAGAGGCTACGCCAACGACTTCTCTACGAGACGCTACGCGAACGCTCAGTACAAGTGCCCAATGCCCAATTCCCCATAAATAATAAACAATAAGGGCTGCTGAATTAGCAACCCTTAAATTTAGTAAAATTGTTTTTTTTAATCAACCGATGCTAAACCAACGATTTGTAAAGGTTTTGTACTATCTCCAATTTTTGGATTAATTTGCTGCACCATTGGTTTAGTATTAATAGGGTCTTTTCCATCTGATGAGTCTGTATCAAACTCATAAGTGGTGGGTTCGTTGAGTATCAGGCGATCGCACGGAATCTTATCGGATAAAATTGCACTTGCCATCATCCCTGTATGAATCTCCATCTGACCTTTTCGCGGAGCTTCAAAGATTAAACGTTGTCCAGGGAAAACAACCCTTTCAAAGTACCAGTTCGGAATATTGGAGATGCGAACTATCTGTATTTTGCTCGTGGCATTAATATAGCAGCAGAGAATTTTTCCCGATTGCTCAGGTGGTAGAGGATCTAATATTTGAGCCATAACTGCTGAGGAGCTTTACGCCACAATTTTACATTACACTAGCCAAGCCTAACATTGCCCGATCCCGACTTGCTGTAACTGCGAATACCAACTCAACTCTTTTTAGATTTTTTCTACCTTAAAAATATCGTAGGTTATAAAAATTTTGTAAATATTTATGTTTTGTCTCCAATTTTACAATATGTAAACATCTTTGAATTTTTAATTTCTGACAAAAGAGCTTTAACTTCTTCAGGGCAGATAATTACAGGGTAGATATGGTGAAGATCACCTTAGCTTCAGCCTAGTTCAGGAGTGTATTTTTGTGTTTCATCGATTCCACGATTAAAAGCCTGGGATTATCGCTTAATGAATAAACTCAATGTTATCGTAAAGCTATATGAAAAATGTCCTCATAAAACCTCTCTTGATACCCTGCGTTTGGTATGCAAGGCAATTTTATTGATTTTTACATTTGTGAACAAAAGTTTCACCCATATCAATAATCGGCTTCCATGTCAAGCAAGATTTTCAGAGATTTAATACTCCAAGAATAAAAATATCCCTTAAAAGTGAAATTTATCTCGCTTTCCCCAAAGATTGGCAAGATGTAAGTCAGAATACCTATGATGGAAAATCGAATTCTTTACGTTCGCCTTCCTTGTAACCCTATCTTTCCCATTGGGGTTGTCTACCTGAGCGATCACGTTCACAAACAGTTTCCGAATATCGAACAGCGTATCTTTGATTTGGGAACAGTGCCACCTTTAGATTACACTACCGCCTTAGATCGGTGTATCGATGAATTTAAACCGACACTGCTAGTATTTTCTTGGCGGGATATTCAAATCTATGCCCCAGTTGGCGGACGTGGTGGCAACCCACTACAAAACGCCTTTGAATTTTACTATGCTAAGAATCCTTTATTGAAACTACGTGGGGGATTGGGCGGTTTACGAATCTTCATCGCTTACTATGTAGAATTGTGGCAGAATCAGGGCTTAATCAAACGCGGTTTAAAGCGTGCCCAAAAATATAATTCTGATGCCCGTGTAGTTGTAGGTGGTGGTGCAGTTAGTGTATTTTATGAACAGTTGGGTAAAAGCTTACCTAAAGGAGCAATTATTTCTGTCGGTGAAGGCGAAACCCTACTAGAAAAACTTTTAAGTGGCAGAGATTTTCGAGATGAACGCTGTTACGTTACCGGAGAAACTCAACCACGAAAAGGGCTAATTCACGAACAACCCACCCCAGTAGAAAAAACAGCTTGTAACTACGACTATATCGAAAGCATCTGGCCGGAATTTAACTATTACCTGCAAGAGCAAGATTTTTATATAGGTGTACAAACTAAGCGCGGTTGTCCTCACAACTGCTGCTATTGCGTCTACACTGTTGTCGAAGGTAAACAAGTACGCATCAACCCAGCAGATGAAGTAGTTGCTGAGATGCGCCAATTGTATAATCGCGGGATTCGCAACTTCTGGTTTACCGATGCCCAATTCATCCCAGCGAAAAAATTTATCGACGATGCCATAGAACTCTTGCAAAAAATCGTCGATTCTGGTATGACAGATATCCACTGGGCAGCTTACATTAGAGCCGACAATTTGACACCAGAGTTGTGCGACTTGATGGCGAAAACCGGGATGAACTACTTTGAAATCGGGATTACCAGTGGTTCTCAAGAACTCGTGCGGAAAATGCGGATGGGGTATAACCTGCGAACCGTCTTGCAAAACTGCCGTGATTTAAAAGCAGCTGGTTTCAACGACTTAGTTTCCGTCAACTACTCCTTTAACGTCATTGACGAACGTCCCGAAACCATCCGCCAAACCATCGCTTACCACCGCGAACTAGAAAAGATTTTTGGTGCTGATAAAGTCGAACCGGCCATTTTCTTTATTGGACTACAACCCCATACCCATTTAGAAGAATATGCTTTTAAAGAAGGCATCCTCAAACCAGGGTATGATCCAATGAGTTTGATGCCGTGGACAGCCAAAAAACTCCTCTGGAATCCCGAACCCCTTGGTTCATTCTTTGGTGAAGTCTGCTTGCAAGCTTGGCAACAAAACCCCAACGATTTCGGACGCGAAGTCATGAAAATTTTAGAAGAAAAGCTGGGTTGTGCCGACTTAGAAGCAGCACTTACAGCACCAATAGAGACGAAAGAGAAACAGTTAGCAGGTGTATCCTAGAAAACACAAATTCTGAATTTCTCCCCCTTTCTTCCTCTGTGTCGCGCCAGTTGCTTTAAGTCGGGAAACCCGCCCAACGCACTGGCTTCTCTGCTCCTCTGCGGTTATTTTTACCAAATCCCATGTTAGAAGGTTCAATCCTACAACAGCTAGAAACAGCCCATCGCCATACTACCAGGCCAATTCGATTCGGTGTTTACTACAAAAATACCCTAGTTGCCCTGTGCCATGCTCTAGAAGACCATATTTTAACCGACGACAGTAGACCCCTGGTCATCTCAGCCTTCCAACAGGGTAAATGGTATCTGCAAGAAGCTCAACGATATGCAGATATTGCCCAGCACAGCCGCGAAATTGTGATTATGGCTGCCGCCGAATCTGGCTTTGCTGAACATCCTACAAGCCAGCTACCCAATGTAGCCTTAGTAGGATTAGATGCAAGTGATTCAGTAGCTCAGGAGTGGCACTTAATTATTTTATCGCCTAAATACACAGCAATGGTAATTTGTCAAGAATTATCAGAAGCTGATTATGGCAGCACTGGAATACCGACATCAGACTTAGAGCGTAAATTCTATGGTTTGTGGACATTTGAGCCAGAGTTAGTGCAAGAAACAGCAGAATTAGCGATCGCTCACATCAAAAAATACAATCCAGAACTAGCGGAAAAACTCACAGCCGATAAACAGCAAATCATCCCATCTACTGACAGATTAGAAAATTTGGGTGCAGTTGTCTCCCGTGTCGTAGATTATCTCCAGACTGAGCAAGATAATTTATCCATACCAACAGCGCTTGGGCAACAAACGCTAGATCGTAACTTGGTTTCTAACGAAATCCAAGCCTTTTTGCGGATGGCGCAATTGATGGATGTGGCAGATGTCAACAATAAAATGGCAGCTGCGGAAGTGGTGGTACTTGCTGAAGCGATCGCCCAGCTATTGGATCTTCCCGCATGGCAGATTAAGAGGTTGCGGCTAGCGGCTTTGTTACATCGCATAGATCCATTACAAAATGCCGAAAGCGTTCTCACTGACGGTATATCCACACGCTACCAAGAAGATGCCCCCAGTTCTCCGTTAACGTGTCCCTTAGTACCGGGGGCGCAAGTATTGCGAACCATGCCACGACTGCGAGCAGTTGCCCAAATTATCACTCACCAAACCGAGTGGTGGAATGGCACAGGGGAACCAGCAGGTTTAGCTGGAGATGAAATTCCCCTAGAGTCGAGAATTTTGGCATTATTGGCAGATTTTCAGTGGCGGTTAAATCAGCGAAAACCGTCAAATCTCAGCCGGGAACAGATATTTACTCAAGCTTTAGATGAGTGCAAACAGCAACAATCTACCCGCTTTGATCCTAAACTTGTAGATACTCTAGCTTTGTTAGTTATGGGTTTACAACAAGGACTCGACTTACCCTTGATGACACCCAAACTCAGCGCCGGCATCTGGATACTTGATTCCCAATGGGATCGGCACAGCAAGATAAGTGAGGAGATTAGTAGTTACTTTACATGAATATTGAAGCGATTAGATTAGGAAAACTCAAACAACTTTCAGGGGCAAATTTAGAAGACGAGGAACTCTCCCGACTGGATTTAAGCCGGATTAATCTTGCTGGCGCTACCCTTGTTGGCACTAATTTCGCTGGTTCCAAACTCGAAGGTGGGCATTTGGAGGGGGCAAATTTGATGGGAGCCAACCTGCAAGAAACTGACTTGCGCGCGAATTTGATGGGAGCAAACCTGATGCAAGCAGATTTAACGGGCGCTGACTTGCGGGGTAGCAACTTGCGTGGCGCTAACTTGATGGGAGCAAGACTCAGTGATGTGTCATTGGCTGGTGCTTTCGTGAGTGGTGCCAATTTGATGAATGTGAACTTGCAAGGGGTTGACTTGCGCGGTGCTGACTTGCGCGGTGCAAACCTGACAGGGGCAAATCTCAAAGGTGCAGACTTGAGTCGCGCTGATTTGCAAGGGGCTTTGTTGAGTGAAGCAAACCTGGAAGAAGCTGACTTACGGGGGGCGAATTTGGCAGGGGCGAATTTGACAGGAGCGAATTTACTTTGTGCAGAGTTAGAAGGTGCAAATTTGAGCGGCGTTAATTTGAATAAAGCGTGTTTGGTGGGTACAGTTGTGGAGGGTGCGTTTTGAATAGGGGTTAATTTAATACGTTGGTTAAAATTATCAACACCAAAAAACACCTATGCCGATTATTTGTATTTTTGAGGACTACCTAGAATGACACCCGTCGCCGCACAAGTCTCAATCACCGCAATCAGTCCCATGTTGACCGCGATCGCAAATCGGCAGTGGGAACAGTTTAAAGAACTGGAGGCAGATTTTGTATCCCAGTATAGCGTAGAGGTATGGCAAGAGGTTTTTAATTTCCGTCTCAAGCCAGCACTGGATAAAGATTCTGACAAATGGCTACTAATACAGTGGTGTAGTGAAGGAATTATCTCTGTCAAAAATGTAGCGTAGGTGCGATCGCGCAAGGTGAATTATGGCGATCGTTTTTATTCCAATCCGAAGGTCACTACTTCGCCGTTTTACAGCATTCTTAGCTATTGTTAAAATTTTTGCAGATGAAGCAGGTGAAAATTTGTGAGCCTAAAAGAAGTTATCAGATTAGCAAAGCAACTTTCAAGTGTGGACAAAGTACGTTTAATCCAGCAAATTGCTCCTGATATAGAACGCGAGTTAACAGATAAACTCTCTACCCTTTCCCGCCAATCCTTGTAGGGACTATGTGCTGATTTAGGAAACGCACCCTTCTACAGAGGAAATTGATCTAGCCCGTAGTGAAGAATGGGCTAGCTTTCCACGGGAGGATATTTGATGCTGCGTGCTGTATTATCAATATATTCTTGTGGGAAAATTTGCCTTCCTAATACCAACGCTTCTTGCCTTTCCTCATCTGTCATATAATCATCTCCCTTGAGTCCCGTTGGGGTGCGTCGAGGATTTCCTGCCGCATCTAAATATCGTTGACGTGCGATCGCAAATAGTTCTAATATTCTTTGCGCTTGCTGCTGTTTAATAGTATTAGATTGCGTCATCGTTTTATTCCCATCCGAAGGTCACTACTTCGCCGTTTTGTAATATCGTTGCCAAGGGTAAAACAGTGCTAGGAGTTTGAATGTGCCAATACCCTGTGTCTTCATCATATAATCTCCAAACAAGTAAATTTAGAGCTTCTAGGGCATTTATTACTAAGTATTGCTCTTCTGTGGGTTCCACAAATGGTAAGTGTGTATGTAAGCCAGTGCTGATCTTATCAGAGAGGCGATCGCTCAGTTCGCCCCCGTATCCACAAAGCTAGTACACTCATTAACAACACCCCCATAACTCCTTGCAAGGGATTATTATTCACACCAGTTACCCAATCAGGAACTTGACCAGAATATTTCACTAATTCTCCAACATTAATTATGTAGTAGCCCCATACTAAACCACCATGCAGACCAATTGGTAAACCCAAGCTTCCCCTCCGCCAACGCTTTCCCCATACTTGCGTTAACCCCAGCAGTACTAAAGCTGGAAATTGCGGCAGTGTATGAATAATTGCCTCCAAGGGTTTAATAAAGTGCAATGTAGCAAACGCAATTGCATCTGTCCATAGTGCCACACGCGGACTGTAATCTCGTTGTAATTCATTTAGCAACCAGCCTCGGAATAACAATTCCTCAGCAAATCCGACACCTAAGCCAACAAGTAAACCCTCTAAAATAACTTTCAGCAAAAAAACTTTCGGTTGTTGCCACACCAACCAACCCAATAAACTTTCTGCTCCAAAAAGTATCAGAATGTTAATTATCCCTATAGCCAAGCCACGCACTAAATCAACACCGTTTTGCCGCGTGAATTCTAAGCCATAATGCCGCAGGATTTGGGGCTGCTGGTAGACATATTTGCCCCACAGTCTCAAGAGAAAAATAAATATTGCATATAACAATACCAATGTCAATATACTTTCTAAGTTGGAATCATGCACTAGTAAGTATATTGGTGTAGCTAAGGGCAACCATAGCAACAATAAAGTCAAAATAAAAGCACCCAGCCTGATAGGGGCAGGGCGTTCAGCTAAACGGACAAGGTTTTTTTTCATACCAAGTAAGTCACCAATCACCAGCCAATACTCTAAATTTTGACTAATGACTAATGATTATTCATCAGGTTCAATGGTGCTACTTAAACCGTGACTTATCAATGTTTCGCAATAGAACTCAGCATGTTCTTGAGCGCAAGTAATCACTAAAGCTAGCCCGTTAGTGTGGGCTTCCATCATGATGCTAACAGCCTGGGGTTGGGTAAGGGGTACAGTGGCTATTAGTGACTGCACAACGTGCTCCATCGAGTTGTAGTCGTCGTTATGGAGCAAAACGCGATACCGAGGCGCGAGCTTGCGGGATGTGGAACGCTTTTCAATGGTTTCAACTGACACGGCTCTTTGCTCTTTTCTCGTTACTTCACTACAACAAAATCTCTGTCTAGCGATCGCTTAACAGTTATTTACCTATTCTATAGTATTTCTGTCCAGATACTATGCTACGAAAACTCTTTGCTGCCAGAAATTGGTCTTATTACTTTTGGTAGCCACTTAGTGAGGCATACATCTTAGACATCGTTGCCGTAAGAGTGCTACCCTAATCTTAACAGAAGCTTTCCTTAAACGTAGCGCATTTTCACTTTTAAGATTAAGCAAGTTGCAAAATAATCCTTGCCCCTGCCCGAACTGCATAATCATGGACATGAGCCTAGATTTTCTTCAACCAGGACAAATTGTCTCTTTAGAGCATGACGACAGGAATCTGTATGCAGAAGTCATTCAATTTGTAGTATCCCGGCAGTTGTGCTGGGTGCGTCCTTTATTAATGGTTACTTTGATTCCAGAATCGCCGCTAATTACCGATTTACGAGATGCATCTGACTTGCTTTGGCCTGCCAATTTATTTCGGCCGGCTTTAGACACAGAAGTTATTACCTTTTTGAGCCAAATTTTAGCAAAAGAACCGAAAACTGAACCTGACTCAGCCGCCAAGCAGCAACTTAATCAGTTTATTCACCAACTTTGGCAAGCATATCATTAGTCATTAGTCATTAGTCATTGGGCATTAAGCATTGAGCATTGAGCATTTATGATTCTCTCTCCACTCTCCACTCCCTCCCTCAGTCGTAGCGTACTCAAATCAGGCAAAAACCGTTTTCTCGCTTCAGGGGCATAGTAAAAGATTCACCACCAGCAAGACTCTGAAATCTTTTTGCGATTAGAAATATCCCAGGCTAGGAACCAACTGGATTCTACCAGCATCCATCTCTGCCATTAATAATTCTAGGGCTTCGTAATCAACATCAGAAATGTAACCCAGTTCCGTCAGTTCTGAGTTGATTTGATTTTCTATCTCAGGAGTTAGTTTTTTAATGTCAAGAGCTTTTTCTACCAATTTACGAATAGCGTACTGAGTTCTCATAAGTAATAACCTACTGTATATGATATTAATTATCCCAGATTAGCCTAAGTATAAAGAGTGATCTAAATACTAACCCTTAGTGATATAGATCACATTTTAATTAGTTAAATAGATCATGCGCTATGACTCTCTGCTATGCCATCAGCAACGCTAAAGTGGGAGATTTAACTTACCGTTAAGGCTTGCTTAAATTAGCTTTAGTTCTAGACTAAGCAAGTTTTATCAGGATAGTTACTGATAATTTGTCTGTTCTATGGCTGTCTATGTTGATTGTTTTTGAACTGAGATAAAAAAAAAGTATACATAAACACATTTCAAGCTGGAATTATGACAATCTTTAAACAGAGAGACGAAAGCAATAAAGATTCAGCAAAGAGAGCTAAGACATATGGTCGATGCAACAAAATAGAGTTTATGTTCAAATAACTCTTAGCTTGACCCTTCAACAATTCTCAATAGGATGTAACTATGCAGGCAGTGCTTAACTATCCCAAGATTACAGTTATTCGCCCCCAAGGGTGTTTGAATGCTGCAAACGCCTTGGAATTTGAACGAGATATGACTACAGCGTTGGTACAAAATGGTATTTCTATCTTGGTAGTAGACTTAGTAGCAGTAGAATTGTTAGACAGTGCGGGGTTGATGGCATTGTTATCTACACACAAGCTAGCTCTGAGTTTAGGACGGGGTTTCCGACTTTGCGCTGTTACTCCGTCAATTAGAATTATTTTTGAACTAACGCAACTCGACAGAGTGTTTGAAATATTGGATGCTGAAGTTGATCTGGCTGCAACATAACTTTATGTAAAATCACAAAGGTTCGGGTGAAAAGTGGACTTTATGTAAAGGAGTTGTAAGTTGCAACGATAAACTATGTTAAAAGACCTAATTCAATGCTAATGTTGGGTTTGAGTAGCTGTAATTAAGGTAGCTAGAAGATAGCACAGTGGCTGTTGCAGTTGAAAAATTAATAACATCTGATATTTTAAAACCAGGGCGTTACCTGGGTAATGAGCGTTTAGCAGTACACAAAGGTTGGGATACGACAGAAATACGTTGGGTTTTAACCTACCCAGAAGTTTATGAAGTCGGTGCATCCAATTTAGGACACATTATCCTATACAACATTTTGAATGCCCAACCGCGTCAATTGTGCGATCGCGCCTATCTCCCAGGACAAGACTTAGCAGCCAAACTACGGGAAACTAATACGCCGTTGTTTGCGGTAGAGTCAAAGCGATCGCTCACAGAATTCGACATTTTAGGCTTTAGCCTCAGTTACGAACTGGGTGCAACGAATATCCTGGAAATGTTGGATTTGGCTGGAATTCCCTTGACGTGGCGAGAGAGGCAAAAAGCTGGCGTTGCAGGGGGAGAATTTAATAATCTCCAATCTCAGTTTCCGTTAATTTTTGCTGGTGGGCAAACAGCAACATCGAATCCTGAGCCTTACGCCGACTTCTTCGACTTTTTCGCCCTTGGAGATGGTGAAGAACTACTCCCAGAAATTGGTTTGGTATTGGAAGAAGGCAAACAAGCAGGATTTAGTCGTGAACATCTATTAGTGGATTTGGCACAGATACCAGGCGTATATGTCCCCCAGTTTTACGACATGGCAGAGGATGGCTCAGTTCATCCGCGTCGCCCAGACGTGCCAAAACGAATTTTGCGGCGGGTTGCAACTCCCATACCAGCATATTCCATTGGGTTAGTTCCCTATGTAGAAACGGTGCATGACCGCTTGACCATTGAGATTAGGCGGGGTTGCACTCGTGGCTGTCGCTTCTGTCAACCAGGAATGCTGACTCGACCAGCACGGGATGTAGAACCCGATCAGGTTGTAGAAGCAATTGAACAAGGGATGCTGGCAACTGGTTACAATGAGTTTTCCCTACTATCTCTGAGTTGTTCTGATTATTTGTCCCTACCAGCAGTGGGGATGGAAATCAAAAATCGTTTAAAAAATGAAACCATTTCTCTGACTCTACCAAGTCAACGGGTAGACAGATTTGATGAAAATATTGCTAACATCCTTGGAGGTATGCGCCAAGGGGGATTGACTTTTGCTCCAGAAGCTGGAACTCAGCGGATGCGAGACATCGTGAATAAGGGTTTGACGAATGAAGAATTGTTGCGGGGGGTGAAAACGGCTTGGGAGCAAGGCTGGGATAAAATAAAATTGTATTTTATGATTGGCTTGCCGGGTGAGACGGATGTTGACGTTTTGGGCATTGCGGAAACAGTAAGCTGGTTACAGCGAGAATGTCGGGGCAAAGGTAGAAAACCCCTAAACTTTAACCTGACGATTTCTAACTTTACGCCCAAGCCCCATACACCATTCCAGTGGCACTCAGTTTCTACTACTGAATTTAAGCGTAAACAAAACCTGTTGCGGCAAGAATTCCGCCGGATGAAGGGATTGAAGGTAAATTTTACCGATGTCCGCATTTCGGCAATGGAAGATTTTGTGGGACGAGGCGATCGCAGTTTGGGCAAAGTAGTGCGTCGTGCCTGGGAATTGGGCGCAGGTATGGATTCCTGGTATGAAAATTTAGATCAGGCTTTTAGTGCTTGGGCGTCTGCGATCGCTCAAGCCGGTCTAGATTGGAAATACCGCCAAGTAGAAAACGGCGAATGGAATTTGTTCCATCTACAAGAGCAGAAAAGAGCGGCAGATACCGAAAATACCCAACTCCCCACTCCTGTACAGACGCGATTAATCGCGTCTCTCCCAACTCCCCACTCCCTAGATATTCCCCTCCCGTGGGATCATATTGATACCGGGATTGAGAAAAAGTGGCTCCAAGAAGACTTGCAACGCGCCTTAGAAGCTGCAATTGTACCCGACTGCTCTTTTGAAGGTTGTTCTCACTGCGGTGTCTGTGGCACCGACTTTGGCCATAACATCGTGATTAAATCACCTGCTATCCCAAAATTCGCTGGCGAGTTTGTCCCCAACAAAACTAAGGCACAAAGACTGCGAGTTTGGTTTGGGAAACAGGGTAATATGGCTTTGATCAGCCACCTAGATTTAATCCGTCTATTTGACCGAGTTGTGCGACGAGCAAGCTTGCCAATCGCTTTCACTGGTGGGTTTCATCCCATGCCGCGAATTTCTGTAGCAGCTGCTTTGGCTTTAGGAGCTACTAGTAGTGGTGAAATAGTAGATTTTGAGTTGACTGTGCCAATGGAAGTTGATACTTTCCGAGAACAGTTGGCTCGTGAAATGCCCACAGACATACCTATATATAATGTGGAGCAGATAGATTTAAAAGCTAGTGCCGCTACCCAACTGCTGGAGTCCGCCGAGTATTTGATTACTGTCGCAGTGCTTGAAGAAACAACACCTGTACAATGGCAAGACTGGATTGATACAATCAAAGCGAAAGAGGAACTTTGGTACGAGCAAACAACTAAGTCAGGCAAAAGCCAGTTAATAAATCTGCGCGATCGCTTATTTGAACTGGAATTAGTCGAAACCTACAATAGCAAAGCAGAATCTATGTCATCTGTGATCCGTTATTTAGGTAGCTATCGCCAGGACGGTTTAGTGTTACGTCCCGAACAAATCCTCTTTATGTTACAG
>Ga0123337_10003276_pt1 | contig 17416 bp, 15 predicted proteins | sample frozenSSSSmetaG_FD_89792 | JGI IMG/M metagenome (GOLD analysis project Ga0123337, IMG submission 89792) | Glacier valley bacterial and archeal communities from Borup Fiord, Nunavut, Canada, to study Microbial Dark Matter (Phase II) -... | ecosystem: Environmental > Aquatic > Freshwater > Ice >... | reverse complement strand
CGCGTTCTGGACGCTCGAAACGTTCGCGATCCAGCTCACGGTGCGCTGGGTTTCGGATCTTTTGAGCGGTCAAATCATTCCGCTGATCTTCTTCCCCGGGCTCTTGCAGCGGATCGTGCTCGATTTGCCGTTTGCCGCGATCTATTCCGCACCGCTGCTGATTTACGTCGGCGTCATCCATCCCGCCGACTACGGCCGCACGCTGCTCGTGCAGTGCATGTGGCTTGCCGTCTTCAGCGTGCTCGCCACGATCGTTTGGCGCGCGGCCTCACGCCGCGTCGTCGTTCAGGGCGGCTAGATTTCCCAATTCCGGGCATCCCACGTTTCGACGACGGGATTCGGATCGAAATGTTTGAGGTCAGGATTGGTCGCTTGGGTCCAGCGCGGCCACCACAAAAAATCTTGGGCCGCATCGGTTGCAAGACTCGCCTCGATCGTGCGATACGCCGCTTTGCGTTTTGCTCGATCGAACGAGGAGAGCGCGACGACTTGCGCGGCGTCCATCGCTTTCGAGCAGAAATAGCTATGGTTGAATCCCGCCGGCGGCCGATTCGCACACGTGAATTGCGCGGAATTATCCGGATCGATTCCCGCGATCCACAAATAGATCGCCATGTCGTAGTTGCCGCGCGCAAGCGTCCCGTTCGCGCCGTAGCCGCCGTAAATGACCGAACTCAATTCGGGCCGTAGATGCACATCGACATTCAATTCGTGCAGAATCGATTGGATTTGGACGGCGAGCGTCTTGTTCGTGACGGTGCTTTGCTCGAAGACGAAATTCAAATCGAGTGCCTTTTTCCCCGGACCGTAGCCGAGGGCCGCAAGCTGCGCCTTCGCACCGGCCGGATCGTAACGAATTTCCGGAACGTTCGGATCGTAGGCCCAAAGAAATGACGGCAAGTCTTCTTTTGCCTGCACGGCTGTTCCGAAGGTGATCGCATCGACCAAGCGCTTTTTGTCGATCGCCATCACGAGTGCACGGCGAAGACGCACGTCGGCCAGCGGTCCCTTGGCATTGTTGAACATCAGGGAATTGAAGCCGTTGAACGGCGTGAGCTTGATCGTGATATCCGGAATCGCTTTGATCGCATGATACGCCGTAACCGACCCCTCGAAGAGCCAATCGATCTCATGCGTGCGAAGCTGCGTGATCAGCGTGTTCTCATCGGGAACCAGGCGCACGACGATCGTCTTGAGTTTTGGCTTGCCGAGAAAATAGTCGTCGTTGCGGGCGTAGGTGATACGGTCGCCGCGCTGCCACGTGACGATCTTGAACGGTCCCGTACCGACCGGTGCGGAATTGTACGGCACGTCGTTGAGGCTCGGATATTTTGCGAGCAAATGTTCGGGGAGAATCCCATACGGGGAATCGCTCTCTCCGAAAATCGTTGCGATAGCCGGAGAAAATGCGGACTTGAAATGAAAGACAACGGTCGCATCGTCCGGCGTCGTCACGCGATCGACCACGTCATACCCGTGACGAGAGACCACGTCGTTCTTCGGATTCATGATCGCATCGAACGTGAACTTGACGTCTTTGCTCGTAAACGCGACGCCGTCGTGCCATTTTACCCCGCTCCGTAAGCGGTAGCGGATCGTTCGACCATCCGCGCTGATGTCACCGTTTTGCTGCGTCGGCACTTCGCGCGCGAGCATCGGCACGAAGGCGCCGTGCTCGTCGACCGAGACGAGAATATCGGTTGTGAGGCGCGCGAGCGATGATTCGATCGTCTGCGTGCCCAAAATGGGGTTGAGCGTCCGCGGCACGACCGGCGTGCCGACCCGAAGCGTGTCGGGGATCGTCCACGCGTGTCGTCCGTCGGCCGCAGACCCACCCGTCGGCACCGCACTGCACGCCCCAAGTGCGCCGAGCGCGATCGTCGCGACCGCGCGACGAAAACCAACCGTCATCGAAAACATGCGACGTGTTGCTAGCTGCGGGCCGCTCGTCCCTGGTACGACGTACTCCCAGCCGAGCTCGTCAATGGGACACCGCGTCTCCCGCGGCGCTCATGCAGGCAGGCCCGGCACGTCCCAAAGCACGAGTTCGCCATGGCCTTTGACGGTGACCGTCTCGATGCCGTGAACCCGCACGCTATCGCCGGCGTTCAGCTTCTCGCCATTGATCTCGACGTCGCCCGTGGCGACGAAGATGAAACCGAAGCGCCCCTCGCCGTAGCGATAGGTGACGTCGCCGTCTTCGAGTCGCGCGACGTGCATCGATGCGTCTTGCAAGATCGCAACCGGCGCGATGATATCGGTCTGACCGCTTGCGACGGTCAACCAGTTGTTGAGCCGATCCGGGCGTTCGAACTGCCGCTGCCCGTAGTTGGGTTTGAGCCCGGGCGAGCGCGGCAGCACCCACATCTGCACGAAGTGGACGTCGGTGTCTTTGGAGTGGTTGAACTCGCTATGCGTGATGCCCGTACCGGCGCTCAAATACTGGATGCCGCCCGGCTTCACGACGCCGTGATTGCCCATCGAGTCCCGATGCTCGAGTTCGCCATCGATCACATAGGTGATGATTTCCATGTCGCGATGCGGATGCGTGCCGAAGCCTTTGCCGGCAAGAACGCGATCCTCGTTGAACACGCGCAGCGCCCCCCAATTGGAATTATTGGGGTCGAAATAATCAGCGAAACTGAACGAATGGTAGGTGCTCAACCAGCCGTGATCGCCATGATAGCGCTCGGCGCTCCGCTGGACGATCAACGAGGATGCCTTGGTGCTCATGCCTCGCATAACCCAGGTGCGGTTGCAGCGGTTTAGGGAACGATCTCGCCGCGGGCCGCCAGACGCCCCAAAAGCAAGTGGTAGTACAGCATGCCCCGTTGCGGCCCGAGCGTGGCCAGAATCGCCGCTGTGTCGACGTCCGGCTCGCCGGAGAGGGCGCGCAGGCTCAACGCAACGCCCGAGTCTTTCTCCGGGAAGAGATCGAGCCGGCCGAGGCCGCGCAAACAGATGACGGCCGCCGTCCAGGGCCCAATTCCGCGGAAGCCGACGAGCCGTTCGATCGCCTCCGGAGTCGGTCGTGCGACGAGCTCCGCCTCGGCGAGTTCGCCGTCGAGCACGGCGCGCGCAAGACCGCGCAACGCGACGACCTTATTGATCGAAAGGCCGAGCGCACGCAGTTCTTCGGCATCGGCGTCGGCGATGATGTGCGGTGCGGGAAATGGAAAGAGACGCGTTTCCCCAATCATCACCGGCGTCTCGTAGCGCTCGATGAGGCGGCGCAAGATCGCACCCGCGGCGTGAATCGAGATCTGCTGGTAGATCACCGCGTTGACGATCGCTTCCCACAGCGACGGATAGCGCGGCGGCTTCACCCCGCGCATGCGCCTCACCAAATCGTGCAGCCACGGAATCGTGGCGCTCGCCGCATAGAACGGTGCGAGATCGACCTCGAAGCCGAGCATCCGGCGCGCCAACTCGACCGGATCGACATCCGTTTTTCCTTTGCACGCGATCACGAGCGACCCCGGCTCCGGCTGATGCACGGTGAGTAACGCATTGCCCGCGGCAAAGACGCGTCGGTACCGACCGTCGTCTCCAAAGACGTCGACGACGTTGGTCGAGAGACGGCGCAGCGCCGTCGCCGTCAGATCGAGGCGATACGGCGGTCGCACGGCAACGGTCGTCGAACTCACCGCGCGTGAGCCTCGCCGCCTACATCCAATATTGGCGTATCAACCTCCTGACGATGCTCGAATATCGGGCAAACTTTCTCATGTGGTTCGGCTTCACCATCATCTACCATGCGACCGCGGTCGTTGCACTCTGGGTAACGCTCCACCAGTTCCCTTCGCTCAACGGTTGGGACTTCAAAGAATCGGCCTTCATGTACGGCCTTTGGATGCTCGGACACGGTGTCGCGAATACGGTCTTTGCGAGCGTTCGCAGCGTGCCCGAATTCGTGCGCGAGGGCAAGTTCGATCGGTTCCTCGTGCGTCCGCTCGATACGCTCTTTCAAATAATCACGGTGCCACAGCAGATCTTCCCGGACGAGTTGATCCTCGCCATCGTCTACTTCTGCGTCGTCACCGCGTATAGCGGCGTGCACGTCGATGCGATTTTCGTGCTCTACGTTCCGCTCGTCGCCTTAGGCGGTGCGTTGATCGACGCGGGCATTTCGATCTCGATTGCGGCCGCGTCGTTCTGGTTCGTGCGCATCGATGCGCTCACGTGGGTGATGATGTCGCTCGAACAAGATTTCTCGCGCTATCCGATTTCGATCTACTCGCGCGGCGTGCGCGTGGTGATCGCCTTTATTTTCCCGTTCGCATTCATGAACTATTTCCCGGCGACGTATCTCTTGCACAAAGCCGAAACCGGTCTCCAGCTCAATCCCGCCGTCGGTTTGCTCACCCCGTTCGTCGGCGCGATTTGGCTTGCGGCCGCGTATGCGCTCTGGCGCGTCGGACTGACGAAATATCAAGGGACAGGAAGCTAGTATTGTCTTCTCCAAGCCTTAGAGTGCTCGCTTGATGGGTAACAAGAGAGCATAGCCCACCTTTACGAGGTCTTCGTCTTTGATCTCTCCCCGCAAAACCCAAATCAATCGGGTCATGCGAGATGCAATTCGTGCCTTCGACTGGTCCTCGACCTCGATTGGGCCGCGCGAATCGTGGCCGGAGAGCTTGCGCACCGTACTCGGCGTCGCACTCGATACCGAGTTCGCGATGATGATCATGTGGGGACCCGACCTCATCCAGCTCTATAACGACCGGTATATCCCGATTCTCGGGGACAAACACGCGGGTTCGATCGGGCAACCCGCAGCGATTTGTTGGGAGGATATTTGGGACGACGTCGGCCCGTTGTTACTCGGCGTCTACGAGCGCGGTGAGCCGGTCTATCATGAAAACTTGCCGCTTCCGATGACGCGCAACGGCCGGATCGAACAGGCGTACTTTACGTTTTCGTATAGTCCGATTCGCGACGGCGACGGGATCGGCGGACTCATTTGCGTCGTCGATGAAACCACCGCGCACGTTTTGCGCGAGCAGGAATTTCGCGCGAGTGAAGAACGCTTTCGAAGTCTAGCGACATCGATGCCGCACATCGTGCTCGAAGGCGATCGGCATGGCGCTATTACGTTTCTTAGCGAAGCCTATGCCAATTACACGGGTGATGCGGTCTCGATGGGCATGCGTGCGGGCTGGCTTGCAGCCGTTCATGCCGACGATCGTTCTGCCACCGCTGCGCTTTGGCACGCAGCGATCGCGAGCGGCGCTCCATTTTCTGCCGAGTTTCGTTACCGACGCAGTGATGGAAACGTTCGCTGGCATGCGGCACGCGCACTGGGGCAGTGTGACGACGCCGGCGAGGTCGTGCGCTGGACGGGCACGATAACCGACGTACACGACACGCGAACCGCCGTCGAAGAACGCGAATTTCTCTCTCAAGCAAGTCAGCTGTTGGCTGAATCGTTCGACGTGCAGACGACATTACAGCGGATCGCGCAGCTCACCATCCCGCACTATGCCGATTGGTGCCAGATCGACCTGCGCACCGCGGACGGGCAAATTCAAACCGTCGCTTTAGCGCACAGCGACCCGGAAAAGACGAAGATCGCCCAACAATTCGTCGGCCGCGTCCATTTGAACACCGCTGCCGATCATGGCACTCCGTTCACGATCCGCACGGGCCAGAGCGATATCATGGAACGCGTTTCGCTTTCCACGCTCGCGCAGTCGATAGGCGACGACGCTGAGGCGCGTGCGTACGAATTTCTCGGCCTCCGTTCCTACGCTTCTCTTCCGTTGAGCGCGCAAGGCAAGACGCTCGGCGCACTCGCGGTCGTCTACGGCGATTCCGACCGCCGCTTTACCCCCGATTCGTTACCGCTGCTCGAAGAACTCGGCCGGCGCGTAGGCCTCGCCGTCCACAACGCGCTCGAATTCGAACGGCAACATCGGGTGGCGGATTCGTTTCAGGAAGCCTCACTTCCCAATTCTCTGCCGGAGGTTCACGGACTGCGTTTCGATGCCGTTTATTTACCCGGCAGCAATGAGGCGCAAGTCGGCGGCGATTGGTACGACGCGGTTCGACTACTCGATGGGCGCGTCGTCATCTCCATCGGTGACGTCTGCGGCAGCGGCTTGAACGCCGCCGTGCGGATGGGCACCATGCGCCAAATCATTCGCGGCATCGCCCAGGTCCATGCCGATCCTTCGCTGATGCTCGATGCCGCCGACCGGGCGTTGCGGTTGGAGAATCCAGACGATATCGTGACGGCATTCGTTGCGGTGCTCGATCCCGTCTCAAAAACGCTAGCCTACGCATCAGCCGGTCATCCACCGCCGATGCTGCGGTACAGCGATGGCCGCGTCGAACCGATCTCCGATGGGGGCTTGCCACTCGGAATCCGACAAGGTCGCGATGCCGCCAGCGGTCGCATGATCGATATTTCCGATGTGTCGGCGCTCGTTCTCTATACCGACGGTTTGAGCGAGTCGTTTCGCGACCCGCTCGACGGCGAAGAAAAGCTCATCGCACTTCTCGCCGAGGGGAGCGTCCTCGCCGATGCCCATCCGGCCCGCGCGCTCAAAGAGGCATTCCTCGACGGCGGCTCCGCAAGCGATGATGTCGCGATTCTCGTCGTTAGCATGCTGCCAAACGAGCAGAATCCAGCGCTGCCCTCACCACTTCAACGCTGGTCGTTCGATGTTACCGACGCGGAGGCGTCGCAACGGGCCCGCGGTGAATTCAGCGAAGCGTTGCGCGCCCGCGGAGCCGCACTCGAGGACGTCTTTACCGCCGAAGTCGTCTTCGGCGAACTCGTCGGCAACGTCGTTCGGTACGCGAATGGGCCGGTGGAAATCTCCGTCGATTTGAGCACGCTCCCACCGGTCTTGAACGTACTGGATCGTGGACCGGGATTTCGCCATCTCGCGATTTTGCCGCGCGATCTCTTCAGCGAATCGGGCCGTGGATTATTTCTCGTCTCAGCGCTGACACAAGACTTCCACGTCTCGAAGCGACCCAACGGAGGGAGCCATGCACGCGCCGTTCTCACCCTCGACCGGGCCCGTTTAGCATCGCGAATCGAGTCCGCCGATAACGCGCTCTTCGAAGGCAATATCGGAACGTCGATGTGACGACCCGCGAACGTTGTTGAACGAAATCACGCGAGGGCGGCGAGTTCGACCTCGCCCGGCAGCGCGGCGAATAAAACCCCCGCGCGATTCTCGGGGACGGCGATCCCGCGCGGTTTGAGATGACGGATGAACCAGTGCGCGATCGCGCGCAAGCGCAGCATGCGATTGCGGGGTTTTCCGGTTCGAGAGAGGTTGTGACCGTCGCCCGTGAAGCGCACGAACTCGACATTGGTACGGCCGAATCGGCGTAACAGCGTAAAGAGCTGCTCGCCTTGATCGATCGGACAGCGATAGTCGCGCTCCGAATGTTCGATCAGGAGCGGGGCGACGATCTTGTCCGCGGAACGCATCGGCGAATTCTCGAAGAGCTTTCGACCCATGTCCGTGCGATACGGCCCATCGACTTCGGATTCGAGGAACCAACCCAAATCCGAGGCGCCGACTTCGCTGACGAAATCATTGACGGCGCGCATCGAAACGCCCGCCGCAAAGCGATCGGTATGGCCGAGCAGCCACGTCGTCATGAAGCCGCCATACGAACCGCCGGCGATTCCGATTCGCGCCGGATCCGGCTTCGTTTCGGCTACGGCTGCATCCAGAATCCTCAAAACGTCGTCAGCATCGACCCCGCCCCAGTCACCGGTGATCGCATTGGAAAACGGCGCACCGTAACTCTGGCCACCACGTGGGTTGCCGTACGCAACGACGAATCCGAGGCCGGCGAGAACTTGGAATTCGAAGAAGAACGAAAACCCATAGGCGGCATGCGGGCCGCCGTGCACCTCGAGGACGAACGGTGGCGAGGTTTCCGCTTGCGTCGGTCGCAAAATCCAAAGGTCGAGTTTCGTTCCATCGCTTGCCGTTGGACGCAGTCGAGTCGGTGCGACGATCGCTTTCTCTGCAAGCCATGCGTCGTTGACATGCGTCAAGCGCGTTTCCTCGCCGCCATCGACGAGCGCGAGATCGCTCGGTACGGTCGGCGTCGCAAATGCAAACGCGACGGTGCCATCATCGGCGCACGAGAACGCGGAAACATCGCGTTCGCCAACGGCAATTCCGCGATGCGTCCCATCACCCGATGCGAACGCCTCGACCCCACAGCTGCCCGCATCGCTGACCAGGACGAAGATTTCGCGATCGTCGCGCGACCACACGGGGCCGGCGAAAACCCCGCCAGGTCGCGCGTCGCTTGCGATGACGTTGCCGACCGTGCGACCGCGCGCAACCGAAAGCGAAACGATCGCACCGCCCGCAGCGGGCACGACGAGCAACTCCGTATCGACGCGGCCGCCGGCATCCTCGCCGTGCTCGTGCCCGAGAAACGCAACGCGCGCGCCATCGTGCGAAAACGCCGGGGCGCTCATCGGCCCCTGACCGCGCGTGAGCGAAACGATGGTCTTCGTAGCGAGCGTCACGATGTGGATGTCGCTCGCGAAACTGGCTTCCGGCAGATCGATCGCCGCGGCGAACGCAATCCGCGTGCCGTCCGGCGACCACGACGGCCCGCTCACATCGAAATCCCCGCTCGTCAGACGCTCGCACGCGCCGCTTGCAACCTCGATGACGAAGAGCTGCTTGCGTTTTCCATCGAGCAGTCCGTCGTCGTCACTTTTGAACGGCAGCGCACGGATGTGCCGCGCGCCGGAGCGTTCGTCGTGAAAAATCGCCGCCGTCGCGGGATCGTGTTCCGCCGTCGCGGAGAACGCGATCTTCGTTCCATCCGGCGACCAGGCAACGCTTGCGATCGTTGGGTACGCCGCGCCGAGCGGACGTGACTCGCCGCCCGCCGTCGGGATGACGTAGATGCGCGTCGCGCCGTCACGTTCGGCGACGAAGGCGAGTTCCGATCCGCCTGGCGATGGGCGCGGCAATCGGTCCTTGGACCCCGCGGTAAACGCACGCGCATTTCCGCTGCGATCCACCCGCCAAATCGCGCCTTCGGTTTCATCGGCTTGCCGATTGAAGGTCGTGCGACGGAAGTAAATTGCCGAACCATCGGCGCAGATTTGCGGATCGCTCACACCGACGAGCGAAAAGAGATCGCTTGGGGTGAGTGCCATTATCGCGCTGCCTCCGCGTGATTTCCGAAACGTTCGCTTAGCGCATCGGCGAGCGCCGTCGCTTCGCGTTCTTGAAAAGCAGAATTCGTCAGCGTCCGCGCCTGCGCCGGGTTGGTGATGAATCCAAGTTCGACGAGCACCGCGGGGACGATCGCCTCGCTCGTCACGGCCAAATCCCGCGCGCGAAACTGCGACTCGCCGAGCGCGAGCGGAGCAAGCTTGTGGCGGATCGTCTTTGCAAGCGTCGCCGAATTCGGTTTGAGCCAAAACACCGACGTGCCGCGCGCCGCGACGTCGAGCGATGCATCGCAGTGGACTGCGACGAACGCGGTCGCACCGAGACGGTTCGCAAGCGCGGCACGCGCGCGATTGTCGCGATTCTTGTTGGTTGCGATACGGTACGGCCGAGCGAAGCTGCGGGTGAGAACGACGCGCGCACCACGTGCCCGCAAAAGCGCCGCCAGTCGTTCACCGACGGCAAGGGTCACAGCCGCTTCGCGAATACCGCTCTTGGAGACGGCGCCGACGTTGAGCGAGCGACCGTCGGGGAAGCGAGTGCCGTGTCCGGGATCCACGACGAAGAGCGTACCGGTGAGGACGAGCGCGACCAAAGGCATCATTCCCAGGGTCGCTTCTTCTTCAAGGACGCGGACCATCTCACGCGAACGGGCAAGACGCATGCGACGATCGCTCTTCATCGGCGGCACGCTTGCCGCCATCGCCATGCCGCGCGCTGCCGATGCAGCCATTCCGCTTGCGGACCTGATCGCGACGATCCCCGGCACGACGAGCGTCTACGTGCGCACGATGGACGAGCGCGCACCGCTCGCCAGCGTTCGGGTAAACGAGCCCTTTTCGGCCGCATCGACGATCAAGCTTGCGATCATGCTCACCGCGTACAAAGCCTACGAAAGCGGGACGGCGACGCCGCACACGCTCGTCAAGGTCAACCCGGGCGATCTCGTCGGCGGCTCGCCCTCACTCGGCTACGCCCGCATCGGCCAACGCTACCCACTTCCCTTTCTCATCAAGGCGATGATCCAGCAAAGCGACAACGGCGCCTCCAACATGCTGATCTCGCACTTCGGCTTTGCGAAAATCAACGAAACCATCCAAGCCGCGGGAATGACGCGCACCAAGCTCGCGCGCCATTTTCTCGACTATCTGGCAATCGTCAAACACAACGAAAACATCACGACCGCCCACGATCTCGGCGAACTGGTTCACGCGCTGGAGCGCGGAGCACGCGAGGGCATCGATACGGTCGCAAGCGTCGCGTCGTGTCGCTCGATGATCGCCGTGATGCTCGGCCAAGAAGATCGAACGAAAATCCCACGCGGTCTGCCGAGCGGGATTGCCATTGCAAACAAAACCGGTGAGATCGACGGCGTACGCAACGACGTTGCGATCGTCGATCCCGCCGGCGAAATTCCGTATATCCTCGTCGTGCTCACCAAAGGCTTACGCAACGAGGGAGCGGGCAACGCGGGGATCGCGGCGATTTCCCGCCGCGTCTACACGCGCCTACACGCCGCTAGCTGACGAGTCCGTCGGCTTTCTTGAGGAGTTCCTTGAGAAACCAGCGTTGTTTCTGATACGCCTGGACGAGGCGCGTATACAGGTCGGCCGTGCCGATGTCACCGGTCTGGGTGGCGTCGTCGGCATCCGCGTGCATCTCGCCGATCACGACGTCGTGCGCGGCGACCGCCTCGGCGATCATCGCCTCGAGGGTCAAGCTGCCGACGGACGGTTTCACCGTCGCGGTCTTGAGATAATCGGCCGGATCGGAGAGCGGTCGACCATCGATCATCAGCGCCCGCTCCGCAAATTCATCGACCGTCTCGATGATCGCCGTTGCTTGCTCGTCGAACAGCAAATGGATGTCACGGAAAAGCGGACCGTACGTATTCCAATGATATTTCTTGATGTTCTGGTAGAGGACCATGCCGTTTGCCTGCTGGCGATGGAGGCCGGCGATCACGGTGTCGTTCGTTGCGGCCGGTCGAGTGGAAGTTGCTGTCGTCATAACATCGCTCAGACACACGAAAGCAGGCGTTGGTTCCGGGGAGCGACTAGAAAAGCGAGATTTGCTCGATTCGCGTGGGTTGCACGTGCGGCACATCGAGTGCGGCAAGCAATTCCCGTACGGTCGCGGGGCTGTGACCGGAATAGTGATTGTTGACGTAGCCGCTCGCCCGCCCAACGCGCGGCGGCGCATGTTTGATGGCGGTTGCCCAGCGTGCGACTCGGGCATGGCGATCGATTTGAACGGCATCGTATCGCTGTACCGCATCGCGCGCACCGAGCCAGCGAAGGTAGAGAAAATCCGCGGTCGGCTCCGCAATCTCGGCGAGCATCACCTCGAGCGGAACGAAGATGCCATCCGAGAGCGCAAGCGCGATACCGCGGGATCCGAGAACGTCGCGAAAGCGGGGGAGCATCGCCGGTTCGAACCAGCGTGCGTCGCGTACTTCGAGCGCGATGCGCATGTCACGCGCGGGCAGCAGATCGACGAAGGCGCGAAGCGCTTCGAACTCATCGGGCGCGAAGTCCGGTCCCAATTGAACCAGGACGCCTTCGAGTTTCGCACCGAACGCCGCGGCACTGGCGAAAAACGCGGCCGCCTCGCGCTCGCTTGCGCGCAGATGCCGCTCGTGCGTGATCTCGCGTGGGACTTTGAGGGCGAAGGTGAAATCATCGGGCACGGTCGCGCACCAACGCGCGACGCGCTCGAGCGGCGGCGTGCCGTAAAAGGTCGAATCGATCTCGACCGTTGAGAATTCGCGCGCATACGCGCGCAGAAACCGTTCGGGTTTGGTATCGGCGTCGTACATCGGGCCGACCCAATCGGCATACGACCAGCCCTGACAGCCAATGCGAATCGCGCGCGGAAGCGCCGCCATCAGGACGTTTCCGCGCGCACCGGCGTCTTACGCAGCCGGGGCTTCCTCGATCGTCACGGTATCCATGACGTCGCCGACGCGAATCGCCTCGACAACGTCCTGTCCTTCGATCGTCTGTCCGAACACGGTGTAGTTCTTGTTCAGGAACGACGCCTCATCGAGACAGATGTAAAACTGCGAGCCCGCCGAGTTCGGGTTCGCGCTTCGGGCCATCGCAAGCGCGCCTTTGATGTGCTTGTAGTCGCTGAATTCGGCATCGATCTGGTAGCCGGGTCCGCCGGTTCCATTTCCACTCGGGTCGCCGCCTTGAATCACGAAGCCGGGCTCGACGCGGTGAAATTTGAGGCCGTCGTAAAAGCCCGCCCGTGCGAGCTTGATGAAGGCCGCGCTGTGCTGCGGCGCGACATCGGGATAAAATTTGAGGACGATATCGCCTTTGGCCGTCGTGATGCGGGCGTGGACGGTTTTCGCCTCCGCCGCGAGGGCCGTGAGTTCGTCGCCGGTTGGTTTTTCATAGGTCGCCATAAGCGGGCCCCTTTCGCATCGACGCTCGGCGCGCCTCGCGGCAGCCACATCCGAATTCCGTCGGCTGCGACTATTATCGAGGACCTATTTCAATGCATTGTGCGTTCATAGAACGTCCCTCTGTCGTCGAAGATGGTGGGGACGCGCCCTTATCAACCATTTTTCTCGGAGGACCATCCTTGCGTAACCTTATTACCGGACTTGCGATCGCCGCCACCCTCGTCGGCGCTGCGACCGTCGCTCCGGCCTCGGCCAAAGACCTCATCGTCACGGCCAGCTCGACCAACTTCAAATTCGAACCGTCGACCGTCAACCTCAAAAAGGGCCAGACCACGACGATCCACTTCAAGTCACTCGTCGGTGCCCACGGGCTCAACGTCCCGGAACTCGGTATCAACAACCTCGTCATCGCGACGCCGGATACCGCCGTCAAAGTGACCCCGAAAAAAGCCGGTACGTACGTTGCGCATTGCACGCTCGTCTGTGGTGCCGGACACGCCAACATGGCGATGAAGTTCATCGTTAAGTAACCAACCGCCTTACGGCTAGAAAAAGGCCCAGCGCAAGCGGGGTCTTTTTTTGTTTTGGCCGCCAGGACCAGGCGGTCGTTGACCATGGCATCGGTAACGCACGCGAGGGGGTAAGAAAAGCGACTCCTTCCGCTGCCGCCATCGAAACCTCCACGAACGCCGCCCAGGCGAACCCCGCGTCCGCGGGGTGATAGTCGTCACCGGAAACTCGTTCCGCTAGGCCCACAATAACGGGGACGATTTTGTCTTTGGAGGCCTTCGTGTTCGAACCGGTAGCCGATGCGATCGAGCGAGACGACTTTTGTTCGCTTGCCCCGATCGGGTGGCTCCACCATAAGATGCAGGACAGCTTTTTTCTTGTGGTGGGCACGCACTCGTGTCAGGGATTTCTGCAAACGGCCCTTGGCGTCATGATTTTCGCCAAGCCGCGCTTTGCCACGGCCGTCTTAGATGAAGACGACCTCTCCGGGCGCGATGCGCTCGAAGGCTTGCTTCCAATCGTCGAGGCGATCGTCGCCGAACACAAGCCGGGCGCGATCTTCCTTGCGTCGACCTGCACGCCCGAAATCCTCAAGATGAACATCACCGGCTGTGCCCCGCCGCTCGAAGAGAAATTCGGCGTGCGCGTGTACCCGTGTCGGCTGGATGGCTTCGATCCATCCTACACGCAGGGCGAAGATCACGTACTCGAGGCGATGATCGCCCGTGCGCCCGAAACCAGCGAGAAAAATCTCGTGATTCTCGGCTGCCTCTCGGCGCTCGAGGAAGCCGAAGTGCGGCTCGAATGCGAAACGATGGACCTGCCCGTTCCGCGTTTTCTGCCGAACGAGAGCGCCCTCGATCTGCCCCCGATCGGCCCGAATACGGTGCTTGCCGCCGTGCACCCGTATCTCTTCGGCAGCGTTGCGTATGCGGCGCGCGAACGCGGCTGCGCGATCCATAAGACGATTTTTCCCTACGGTCCCGATGGATCGCGCGCGTTTTACGAAGGCCTCGCTGCCGCGTTCGGCAAGACCGTTTCCTACGAAGCGCGCGAGCGCGAAGCGTGGGGCGCGTGCGAACGTGAAGTGGAAGCGATCCGCGGGCGCTCGGTTGCCTTCATCTCCGATGCGATGCTGGAACTCCCGATCGCGCGCACGCTGCGCGCCGCAGGCGCCACCGTGCCACTGGTCGGGACGCCCAACATCTACAAGAAATTTCATGCGCTCGAACTCGCGCGTCTCGAAGGCGTCGATGTGATCGAACGCCCCGACCGGTTCGCGATGTACGCGCGCCTCTCCGAACACAAACCGGATCTGGTCGTTGCGAATCTCAATATCGCAAACGCACTCGAAGGTATGGGTTTCTCGGTCAAATGGTCGACCGAACTCTCGTTCCAACCGATCCACGGCTTCAACGGCGCCCCCTCGCTCTTCGGCCTCTTCGCCGCATCGCTACGTCGCCACGACGCGCTCGCAAAAATCCGCGGCAAAACGCAAACCGAAGCCGCGCCAATCGACCTCGACTTCTTCCGGTTTGATGGCGCTCCGCTCTCGCTGCGCGCCCCCCACGCGTTGCGCGAGGCCCCCCAACCGAGCTCGCCGCTACCTGATCCGACGGGCGCGACTTCTGCTGCGCTCGCTCCATCGCCATCCCACGAGGTTCGTCATTAAACTCGCTCTTTGGTCGTACGGCGCGCCCGGACACGTCGGCGTTTCCAAGGCCGCTTCGTCTTTTCATGGGATCCATACGATCTTGCGTGCGCCCAAAGGCGACGGCTACGGTACGATCATGCTAGCGATGTTCGAGCGGCTCGGTGTTACGCCGCCGCTCTCCGTTTGTGCGATGTCCGAGGCGACGCTCGCCGGTTCGCAAGCGAATATTCCGGCGGTCATTCGCGAAGTCGACGAACGCCATCATCCCGACATGATCGTGATCACGCGCTCCGCAACGGCCGCCGTCTTGCAAGAACCGCTCGACGGCGAAATTTCGATGATGCCGGATAAGGTAAATGCGGAGATCTTCCTTGCCGGCGCCCACCCGTTGCGCGATACCGAAGTTTCGGCCTTTGCGCTCACGCTCAAAGAAATCGTCGCGCACTACGCGCAAGACGTGGAACGCAGCCCGAAGCCCTCGGTCAATATCGTCGGCCCGTCGCTGCTCGGATTTCACGATCATGCGAACGTCACTTCACTGCGCAAAATGTTCGCCGCGCTCGACATCGAGGTCAATGCCGTCGTTCCGCTCGGTGCGACCGTCGATGAGTTGCGGACGCTCGGCCGCGCCTGGGCGAACGTCTCGACCGCGCACGAACTGACGGCTCCGCTCTTCGCCTACATGCAGGCCCGTTACGGTACGCCTTCGGTGCATGCGTTGCCGTACGGCGAGGCCGGCACGACGGCGTTCCTGCGCGAGCTCTGCGCGCTACTCGAAATCCCCGCCGATCGCATCAAGCTTGCGGCGCGCGACGCAAAATTGCTCTGGTACGCACGCACGGTCGACGCGCACGCTCTTTCGGGCAAACGCGTCGGCGTGTTCGGGACGCCGACGACGGCAGCCGGTATCGCACGCGTGCTACACGACGAACTCGACATGAAGATCGACTTCGTCGGCACCTATGTTCTTCCGTATGGCGACTGGCTGCGCGAACGCGTCGCCGATCTCACGAGCGACGTGATCGTGACGGACGACTATCGCGTGATCGCAAAGCGCATCGATGAGTCGCGACCGGACATCATGTTCGGCTCGCAGATGGAACGCCATTCGGCCAGCGCCTTCGGCGTGCCGTGCGCCGTCATCTCGCCGCCCGCGCACATCTTGAATTTCCCGCTCGGCTACTCGCCGTTCATCGGCTACGACGGCGCCAATCACATCGGCGACGTCGTCAACCAAACGCAAGTCCTGGGCCTCGAGCATCACCTGATCGAAACGTTCGGTCCGCGCGACCAAGGTCTCGCGCAAGCGATGCCTGAGGGTAAAGACGCGCCCAGCGTCCACGATGTCCCCGCTCTTGCGACGCATTCCGCTTCCGGCGCCGTCGCGGTGGCCGAGCAGATTCTGACTTGGGATCAAAGCGCGGAGAAACTCGTCGCCCGCATCCCGTTTTTCGTGCGCAAAAAAGCGCGTGCGAACATCGAGAAATACGCCCGTGAGAAATCGATCGCCGTCATCGACGAACGCACGGTTCTCGCCGCGCGCGAGCACGTCGGTGGATAAGCGTTCGACCGTCTTTGCCGATACCGCTCGCTCGTCGGTCAAGACGGCGGGTGAATTCGGCGCGATGCTGCTGCCCTTTACGGACAAGACACGCGGCGCTGCGAACATCAACGCCTCGCTGCGCACGTTCGCAAAACCCGGCACGTGGTTCGCGCCGATGTGGGCGATCATGGTCGGCTGCATCGCCTCGGGCAACGCGCACTGGGATCTCGGCTCGATCGCGCGGATCGTCGCCTGTATGGTACTCGCCGGTCCGCTGCTCTGCGCGTTCTCACAAGTGATCAACGATTGGTTCGACCGCGAAGTCGACGCCATCAACGAACCGCTACGCCCGACCGCCGCAAACCAACTCGCGCCCCGCACGATTTTACTGATCTCGATCGGACTCGGCGTTGCCGCACTCGGGCTTGCGTACGCTCTTTCGCCGCTAGTCGCGGCGATTTCGGCGCTCGGCCTGGTCCTTGCGTGGGCCTATAGTGCACCACCATTCCGCCTTAAAGCGCGCAACGGCTGGATCGCAAATGCCGCGTGCGCGTTTGCGTATGAAGGCTGCGCCTGGGTCGCGGGTGCCGCGGCGTTCGGCCACGTCTCCCAAGGCACGATCGTGCTTGCGAGTCTCTATTCGCTCGGCTCGCACGGTCTGATGACGCTCAACGATTTCAAGAGCGTCGAAGGCGACCGTCGCCTCGGCTTGCGCTCGATACCCGCGATGCTCGGCATCGACGGCGCGCTCAAAGCCGCGTTCATCTTCATCGACGTCTTCCAGGTTGCCGCGATCGCTTACGTCGCGTACAACCGTATGTACATCGCCGCCGGCGTGATGGCGGCTCTCTTCGTGGTGCAACTGCCGATGCAGCGACGCATGAGCACCGATCCCGCGAAATTGGCCCCATGGTATTGCGCGTCCGGCATTCCGCCGTTCGTGTGGGGCATGCTCGCCGCTGCACTCGCTATCCGTTCCGGAGGTTTCTAAAAATGCGTGCTTTAGTTGTGGGAGCGAACATCGGTGGTGCGATTGCCGCAGGCGATCTTGCTGCCACCGGCTGGGATGTGACCCTGCTCGAGAAAGATCTCAAACGCAAGAAACCCTGCGGCGGGGCGAT
>Ga0123337_10003271_pt1 | contig 17469 bp, 9 predicted proteins | sample frozenSSSSmetaG_FD_89792 | JGI IMG/M metagenome (GOLD analysis project Ga0123337, IMG submission 89792) | Glacier valley bacterial and archeal communities from Borup Fiord, Nunavut, Canada, to study Microbial Dark Matter (Phase II) -... | ecosystem: Environmental > Aquatic > Freshwater > Ice >... | reverse complement strand
TCCTCCACATCGGCGTTGCAGCGGCATCGTACTGGGTCATTGGTGGTAATCCCAGGATCAATTCCATGGTTCTTAACATACCAGAAGTGGTGTACATGGTATGATCCACATATTTTCTTTTTACAAAAGGGCCAACCACAAAAGCCGGACTTCTGTGTGCATCCACATGATCAGGTCCGTTTTGAGCATCATCCTCCAGTACAAATACGACACTCTCTTTCCAAACCGGGCTTTTGCTCAGATGGTCAATAAGCATCCCTACTGCAAGATCATTGTCGGCAACATGAGCAAATGGAGTTGGCCTGCCTGCTCTCATCCCTTCAGTATGATTATTACCTAACCTTATTGTTGAAAATTGAGGTACCGCATCATTTTCCACCAGAAAATCAAAGTCCGCTTTCCACTGGTAGAAACGTGTGGTATCCTTAATACCCATTCCATACGGTGCATATTTTGCAGAATGACCTTTTAGCGATTCCAGTCTTGGTTTCAGGCCAAAATCATCAGAAACAAACTCACCATAAGACCGATAGGTAACATTATATTTAGCACATAAATCCCATATAAAGCCATCTTTATTATTACCTATTTTAAGCGTAGCTGAAGTTCCATGTGTACCTCCTTTCTGGCCATAAGATGCAGGCCAGTTTTTCTCTACATAATCATTTGCATAAGCCCCCATACTCCAGTTATGGCCGTCAGCACTAACCTCGGCATCAACATAAAAATTATCAAGCAGCACATAGTCCCTGGCAAGTTTATGCTGATTGGGGGTGATTTTTTCTCCAAATAATAAAAGTGAAGTATCGCCATTGCCACCTGGAATATCGCTCAAAACCTGATCGAAGGTTCTGTTCTCTTTAATGATGTAAAATACGTGCTTAATTGGGGATTTATCACCCACTTTCATCGGAACAGGATTTCCTGGTTCTCCTTCAGCCTTTAATTCACCGGATTTGGAATACGGTGAATTTTTATAAACAGCCTGCGAATATATGCCTAGCTGACTAACTGAAGGTTCTGAAATAATACTCAAACTACCTCGAAACAGCGATCCTATATATTGAACTTTTCCAGGTTTTGCAACTTCTGCCTTATGACTCAAAACCAACTGCCTCCGGTCAACCGGATTAGGCCCCTGAGGGTTGGCATATGAAGACAAACCTTTACCGTTTGTTACAAAGATTTTTTTGCCAACTACTTTAACATTTGTCGGATACCATCCTACAGGAATGAAACCTTTCGATTTGCTTTCTGAAACAACTGATACATCAAAAACAGCAAGGCTGTTGTTATCAGCATTAGCAATATATAATGTTTTTTCATCTTCACTTAGAGCCAGGCCATTACTTGTTGAACCGGAGGGTGAATCAGGATATAAGGCCGCATTCAAAGTTTGAACTACAGTTTTTGTTTTGGTGTTAATGATCGATACTGAATTATCATCTGAATTAGCAACATACAGAAGATCACCTTTTCGTGTCAGAAACATTTCATTGGGATGATTTCCAACTGAAATTTCCTGAACTACTTTTTCAGATCTGATATCATAGAACAATACCTTTTTATCACCCCACAAGCTAATATAAAGGGTATTACGGTCAGCACTAAGTTTACAGGCATATGCCTCTGCTCCAAGAGGTATAGTTTTTTCGAGAGCCTTTGTATTTAAGTTAAATACATATAAACTTTTAGCCTCTTTGGTTACTACAAATAATTTTTGGTGGATTGTTTCTTCAAGGTCAAGTCCAGCGGTTCCTATTTGATTAGGCCATGGCTTTCCCAATGCAAAAGAATCAACCAATTGCAACTTATCATTTTGCAATGAATATTTATTAACCTTGTTGTCGTGCCCGCCGGAAGCATAAAGAAACCTATCATCTCTACTGAAAGCCAATCCATACCAGGCTTTTGCAATCACTATACTGTCAATTCTGGTTTCTTTTTCGACATCAATGAGATCAATAGTGTGAGTACTCTGGCCATTATTTGTAATCGCAAGATATTTCCTGTTACCGCTCAGCACCATATTAAGAGGAAGTTCACCTATAGAAAGGTTTTTACCAGCAGGTGTAAGTGACCAACCGTTGGGCAGAAGCACTCTATTTTTATCAAGCTCGCTTAAAGTTTGGGCGAAGGAAGAACTTAAAAGAGCAATAAAAAGAAGAAAAAGAAGTGAAGATTTGAGTTTGAAATTCATGTTATGATTGTTTTAGAATTGATACAAGCCTAATTTAGGTTAAATCGATGCCTTAAGACTCCTTCCCTACGGTCAGGTTAAAGGATGCTTAAAGCTCTCAATGATTGTGTCTAATCAGGATATCGCAATTTATTTAAAACAACAATCACATAATTCAAATCAATAAAAACAAATTGTTAAATAATTACCTAAACAAATAATGTCTAGAAAAGCATAGCGCAGCTATCAAAAAAATAGCATTTATAAGAGTTTGGGGTGAATGAACATGTCATCTGCCGTGTTTTCAAGAAAAATAAAATAAAGGCTTTCAAGAGGAGCCCTGCTATCCCTGTAATATATTTATCCCAAACCGGGTTTAATTATCCTTTTATGAAAAATTAGAAAACTATAATCAAATTACAATTAAAAATTTGAGACGAATGTTCTATTTAAAATAGAAAACTAATATCCTGCCGCCTGCCCATCCTTTCGTGATTCTGATGCACCAAAATAAACTTTACGAACCGGATCCCAGCGGATAGCCTGGTAACCGCCATACATGCCGTTGATATAGCCAACCTGATGTCCCTTTTGCATTAATTCCCTGATCACATCATAGGGATATCCGCTTTCAAGGGTGATCATTCCTCCTTTTGGAGCCATACCTTCACCAGTAGGTTCAGAAGATCCTTCATGATTAATTCTTGGGAAATCTCCCGCTTCCTGGAGGTTTAATCCGAAATCAACTATATTCATTACGATCTGTACATGTCCAATTGGCTGAAAAGCTCCGCCCATCACGCCAAAACTCATCACCGGCTGACCGTCTTTAGTCATAAAGGCCGGTATGATAGTTTGAAAGGGCCTTTTTCCCGGCGCATAAGTATTATTTTCACCCTCTTTCATCACATTGAACAGCTCTCCGCGATCCTGAAACATAAACCCTAATCCGTCGGGCATCATGCCAGAACCAAAACCTCTGAAATTACTCTGAATCAATGAAACCATATTCCCGTCTTTATCGGCAACTGTAAGATAAATGGTATCCCCATCTTTCATTGCAGGATTTCCTGCATCTACACGTTCAGAGGCTTTATCAGGGTCTATAAGCTTTCTTCGCTCAGCAGCATAAGCTTCAGAGATCAGCTCTTTTACCGGTACTTTGGCAAATTCCATGTCAGAATAAAACTTTGCACGATCTTCAAATGCCAGTTTTTTTGCTTCAGTAAACAAGTGTACATGCTCAGCACTGCCCAATTTTATCTTTGAAAAATCATAACCTTCCAGAATATTAAGCATTTGCAAGGCTGCGATACCCTGACCGTTAGGAGGTAACTCCCAGACATCATAACCCCTGTAATTCACAGATACCGGATCGATCCAGGTAGAAGTATGTGAATCCATATCCTCATAACTCAAAAATCCACCATTCTTCTTCATAAAAGCATCAATGGTGCGTGCTATATCCCCTTTATAAAAAACATCTCTTCCTTCCTTACCGATCCGTTCCAGTGTATTGGCAAGATTCGGGTTTTTGAACACATCGCCTTCAACCGGAACCTTGCCTTTAGGATAATAATGTTGAGCAACATTGGGATATTGATCATATAAAGACATTACATTTTTTAAGGAGTGGGCTAATTCAGCATGTACAGGAAATCCATTTCTGGCATATGAAACTGCCTTTTCGAGCACTTTGTTCATAGGCATAGATCCGAATTTTTGATGCAATTCAAACCAGGCATCCACACAACCAGGAACAGATACCGGCAGTGGACCCCTAGAAGGAATATGTGTGATCCCTCTTTTTCTGAACTCATCCAATGTTAATGATTTTGGAGAACGGCCTGAGCCATTTAATCCGTAAAGTTTTTTTGTTTTCGCATCCCAGACTATCGCATACAGATCACCTCCTATTCCATTCATATGTGGCTCAACTACCCCTTCCATAGCATTTGCAGCAATGGCTGCATCGATCGCATTTCCACCGGCCTTTAATACGTCGAGAGCTGCCTGAGTTGAAAGTGGATGTGATGTTGCAGCCATGCCATGCTGGGCAATAACCTGAGAACGTGTTGCCCATATTTTTCCGAAGGGACGGTCCTGTGCGATTAGACTTAAGGGCAGAAATAAGAGAAGCAGAAATTTTTTCATTTTCCGGATTTAGAAAATAAATATAATGGATTTATAGGAAATTGATGATTTGAAAATTTGTTGATTTGAAAATTTGATAATTATTATCTTCCAGTACAAATTTTCCTTCATTGTCAAATCTTCAAATTTCCAAATCTTCAAATCAAAATATTGGCAAATCTTCAAATCAAAACATAATAATCAGGTCATTTTATTCGGCAGATCAACAATCATCAATTTCAATATTTATTTTTGGAGGATAAAAGAGGGGTATTTGATCTTTTACAGCTAAAAAAAATGGGAGAAAATGAAGAAAAGCCTGACCTGGTTGTTTGGGATAAGGAAAAAGGCTATTATCAAAAAGGGTTAAGCTATGGCAGCAATGTGAGTGCTCCTGCTATAAATCTTGAAAATGTAGGAGGCTGGAAGCAATCTAATGCAGAGTTAGCCAACAAGAATTTCAAAACAAAGTTCGATGAGCTGAAGGAAGAATACGATAAACTGGTGAATGAAGTCCAGTTGAATGAATTGGTCTATTCGGCTAAATATAATTTCACACCGGTTATGGGCCAGGTATATCATTTATACAGCAAAACAGATGATACCTTATTTCTTTCAATGATCTCACCTGATAGCTGGAACCAGAAATATTTGGGTTCATTCAAATTAGACGCAAGTCATAAATGGTCAAAAACTGAGGTTTTGAAAGGAGTCTAAAATTTTAACTGATCTAAGTCAAGCCCAAATAATTTCAGTGAAATTTCATTTAACTTTTCAACAGATCCGCTGAGGTGAATGTTAGGTGAATCGCGGCCAGGGCATTGGGAATACCCTTAACAACCGATGAAAGCGAATCTGAAGGCTTGCTATCAGCAAACACAATTCCTGCCTCGGGATCATTCAGATCTATTTCCATAACATTAGCCACCTGGCCCGAATTATAGAGCTGATAATAACCCTGATACTGATAATGTTTTATCCAGCCATTAAGAGTGCTCTTTTTCCATAAAGTTGAACTGTCTGTAGCAAAGTCGTTTACCTTATGTTGCGCATTACTGATTGACGCAAGAAATAAAAGGGAAAGGAGAAGTAATTTAATTTTGTTCTTCATCGAATTTGTGGAATAAATACTGTCATGGGCACTGTTAAAGAGCCCATGACAGCATGTAATTAATACCCTGAATTTTGAACTAAGGCACCTTTTGAAAGTCTGACCTGATCACCTGGAAGCGGCATCACGTATTTATCTTTAGTTTTTATATTAGGTAATGCAGCTGCGCGATCTGTTCTGACCAAATCATAAAATAAGAAACCTTCACTGAATAATTCTCTTCTTCGCTCTTCAAGAATTTCAGTCAAATAATTATCTGCAGTACCAGCCTGTGCTAAAGTTAAAGCAGGCAAGCCGCGCTTTACTCTCAAAGCATTAAGATATACTAACCCATCCGCTTGTGGTAGGCCTTCTGCACAGATTAAATACATTTCCGAGATTCTGGAAATGATGATTGGTTGCACATCCCAATATTTACTAATAATCATATTGAATGTCCCGTCAGAATTGGTAATCTTTTCAATGTTTATCGCTTTCCGCTTATCATTCGCCGGATATAACTGATTAAGAACATAATCTGAAGGCTGAACAAAATATGAGCCCGCCCACACTGTACCATAAGGCCAGAATAATTGTGAAAAGCGAATATTCTTTTCAGACTTAAGGTTCTCAAAAGCGAAAAGTATTTCTGAAGAAGCGGATGTATTCCTGAAGATGTCACCATAGTTATCATTAATAACAAGCCCTGATTGATCAATTAACTGTTTTGCGATGGCTGCAGCACCTGCTTTGTTGCCTGTTGCCAATAAAACACGTGCCTTGAAAGCCTTTGCAGCTTCTATGGATACGGTCTTGTAGCCAGTAACTTTCAGGGTTCTTCCGTTGGCAATTGCATAATCCAGATCTTTATTTATCTGATTCCATACATCCGCTTTAGGAGTTCTTGGAACCGCATCTGTTGTATTCTTGAGGATCAAGGGAACGTCGCCGAATGTAGTAACTAACTGATAGTACATGTAAGCCCTTAAGTAACTAGCTTCTGCCCGGACCAGTTTTGAATTCGCATCATCTCCCAATGCCTCAGCAGCATCTAAAATAATATTCGCATTGTAGATACTGCGGTAATTATTATTCCAAATACGTGATGAAAAAGAAATCCGGTCATCCAATGAATTTCCTGTCGCCAGAACACCATAAGCACTTGTACTTCCTGAGAGAGCTGTCCAGGTATAATTACCTCCACGAATATCGTTTAGAAAATAATCATCCCGATCTCCAAAGGTCCTCAAATATAATCCGTTCAGAAAGAATTTAATATTCCCTGAATTGATCTGGTCTGGTGAAACTGCGCTTTCAGGCTTAATATCCAATTTGTCTGAACATGCCCCTGTAATAAGCACAGCCATTGTCAAAACTGAAAACAGCTTTATTCTAATATTTTGAAACATGATTTATTAATTAAAAGTTAACATTTAAACCTAACATGAAACTACGTGGCTGTGGCGTAACAAGATTATCAACACCGAATGATCTTGCATCAAGCCCCATTGAAGCTTCGGGATCGTAACCACTGTATTTAGTGAAGGTGTATAGATTATTTACTGATGCAAAAATCCTCGCCTGACTCACACGAAGCGTTTTCATGAGGTTCAGCGGAAGCTGATAACCTAATGTGAGGTTTTTAATTCTAAAGAATGATCCGTCTTCAACATAGTAGCTGCTGTTTCGAACATTGTTACCGCTTTTTATAGCTCTTGGAGTGGTGTTGCTTGTTCCGGGTCCGGTCCAGCGGTTCAGATATGAATCCCTAAATGCGCCGTAATTACTCGCTCCAAGATGATCCAGTCCCGTTCTCCATCCCGCAGCTATCTCATTTCCAACTGAGAAGGTTGTAAACAAAGACATGTCGATGTTTTTGAACTTGAAAGTATTAGTTAATCCACCTGAAAAATCCGGCTGAGAACTTCCTATAGGCATTAAATCTGCTGAGTTAATAATCCCATTTCCATCAAGATCACTGAAGTTAATATCACCTGGCCTTACACCTGCTGTTAGTTGGGCTGCAGGTATTTCTCCAATAGCCTGATAAATACCCTGAGCCTTGTAACCAAAAAATAATCCGAGTGGCTCACCTGTTTTGATCGCATTCCATCCGCCAACAGTTACAGCCTCATCACTAATAAGGCTAAGAACCTTATTTCTAATCAATGAAATATTGAAATTGGTTGACCAACGGAAACCTTTATCCATGTTCACACTATTGATTGTAAATTCATGGCCCCTGTTCTCCATTGAACCGATGTTTGAAGTACGGGTTGTAAAGCCGCTTGTTCCCAGTACCGGTAAATTATACAACAGATCCTCTGTTTTCTTGATGAAGAAATCATAAGTAAAGTCCAGGCGCCCGCGGAAGAAGGAAAGATCCAGTCCAATATCCGATTGTGTAGCAGTTTCCCATTTGAGATCCTCATTACCCAGTGCTGTAACACTCAATCCTGTTTGAAGATTATAATTATACCCTCCGGAAGCTAATGGCAGATAACTAAAATTTCCTATTCCGTCCTGGTTACCCGTTTTACCCCAGCTTAGCCGAACTTTACCAAATTCAAGCCACTCCGGACTTTTGATAAAGGTTTCATTCGTAAATGCCCAGGCTCCTGAAACTGAAGGAAAAGTAGCATAGCGATTTTCCTTGCTGAACTTAGATGACCCGTCATATCGTGCGGATGCAGATAGGAAATACCTTTCCTTAAAATTCACGGTCATACGCCCTAAATAGGAATCAATCGCATATCTGGAAGCGTCTCCGTCTGAAGTACGAATAGTTGCCGATGTGACATTCTGAAACTCATCGGAAGGGAACTCGGTACCTGTAGATTGATTAAAATTATATTTGTTCTGATAAAAGCTATGACCGGCTAAAACATCCAAATCAAACCCATTAGTCCAATTGTTCTTGTAGTTCAAGGTATTATCAAAAGTTGCTGAATACCGGTTATTCCTGACATCATTGGTATAGCCTTTGACATTATAAGGATGATTTATATTTTGATGACGAAAACCTCTTCCTATCCTTATCTCTGAATTATATCCTGAATGTAAAGTGAAGTTTTTTAGCAAATTTATATTCCCAAACAGGTTAACTAAGCCTTGAAAATTGTCATCAAAAGTATGATCCTTCTCAAGTATTAAAACACCATTGTGCCGCAGGATATCCTTTCCTCCAACTGCGAAAGAACCATCAGCCAAATAGGGTCTGTCGTAAGGACGCTGCTCCAGCGAACGCTGGAAAAGTGCTGTCCCCTGGTCTCCATTAGGAATAGACGTAGAACGCGCATAATTACCTCCCAGGCGTAGCCCGAAATTGAAAGTCTTATTCGGTTTGAAGTCAATATTTGTTCGTACAGAATACCGTTTAAGTGAACTCTTTTTTATAAGTCCTTCCTGGTATTGATAACCAGCAGATGTATAATGACTTGTATTTTCGCTTCCCCCACTGAATGAAAGATCAGTTTGATGTGTCGCAGCCTGTTCATTCAGGATCAGATCCTGCCAATTCACATTGTAAGGATCAGCCGGCACATTACCTAGAACGCTTCCAATAGTGATATAGCCAGGTTGACCCGGAAGGTAATTCCTATCATTATTGAAATTATTTGTAGCCTCTGTCTGCAAGGCTATGTATTCCTGTGGGTTCAATAAGTCAAGCTTTTTGGGCATTGTTTGAATACCTGACAATTGGGAAGCAGAAATTCGTGCTACACCCTTTTTACCTTGTTTTGTAGTAATTAATACAACCCCATTAGTCGCACGACTTCCATAGATTGCCGCGGCCGCTGCATCCTTTAGAACATCTATTGATTCAATATCAGATGGATTGATCAATGATAAGGGATCCTGGCGGTACTCTCCGGAAAAGTTATAGCTTGCAACTTCTTTAGCCAAAGGAATTCCATCAATTACATAAAGTGGCTCATTATCACCATTTATTGAGCTTACACCACGTATACTCACCCTTGATGATCCTCCCGGAGTACCGTTCGAAACTGTAAGATTCACTCCCGCAATCTGCCCCTGCATAAGCTGATTCCCGGAGCTAACATTGCGTTGTGATATATCCGATACATCAAGTCTGGAAACTGCATTTGTCAGGTTCCTTTTAATGTTACTTCCATACCCAATTATAACCACCTCATCCAGATTGCTCTGGTCAATTTCAAGAATTACGTTGATTTCACTTCTTCCGGACAGAGGGATCTCCTGAGTTTTGAAACCCATATAGCTGAATATTAATATCGCTTCATTACCCGCTATATTGATACTGAATTTTCCCTCTAAATCTGTTACCGAACCGGTTTGCGTGCCTTTAACCTGTACAGATACTCCTGGTAAAGGCTGATTCTTATTGTCAGATACCACACCGTGGATTAAGGCTTTTTCTAATCGGAGCGGTAGTTTAACAGCTGCAAAATAGCTGGTTTCTTTTGCTAAGCTTAGCTGAGAGATTGAAAATATCAAGGCGAGAATCATAAAAAATGACCTCGTATTAACATGGTAAGTTTTATACCATAAGTGTAATAATTTCATAAATTTGATTTGATACGTTTTATTAAAAATGGAGGCAGATGTGTTCGTTGCACGTTTGCCTCTTTATGGCGATGTTAATTCAACATTCTTAGCAGTCTGGTCTTTCGGTGATTTTTACATAAGCATACCCCTTCCTGATAATTCTAAAGCTGTTTTTTATAGTAATGCTAAGCTGAATACAGAAATTATTTTCAGCATTTGTTTACACTATTTTGTCTCTAAATTTTCATGACAAAACTATGGTCTAGGGGTTAGAATTAAATTAAGGCTAGATTAACTAACACATTATTCTGTAATAATTCGGGTACATAGCTTTTGTGTTAATGAAAGGGGAAATCAAATGGATATGAACTTGATTAGTAAGATGATAAACTTTAAAAGGAAGCCCTTAGTTTAATTTTGTAAGACATTTCCAATAAATTGGCTGTAAACTTAATGTGAATAGTGTATGAAATTAACAGAAGGATAATTACAGCATACCATATTCAGAAGAGTTCTGATGAGAGTATATAATTGTCGAAAGATTTTAAATAAAACACCTGTTATGTAATCTTAACAGGAAAATAAAATTTAGCAAGTACCGTATATTTCTATTCAATAAGTTGAAGATAACATAACATACGCTTCACTTTGCATTCTGCACAAGGTTTTAACTTTGCATAAAATAATCATTTTATGTACAATACAGATGTGGATCAAATTGGACTAAATCAGATAGATGATTTATCCATCAGGCATTTTAAACTGCAAGTAGTAGCAGAACCTAAAATCGAAAGCAGTCTGGAATCTAATAACAGATTATACCGGGAAATACTTCAACCCGCATTAATAGATTTATTTTCACATTCATCAGGAGAGGTTGAGAGCTCATTAGAGATTTCCCAATTTGAATCCATAGATGATCCCTGGGAATCTATGTACCTGAACTTCTTGAGCTTTGTAAAGAGAAACGGACATACAAATATTCCAGCTGATCCTGAACACTATCTATTAAAGGACTGGATCAATAGGCAAATACTGAATAAACGGTTTTTATCGGAAATCCAATTCAAGAAGCTTGATTTATTAGGATTAAACTGGGATACAGTACTGAACCGGGATCAGGGCTGGGAGCTGTTGTTTACAAGGATGGAAGCTTTTCACAATACTTTTGGTCATTGCTGTGTACCTTATATGTGGCCTAAAGACAAACAACTTGCTCTTTGGGTATTAAGGCAAAGAAAAATGTATTTGCAGGGTAAGATTTCAGAACACCGCAAACACATCCTTAATGAAATAGGATTTACATGGCAGATGCAGGACTTGTATAATAAGCAATGGGAGAATTATTTTCAGCAACTGCTTGAATTTCGAGCAAAAAATGGTCATTTCAATGTTCCGGGCAAAGAAAAAAAATTGGTAAGTTGGATTGAAAGACAAAGGCTTTTAAAGAAAAAGAACAAAATGCCCACTGATCGTGAGGAGCGTCTTAATCAGATCAATTTTATATGGGATTTTAACAAAATCAAAAAAAAGAGTTGGGAAGAAAAATATAGGCAACTGGCAGAATTTTTCAAACTACACGGGCATAGCTTTGTTCCGGTCAACTATAAAGAGAACAGATCACTGGGTATTTGGGTAGCATTACAAAGGAAATCGGAAGCTTGCGGAACTATTTCCAAGGACAAATTGAAGCAATTAAATAAGCTCAACTTTGTCTGGTGCAGAGATACACGAAAAAGATTAAAATCAGATTATGACTCTCAATGGGAAATCAGTTTTGAGAAACTTAAAGCATACAAGCAATTACATGGCACCTGTCAAGTCTCATTAAAAATAGATCCCAAACTTCAGGGCTGGACAGTCTGGCAACGAAAAATGTTTCTGAAGGGTAAGATTTCTGATGAGCGAATTGCGAGTCTGAATGAAATATCTTTCCATTGGAGTGTCAATGAGGGCTACTTAAATAAAATGTTTGATACTCTATCTTCGTTTTATAATAAATTTGGACATACCAGGGTGCCTGCCCAATGGGCAGAAGATCCAAAGTTAGCTGGATGGACTTATCGGATAAGAGCCGGGAAACATGAGCTTAGCTCTCAAACAATTGACTTGTTAAACAGCATCGGTTTTGAGTGGAATATAAACCGGAAGACAGTAGTTGAATGGTCTCGAATGTACTGCCGCCTTTTGGAATTTAAGCAGGTGTACGGACATACACGGGTACCAGTTAAATGGCAAAATGATCCCAAACTGGGAAAATGGGTGAGCAGAATGCGCAATGAAAAGAAGAAAATAAGTCCGGAAAGACTTATTAAACTTAAATCAATAGGTTTTGACTGGAATGAAACACACAGCAGAATGAGGGTACTGTAAATAGTACTCCTCAGCCCCAAAACCAGTTTGTGGAATAAGGCAGGCAAAACTCAGGGCTTTACTTTCGAATAGAAATCTTCTTTGAGTTTTCGTCCACAATTATTTTATCAAGCCGCTTTGTGCTAAAATTCCTTGAGATGAAATAGGTTAAATTATTATGGAATGAAATAGAGTCAATTGGTTAACGCGCTTTTTTGCCGGTCGTAAAGATCGTCAAACACATAAGCATATTTGCCGGTTCTGAGGTTAAGTTTTCCAACCATTCCAATTGTATTAATATATGCATACTCATTCCCATAATTACTCAAGCTAAAGAGAATATAACTATATGACAATAAGGTAATTAATAAATATTTTTTTATATTTATAATAGTTAATAAACCGATATATCATTTTGAAAAGACTTTTATGCCTCCTGCTTATTCTAGTTGCCATTGAAGCCACACCACAAACTTCAGGGCTCAGACTAAGCGCTCCACTTAACGGCAGCACAGTGAATCCAAATCAGCAAATGCTATTTACCTGGATACCACCTACGCTGGTCGTAAGCGATCAAATATATAGGATCAAAATTGTTGAAATCATCGGCGACCAGTCGCCCGAGCAAGCATACAGGGGAAATAAACCCCATTTCGAAAAGGATAGCATCGCGTTATTCCGAACTAATAAACCGCATTTCGAGAAAGACAGCCTTAAAGAACTGACTGTTTTCGCTCGCTTGGCTTCAGGTAAAAGGTATGCCTGGAGCATCGAGGTGTTAAACCGGGAGGGGAAGCCGATTAGCGCCAACAGCAGGATGGAGGTTTTTACTTTTCGAACTGCAAATGGCGCAGGACCCGCTAAATCGGAGGCCGTGCAAAGAAAGCAGAATTAAGGCCGACTAAATAAAAACTATCAGAACAATTGCTATTTGTAAACCTAAAACCTCGCTGGCGCGCGCCTGTGACGCGTGGTTTTAAATCATTCATAAATACTGCATACTTCTAAGAGACTATTGGTAGCTAAGCACACGCGACATGCATGCGCCAGCGGTGATTGCATTGAATAATCTAAAGAGACGCTGCCCAAAAACCGTACAACAGTCAAACTCTTGATATCAAAATTCAATTTTTCATTTCGATGGAAACTCAACACAGGGGTTGCAAAGCGACGTTTGGATTAAATGAATATAAGACTAAATTAGCGCCATCGTAAAACAAATTTTCTATTTCAGACATGACCCTTCAGTATAAATCTCCCTGGATAATATCAATAATGTTGATTTTTTCATTTTATGCTGAAGCTCAGGAAAACCGAACCCAAACACAAGTTTCAAACCGGCCTGTTATCCAGGCCAAATTATCTAATGGAGACCCGGTTGTTGACGGAAAAATAATTGGAGATTCATTTTGGGAAAGCATAGAGCCTATTGGTGATTTAACACAGATCAAACCTAATATCGGGGCTCCTGCTTCCGAAAAGACAGTGATAAGGATTGCTTACACAGATAAAATGTTTTATGTATCAGCTATCTGTTATCATACTGACCCAAAGGCAATAGTAGTTTCTGACTCCAGAAGAGATGCTGATCTGACCGATGATGATAGTTTTCTATTTATCCTCGACACCTATAACGATACTCAAAATGGTTTTTTATTCGGAACAAATGCAGATGGCATGGAATACGATGCTCAAATTGATAATGAAGGTAAAGGAAGTAATAATACTAATCGCCAGCAAGGAGGTGTAATTGGGGGTATAAACTTAAACTGGGATGCAGACTGGGATGTCAAGACTCATATTGGAGATTACGGATGGAGTGCAGAGTTTGCTATTCCATTGCGTTCACTAAGATTTACAGCAGGAGAAAACCTGGTTTGGGGTATCAATTTTGAAAGGAACATCAGCAAAACTACTGAAACCGCTTACTGGGCTCCAATTCCAATAGGTTTTGATCTGAAAAGATTATCCATGGCAGGTAAGCTGGATGGTTTAAATCTCAAAAATCCGGGTAATTTCAAAATATTTCCATATGTACTTACTCAGGCAGTTAACAATAGATCTATAGTGCCTGATAAAACTGATACAAATTTCGAGGCCGGAATGGATTTGAAATACAGTGTAACGCCCAGTCTGACAGTTGACTTAACCTATAATACTGATTTTGCTCAGGTTGAAGTGGATGATGAGCAAGTTAATCTGGATCGGTTCAACTTATTTTTTCCGGAGAAGAGGCCCTTTTTCCTCGAAAATGCAGGTCAGTTTACAGTTGGCAGTCCGGGCGAAGTAGATTTATTTTTTAGTCGCAAGATTGGTATCAGTGACAACGGGAATATTATACCTATCACAGGTGGAGGACGGGTTTCAGGTAAAATAGGTCAAACCAATGTGGGATTATTGAGCATGTTCACAGACGATGTCCAAAGCCTGGGCATAGATAAGAACAGCTATAACATGGCCAGAGTAAATCACGATTTTCCTAAAAACAGGTCTTCCATTGGTGGGGCATTTATAAACAGAACAGGAATGGGAGATCGCAATGATGATTACAATCACGTCATGGCGGTAGATGGGAAATGGGGTCTGGGCCAAAAGGCTCAGATCACCGGCTTTTTAGCTAAAAGTGCAACTCCCGGAATTACTGATTCTGATCATTCCTATAAAATTCAGTTCAGTTATAATTGGTTAAGATGGGAGCTTAGAGCGGCATACACTGAATTAGGTGAAGGATTCAACCCTGAAGTAGGTTTTCTTCAAAGGAGTGCATTCAGGAAACCTGAATTTTTTATACAGCACAGGTGGAGGCCAAATAATTTGTTAAATTTATTAGAACTCAGGCCTCACATCTCCTTCAGACAATATGCCGATTTTAAAGGAAATTTAGTTACAGGATACCTCCATATTGACAATCATTGGGTTTGGAAAAGTGGTCTGGAAATACATACAGGAATAAATTATACAACTGAAGGTGTTTTACAGGATTTTAATTTATCAGGGGTTTTAGTGCCAAAATCAACCTATAAACACAATGAAATGCAACTGGTCCTGATAACAAATCAAAACAAGGCAGTTTCATTGAATGCCCGGACTATCATAGGTGGATATTTTGGAGGCAATCGAGTAGCGACTACAGCAACTGTTAAAGCCAGAGTTGGAGATAAATTGAATTCATCCGTCATTGTAAATCATAATATATTAAATCTGCCAAACGGGGAATTGAAAGCTATTGTACTTGGGAATCGTTTGGCTTACTCATTTTCCCCGCGAATGTTTGTTCAGAGTTTAGTTCAATATAACAACAGGTCAAGAATTACTTCTGTAAATGCACGGTTTGGCTGGCTTCAAAATGCAAATAATGGTTTGTTTGTCGTAGTCAACATCGTAAAAGATAAAGATTTACTTGACCTGCTAGATACCCGGAGCCTGACACTGAAATACACGCGGAGCTTTGATTTATTGAGTTTGTAAATAATCTTGCAAGCGCAAAGCTAGCGCGTCTGATTTCATTCTTCAGGCTTTTATTTCCGTTAGTAACCTATCATGCTAAAGGATTGAGGTGTTTATTTTTGATTAATTTAGATTCTTCAATTAATAAAAACATGGGTTAGATATAAAATGATTCTGAGGTAAAATTAGATTGAAGATTTCTATTGTTTTAGAAAGCAGGGTCTGTTTCTCTTCGGTCCCGATAGCCCCGTGTTCTGCCCTGGTTTTTTGCAACACATTTAATAGATTTCATGAAATTCAGTATTGCAAAAAAGCCAGAGCTGACACCCGGGTTTATTTAAAATGGCAAATCGTCCTTTTGCCGGGCTGCCCCTCCCGATGAAAAATACCACCGGGTAAAATAAACCTTGCCGAAGGAAGATAGCGGCTTACTATTCTCGTGTAGATTTTTCATTTTTACTCGACGCCAAGACGCAAATGGCTTAAACATTATATACATTCATTTTAGATGATATATTTCGCGTCTCTGCGTCTTAGCGAGAGTCTTTTTAACATTTTCAATGCCCCCTAATTCTACCCAAACTCCGGTCCAATAATCGCAAATTGATTCTCTGGCGCGCCCCGAAAACGATTGGTCCCACGAAACATCCGGATAAAATTACGTTGTTCCGTAAAACCAATTTCTTTAAGCCAGGCTATCCATTCGGGTTCAAAATGCAATATATCCAAAATAACAGGAGACCCGGCGCATTTATTCAATGCAGCATAAACAAGATCCTTAGCAATGCTGATATTTTCTGCTATAACTGGTCCGATATGAATAAAGTCATGACCATACCTCCCCATAGAATATCCCTTGATTTCATTTCCCTCTTCAATCAGAAAGGCAAATCCCGGTGCTTTCTCCCTCATCCAGTTCAACAATGACGAACGATCTGCACCAAAAATTTTGCTGTCAAATTTGATCAAAAGGGGCAAATCGTCCTTTAGTATTGCTCTGGCTATTGTAAGATGAAATATCTGTTCCGCATGCAACATATTCATCCGGGATATGGGGTACTCATCAACAAAATTCATTTTCAGATAAACCTCCCGACCCTGAGGTGTAGCATCCAGTTTTACAGTTTCTTCAGACTGCAAAAGCTGAAGGGCTTTCTGCAATAATTGCTGGCCTATCCCCTGCTGCCGGAAATCAGGGTCAACCAATACCATTCCTATCCAACTAAATGAATGTCCATATCTGATAGTAGTAACCGTTCCAACAATTTGTTCCTTGTAAGTGGCAACCATGCAAGCATCCGGACTATTGTGCAAAAATATCTGCCAATCCGCTTCCAATTGATTCCATTTAGCTTTACGACAGAGCTTTAAGCCATCTGCGATATCATCCGGCTTCATGGTTCGGTACTTAATCATCGATTCCTGACAAATATTGAATTGAATAATACAAAAAACCCTTCTTAACCATTACTCCCTAGTCAATAATCCTTGCTGTCCGTAGACTTAAGCGAAGCGTGTCTACGGATTATTAAATGACCAAGAGTCTTCAGACTCGCTTGCAAAAAACCGGAAAGGAATAATGAAGCTCCCATACCCATGTCGTCTAGTCAATAATCACCGACTCGATATTCCTTGCTGTCCGTAGACTTAAGCGAAGCGTGTCTACGGATTATTAAATGACCAAGAGTCTTCAGACTCGCTTGCAAAAAACCGGAAAGGAATAATGAAGCTCCCATAC
>Ga0123337_10003270_pt1 | contig 17470 bp, 9 predicted proteins | sample frozenSSSSmetaG_FD_89792 | JGI IMG/M metagenome (GOLD analysis project Ga0123337, IMG submission 89792) | Glacier valley bacterial and archeal communities from Borup Fiord, Nunavut, Canada, to study Microbial Dark Matter (Phase II) -... | ecosystem: Environmental > Aquatic > Freshwater > Ice >... | reverse complement strand
TTGATACGCGACAAGTGCACGGAATTTCGCGCCAGACATGCGCCATCCGTGCATTATTCCTAACATTCCTGGCCTTTCTGTGCTGCGGAATCAGGAGATTCAGGATAAATCAGGAAGCCCTAATTAAATGTCGATTTTATTTTGGCGGCCCCCCTAAACCTTCTGACGGAAGGGACGTTTGATCTGATGGATGAGCTGGTTGTCGAGGAAGCAGCGGATTTCATTGCCGCTCACCTCCACCCGGATGTCATACCAGCGGCCGGTATCGACGCGCCCTTTGATGTGCGGCGACTCGTAACCCGGATATTCCACCGCGTGGGCCGTGTTCCCCCATCCGCCGATGTTCCACCAACAGCGGTTCTTCTCATCGGCCGTGCTGAACAGGATCAGGAAACCCTCCTTGCCCCCGGTCTTTTTCGCCTGCAGGTTCAGTGTGTAATCCGTCCAGGTGCGGTCACCTGCCAGAATCAGCGCCGGCTGCTGGTCGCCGTCCTGAGCGAACGATCCCTCGCGGATGGACCAATTGCCGGCTTTCTTTTCCCAACCTCCGAACTGCGTCTCCGGATCGGATGCGAAAAGTACGCGCTCGCCCTGCCGCACCACGACATCCTTGTATTCCGCCTTGCTGCTCCAGGTGCCGAGGCCGATCCTGCCCGTGTATTTTTCCGAGAACTGGTTGCCCTTGATCTCTGACGGAACGATGGAGTCGGGCCGGTTGTTTCCGAACATCGCCTGAACCTGATAGGACGGCGTCGTCATCACCCGCTTCTGATCGAACCAGATCAGGTCCGGAGTCCATTGCACGAAACCCTCGCGTGCGAACAACGGTGCATAACAACTCATGGTAACGACATCCGCGTTCGCCAGCAGGCCGGTCATGAACGCCGCCTCACTCACCGCCGCATCGAGCGTGCTCTTGCGGTCCTGGCGATGCGCGGCGAACTCACCGGCGAAGACCTTGGGGCCCTTGCGGTCGTAGGAATCATAGCGCCCGGCGTTGTCGAGAAACCAGGCTGGCGGACGGTAGTAATGTTCGTCCACGATGTCCGCAGGCGTGCCGGAGTGGAATTTCTCCCATGCAAACCGCCAGTTCGCATCATCGACGCCCGGCCCCGCAGTGGTGATGAGCGTGATTTCGGGATGGGCCTTCTTCAGCGCCTGATAGAAAACCGGATACCTTTCGAAATACCCCTCACCCCATTGTTCGTTGCCCACGCCGAGGTGGGTCATGTGGAACGGCTCCGGATGCCCCATGTCCGCGCGGAGTTTGCCCCACTTGGTGGTCACCGCGCCGTTGGCGAATTCGATCAGGTCGAGCGCGTCCTGTACCCACGGATCGAGCTGGTCCAGCGGGACGATTTGTTTCGCCTGGAACTGGCAGGACATGCCGCAGTTGATGACGGGGACGGGCGATGCGCCGATGTCCTCACAAAGCTGGAAAAACTCGTAGAAGCCGAGCCCGTAGGTCTGGTGATACTGGCCGTCCGGCTTGTTGACGTCCTCGTTGGTCCAGCGGTTCCAGTTCTGTTTTCTGATGGAGACATCACCCACCGTGTCCTTCCAGCGGTAGGCGTTCGGCAGGTCGTTTCCTTCGACGATGCAGCCGCCGGGAAACCGCATGAAGCCGGGCTTGAGATCGGCCAACGCCTGGACGAGATCGGCGCGGAGGCCGTTTTCGCGGCCTTTCCAGGTTTTTTTCGGAAACAGCGAAACCATGTCGATATCCACCTGGCCGGGAGCCTCCACCATAACGACGAGTCGTGCCGAAGCGCTGTCCGCACTACTCGTTAGAGCGAGCTTGTAGCGCTGCCAGTTCGCCTTGATGCCTTCGATTTTCCCTTCCGCCAGCACCGCGCCGTCCGGTGATTCCAGTCTCACTTTGAGCGATCCGGCGTAGCCCTCCAAGGTGCGGGCATGGAGGACAAACCGGTATTCCTCGCCGGTGGTCAGCGGGATTCCTCCGTAGCCGAGATTGGAGACACCGTAGCCTTCGCCACCGACCATGACGTTCATGCGGAGGTAGCGGGGATTGTTCGCGTGGATTGGTTGATCCGCTTCCAGACTGGTGGTGCCGGTCGCCTGACCGCGCTTCGTCTCGGTCCAGGCGTGCATGCCGTTCTTGTGCTCGAACGAACGGTTCTCGACGAGCTCCGAGTAGAGACCGCCGTCCGCCGCGTAGTTGATGTCCTCGAAGAAAATGCCGTGCATGACCGGACTAACGACCGGACCGCTTCCGGCGGTGTCGATCGTCCAGACCAAGGGCTCGGCGGCGTGAAGGCCCGTGGCGGGCAGGAGAAGGGAAATTGCTAGAGCTGACAGGGTTTTCATCTCATCTACAGTTTGGTTTTTTCCGCGAGTAGCGGGCTTTCCTGAAGGTGACCGCAAATGCCAGTTGCATCAAACACCCGTTCGGTATTACAGTAAAGCAGCAAAGCCCCGGCGGAATAGGCTGGTCAGAGCTCCTTTGCAGGCGGCGTGTGGCCTGCGGCATACTGTTTCACCAGGCCGCTGAGCCTGGCGACGACATCGGCATATTTCGGATCGTTCGCAAGATTGGTGAGTTCATTGGGATCCTTCGCGGGATCCAACAGCATCGCGCCAGCGCCTTTGCCATAATACTCCGCATAGCGCCATTGCTCGGTGCGGACCATGACTCCGGTGAAATGTTTGCCGTCCTCGCTCCACGCGGTGTAGGCCGGGTGGTCCCACGGTTGGGCGGGTTCCTTCAGCAGGGGGGCGAGGCTGCGTCCCTCCAGTCCATCAGGTTTTTTCAAACCACAGAGTCCGACGAGGGTTGGGTAGAGATCCACCATCTCCACCACGCGGGCGCTGGTTTTCCCGGCGGCCTGCTCGCGAGGATCACAAACGAAAAACGGCGTCCGCGTGCCTTGTTCCCAGAGCGATCCGGCTTTGGACCATTTCCCCTTCTCGCCTAGCTGATAGCCGTGATCGCCCCAGAAGACCACGATCGTTTTCCTGCGCAGGTCGAGCGCATCGAGTTCCGCCAGCACACGGCCGACGTTCCAGTCCATGAACGACGACGACGCCAGGTAAGCCCGGATCATCTGCCGCGCCTCGTCCGGCGACGCATCACGGTTCACGAACAGATCGGAATTTTTGGAACGGATCGAACCTGCGGGAAAACCATCCGGAACTGTCGGGCGCGGCGCGAAATCCACCGGCAGCGGGATTCCCGAAACATCCCACTGGTCATAAAAGCTCTGTGGCGCTTCCGGCGGGCTGTGAGGGTTCACCAGACCGAAGCCCATGAAAAACGGCTCGTCCTTGTGCTCCCGCAGATACTTGATCGCGCGGTCCGTCGACTTGTAATCGCCGTGCTTTTCACCCTTGCCCTCCAGCACCACCCAGCGGTCGGACCGCTTCTCCTTGTCCGGCCCGGAGTCGGGCTCGGGTTCGTCGAGTCTCTTGCTTTTCGCCGCCTTGGGCTGCCCGTCGGGAACCCCTGCCAGCGTGCGGACCTGGCCGTCGATGCTCCATGCCTCGGTGTCGTCAATGCCACCATGGAAAATCTTCCCTACTCGGATGGAGGTGTAGCCGCTCTTCTTGAAATGCTTCGGCAGGCTGACAAATTCCGGATGCCGGTCGCCGAACCACGTGCGGTTGCCGAGCACGCCGGTCGTCCCCGGATTCCGTCCGGTTAGAACCGGGGCCCGTGATGGATTGCACAGCGGATACTGGCAGTAGGCGCGGTCGAACTTCACGCCGGTGGCGGCCAGCTTGTCGAGATTCGGCGTCTTCGCCAGCGGGCTTCCATAGCAGCCGAGCTCGTTGCGCATGTCGTCGGCGATGATGAAAAGCACGTTCATCTTCTCCTCCGCGGACGCCCGCAGCAGCAGAAGCGCGGCGATCAGGATGGTGTGGATTCTCATGATTCTGTTATGGTGCGTGGAAGACTTCGGGAAGCGGCGTGCAGACCGGCGAGTTGTCGGGATTCGTCTCCATGATCTCCGCCATGTAGGCCCACCACTTTTTCACGATGGGATCCGAAGGCAGGAGATCAGCGGTGTTGTCGTCGGAAAGCTTTTGCACCGCGAAGAGCGTGAGCGTTTCCCGATCGAGGAAAATGGAGTAATCCGAGACACCGGAATCTGACAGCAGATTGGAAAGCACCGGCCAGATCTCGTCGTGGCGTTTCTCATACTCGGCCTCATAGCCGGGTTTCAGCTTCATTTTGAATGCGGCGCGTTTCATGGGGGTGTCCTGATATTCTGGTGGTGGGGCCACGGCCACGCAAAGGGGCCGTCCCGACATCTGCCGCCTTATACGACACTTCGCAGTCCATTCCGCATAACCCAACCGGGTAGCTTAAAATCCCGTGCAAGCACCTGTTTCCGCCTCTAAAAATGATGCTTTCATGGCAGCTCCACCGTTCCTAAAAACCTCATTTCCCACCCGCTGGCTGACCATGCTGGTCCTCGGCGGTGCTGCCCTAATTGCCCGCGCCGGTGATTTCCCGAATGACCCGCTCGCCTGGCCGGCCGTCACCTCCACCAACAAGCCATGGACCCGCTGGTGGTGGCTCGGCAGCGCGGTGGACGAAAAGAACCTGACCGCCCAACTCGAAGACTTCGCCAAGACCGGCCTCGGCGGTGTCGAGATCTGTCCGATCTACGGTGCGATGGGCGCGGAGGACCGGTTTCTGAAATTTCTCTCACCCGGGTGGGTCGCCGCCGTCGGGCACACCACCAACGAGGCCAAGCGGCTCGGACTCGGCGTCGATCTCACGACCGGCACCGGCTGGCCGTTCGGCGGGCCGATGGTCACTCCGGACATGGCCTCCGCCAGCCGCCTGATGATCCGTGGCGAGGCCGAAGGCGGGAAACCCGCGGCGCTCGATCTGCCTGATGGAAAAATCCAGTGCCTCACCGCCTACCCGGAAAGCGGCGAACCCGTCGATCTAGCATCAAATATCAGCCAAGGCAAACTCCACTGGACGCCGCCTGCCGGGAAATGGAAAATCCTCGGCATCGGATCGCAATCGCCGATCCAGAAAGTCAAACGCGCCGCCCCCGGTGGCGAGGGCAACGTGCTCGATCCGTTTTCCGCCGGTGCGATGACGAAGTATCTGGGAGCTTTCGATGCCGCTTTCGCGGAATCCACGGCACCGGTGCCGCGGGCGCATTTCCACGACTCCTTCGAATACTACGGCGCCGAGTGGACGTCATCGTTTCCAGCCGATTTCAAAAACGCCCGCGGTTACGACCTCCCAGACCAGCTCCCCGCCTTCTCCGGCATCGGTGATGCGGACACCGTCACCCGCGTCCGCAGTGACTATCGGGAAACCCTCGACGAACTCCATCACGCCTATCTGAAACGCTGGCACGACTGGGCGAAGGAGCATGGCAGCGTCACGCGCAATCAGGCCCACGGCTCTCCCGGAAACCTATTGGACCATTACGCCGTCTCCGACATCCCCGAGACGGAAATTTTCCGCCACGTGGATGAGAACCAGATCCCGATGCTGCGCATTCCCGCCTCCGCCGCGCATGCGAACGGCACGCCGCTGGTCAGCGCGGAAACCTTCACCTGGCTCGGCGAGCACTTCCAGGTCACTCCGGAAATGCTCAAGGAAGCCGCCGACTTCGTTTTCCTCGGCGGCGTGAATCACGTGTTTTTCCACGGCATCCCCTACTCGCCCGCCGATGTGAAGTGGCCCGGCTGGCTCTTCTACGCCTCCACCCACATGGGCCCCAACGGCGGCCTCTGGCACGATCTCCCGGCCTTCACCAGCTACCTCCAGCGCTGTCAGTCCATCCTGCAGGAAGGAAAACCGTCATCCGACGTCCTGCTCTACTATCCGATCCACGACCTCCGGCATAGCAGCAGCGAAAAACTCCCGCTGTTCACCGTCCACAACCAGGACCAATGGCTCTGGCCCACAACCTTCTACAAGACCTCGATGGACCTGTGGAACCACGGCATTACCTTCGATTACGCCTCGGACCGCATGCTCGCCAAGGCAACCGTTAGGGATGGGGAAATCCTCCTCGGTGACAACACGTTCTCCGTCCTCGTCCTGCCCGGCATCAAACGTCTGCAGCCGCAATCGCTCAAACGCATCCTCGAACTCCGCGGCCAGGGAGCCACCGTCATCATTCAGGACGGCTGGCCGCAGGAGGTTCCCGGATTCAACCATCAAAGCGAACGCCGCGACGCCCTGCTCGCCCTGCAAAAATCCGCCAGCAACGTCATTTCCTGCAATGGCAGCATCATCCCGGCACTCGCGACATCCGGTATCCGGCAGGAAACGATGACCGGGGCCGGCCTGCGTTTCGTCCGCCGCACCCATGCGGAGGGCTATCACTATTTCATCGTGAACCGCGGGAAAGAAACCTTCAACGGCGCCGTTCCCATCGGCACGCCATTTCAAAGCGCCCTCGTGCTCGATCCGTGGACCTCGAAAACCGGTGTCGTTTCCCCCGGCTTCCCCCTGCGCCTCGAGCCCGGTGAATCCATCCTCATCCGCACCTTCACCGGCCGCAAAATCGAAGGCCAGCCATGGCCCACTCCTGCCGCGAATCCGTTAGCCATCACCCTCAACGGCCCTTGGGAAATCGAGTTCACCGATGGCGGCCCTGTCCTGCCGAAAGGAGCCAACATCACTACGCTCGGCTCATGGACCACTCTCCCGGATCACGATGTGAAAAACTTCTCTGGCACCGCCAGCTACACGGCCACCTTCGATTTCTCCGGCTCGGACAAGGCCCCGGCCAGACTGGATCGAGGAAAAGTCGCAGAAACCGCCCGCGTCTGGATGAACGGACAGCCGCTCGGCATTTCCTGGTGCAGTCCCCACATCATCGACCTCGGAGATTCCCTGAAATCCGGTAAAAACTTCCTCCGCGTCGAGGTCACCAATCTCGCCGCCAACCGCATTGCCGATCTCGACCGCCGCAAGGTGAGTTGGAAAGCGTTCCACGAGATCAATTTCGTGAACATCGACTACAAGTCCTTCGACGCCTCCGGATGGCCGGCGCTCGACTCCGGACTGCTAGGGCCGGTCCAGCTGCTGGTAACCCCAAAATGACCAATCCCAAAAAATAGTTCTGTCCCCCAGTGATTCTGTCACGAGCTCCAGTCACGCAAGATTGGACAGAATCATCATGATAGATCCGGGTTGGATCACTTCAGCCCGTGGCGGCCGAGCAGGTTGTAAACGGAGCGCTCGGAGATGCCGAGTTCGCGGGCGGTTTTCGCCTTGTTCTTGCCGCTGCGGATGTAGGTCTGGATGAAGGCATTGCGCTCGATTTCCTGAAGCGTGAGGCCTTGGGAGTTGCCACTATCGTTGCCAGGCATTCCATCGCGGCGGCTGACGAGCAGGCGGGTGAAGTCCTCCTCGCCAAGGATTGTGTTTTCGGCGAAGGCGGTGGCACGCTCGAGCACGTTTTCCAACTGCCGGACATTGCCGGGCCAGTCGAAACTTTTCAGCGCCTCACGGGCACCTGCGGAGAGTGTCCATTCCGAAGCGGTCCGGCGCTTGGCGATGGTGGAAAGGATTCCGTCGGTCAGATCTGCGATGTCCTCCCTCCGCTCGCGCAGCGGTGGGATGTGCAACTCAATGATGTTGAGGCGATAATACAAATCCTCACGGAAAGCCCCTTCCTCCACCCGCTGGCGGAGATCGACGTTGGTGGCGGCGATGACACGGGCGTTCGTCTGGAGCATCTTGCTGCCGCCGACGCGGAAGAACTCGCGGTCCTGGAGGACGTTGAGAAGCTTCGGCTGCAGTTCCGGCGGGAGATCACCGATCTCATCCAGAAAAAGGGTGCCCTTCGAGGCCTGTTCAAATCGACCGGCGCGGGAGGCGGTCGCTCCGGTGAATGCACCGCGCTCGTGTCCGAAAAGTTCGGATTCCAACAATTCACGTGGCAGGGCCGGACAACTGACGGTGATGAATTCCTCCTTGGCTCGCGGACTGAGGCGGTGGATTTCCCGGGCAAAATGAGTTTTACCGGTGCCGCTCTCGCCGGTGAGGAGAATGGTGCTGTCAAGCCGGGCGGCCTTGGCGAGGTGGCCGAGCAACTGCCGGAGTGTGGGGCTGGAGCTTTGGATTCTGGCCTTCACCGGCCTTGCGCTCGGAGCGGGCGTCATCGCCGGAGGGGCGTCCCTGCGGGCGATTTTGGCCTGGCGGAGGAGGTCGAAAAGACGCTTGAGTTCGAAGGGCTTCGTCAGGTAATCGTCCGCACCGGCGCGAAGGGCCTGGACGGCGGTTTCCGCGTCATTCAGGCCGGTGAGCATGATCACGGGGACCAAGGGAAACATCTCGCGGATGCGGACGAGCGTCTCGATCCCATTCATTCCCGGCAGGCCGTGGTCGAGCACAACGGCCTCAATCCCTGCATCAAGCAGCCCCAGTGCTTCCTGCCCCGAGCCCGTCGCCAATGGTCGCCAACCGAGGTCCTGGGCAGCGATGACGAGCAATCGTTGGATTGTCTCATCGTCGTCGACGATCAGGAGATTGGAAGAGGTGGCGGTGCTGGGAGGCATTAGATAGCTTTAAACTTAACAGGATTTTTTAGCAATGCACGACTCTTCACAAGTCCTAATATTTTATGCGGCGATTATGATTAATTCTAAAGTTCTCGGGAAAGAAGTGATTTGAGGGATTTCAGCAGCAATTCGGCAGTGCAGGGCTTCGGCAGGAAAATCGTCACGCCCCCTGCCGCCTGTGCGAGATCCTTGTTGGAGTCGATTCCGCTGGTGGCGATGATACGGACGTCCGGATTGATCTCAGTCAGCGCGCGGATGGTGGCGGCCCCGTCCATGCCTGGCATCATCATGTCGGTGAGGACGGCGTCGATTTCGTTTTCATGGCTTTTGTAAATGGCGACCGCTTCCTGGCCGTTGGAGGCGAGGAGTGTTTGATAGCCGAAGGTCTGGAGGGTCTCCTGGGTGATTTCCCGGATGAAGGCCTCGTCATCGACGATCAGGATGGTTTCGCCGTTTCCGTATGGAAGATCGACCCGGACCGGGCCTGGCTCCTCCGTCAGTTCGGGAAAGGCAGGCAGATAGACGCAGAACGAGGTGCCTTGGTCGGGCCCGCTGGTCGTCCGGATGAATCCTCCGTGGCTCTTGACGATGGCCAGCGAAGTGGACAGGCCGAGCCCCGTCCCCTTGCCGACGCCCTTGGTCGTGAAAAACGGATCAAAAATCTTGTCCATGATTTCGGGTGGGATTCCACCGCCGTTGTCCTTCACCTCGATGCAGACGTGCGGACCCGGTTTGGATTCCAGATTCATGCCGGCGAAACTCTTGTCGATTTCGACGTTCCCCGCGCTGATGGAGATCCCGCCGTTTTCCGCCACGGCGTCGCGGGCATTCACGCAGAGATTGATCAGCACCTGATGGAGCTGCGTGGGATCGCCACGGACCGTCCAGAGGTCCCGTCCGGCTCGGACCTCGAAACTGACGTTCTTGAGGAACGTGTCCCGCATGATTTTCTCGACCTCCAGAATGAGCTGCCGCGGCTGGATTTCCACCCGCCGTCCTTCCATGCCGCGGGCGAATGAAAGGACCTGGCCGACCATGTCGGCGCCACGTTTCGCACTGGCGGCGATGGTGTCCAACAGCTCGGTGCCGCGCTCGTCGGGGATGCGCATTTTCAAGAGCTCGATGGCCATGGAAATGGGCGCGAGAATGTTGTTCAGGTCGTGGGCGATGCCGCCGGCAAGCGTACCGATACTCTCCAGGCGCTGGGCGCGGAGGAACTGTTGTTCGAGCTTGCGGTGCTCGGAAATGTCCGTATTGATGAACAGAAATCCGTTAGGCTCGCCTTTCCCGTCGCGGACGAGCGTCCAGCGGCTGACGATGATCAGATCGCGGGATTCCCGGGTGACGTGACGCATTTCCCCGACCCACTCGCCGGTGCGGCGGGTGTGGGCGAATGCCTGCGCGAAGGCATCTTCGTCCCGGTAGAGCAGATCTTTCACCGTGTGCCCCACCGCCTCTCCGGCGGTCCAGCCGTAGAGCCGTTCCGCGCTCTTGTTCCAATAGGTGATGATGTGGCCGAGATCGCAGGCGATGATCGCGTCCTGCGCCATGTCCAGCAATGACGCCTGCTCGCGGATGCGGGCGTCCGACTGCTGGCGCTCCATCTCGGCGGCGGCACGGGCGGCGAAGATCCTGAGCGTGGACTCCACCAGCGCCCTTCCCTCGAGCGGCTGGTGGGAAAAAACCATCATGATCCCGCAAACGGTTTCATTGGAATCAAACAGCGGTATGCCGGCGTAGCCTTCGACATCCAGCTCATGCAGGAGGGGATCTCCGGGAAACCGGGCTTTCACATCGCAATCGTAAACGCACAAATCCCCCTCCAACACATTCTCGCAGGGCGTGCCGGCAAGCTGATAGCTGATCGGCCCCAGCTTGCGGCCATCCAGATAGAACGACAGCGAATGGATCGATTTCCCGTCGGGATCAAACTCACCGATGCCGCCGCCGTCCGCTCCCAGGGCCTCCACCATGTTGCGTGTCAGCAGATCGAAAAACTCCTCGCCAGCCGCGGTGGAAACGGCCTGGGCGACTTTCAGCACGACCTCCTGCACCCGTTGCCGCTCCTCGCGGACCCGGATGTTCTGGATGCCGAACGCGAGGTCATTGGCCATTTGCTTCAACAGCTTCAATTCGTCCGAGCCCGCCGCATGGAGGTTTTCGGCAAAGAGGATGATCACGCCGAAGGTCCGCCAGTCGTTGGAAAGCGGGAGACAGACGACGCTCTGATAGCCACTCTGGCCGGCGGACGCGCGCCATTTTTCAAACACCGGATCTTTCAGGATGTCACCGCAGACTGTTGCCGCGCCGCTGAGGATCGTGCGGCCGGCGGGGCCGATGCTTGCGGGATCGTCCTCGGCGAGGGAGAGCTCGATTTCAGTCAGGCCGGCCGCGCCATCGCCGGCATGCGCCATCGGGACGATGCCGAGCCCGCGGTTCTCCATCGCATATCCCACCCACGCCATCCGGTAGCCTCCGACCTGCACCGCGAGCCGGCAGACTTCGGATAGAAGCGCCTTTTCATCCGATGCGCGGATCAGGAGTTCATTGCAGGAGCTGAGCATCTGGAGCGCCCGGTGGGATCGGGCGAGCTCGAGCTGGGCTTGTTTCTGATCGGTGAGGTCACTCATGCCACCGACCATCCGGATGCCGCGCCCTTCCGCATCCCGGATGATTTCGCCGCGGTCCATCACGTACGCGACGGAGCCGTCGTTACTCAGGAATCGGTATTCGTCCACCCAATGGGTCCTGCCGTTTTCGATGGCGGCGTAGATCCCGGCGACCACCCGACTGCGGTCATCCGGGTGGATCTGGCGGATCCAGGCGCGGATGGTCGGCTCGGTGTCCTTGGCGGTCCAGCCGAAGAGATGGGCGAATCCATCATTCCACCAGAGGCCATCCGTCAGGAGATCCCAATCCCAGATGGTGTCATTGGTCGCCGCGGCCACGGTTTGGAAGCGCTGGTGGCTCTTGAGCACCTCGCCCTCCGCCCTGACCCGCTCGTGCGCTTCCAAGGCCAGCGAAACCAGATTGGCGATGGCGATGGCGAAAGTCTTCTCATCGGCTGTCCACTGGCGGGGGGGACCGACGTGTTCGTGGCAGATGATGTAAGGCACCGAGTTTCCAAAATGGATGGGCGCGTCGAGCATTGAGGTGATTCCCAGCTGCGTGAGGTAGTTTTCGGAAAATTCGCAGGTGTGGGGATTGGTATGGGCGTCGTCGGCGACGATGAGCTCCATTTCCAACAGGCCTTTGAAATAGGCGGGATAATCCGCCGCGTGCAGGCGGGTGCCGGACGAATGGCTGGCTGCATCGAGTTGATAGAGGTCCACGCAGTCGATGCCCGAGCGGTCTTCGCGATATCGCCAGATGCTCACGCGCGAGACTTCGAGGGTTTCCGCGGCGGCTTCGGTGATGCGCCGGAACGATCGGACGACGCCGCCGTCCTGGCCGGCATCCTTGCGGGTGAGGGCGATCAGGGCGTTGCGCTGCCTGAGGTAGCGGACCTCGTTCGCTTTGAGCATGGCCTGGGTTTGCCTCCGCTCGCTGATGTCGCGCTCCACGGCCACCAGATGCCGGACCTGGCCGGAGGCGTCGGCGACCGGGACGATTTCGATTTCCAGCCAGAGTTTTTCGCCGTCTTTGCGGTAATTGACGACTTCGGTGCGCACCGGCTTGCCGTGCTCCAGGGAACTGCGGATGTCGGAGAGGCTATCGCGGCTGGTTTCCTCACCTTGGAGAAATCTCGGGGACCGGCCGATGACCTCATCCCGCCGGTAGCCGGTCCGCCGCTCGAAGGCATCGTTCACGAAAACAATCCGCGGGCCCGGTTCGTCGATCGGATCGGCCTCGGTGATGATGACGATGTCGTTGATCCGTGAGACACAGTTTTCCAACAGCTTGAGCTGCTCCTGCGAGCGGAGGCGCTCGGTCACGTCATGAAAACTCACGGCGAGGCCCTCCTCCGAGGGAAAGGCTCGAACCTCGAACCAGCGGCCGAGCACCGGATGGAACTCCGTCAGCTCGACCGGAACATCCGCCCTCACCGCCCGGCGGTAGGCCTTACCGAGTGGAGTTCCATCGATTTCGGGAAACTCCTCCCATATCGAGCAGCCTTCCAGATCGGCGCGCTCACGGCGCAGCAGCCGCTCGGCCTGACCGTTCAGATAGGTGAAACGCCACCCGCGGTCCAGGATGAAGAACGGGTCCGTGATGCTCTCCAGCGTGGTGCTGATGCGGGCCGCCATGCGCTCGGATTTCTCCTTCGCCAGCTGCTTCTCGGTGATGTCCTGAAAAGCACCTTGGACGCGGGTGATCGAGCCGTTCTCGTCACGGATCCCCTCGCCCACGGTCCGCACCCACAGGCGGCGGCCGGTCGCGGTGATGATCTGCATTTCCTCGTCGAAAGGTTCGCCATCAAACAGGCATTTCTCAAACGCGCGGGCGATGGCTTCACGATATTCCGGCGCGTAGAAATCCAGCGCCTGATCGAATTCCGGACACGATCCGGCAGGCATTTCATGGATCGCGCAGACCTCGTCCGACCAAGTGATGCTGGACCCCGGAAAATCCACGCTCCAGCCGCCGATGTGGGCCGCCCGGCTGGCGATGCGCAGGAGGGTCTCGCTTTCCAACAGCTTCTGGGAGCCGCGGCTGCGCTCGATGGCGAGGCTGATGAGCTTGGTAGCGGATTCCACCCAGCGGAGTTCCTCCAGGTCCGGCGAATGGGGTGCCCGTCGATAGATCGCCATCGATCCGAGGATGCCGTGTCCTGACGAAAAAATCGGGATCGACCAACAGGAGCGCAACCCGTGCTTCAAAGCGACCTCACGCCGCGGCTCCCATGAGGGATCGGTGGAGATGTCCTCCGCCACGACCAGGTGGCCGAGTGCCGCCGCCGTGCCGCAGGTGCCGGCTCCGGCTGCGATCGGAATCGATCCGAGCGCTTCCTGGAAGCCGGGAGCGAGGCTCGGGGCAGAGCCGTATTCCAGATGCGTGCCCGCGGCGTTAGCTAATAGAATCGAGCCGAACACCTCGTCCGGCGCGAGGGATTCAAGGCGCTCGATGATGCGTGCGAGAATCCGCTGCAAGGGCTGGCCGTTGAGTATCAGTTCCAAGACCTCGGTCTGGCCGTCGGAAAACAGGTCCAGCAGACGCTTGAGCCTGCGGCTGTCGGCTTCGCGGACTTCCCGCTCCACGGCGGCGCCGAGGCGTGTCAGATTGTTTTTCAGCAGGTAATCGGCAGCGCCGAGCCTCATGGTTTCCACTGCGACGTCTTCCCCGATGGTTCCGGAAACGACGATGAGCGGCACATCCCTGCCGCTTTCCCGCAGGATTTCAAGGGCTTCCGGCGCCTCGAAGGAAGGCATCGCGTAGTCGCAAAGGATCACGTCGGGATTACCGGTCTTGAGCAACGCGCGGAACTCCACTGCCGTCATCACCCGCGTGCATTCGAAATCGTAACCCTGACGGCGCAGTTCGTGCAGCACCAGCGTGGCATCGTAATCGGAATCTTCCGCGAGAAGGATGCGAAGGGGTTTTCGAGACATTGATTTCACGATTGTGCGGGCGGCGATTCGTTCAGGAGGAGCCAGTAAAGGCCCAGTTGGCGGGTCGCCTCTACAAACAGGGCGAAATCCACCGGTTTGCGGACGTAACTGTTACAGCCGAGGGAATAACTTTCAAACAGATCCTTGTCTTCTTTTGACGAAGTGAGCACCACCACCGGCAGCAGGCGGGTCCGCTCATCGGCGCGGATTTTTTGTAGGACCTCCAGTCCGTCCACTTTCGGCAGCGTCAGATCGAGCAAAATGATGGCCGGCAGGGACTTCCGAGCGGGGAAGGAGTCCGGACCGCATCCGAAAAGGAATTCCAGCGCCTCCTCACCGTCACAGGCGACCACCACCTCATTGAGGATGTTGTTCTTTTTCAGCGCCATCAGGGTGAGTTCCTCGTCATCCGGATTGTCCTCCACCAGCAGTATGATTTTGTTTTTCATCGCTCGAACGCGTTCCTAACACGAAACTGAAGGTCGCACCATGATTTATCTCACCTTCCGCGCGAACCTCGCCACCGTGCCGTGAAACGATGCGTTGGACGGTGGCCAGGCCGATCCCGGTCCCCGGAAACTCCGCCTGCGAGTGCAGCCGCTGGAACGCCCCGAACAGCTTGTTGCTGTAGCGCGGGTCGAAGCCGACACCGTTGTCCCGGACGTGGCAGACGGTTTTCCCCTCCCCGCCGGTGGTGCCGCCGACCTCGATCCTGGCCGCGGGATTCTTCGCGGTGAATTTCCAGGCATTTCCCAAAAGATTGTCCAACAGCACGCGCAGCAGTGCCGGATCCCCCAGCACGCGGATGTCCGGGGCGATGACGGTTTCCACTTCGCGCGCCGGATCCGCCGCCCGGTATTCGGCCACCAGGGAGCGGGCGATTTCGCTGAGATCGACCGTCTCCACGTTCATCTTCGCGCGGGTGAGGCGGGACAAATTCAACAAATCATCGATCAGCTCGCCCATGCGATCGGCCGCCTTGCGGACGCGATCGATGTAGCTGCGGCCGGTGTCGTCGAGCGCATCGCTGGCGTGCTCTTCGAGTGCTTTCGAGAGGGTGAAAAAGCGCTCACGTTCGCGTTCCACCCGTTTGCGGTCGAGATCCGCCTGTTGGAGAAAGCGGGCACACCAGAGGATCAGCAGCCCGGAGATCGCCACGGATGTCACGGTGGTAATTGCGATCCCCGGTTCGGCCTCAAACAGCCCCCGCCGCTGGCCCTCCACTTGCAGGCAGCCAAGAACAATGAAAACCGGAACGATCAGCGGAAACAACCGCCGCATCAGCAAGCCTCCCGGACTGTCCCCCGCGATGATCCTCATCATCCCCAGCCCGGGCCGCGAAAAAAGCAGCCCCATCGACAAAAAATGAAGGCCGAGCGCCGTGTGCAGGGCCATCGGCACGTGCCGCGCAAGCCCGTAGAGGAACTCGACTTGATAGACATACCCGGCGAGCGCCGCCAGCGAGAGCAGCCAACAAAGCACCGCAAACCATTCCGCCGGACGCGTGCCGCGTTTCGTCGTCAGGCCACCAAGGAAAAGCCCGCTTCCGAGCAGCGTGCAGGAAAATGCGGTGTTCGGGGCCATGCGGTTGGGAATTCCGGGCAGGTCCGTCGGAAGTTGTCCGGAGAACAACACCTGGTCCAACTGGAGGCTCCACCCGAAAACATACCGCCCCATCACCAGCAGGCCGATCGCAGCCACGATCGCTCCCAGAGAGCGGCCGGCAGCCACGCGCCTGCTTCCCTGAGTTTCCGAACGATATTGCAGCACGAGCGAAACTCCGGCGATCACGAAACACACCGCCGTCATTGGATTCATCGAAATCAGCCCCGGTATCACCCGCTTCAGACGATCAACTTCCGTCGTCCAGCCGATCAGCACCAGCAGCCCCAGAACGATGGCAAAACCGCCTGAAAATCCCGCGAACCGCACGAAGCGGGCATGCAGGAGGTTCCGGGTTCCGTTTTCTGCCATGTCCATGGTTCCAGCTAACAGTCAGTCTAATGGCCGCCCCCCGGTTGGCAAGATCGCATCTTTTTTTCAATCTCCCGCAGGATCGATGAAAACCAAAAAGCCAACCCATCGGCGGAATCTCCCAGAAGAAGACTGACACGACCGACAGGTTGGCAATTGGTTGGGACCGGAGTCCCCTGTTTTCTCCCCCCGGAGAACATCATCTAATTTGCATCGGGCGTGCCAACCCCTTCGCAAGGCATCGCAAGTCACTTAATTTCAACACATTAAAATAATTAAAGAAATTTAATCATCCCCAAAAACTACCAAAACACCGCACATTTTGCCGACATTTCCCGCAAGAGGTGCAAATTCTGCGAAATTTTTCAGCGTTTTTCCAACCAATGGGAATCCGCATACCTCGCCGCTGTTTTGGCGGCGAGAACCTGCGCGTCCGGCAGAAGGTCCACCGCTGCCCACGAATCCGCCAACAAGCCGGCCAGCACTGCCGAACGATTCCGGGAAATGGAGTCTCCACATGCGAGCGCCGCCGATCCCTGGTGCAAAAGACCATGGCGCGTCCTCCGCTGGCCCGCTCCCGCCAGTTTCACGCCACCCCGTCCAACCAGATCGTGGTTCACTGGATTCTCAAAACAAAGCGCCGACCCGGTCACTTCTTCACCAGTACTCAACCGGACGTCGATCCCCTCCGCCACAAGCGCCTCCGCCAATGCCGCGTGGATCCGGCGGTAGCTTTCCGCCCCGCGTTCGTTCGCCAGTTTTTCCGAGTGAGGCAGCACCAACGTGTAGGTCCAGTCGGCACGATGATCGACCATGCCCCCACCCGTCCAGCGTCGCACCCAGCACACGCCCGGAATCGCAGTCCGAGCTTCAGTGATTTTCCCGAAATATCCCACGCTCGCCCAATCCCCGTCCCAGCCGTAGACGCGGAGCACGGGTTCCGTCGCCGTTTCCAGCAGCCACTCGTCCACCGCCATCGCCTCGGGACCGGGGCGCTTCACGGGATCGATCCACAGCCGTAATTTCCTCAAAATCTGCATCTGCCGCCAGACTCATCCGGAAATCCAAAAACTGGAATCTGAAAACATGTCCGAGTCTTGCATTCCGGCACTTGCCCGCCACTTTCCCCGCATGCCCATCGCACCGAAGCCAGACAGTGCCCTGCTCATCGTCGGACACGGCTCCACCGAGAACCCGGACTCCTCCACACCCTATTTCGAACACGCCGACGAAATCCGCCGCCGCGGCCTTTTCGCCGAAGTCCATTGCTGCTTCTGGAAAGAGGAGCCGTCGATGCGAGAGGCGTTTTATCTGATCGATGCGCCCGAGGTTTACGTCGTTCCTGACTTCATCAGCGAAGGCTACTTCACCCAAGACGTCATCCCGCGAGAACTGGGGCTGACCGGTCCTACCACCGAAATCCGTGGAAAAACCTA
>Ga0123337_10003269_pt1 | contig 17482 bp, 20 predicted proteins | sample frozenSSSSmetaG_FD_89792 | JGI IMG/M metagenome (GOLD analysis project Ga0123337, IMG submission 89792) | Glacier valley bacterial and archeal communities from Borup Fiord, Nunavut, Canada, to study Microbial Dark Matter (Phase II) -... | ecosystem: Environmental > Aquatic > Freshwater > Ice >... | reverse complement strand
GGCTGGATCGATCGACATACCGCAGACCGGATCCTTCACCTGGTGCTCAGGATGGGTCTGTCGATGGGCATGGTGATCATGATGATGGGACGTATCGGTGGTGCCGCTCATATCACTGTCCTCGGGTTCGCATCCGTGATGGTGTGCGCCTTCCCACCGTGGCAAGGTCAAGCGATTTCGTCACTTTGTCGTCATCCGCTCGGCATCGCTCGCCGATCGGATTTGTGACGGCTAATCTTGAGCCTGTGTTGCTGGAGTTCGCCGAATGCGCCGTGTGTCCGCCGCCATTGCGGCTCTATTTGCCTGCTCGCCCGGGCTAAATGCGGCCGAACACATGGCCGGCGTCCCGGTGTCAGACCTGTCCCACATCCATGGGATCGCATTCGGAGCTGCCAACGATCTCATCCTGGCGACGCATCACGGTGTCTTCGCAGTCGACCCCGCCGGCCAGGCACGATTGATCTCCGAGCCGCACGACTTCATGGGATTCACCCGGGCCGACCCCGATCGGTTGGTGGCCAGTGGCCACCCCGCCGCTGGGGGCAACATGGGCGTTCTGACCTCCGACGACGGCGGTGCGACCTGGTCTCTGCTTTCTGAAGGCGTCGGCGGGCCCGTGGATTTCCACGCCATGAGCGTCAGCCGGATGGACCCACAGGTGATCTACGGCCTGTACGGGGATATCCAAGTCAGCCGCGACGCTGGAAGGACGTGGGCAGTTTCGGGTCCCGCGCCCCTGGACACAGTCGACCTGGCAGCGGGGCCAGACGACCCGGCGACCCTCTATGCCGGGACCATGGACGGGTTGATGGTCAGCACCGACTTCGGCGTCTCCTGGACACGGTCCGGCCCCCCAGGTGTCCCTGTGACCGCCGTCGAGTCCACCGGGTCAGGTGAAATCTACGCCTTCTTCGCGGGCGACGGGCTCTTCCACAGAGAGGGCGCGGGCACTTGGACCAGCTTGTCGAAGGAGTTCGGTCAACGTGTGATCCTGCACCTCGCTATCCATGAGGATACGCCTGAACGCCTGGCAGCCGTTACCGACACTAGCGCTGTCTTGATCAGCGAGGACGCCGGAAAGTCATGGCGGCCCATTGCCCAATGAGGTCGCTGCTTATGCTGACTGCCACGATGTTCGTGACCAGCGCGACCGCACAATCATCGGCACCACCTGATGGTCAGGCGCTCTACAAGGAGTATTGCGCCAGCTGCCACGGCGCCAACCTCGAGGGCCAGCCCAACTGGATGGAGCGGCTGCCGAGCGGGCGACTGCCGGCGCCTCCGCACGACGAGACTGGGCATACCTGGCACCATTCCGACGAGCAGCTGCTGAGGATCGTGCGCGACGGCCTGGCTGCCATAGCCCCCGGCTACGAAACGGACATGCCAGCATTCGGGGGAGTGCTCAGCGATCAAGAGATTGCAGCCATTCTCGACTACATCAAACAAACCTGGCCGGCTCGCGAACGAGAAGCCCAACGGAGCCGATAGGCTTCCCTGGCGCCATGCTCCATTCAATTGTCGCTTGACCTTACCACCGTGGCAAGCCGGACAAGGTCTGGTACGCATCCCATCCGTACGAGGCATTCGACCATGAACTATCCAGTAACCCGCCGCACGGTCCTGAAATCGGCCGCCGCTTTCTGCGCGTCCGGCCTGGTAGTGCCGCCCGCCGCGTTCGGCGCCGAGGGGCGGTTGCTCTTAGCCGAGACCCGGACGATCGAGGTGCTTGGCCGGGCTGCGACGGTATTCGGTCTGACTGGGGTGAACGGCATTCACGGAGTTCGTCTTGATGCGGGCGAACGGTTTGACGTGACGCTTGAGAACAGGACCGCGGAGGCGACCAGCATTCACTGGCACGGGCAGGTCCCCACGCCGGAGGCCGATGGCACTACCGAAACAGGCTATGTCGGGCCCGTCGGAGCTGGGGAAGCCCGGCGCTACGATTTCGCGGCCAGGCCGGGCACGCATTGGATGCATTCCCATCATGGCCTGCAAGAGCAGGCCTTGATGGCAGCTCCGCTTATCGTGCGCGATGCCGAGGCGGTCCGTGCGGACGTCCAGGAAGTGGTCGTCCTGCTGCACGACTTTTCCTTCCGCTCCCCGGAGGAAATCCTGGAAGGGCTGACCGGCAGTGCCACCATGGACCATGGGGCCGGCCATGGCGCGCCGATGGATCATTCGATGATGGCTGCGGGCGGGATGGACCTCAACGACGTTGAGTTCGACGCTTATCTGGCCAATGACAGAACTCTTGAAGACCCACTCGTGGTCAGAACGGAGCGGAGCGGGCGTGTCCGACTCCGGGTCATCAACGGCGGCGCCTCGACCGCCTTCTGGCTGGAGCTGGGTGAGAACCGGGCGACCGTCATCGCCGTCGACGGCAATCCGGTCGAGCCGATCACCGGTAGCCGTTTCCCGCTGGCCCAGGCGCAGCGCATCGACCTTCTGGTGGACGTACCTGCCGGTGCGGTCGTTTCTGTGTTCGCTCAGCGGGAGGGTGACCGGGCCCGAACCGGCGTCATACTGGCGGCGCCCGGAGCAGAGATTCCGAAATTCGACGGCATGGCCGACGTTGCGGCCGGCCCCATCGACATGTCGCTGGAGGTGCGCCTGCAGTCGACCTCCCCCCTCGCATCGAGAGCGGTCGATGTGCGCCACTCGGTAATGTTGGGCGGGTCGATGTCTCCCTACGTGTGGAACCTCGACGGTGAGTCCTGGGCGACCCGACGCAAGCTCGAAGTCTCTTCTGGTCAGCGCGTCGAACTTCAATTCATGAACCACTCGATGATGGCCCACCCGATGCACCTACACGGCCATCATTTCCAGGTTGTCGAGATCAACGGCAAGGCGATTTCCGGAGCGTTGCGCGACACGGTCCTGGTACCTGCCATGGCCGCGGTAACGGTGGCCTTCGAAGCCGATAACCCGGGCCGCTGGCTCTACCACTGCCACAATCTTTACCACATGGCGACCGGCATGATGTCGGAACTGGTCTACGTCTAGAAGCGAGCTTTGGGGCAGCATCTGACTGCTCGGCGAAGCTTGCGGCCTCCGAGGCCTCAATATGGAAAGGGGCGCCGAAGCGCCCCCTGAGTTTTCGCCAGGACCGCCCTACTTGGCGGCCTGTTCTTTGAGCCATGCCAGCATCTCGGCGATTTCGGCCTCCTGGGCATCGACGACCTTTTGGGCCATTGCCTTGGCCCACTCGTCGTCGCCATGCGCCAGCTCGGCCTTGGCCATGCTGATTGCACCCTGGTGGTGTGGGATCATCCCGCAGACAAAGGCCACATCAATGTCCTCCGCCTTGGCGCCGGTCATCATGTCCCGGTTCATGGCGTCCATGCCGGCCATCAGGTCGGCATGGGCCTGGTCCATCTCCGGGTCCATAGGCATGGGCATCATCGCCGCCTCGCCGGCAGATTTGCAGATATCTGGGAGGATCGAGGCGACTTCGCCCCCCATGGCGGCCATGTCGTGGCCGGGCATGGCATCCTGGGCGGAGGAAGAGGCGGCGGTGCCGGCCAGTAGCGCAAAGGCAAGCAGTGCAGTCTTGAACGTGTTCATTTCCATTATCCTGATTGGGCATCAAAAGTGGCTTGCGCCAAAACTCCATCAGGCGGATTTCGGAGGTCGGTCCAACCTTGGATTGGCCCAGCGGAGCGCGATCTCGAAAGGATGATGAGAAAACGCCGACACCAGCGCCAACGGGGTGAAAGCGCAATCGGGCGCGGGCAATGCGACCCCGCAATTGCCCATAGCGCAGCAGCTGTCCTGGCCGTCGTGATGACCCGGGCATGGCTCGCCCGGGCAATGCTGCGCGGCAACCATATCGGCATGTGCGGCATGTGCCCGGCTATCGAACTGCGCAGCATTGCCGGGGTGGTGCGAGACCATGCTGAACATGACGAACATCGTCAGGGCGACGAACCGCTGGATCGCTTCCCACAGTGTAGTCGGACTTTTGGCATGGCTCAGCATTGTTGGCTAACTCGACGTGAGGTTTGACGGTTCCCCCGAGAAGCCGTCGTTTCGCAGATCAATTGGTACTGTCATCGCTTCGCCGCGAACACCAGCTTGTCGAAAGCATCGATGATTTCTGCGCCCGAACCCTTGGCGCCCGCATCGATCCATTGGCGGATCGCAGCAAGCAGCGCTCCGCTCAGCATGGCGATCATTGTTGCCTGGCCAGGCCCAACCTCTGCCGCCACCACCTCTTCCACTATTGAACGAAACTCGGTCTCGGCAAGCCCGCCGCCGCCGCCGCCGAGGAGAGCGGCAAAGAGCCCCGCATGCGACTTTGCATGGCCGAGCATCGCTTCCATGAACGCCCTGCGTTCTGCTGCGGTTGATTTAGGCAACGACGCCAACTGGTCTCGCCAGCGGTTAAAACCGAACTGCAACAGATCTTCCTTGGCCTTGAAGTGCGCATAGAAAGTAGTGCGCCCGACATCGGCCTCGTCAAGGAGGTCTTGAACCGAGAAGCCGTCATACCCCCTCTCGGCAACCAGCGCGACAAAGGCCGAATAGAGGGCCTCCCTGGTTTTCCTGACGCGACGATCCATCATTTCAGAACACCCCGTCCACAGCTGTTCCAAACGGAACGTAGGCGGGTGGACACCCATCCTATTTCAGAACATCTGTTCGGTAACGGATAACTCGTCCGTCATCAAGGGATCAATCATGTTCAAGACCACTCCTGCTATGGCCTCTCTCGCAACACTGGTGGCCACCCTCCTCGCTACCGGAATTCATCACATCTTCCGCCTAGGTCCGGAGCTCATACTGCCCACTGCGGTCGGGGTAACCGTCCCTATCGTTCTCTGGGCCCTTTATGCACGCTCCGGCAAACTTGCATTGCTGTGGGCGTATGCGGCCTACGCCGGCCTCGTGGTCTTCTGGTTCGGCTTCCTCGACGGTTTCCTCGACCATGTGGTGAAGGCCGCCGGGCTGGACAACATTACCTTCTTGCCTGGGAGCGACGAGGAGATCGTCGCAACGGCGATGCGGCTCGGGTCCCAGTCCGCGTCGACTGCCTTTTATGAGGGGACTGGCATCCTGAGTGCTATCCTTGCCCTGCTGACGGTCATCGCCACCGGTGTCTATATCTACAGGGAGCTTCCCGCTCGAGCCGAGCCCCGCCAAGTTTAGGCAGTAGGAGGACCCGGCCGAAAATAGGGCCGCTGCGATGTCGCAGCGGCCCTATTGCTTGGCTCAGCTACGAAGTTCGCCCGTGTAGCCGGCATCTTCGATTGCTTGGGCGAACCGCTCGACCGGCTGGTTACTCTCGATCTTGACGGCGAGCGTGCCTAGGTCGATGTCGACCTTGGCGGCGGCGTCGACGCCTTTCACTGCCTTCTCGACCGTCGCTACGCAATGCGAACAGGTCATGTCGCTGACTTGGAAATTGTACATCCGTATCCGTCCTTCTTGTTGGGATGCACCTAATCTGGAGCTTCCAACGATAGGAAGGTCAAGGACCTTTTCGGCCAAGCCAAATGATCGCCAACGCAGCGAGGACCAGCCAGGGCAGCAGGGCGAGGTTCACACTCTCCCAGCCGATGGTGTTCTGCAGTACGCCAGCACCGAGCGATGCAAGCGGGCCGACGACGAAGATCGTGAGATCGTTGGTAGCCTGCGCCTTGCCCTTTCGCAGCTAGTGTAGGTGCGGGTGAGCCGATTGCTCCCCACCGACATAGAGTATGTTCCAACCGACCGTAGGAAGATCAACGCTGTGAAGGAAAAACTTGTCGGTGCATAGGCTGCACGGATTACGGGTTCAGTTCTTGGGCGTCAGGAAGCGACGACGTTGCCGGTTGCTGCCCATTCGGGCATGCCATCTTGTAGGCGCCTGGCCCTGAAGCCTCGCTTCCGCAGGCGGGCCACTGCTTCGAAGGACATGACGCAGTAAGCGCCGCGACAATAGGCGACGATGTCTTTGTGAGGATCGAGGGTTGACAGGCGGGCATCAAGCTCGGCAAGCGGCACGTTCAATGCTCCTGGAACGTGGCCGAGAGCGAATTCGTCGGCTGGTCGGACGTCGAGCACCGTGACCATGCCGTCGCGCAGGCGGCCACTCAGCTCCTCGCGGGTGATCGGCTCCAGGCTGTCCCGCTGCTCGAAATAGCCTCGGACAATCCTGTCGACCTCCGCCAGATTGTTCTCTGCCACCCGCTGGATAGCCTGCATCGCGGCCAGGACACTCGCGTCAGCCAACCTATAGACCACGAACTTGCCCTGGCGCTCCGCCGCGACGAGCCCAGCGCGGCGCATGGTCTGCAAGTGCTGGGAGACGTTGGCGATGGGCACCCCGAGTTTTTCTGCCAGCAGATCGACGCTCCGCGGCCCCTGGGCGAGTTGCTCGATCAGCTCAATCCGTTGCGGGTGGCCCAGCGTCTTGGCGACCAAGGCGAACTGCTCGAACAGGGCCAGCTTGGGTGAAGGACTTGACATCAGGACACTGCTCAATCATTCAATAGAATTATTGAATATAACAACCTGGATCGATCCGCAAGGGTCGAGCTTGCTGGAGTTCCACCATGATTCTGCGTCAGTTCCTGCATTTCGATCCCGTAGCTGCATCCTATCTGCTGGGCTGCGGCGGCAAGGCGTCAGCGGCCGTGATCGATCCCGTCGGCCCAGTAGAGCCCTATCTGGAAGCTGCTGCCGCTACCGGAATGAAGATCCTCTATGTGATCGATACGCATATTCATGCCGACCACATCTCGTCCGGGCGCGAATTGGCCGAGGCGAGCGGCGCCAAGTACGTCTTGTTTGCAGGCGCGACCACAAATTTCGACTTTTACGGCGTCGGCGATGGCGCCGTTCTTGAGCTGGGGAACGTCCTGCTCACCGTCATGCATACCCCGGGCCATACCCCCGAACATATCTCGCTACTGGTCACCGATCGGAGCCGCACCGAAGAGCCGTGGTTCGTGCTGACCGGCCACACATTGATGGTGGGCGACATGGGGCGAACCGAGCTTGCCAGCAGTGCCGAGGACGGTGCCCGAGCGCTGTTTGCCAGCGTAGAACGTCTCAAGGCATTGCCTGACCATTTGGAGGTGCTGCCTGGCGCTTTCTCCGGCTCGGTTTGTGGACGCAGCCTCAGCGGCAAGCCGACCTCGACCGTCGGCTTCGAGCGGCGTTTCAACAAGGCGTTCCGCATTGCCGACGAGAGCGAGTTCGTGGCGCGAATGGTCGCTGACATCCCGCCCCCGCCGCCGGAAGCAGCGGCCAATCGTGCCCGCAATGCCGGGCTGGGAACAGCTGCATGAGCGACAGCGCAGCGTTTTCGGGCGACAATGTAGCTACGCTCACGCGGGGCATCCGCGAGAACCTGACGCAGTTCGTCCATCAGCTCCTCCAGGTTATGCTGGTGGGCTTTGCCTTGGGCATGATGCGGACGGTTGTGCCGGCGCTGGCCGAAGCCGAGTTCGGCGTGGCCCGTGGCTCCTTCATCCTCCTGACCGCCTTCGTTGTCGCCTTCGGCATGGTCAAGGGCGTACTGAACTTCGTGGCCGGTCGGCTTTCCGAGCGGATCGGGCGCAAACGCGTGCTGCTGCTTGGCTGGATCGCGGCGCTGCCTGTCCCATTCATGATCTACTTCGCCTCCGACTGGAACTGGATCGTGGCGGCAACCGTGCTCCTGGGCATCAATCAGGGCCTGGCCTGGTCAATGACCCAGACGTCCAAGCTCGACATCACCCGCGCTGACCAGCGCGGGCTGACCATAGGCCTCAATGAATTTGCCGGTTATGTCGGCGTGGCGGTGGCGGGTATTGTCACCGGCTACGCGGCAACGGCGCTCGGCGCCAGGCTCGGGCTGCTTATCTTCGGCCTTGCTGTGGTGATCACGGCACTCGTGCTGACCCTGTTCTGGGTCAGGGATACGCTGCCATGGGCCAAGGCAGAAGCGGCCACGCACGCCACCGCCAAAGCCAACGCATTCCGTCCGCGCTACCCGCGCAATATCTCCGACAGCCCGACGACCTGGGAAGTGTTCACGCTGATGTCCTGGCGGGACCGGCGCATGGCCGCGATCAGCCAAGCCGGACTGGTCGAGAAGTTCGTCGATGCGCTGGTCTGGGTCATTTTTCCGGTGTTCCTGTTCCAGAAGGGCATGGACCTCACCTCCATCGGCTGGATCGTCGGGGCCTACGGTTTCGCCTGGGGCGGTTCGCAGCTTTTCACTGGGCGGCTTTCCGATCATGTTGGGCGTCATTGGCCCAATGTGCTCGGCATGTGGATTTCCGGTTTCGGCGTGGCCATGGTGGTGATGGGCAGCGGCGTTTGGTGGTGGGCTGCTTCGGGCGCCATCGCCGGCTTTGGCATGGCCCTGCTTTATCCCAATCTCTCTGCAGCGGTGGCCGACATAGCGCCACCCAACTGGCGCGGTTCGGCCATCGGCATCTACCGGTTCTGGCGCGATCTTGGATATGGAATCGGCGCACTCGGGCTTGGGCTGGTTGCCCATTTCAGTGGGGCTCTCGAGGCGACGTTCTGGTTCGTCGCCGCCTCCATGCTCGCCTCGGGGGTTGTGCTCTGGTGGTTCGGCGAGGAGACCCATCCGCGTCTCAACCCCCGGCCGTCAATCTCCTCAATCCCAAGCGAGTGAAGCCCATCATGAGAACACCTATCGTTATCAACAAGCGCCTTACGGCACGGAAAGGACGTACGACGCGCTTCGCCTCGCCCAGGCTCTCCTCAAGAGTGACCCCGACGCCGAGCTGACCGTGATCCGGATGGCCGACGCAGTGGCGGCGGCACGACGAGGGCAGACGACGCCGGAAGGCTACTCCAACCTGGAGCAGATGCTTCGACGCGTCTTGGCGGGCAAAGGACAGGTTTTGTTCTGCGGGAGCTGCATGGATGCGAGAGCTATCGCAGAGGCGATGTTGTCGACGGAGCGACCAGAAGCACGATGGATGCTTTGGCAGCAGCGACAATCGCTGCCGACAAAGTCTTGGTGTTCTAGTCGTTCATCAAGGCTCGAGGATGCACCTGTCGGTTGGCATGGCGTTACTAAGTGTGACTATGTCGGTGGTGCAGGTCCGGATAGTGCGGATGGCTGTGTCGGAGCGGCTCGTGGCGGTGCCAATGGGAATGCGGTTCTGATACCGGGCCGTCGTGGCAGTGCTGGTGGTGTTCGTCATGCACATGCGCGTGGTCGTGTTCGAGAGCGTGGTGATCGTGCCCATGCTCATGGCGTTCCGCGAGATGCAGATAGAGCCCGAAGGCCATGAGCAGACCAGCCCCGACCAGTTGTGGCGTCAGCGGCTCGCGGAACAGCACAAGGGCGAGAAGTGCCCCGATAAACGGCGCCGGGGAAAAGTAGGCGCCGGTGCGGGCCGTGCCTAGATGGCGCAGGCCGAGCATGAACATCACTACGCTGATGCCCACGCCGAAAAAGCCCCCCAGAGCACCGGCCGCCACAATAGGCGCCGCGTTCATGACCGCGCCGAGTGAAAGTGCCAGCACCAGGTTCGTCGTGCCGGCGACCAGCCCCTTGATCATGGCGATCTGCACGGGGTCGGCCGAGGACAGCTTGCGGGTAAGGTTGTTGTCAACGCCCCAGCTGAGACAGGCCGCTGCGATGAGCAGGCTCCCGGCATCAAGCCGCAGGCCATCGCCGGTCCAGGACAGTAGGATCGCGCCGGCCAGAATGGCCGCGGCGCCAAGGATCAGCTTCCGGTCGACGTTCTCGCGGAAAACCAGCCAGGCAATCGCCATGGTGGCGAGACCCTCGAGGTTGAGCAGCAGCGAGCCGGAAGATGCCGGGGTCTGGGATAGTCCCAGCATAAGGAACAGTGGGCCGAGCATGCCGCCGAAAGGCGATCACCGCAGCCAGCCAGGGCCAATCGGCTTGTTGCAACGAGGCTTCCGGACTCGGCAGACCGAACAGCGACCGGCTCTGGTGGACGATGGCAAGGCCGATCCCCGCGCCCAGATAGAGGATGCCCGCCAGCAGCCAGGGATCGACCGAGCCGATGAGCAGTTTGGACAGCGGGGCTGCGACGCCGAACAGCACGGCGGATCCGAGCGCGAGTGGCACACCTGGCCACAGATGGGACGTTTTGGTCATGCGATCAGGCTAGTTGAAGTGCGCGGCACGGCAATCCGACTATTGAATGGCACCGTCAACGGCTTTGCTGGATGTCTCGTTCGCGCTCCGGCCAGGTGTCTTCGGTAGGGATTGCCTCGATCGGGGCATCATCGAGAAGTGCAACCGACCCAGATTAACTGGCAGACCGAAGAAGCATTCCTCTACAGCTTTCCAGCAGGATCCTGGGCCGCAGAACTCAATGGGCACGTCAAGATCAACTTGCACAATCCGCATGGGATCTACATGCGCGACGCGCCCTCCAAGCGGGTCGGTCGAGCGTCGGCCGTCCTAGAACTTGTCCGCGAGAATGTCGTCGCAGCCTAGGCCCCGGACCATTTCGGACATCGAGGTCACGAAACCTGCCGGACCGGCAATATGCACGGACCAGTTGTGGAGCTGGGAGATGCAGGATGCGATTAACGCCCGGGGCGTTGCACCCTCATGCGTGGCCCGGGTGACAATCGGCTGATAGCCTAGATTGCTGTGCCTGACAGCCAATTCAGCGAAATAGCGATCGAGGTATAGGTGCTGGGTCTGGCGAGCGAATGCGAACACCCGCACTGCCCGCTGGTCGCCGCTGCCCAACAGGCGATCCACGATCGATTTGATCGGCGCCTGCCCCGTGGAGGCCGCCAGGGCAAGAAGTGGCCTGTCTTGGTCGCCGCGGAAGCAGGCATCGCCGAAGGGACCTGCAAGCTGGACACGGTCGCCGATCGAAAGCTGAGCAACAAGAGAGCTGGCTTGCCCGCCATCGACCACTCTGACGTGGAACTCGACGTCCTGCGCCATCGGTTGGCTCGCAGGGGAGTAGCTTCGGGTCACGCCGCCGGGCAAAGTGATGTTGAAGTATTGCCCGGGAAGGAATGACAGGGGCTGTGACGGTCGGACCAAGAGACGTTGGATCTGGGACGCGATCTCGTGCCTCGCCACTACAACGGCGTCGATGGGCAGCATCGGCGGCATTGATCCGACCGCCTCGGGCCAATACACGGTGACGTCCGAGGTCGGCACGGCTCGACAGGCCAGGATCAGGCCCTCCTGACGCTCTGGCGCTTCCAAGGCGAAGTGGGAATGCGCCAGCATCTCGACCTTGCCCTGCAGCAGCCAGGACTTGCACGAACCGCAGCGGCCGCTCTGGCATCCATGGGGATAGGCCAGACCCTCGCGCAATGCCGCCGCTAGGATCGTCTCCCCCGGCAGGGCTTCGATAGTCTGGCCCACCTGCGGTAAAACAATACGGTACGACAAGTCTATGCTCCCCGCGGCAGCGCGAGGCGATCGGCCAGCGTCGGGCGCTGGGAGGCGAAGGTGCCGTAGGAAACGTTGGTCCCGATTAGCGCAATCGGCGCTACCCGCACGCCGGTACGTGCCTTGGCCTCCTCGGCCACCGCTGCCTCGGTCAAATCCCTCTCGATGAAGGGGACGCCATTCAAAGTCAGCCAGGCCTTGAGCTGGTGGCAGTCAGGGCACGTGGGTGTGGTGAAGATTTCTACGTCGGGGAATTCGGTGTTGGCCATCATGGCCTCCTGTGCTTGATCCGGAAGCGGGGTGCGGCTTCCAACGCTGGTCGAGTCAAGGGCGTCACCCCAGACGTCGACCAATCGGTTCTTCGCCGAGGCCAATATCGCGCCGAAGATGCGCACTGGTCGGCGCGGCCTCGGGGCGACGTGACCGGAAAGGCGCAAGCAGTCGCTGCACCCAATTCGGCCGGGCCCGAGGGGACGTGAGATAGAGTTCGAAGTGTTCGATCATGGTGTGCTCCGAAGGGGTAAGGGTCGGACCGGGCTGCACCCGGTCCGACAGGACCATCAGCCGACCGGAACTTCGCGCTGAGGCGCGGAGCCACGGACGAAGGCCACAGTTGCTGCTGCGCCCAGGAAGGCCGCCACCGCGGCACCGAAGAACGCTGTCTGGAAACCAGGCAGCAGGTCTGCAGTTTCGGCTCCGCCATGCGGTGCGACGGAAGCCGCCAGGGCCACCATCACGGCAAGACCCACAGCGGATCCGACCTGGTAGGTGGTGTTGATGAGGCCCGAGGCGAGGCCGGTTTCTTCCGGCTTAGCGCCGGACATTCCCGACATGGTGGCCGGGATGTAGGCGAGAGCCATTCCAAGCGCGGCCAGCAACGAAGCCGGCAAGACATTGATCCAGAAGCTGCCGTCCGTCGGCAGGTTGGCGAACAGGAGCAGTGCGGCGCCCATCAGCAGCAGGCCGATGGTCAGGTTGGCCTTGGGGCCGAACCGACCGATGAGGCGGCCCGAGAAGCCGACCATCACCACCATGATCATCACAGTCATCGGCAGGAGGGCCAGGCCGCTGGCGAGTGCCGAAAGACCCAGGATCTGCTGCAGATAGAGGTTGAGGAAGAACCAGAGCGGGATCCAGGCGGCACCGAGCAGGCCCATGACCAAGTTTCCTGCGGCAAGGTTAGGTGCCTTGAAGATGGCCAGCGGTAGCAGCGGTTCGCGGCGAGCAGCCTGGATGACCAGGAAGATCACGAGCAGGATCGCGGCAACGGCAAGCAGAATAAGGATCTGTGCCGAGGCCCAGCCCACAGTCTCGGCCGTGACAATGGCATAGACCAGGGTGACGAGAGCGCCGGTGACGGTGATGGCGCCGAACCAATCGACCTTACCGATGCTTCGCGGGGACTTCCGCAGCACTGCCGGAATCAGCGCCAGCACCAGCAGACCCAGCGGCACGTTGATGAGGAAGGTCCAGGGCCAGGTGAGCCACTCGGTGATCACGCCACCGAGGAACACACCGGCGGAGCCACCCGCGGCTGCAGCAGCGCCCCAGAAGCCGAAGGCCTTGCCGAGTTCGGCACCATTGTGAGCGAAGAGACGCATCACGATGGTGAGCGCCGAGGGAGCGATCAGTGCCGCACCGACCCCCTGCAACGCCCGGCCGGCCAGCAGCAGTTCTTGGCTGTCGGCGAGGCCGGCCAGCAGGGACGCGGCGGTCAGGATGACGAAGCCGGTCGTAAAGATGCGCCGGGCGCCGAAGAGATCGCTGAGACGACCGCCCAGCAGGAGCAGGCCGCCGAAGGCGATGACATAGGCATTGAAGATCCAGCTCAGGCCGCCGGGGCTGAAGCCCAGATCGGTCTGGATGGCGGGCAGCGCCACGCCGATGATCGAAGTATCGAGGATGACTATGAACTGGGCCGCGCAAAGAAGCGCAAGCGCCATCCACCTCTTGGGGTCTGGTCTAGAGAGTTCCATTTCGAAGTTCCTTTGCGTCGGGTTCCGGTCATCCGGAACATCTTGGATCGCGCTTCAAAATCGCGATTGTCTCGACGCCTAAGGCTTCCAACTCTTGGAGGGTCAATAGCCAAAATCAAAGTAATTGCGGCAAACAAACCTGGCCGCATGGCGGCACTGGGTAACGATGGGGGAGCGTCGTCCAACAGCCGACTGCCGTTGGAAGAAATGCAAATGGCCGCAGTGTGACTGCGGCCATTTTGGGAACAGCATAGGTGGTGCTGCTAGCCGGCGTGCGCCCGATCCGGCGCGATGTCGGTAACACCAAAGCGCGGCTGGCGTTTCTTCGGCTCCGGCGCTGCCGCCGAGGCGAACCCTTCGATGATCGGGCAATCGGGCCGCCCGTCGCCGTGGCAGTTGTTTGCGAGGTGACGCAGGGTGTCGCTCATTGCCTTGAGCGCCTTTGCCTTCTCTTCGAGGACGCGGATGTGCTCGAGGGCAATATCTTTGACGTCTGCACTTGCCCGGGACCGGTCCCGCCAAAGGGCCAGCAGATTGCTCATCTGATCAACAGAGAAACCGAGATCCCGCGCCTGGCTGATGAAGCGAAGCGCATGAATTTCGTTTTCCGAGTAGACCCGGTAGCCGGAATCGGTGCGCAGCGGCGACTTTATGAGGCCGATGGATTCGTAATAGCGGATCATCTTGGTGGAGACGCCGCTTGCCTTGGAGGCTTCGCCGATATTCATGATGCAGACTCCAGAAGGTACAAACCATGTGAGGTGGAGGCACGCGACGTGCGCGCCTCGGGGGTGAATGCAAGGGGTGCTGCTACGGGGGAGACGGGCTCGGTATGGGCTGTTTGAAAGCGCATTTTCTGCAGTCCTTCATCTGACTGCCGATATTGATACGCCTTCCAACGATTGTAAGGTCAAGCGTAATTCTGGAAGGGAGAGGTGTCCTCCGAAAACGAGGATCGGCACGGTCGGTGTGTTGACGGTGGCCGGCTGCCAGGCCGGCCACCTATCGTCAGCTCTTTGCAGCCTTGAACGTGCGCAAGCGGAGAGCATTGCCCAGGACGAAGATGCTCGAAAGAGCCATGGCGCCCGCCGCGAATACCGGCGAAAGCAGAATACCATGGGACGGGTACAGAACGCCGGCCGCGACCGGGATCAACGCGGTGTTGTAGGCGAAGGCCCAGAACAGGTTCTGCCGGATGTTGCCGATCGTGGCCTTCGACAGGGCTATGGCGTTCGGCACCCCCAGGAGGCTGCCGGACATCAGGACTACATCCGCAGCCTCGATTGCGATGTCGGTACCGGTCCCGATGGCGAGGCCGACGTCGGCTTCCGCCAGCGCGGGGGCGTCGTTGATGCCGTCGCCGACATAGGCCATCTTGCCGTACTGGCTCCTGAGGTGACGCACCGCGTCGACCTTGCCGTCTGGCAGCACTTCGGCAACCACTTCATCAATGCCGAGCCGGGCGGCGATCGCCTTCGCCGTGCGAGCGTTGTCACCGGTGATCATCGCCACCTTCAGGCCGAGGTCGTGCAGGGCCTTGATCGCCGAAGGTGTGGTTTCCTTGATCGGATCGGCAACTGCGATCACCGCAGCCAGCCTGCCGTCTATTGCCGCGTACAGCGGAGACTTTCCTTCGTTGCCCAGTCGTAAAGCCGTCGAGGCGAACCCGGCGACGTCATATCCCAGCTGGGTCATGTACCGGTCGGCGCCGATCTCGACGCGCTTTCCGGCCACCATGGCATTGACGCCAAAGCCCGTGACCGACTCGAACGCCGAGACGGCAGGGAAATCGAGACCTTCATTCTGTGCGGCCTCAACGATCGCCGAGGCGATCGGGTGCTCCGATTTGGCTTCGACTGCGGCGACTAGACCAAGGACAGTGGCCCGCTCGAAGCCGATCGCCAGCTCGAGATCCGTCAAGGCCGGCTTGCCTTCCGTCAACGTACCCGTCTTGTCGACGGCGACGACTTTGGCATCCTTGAGCAATTGCAGCGCCTCACCCTTGCGGAACAAGACGCCGAGTTCGGCACCACGTCCCGTTCCGACCATAATCGAGGTGGGCGTGGCCAAACCCATGGCGCATGGGCAGGCAATGATGAGGACAGCAACTGCATTCACCAGGGCGAATGACAGCGCCGGGGATGGACCGAAGAAGAACCATGCCGCGAAGGTCAGGGCAGCGGCTGCAAATACCGCAGGCACGAACCACATTGTGATCTTGTCGACCACCGCCTGGATTGGCAGTTTCGAGCCTTGGGCTTCCTCGACCATGCGGATGATTTGGGCCAGCACGGTATTACTGCCCACAGCAGTCGCCTTGAACGCGAAAGCGCCCTTCTGGTTGATGGTACCGCCCACCACTTCAGCTCCTGAGGACTTCGAAACGGGGATCGGCTCGCCGGTGATCATGGATTCATCGACATAGCTGTCGCCTTCGATCACCTCGCCATCGACGGGGATGCGGTCGCCGGGGCGGACTTCGATGATGTCACCCGAGACCACGTCGTCGATTGCGAGATCGATCGCCTTTCCGTGCCGGCGAACGCGTGCCGTTTTAGCCTGCAGGCCAACCAGGCGCTTGATCGCCTCGGAAGTGCGTCCCTTGGCCCGGGCCTCGAGCAGACGTCCCAGCAGGATCAGAGTTACGATGACCGCCGCTGCCTCGAAATAGACGTTGACGGTGCCGGCAGGAAGGAAGCCGGGAGCGAACGTTGCCACCAGCGAATAGCCATAGGCCGCCAGCGAGCCGACCGCGACCAGCGAGTTCATGTCGGGTCCGAGCCGCCACAGGGCCGGCAGCCCCTTCTCGAAGAAGCGGATACCAGGAATAAAGAGAACGAGCGTTGTCAGTACGAACTGAAAATACCAGCTTGCCTGCATGCCGATGGTGGAAGCGATAAGGTCATGCGCGCGCGGGATGAGGTGCGAGCCCATCTCGAGGGCGAACACCGGTGCGGTGAGGAGCGCGGCGAAGGTGAAGTCGCGCTTGAGGTCGCGCTGCTCCGTTTCCTTCCTCTCCGCACGCTCGTCGGCTTCCGTCCGCCCCGATGCGCCGACAGTGCCGCCCACTGGCTTGGACTCATATCCGGCATCGGCGATTGCCTTGACCAAGGATGCTACGTCAGCTTTGCCAAGGATGGTGGCACGCTCCGTCGCCAAGTTCACCGAAGCACCGGTGACGCCGTCTACGGCCTTGAGTGCACGCTCGACACGTCCAACGCAGGAGGCGCAGGTCATGCCCTCGATGGCGAGTTCGACGGAGGATGCAGGGCTGGCTGAGGAGCTCGAAGATACGCTGTAGCCGGCCTTCTCGACAGCTTCCACGAGCCTTGAACGGTCCACGGTCGAATCCGCAGTGATGCTTGCGCGCTCGGTCGCCAGGTTCACTGATACCGTGACCACTCCGGAAACCGCCTTGATGGCCTTTTCTACGCGACCCACGCACGAGGCGCAGGTCATGCCTTCGATCGGCAGGGAAATCACCGCGGACGTCATGTCGGCAGCTCGAACAGGGGCATTCATTGCCGTCTCCTTCTCGCTCAGAATTCTTGTTCGAACGGAAAGTGAGGCTTCCAGCCGTGGGAGGGTCAAGGCGTTGTTTTGTTTTATTTGGGCCTTGACCCTACAACGGCTGGAAACCCCATCTGGTGGTGCATGAGACACAAACACAGGAGATTCTCATGCAGCTTCGCATCGAAGGAATGACTTGCGGCGGTTGCGCCAAGTCGGTCACCACCGCGATCAACTCGGTTGATCCCGGTGCCAAAGTAGAGGCCAGCCCGGCGGCCCGCACGGTCAAGGTCGAAACATCGGCCTCGAAAGACCAGATCCTGAAGGTTCTCGACCAGGCCGGATATCCGGCGACCGTCAGCTGATCGAGGTAAGACCGATGAACAAGCTCACCCCCATCTTCATTGCAGGAGCCATGGCAATCAGCGCCGGTCTGGCGTTTGCGCAGAGTCAGATGAACACACCGGAAACGATTTCCGGCCATGCAGGTCACAGCATGTCCGCACCGGCAACCGATGCGGACGGCCGCTCCACCTCGGCCTACCGTGTAGCCAACGACAAGATGCATGTCGAAATGACCATCGAATTCAGCGGTGATGCCGATATCGATTTCATGCAGGGGATGATCCCCCACCACCAGGGC
>Ga0123337_10003267_pt1 | contig 17483 bp, 14 predicted proteins | sample frozenSSSSmetaG_FD_89792 | JGI IMG/M metagenome (GOLD analysis project Ga0123337, IMG submission 89792) | Glacier valley bacterial and archeal communities from Borup Fiord, Nunavut, Canada, to study Microbial Dark Matter (Phase II) -... | ecosystem: Environmental > Aquatic > Freshwater > Ice >... | reverse complement strand
TCGATGCCGATCAGCGTTGGCACATCGCCGATCAGCGTATCCGGCTCGGGCAGCGTATCGCCGTACAGGCCATTGAAGCGCCGCGCGATCTCGCGTGTGACCTCCAGATGCGATGCCTGATCCTTGCCGACTGGCACCAGATTTGCGCGCACGCACAAAATATCGGCCGCCTGCAAAACCGGGTAGATCAACAAGCCCGCCGATGGCTGCTCGATCTCCAGATCGTGCATCACTTCTTTGAGCGTTGGGACGCGCTGGAGTCGCGGCACTGTCACCAGCATCGAGAAGATCAGCTGCATTGCGGGGATCGCTGGCACCAGCGATTGCAGAAAGTAGGTGCTGCGATCAGGGTCGATCCCGACGCTGAGATTGCCCAACACCGCCTCGCGAATATTGTCGCCAGTCTGGCGCAGCCGCTCCAGCTCGGTGCGCGTGGTCAGCATATGCAGGTCGGCCACCAGGAAAAAGCAATCATACGTATCCTGGAGCTTGACCCGGTTCGCCAGCGTGCCGACATAATGGCCGAGATGCATGCGCCCAGTCGGTCGGTCGCCGGTGAGAATTCTTGGTCGTTTATTGGCCGTCATCTAAATTAATCCCTTACTATCACTTCACAAACCGATACATCAAGACACTATCAATATAGTCGCCCGAGTCGAGCTTCATATCCCTGGCGCAGCGGCCCTCTTCCTCAAAACCGCATTTCTTGTATGCGGCAATCGCGCGGCTATTGGAAGAAAACACCGCCAGCGTCACTTTTTCAATCACTAGATGCGCCGCCGCCCAATCAAGCAGCGTACGCAGCAGAAGCGTGCCGATGCCGCGCTCACGCCAATCGTGATCGACATACACCGACAGCATACCGGCGTGCGCGGTCTTGCGCCAGCGCCCATTCTCGAATTCCAGCTGGCCGACCAGCCGACCAGCCACTTCGGCCACTAAGTACAGGTAGCCGCGCTGCTCGGCGCACTCGCCAATCGCCTGGCGCTCGCGCTCGGCGCTGTATGTGAACTCGCCTGGGCTGGTCAGCGTATACACATCTTCGGCCATAATCGCCGCTTTCAGCGCCATGATCGCGGCAGCATCATCGCTGTGCGCGCAACGCACCAGCAGCTGCTCACCAGTCTTCAATGTATGCGTCTGTGGCCCAATCATGCTCATTGCTTATTTCCCAGTGACGAGTAACGAGTGACGAGCAGCGGGGAATTCTTCGTCACTCGTTACTCGTCACTCGTCACTCTTAACTAAGCGAAGGCAATCCTGCCAGCGCCATCGCGACTTCTTCCTGCGAGTAGGCGTGGTCGCGCAGTTTACCGGCGGCGTAATCGAGATACGCCTGCATGTCGAAGTTGCCATGGCCGCACAGGTTGAACAAAATCACCTTCGACTCGCCCGATTCCTTGCAGCGCAGCGCCTCATCAATCGTCGCCTTGACCGCGTGATTGGCCTCGGGCGCGGGCACGATCCCCTCGGCGCGAGCGAACTGCACGCCAGCCGCGAAACAGCTCAACTGCGTTTCAGCACGCGCCTCGAACAGGCCCAGCTGGTGCAAATGGCTGACCATCGGGGCCATGCCATGGTAGCGCAGGCCACCAGCGTGAATGCCCTCCGGCACGAAGGTGTGACCCAGCGTGTGCATCTTGACCATTGGTGCCATCTTGGCCGTGTCGCCGTAATCGTAGGCGTACACGCCTTTGGTCAGGCTGGGGCACGCGGCTGGCTCGACCGCGATCACGCGCACATCGCGCCCGCCACGCAGCTTCGCGCCGATAAATGGGAACGCAATCCCGGCGAAATTCGAGCCGCCGCCGGTGCAGCCGATGATAATGTCGGGGTAATCGCCAGCCATCTCCAGCTGTGTCAGCGCCTCCTGGCCGATCACGGTCTGGTGCAGCAGCACATGATTCAGCACGCTGCCAAGCGCATATTTGCTATCGGGATCTTGCGCCGCCACCTCGACCGCCTCGCTGATCGCCATGCCCAGGCTGCCGGTCGAATCGGGGTGTTCAGCCAGGATCATGCGACCGGAATGCGTCTCCACGCTCGGGCTGGCGACCACGCGCGCGCCAAAGGTCTCCATCAGCGCGCGTCGGTACGGCTTCTGGTTGAAGCTGACTTTGACCATATAGACCAGCACTTCCAGCCCGAAGAACGCGCCCGCCATCGCCAGCGACGACCCCCACTGGCCCGCTCCCGTCTCAGTCACCAAGCGCTTGACGCCCTCCTGCTTGTTATAATACGCCTGCGGCACGGCGGTATTCGGCTTATGCGAGCCGGAAGGACTGACGCCCTCGTATTTATAATAGATCTTCGCTGGCGTGCCCAGCGCCTGCTCCAATCGCCGCGCGCGGAACAGCGGCGTCGGTCGCCACTGCCGGTAGACCGCCTGGACTTGCTCAGGAATCTCGATCTTCCGCTCGGTGCTGACCTCCTGCATAATCAGCGCCATTGGAAATAGCGGCGCAAGATCGGCCGGGCCAAGCGGCTGGCCGGTGCCAGGATGCAGCGCTGGCGGCGGTGGGCTGGGCAGATCGGCGGCAATGTTATACCAGCTGGTCGGCATCTGATCTTCCGAAAGAACGTATTTGACGGTATCCATGGGCGTGCCTCCTGATGTGAGCGACTAATGCAAAGTGGCAGGAATCTCTAGCGAATGTGTCATGCTGAGCTGGAGCGAAGCAGCTCTCGTTCTCGAAGCACAGATCCTTCACTGCGTCGGCGGGCTTGCTCAGGATGATAACTCGTTCCCTTTCCGCCAACGTGTACTGGTCCCCAACCGCTAATCCCCAAGAATCAAAAAACCCCTCGTCCACGAATGGGACGAAGGGACGAGAGCATAATCTCGCGGTGCCACCCTTGTTCGCCAGCCCCAAAAGAGCCAGCGCACTCAACAGGTACGAGACGCCAAAAGCGACTGATACCCTGCGCCCTGATAACGGTGGCGTCGCCGGCGGCTACTACTTACCAAGTTCTGAGTTTTAAGTTCTAAGTTTTGAGTTAGTTAACTCAGAACTCAAAACTCAACATTCAAAACTTCGTTTCGCTCCGCAACTCCCAGGGCCATTCCGCGTCTGCGCTTGCGCCGGCTTCACACCATACCGCCGGCTCTCTGAGCAGCGACGAGCACGCGTACTCTTCCTGTTCATTGTCGTTAATTCTGCAATTGGGCAGAGTATAGCAGGCCGGAACGCCAATGTCAACTCAATCGAAAGTCGTGGAGGGTGACGCATGGTTGTGCCGATTGGCCAGCGATTGCAATCGCCAGCGCAAAACTGACCTGCTGAGCGAGCAGATCGAAGCTTTCATGCATGCTCATCGGCTGCGACAGCTGCCCGCACGCGTGGGGCTGGGGCTGGATGACCGGCCGGGCCGCCCGCGATCATCCAGGCCGCCAGCAGATGGCCGCATAAGATCCACGGCAGAAGCAGCACTAGCGACCCATCGTTCAGCTCAAACGCCACCGACCCGGATAGGAGCGCCGCGAGTCCCAGCCCCGCCAGCGACCAGCGCGACTGCGGCGGATGCAGCGCCGGTATCAGCGCGACCATACAGTAATAGCTGGTTTGTGGGAATGCGCCAGCCGCCAGCCACCACTGCCAGCCGCCGCGCCGGCTGCGATACCACAGATACGCCGCCAGCACAAACAGCACCACGCTCGCCCCTTGCCACGCGCCCATCTGCAAGATTCGCACGCGGTAGGCCGGCAGCGAGGCCAGCCAATCGCCCCAGATGCCGGGACTCAGCAGCGTCGGCGGCAGTGCCAGCAGCAGCGTGCCGAGCACGATCCCGCCCCACAGCCGCCCGCGCAGCGGCGATGCGCGATCCTGCCATAGCAGCCACAGCACTGGTATGATCGCCACCTGCGGCTTGGTGAGCGCCCAAGCGATTGCCAGGCCCCACAGCCAGCTGCGCCGCTCCGCACTCGTGGCAGCCCACAGCACCAGAATGACCGGCAGCGTGCTCTACCCCTCAAGCAAATGCAAAATGAGCGGCGACCAGCACAACAGCACCGGCTGAGATTTTCGACCATCGCGGATCAGCAGCCACCACAGCGCCAGTTCCAGCACTGTCCAGACATAGAACCCCAGCCCACCCAGTGGCACGAACAGCGCCAGCCAGGTCAGCGCGGTCGGCGGGTAGGCGAATGCGCCAGCCCCAAAATCCGTCGACAGCACGCCATACGGATTCTGCCCGTGCAGCCAGGCGTCGGCGCCGGCCATGAAAATGCGCCAGTCGACTTGAAATAGTTTTGCGATATCATCAAACATAGTGGCTACTCACTCAATCAAGAACGGCTTCCTGTGCAATCGCTCGACCGCGACTATTACGACCGCCCGGCGCAGAGCGGGTATGCGAAACCAATCATGAACAAGATTGATTAAGAACAGAGCCTATCTCGCAACCAGCGCACGCACAGTTCGTGATATGCTATTTATAAAGAGCTGGGCGGGTTTTCATAGGAGCACAACATGCAGCGTAGCATCTTTTTTTCGCGAAACAACTTCGTTGAGCGTTTCGGTCTTGAGATAAGCGTTTTACTGGCTTTCATAGTCAAGCTTATCCTTAGCTTTACCACGATTGGAACCAATGATTCTGCCACCTGGTATGGATTTCTAAGTTACCTCTCAGAGTACGATGGTATCAGCCTGTACCGCCATATTGGGTCGTTCAACCACCCACCATTCATGATCCATGTGTTGCAGGTTATGGGCTTCTTAAGATCATCCACCGGCATATCGTTTTACTTTTGGCTGCGCCTTCCGGCGATCCTGGCCGATATTGGGAGCGTCATCATCGTTGCGCGCTTGCTCAAGCTCTACCTTGGGCCACGCTTCTCGCGCGCAAACCTCGTCCTGCTGGCACTTGCGCCAGCATCAGTGATGATCTCAGGCTTCCACGGCAACACCGACCCGGTTATGATCTTCTTCCTCCTGCTGGCAGTCTACTCGCTCGACCAAAAATCGAACGTTTGGCTCGCAGGTATCGCATTCGGCATGAGTATGAACATCAAAGTCATGCCGATTATCTTTTTACCAGCCTTGTTGCTCTATCTGCCGAGCAATACCAAGCGAATACTCTTTCTGATGCTCGCAGGAGCTACCTTCGTCGTGTGCGGGTTGCCCTATACACTCCAAGATCCGCTATTTATCGGAATGCGACTGTTTGGCTATGGCAGCAACTATGGCGATTGGGGCCTATCGCGGCTGCTGGCGCTGCTTGCCACGAACTCAGCTGGCTTCCAGACACTAAATCTAGCATTTGCCCAATTTGGAAAGTGGATCATGCTCGCGCTGATTGTCGGCGAATCAATCTGGATGAATCGAACACTGCAAAAACCACCACTATTTCTCCAGTTTGGACTGATCGCATTTACATTTATGGCAATCACGCCCGGTTTTGGCGTTCAATACCTCGCCTGGCTGGTTCCCTGGGTAAGCATTGGTATCGAGATGGCATTCTTTTATTATGTCGCCAGTGGAGTATTTCTGTTTTTCGTCTATACCGCTTGGTCGCGCGAGATACCCTGGTTCTTTGCCGACTCCTTCAAATTGTTTGGGCCGCTGATGTATATCGAGATTCTGTGCTGGATATCCGTGGTTATTGTGCTATGTATGTACTACAATCGGGTTAAAGTATATCTTCGCAATCCATCGCAATAGCCATTACAATCGTAAGCGCGGCGCTTTTACCAGCGTCAGCCAGACAGCTACAAGGATAGCGAGTGGTATGAACGCATTCCAAATTTCTAGCTTAACGGCAGCGGCAAGAACGAGCAGCGCTAGCACACATATATCTATGCCAAGAAACAGCGCCGCATTGATCAATGGTGAACCATATTTCGAAGATAGATGCATGAGTAGAGCAACAATCGGCATAACTATTAATATCTGGTCGTAGGGCCATGTATAGGGTGTTATCAGCAATGTCAGTAAGATCACCAGACTCATGATCGGCAATGGCCCGGCCGCTTGGCCTTGGCCTACCAAAACCACTATATAGCCAATTAACAGCGCTGTCGCCGCGATTGCCCCGAGCGAGATAGTACATTGTAACGAATAGCCGCAGCTATACGCCGATATTCCCCAAACCGTTGGCGAAAACCCAAATGTCTGGGTAAGCTTTACGTTGCCGATCCCCAGGAACTCCTGAACCCAACTGGGGTTCTTCGCCCACCCGATCGCCAGCAGCGCAAACCCGCAGATCGCCATCCCGCCGAGCGCCGACCAGCTCCGGCGGCGTAGGAGCCACAGCGCCAGCAGAACCAGCATCGGGACGCCAATATTCGGCTTCAGCGCGAGCAGCGGCACCACCAGACCGCCATAAAACCACTTGTCGCGCTGCCACAAATACACCGTGACCGCAGCGACCAGCAGCAGAAACCCGCTCACCTGACCATTGACGAGCGTGATAATGGTTGGGCGGAACAACGCTATCCCCGCAATGATCGGTAGCAAAACGTGCCGATTGCGCTTGGCCGGATCGAGCGTAAGCACACAGTACACCGCCACCGCGATCATCGATTGCGTCAGCGCCACCCACACCACATATGCCTGATACAGCGGAAGCTGGCCCAGCGGCGCGAACAGCATCGCCAGCGGCAGCGGGTAGACAAATGTCGCGTTTGGAATCCATGTCGCGCCAAAGCGGTGATGTCCCTGGAGCCATTCACCAGTCGCATACGGATTTTGGCCGAGCGCGATCATGTGACCACCCAGCCAAAATGTGAAGAAGTCGCTATTAGCGATGTCAAGCAGGCTGACGAGCTGGACGGCAATCACCATAAAGATCGCCGCCGCCGCCAGCAAAATCGCAATCAGCCGCAATCTGGGGCGCTTGATCGACATACGCTTCCCGGATCCCCTTCCCGCGATGAGAGTTCTATCGCGACCCATCCGCCTGCGCCAGCTGCCACCGAGCAGCGCGCTGCGCCGACCATAGCATTGCCGCTAGGCTGATGCCCAGCCCGGCCATCAGCGCGTACCCACCCACGTAATGCTGTGGCTCCGGCAGGAGATCACTGATAAACAGCAGCAGCGAGCTGGCCGGGAAGATCGCCAGCGCGATGGCCCGCTCCCAACCACGGCCACGCCACAGCATGACGATCAGCGCCAGCGCTGGCAGCACCAGCAGACTCAGATCATGCAGATGTGCGTGCGGCGAGGCAAACACACACGCGACCACGCCCAAGCCAATCTGCACCGGCCCAAGTGTCGCACGTCGGCCCCACCACAGCCAGCAAATCCCGCCAATCGTCAGCAGATAGATCGCCCATTTCAGCGCGCTCAGCGTTGCGCTATCGAGCCATGGCGCACTGCGAATCATCAGCCCAAGAAAGTTATACATCGACTGCTGATTAGTTCCATAGCCCCGGCCGTCGGCGCTGAGCTGCATGAGGCCGAGTAGATCAAGCAGCCCGCCCCAGCCGACAAGCGCCAGACTATACAGCCCCAGCAGCGCCGACGCCCCGAAGAACCACCAGGTGGCCCGGCTCCGCGATACCACCAGCGGAATCGCAAGCGCAAGCGCGATCTGCGGCTTCAGCCACACCAGCGCCAGCGCAATGCCGGCCAATCGCTCATGGCGCTCACGTAGCGCCCAGGCCCAGATCAGCGCGCCGAGCAACACGAACGCCGTATCTTGCCCTTTCAGCAGGCTTATAAAAGCTGGGTAGAACAGCACCGCGCTGATTGCAACCACAATGCTCGGCCACCGGCCCAGCTCGCGCGCTAGGTAGCGCATCACGACCACGCCACAGGCCGCCAGCACGCAGCCGATGATCACGCTCCAGAGCACATACGACATGCGGTAGTCGTCGACTGCGATCAGCCCAAGCAGCGGCGCTAGGAATGGCGGATGCTGCGACATAATCACGCCGCCGGGCACGAAGTTGGGGCCAATAATGGCGCTCTGGATGGCGTAATGCCGCGTGAGATCGTAGAGCTGCCGATAGTCACCAGCTCGGGCGATCCGCCCGGCGGTGTAGAAGCTCACAAAGTCCACGCCGCCGAGGGCTGGTAAGCTCAAGAGGCCAGTCCACAAGCGGATATACAGCGCTAGCAGCAGCGCAAGCGCCCCCGCTAGCAGACTGATCGCGACCAGCCCGCCCCTGCGATTCGGCTGTTCTAGCGAAAGACTCAACGTTCTTATCCTCTTGCAGCGCTGGGCCGCTCGCCTAGTGCGAGGGCAGCCGCCAGCGCGCAAACAGCGTGCCCCACGGGATCAGCGGGCATACACCAGCTAACAGCCCAGTAGCGACGATTGCCTGCGTGAGGCTCGCGATACCATCGGGCGTTCGAGCGATGATCAGCACAAATGGCAGCAGCCAGCTCAGCGCCAGCGGATACCACGGCCCAGCTGGCCGCCAGCGGATCACCACAAATGCGATCCCCACCGCCACATACACCACCGATAGTGGATATATCAGGGTGTTGAGCAACAGCAGCAGGCCCCAAACATCGTTGCGCCCGTAGCGCCACCAGAGGATAATTGCCAGCAGCGCCAGCAGCGGCCCAAAGGGTGGAAACAACAGCGGCCGGTTGGGCAGATTCGGGCCATAGTTGCGCAGGCCATCGAGCCATTGCGCATAGATCGCAACCCCGCCGATCAGCGCTGCGCCGCCCCAAAGCACGCCTGAGAGCAGCCCAAACCAGGCCAGCATCGTCCAGCGGCGATGCAGCAGCGCATCGATCAGCAGGTAGGCGGCCGGCAATATCGCCGTCTGTGGCTTAATCAGCGCCAGCGCCAGCAAGATGCCAGCCAGCCGATCACGGCGCTCAACATATGACAGCTCGGCGAGCGCCAGCCCAACCAGCGCAATCAGCGTCAGCTGGCCGATCAGCAGGCCCTGCGCCAGCGGCAGCCAGAGGATCAGCCAGGGCAGCGACAGCCGGTGGCTGGTGCGCCGTGCCCAAAGTTCAAACCCCCACGCCGAAAGCACCAGCATCAGCACACCGCTCAGCCACCACGGCAGCAGCGCGACCGGCGTGCCAAGCAGCAGCGCTGGCGGCGGGTACGCAAACGCGCCGGGCAGATACATCACGCCACGATAGCTTGGGTATGGCCCGTATGGATTGCCGCCGTTCAGCCAAAACTGAATCGCGCCAATCACGATCTGCCAATCGGATAAGAATTTATCGAGCATAATCGCTTTTCAAGCAGTTGCTCCACTGATGTCTCACTGCCCGGCCGGCACTTCGTATAAGAATAGCTCTAATCGATCATTCTTCCAGTGCCCCTGCTCGATATATGGTAGCTGGAGTCGTGGCACCGTATGAAACATTTGGTCATAGAATACCCACACGCGCTGCTTGCCGTGCGTGGCCGCGAGCGCCTGCGCCGATGTCCAGGTCGTGCGCAGATCGTGACTTCGATCAGCGTAGTAGAAATCGTCGTAATTGTGTACCCCCAGCAGTGGCAGCGCTGGCCCGTGGTAATAATATTCGAATATGCGCTGATCCCAGGGTGGGTGAAACAACACCACATCGCGCGCTGGGTCGGCCTGCCGCTCGACCTCATCCACCAGCGCCGACCACGGTCGCACTGCGGTGGCGTTCAGCGTGGTCGGCAGCCGATACGCCAGCAGACCCACCAGCAAAGCCACAACGACTGCCGCGCCAGCACGCGGCCAGCGCGTGCGCAGCACCCGTGCGCCCTGCGCGGCCGCCAGCGCGCCGCCACCCAGCAGCACAATCAGATAGCGCGGAGCCACCACCTGCATCCATACGATCAGCAGCGCCAGCATCAGCGCTGGCACCCAGAAGATGCGCACAGCGATCCCCTGATCTTGGCGGCGGGCATACAGCAGCGCCAGCACAATCAGCCCCCAGCTGAGCGCGACCAGCGGGATCCACAGCGCAAGCAGCGCGGAGTTTGGTGGAACGTTCATCAGCAGGCTAAAAGTGAGCAGATAGTAATCCCAAAGCCCGTTGCCCCAGAAGGAGGTTACTGCCGACGCAACCTGCATCTGATACAGCAGCGACGGCAGCCAGAGCAGCACCAGCAGGCCCACCAGCAACTGCGCGCCACACCAATCGAGCAGCCGGCCGCGCTGGCGCACGCGGTCGCGCAGCAGCAGCAGCAGCCAGATCAGATTATGCGCCAGCAGGAGCGCTACCCCAAAATACGAGGTCAAAAAGAGCGCTGCGGCGGCCAGAGCATACAGCAAATACAGCACTCGCCGCTCAGGATCGCGATACAGCCGCTCGAACACAGCCATGCAAACGATGCTAAGGAAGAGCGTGAGCGTGTATCCGCGCGCCTCGACCAAATAGGAGGCCGTCAGCGGCGCGAGCGCCACCAGCGTCCCGGCCACCCAGGCATCCAGCACCGGCAGCCACTGCACCGCGAGTCGCGCGAAGAGCAGCACCGCCAAGATGCCCCACAGCATCGCGAAGGCGCGCAGCGCCAGCTCGCTTGTACCGGCGAGCTGTGCCCACAGCCAGGTCAGCACAAACGAGATCGGCGGTGTCTCCTCATTCTTGCGCACATCGTCAAGTAGCGCGCCGATGGTCGGGTAGCTGGTATAGCTGGCCGTGAACGCCTCATCAGTCCAGAGATCGCGGCGAATCGAGCCGAAGGGCGCCATGAGCAGCAGGATTGCCACGCACCAGATCGGCAACAGCTGCTGCCAGACGATCTGCATCCGCTCAGCTGCGAACATGCCAGGTTGAAACAGACGACGCATGAATGTCTCGCTTTATATACTCTGCACGGCTGGAATGTGGACGTTGCTGGCGAGGTCAGATTGCGGCAGTGTTTCAGCCGACGCGCGCGGGCGTTGCGGTCGGCGGGCGAAGGTACAGCTGCCGAATCAGGCAACATCCAATGCGCACCCACACGGAGTATATACGGTGATCGTCCGCACCTATACCCCACGCGCGGTGCGGTCGTGCGGGATTATGGCCTGCCAACATTTCCGGCGGGCAGAGGCGCACCCTAGCGGCGAGCGCTGGGTTTGGATGCAAGCTCCAGATCTGCTGCCGTCTTGCGCCCCAACTTTCTCGATGAGCGCACCTTGCTCTGATGCAGGCCATAGCGCAGCAGCACCTTGAGGATGCCCAGGCCATACACCACGCTGCGGCGGAAATTGATCGACGAGGCTTCAGGAAAATACCGCGTTACAATCGGCACTTCACTAAAGTAAAGGTTGAAGTTCATGCCCTGCGCGATGATCTCGGTATCGAACACGAAATCGTCGCTATTCTGCTCGAACTGAACCGTCTCAAGATAATTACGCGAATAGGCGCGAAAGCCCGAGTGAATCTCGGTCAGATAGCGGCCAAATACAATATTCGCCAGCGCCGTCAGGAACACATTCGCCACATACTTCCAGCGTGGCATCCCGCCCTCCAGCGGCCGGCCGCCGAGCATGCGCGAGCCAAACACCGCATCGGCGCGCCCGCTAATAATCGGCTCCACCATCGCCGGCACCACCGAGGCATCGTACTGGTGATCGGGGTGCAGCATCACGACGATATCGGCACCCGCCGCCAGTGCCTCGCGATAGCAGGTCTTCTGGTTCGCGCCATAGCCGCGATTCTTAGTGTGTCGGAAAACGACCAGCCCAGCCGCCTGCGCGACAGCCACCGTATTATCGCGCGAGGCGTCGTCCACCAGAATGACATGCTGGCGATACTCAGGCGGAATCTCGTCCAGCGTCCGCATCAGCGTCTTGGCCGCATTATACGCAGGCAATACAATTACGACCTTACAGGCATCACGATCCATCATTTCACCTCATTACTACACCGGCTTGATAGCCTTGGCGACAAACTGATAGCCAAGCACGGTCGGCCAGGCCGCCGTACATCCAGCCAACCCTTTGTGAACCGAGCGCCCCCCAGCGGCCCGCTCAAAGAATGGATGGACTAGGTTCAGGGGAATTGGCGTTGCGCGCAGCTCCGCAACCACGAGTCCCGCCGACAAAAGCATTGACTTGAACGTGCGGCGCGTGAAGAAATGCAGGTGCGTGCGATCCAGAATACCGCGTTCGGTATAATCGAATCGCCCAGCGAGCAGATTGAGTCGCACCCACAGATTGGCGATATTCGGCACCGAGATCAAGAATTGCGAGCCGGCTGGCTGGAGCGCGACCAGCCGCCGCAGCGCTTGTTCCGGCTGCGCCATATGTTCGAGGACATCGGCGCAAACCACCACCTGGTGATCGCGCAGAAACGCATCCTCGGCTTGATCGAGCATGCCGCAGATCAGCGATGCGTAATAGGGACGCGCGATCTCGGCCCAGGCTGGGTGCGGCTCGATCCCATCGAGAATTAGGCCCGCTGGCGTAAACTGCTGCCCGAGCATGCCGGTCGCCGCCCCGATATCCAGCACGCGCGTACCCGCCGCGCACTGTGTCATCCATGTTCTGATTATACTATGGCTCGACCAAGGATCATCTTTTACGACATAGCGTATATCGAGCACCCCCGCTGCCTGCGCAGATGTATGTGTCATAGTGTCACCCCGAACTATTCAATCACCGATAGCAATAATTCTGTGCCAAACAGGTAGCTAGCCACCGAGATAATCGTAAGCAGAAACAGCAGCTTGAGCGACGCCCGCCGGAGACCGGCTGCGGTCAACAGCAGGAGCGGCACCATGAAATCGAGCGTGTAGCGCGGCCCAAATTGCACCCAGCCCGTACCCATAAGCAAAAGAATGGGCGTCGCGACCAGCACGATCGATAGCAGCAGCGCCCACATCGACCAGCGCGGGCGCAGCTTGACCGCACCCACAAACGCTGCCAAGAAAACCGGCGTCAGCAAGAACAGGCTCCCGCCAAAGAAGGTCGTCGAATGCAGCGGCAGCGGGTAGGCTAGGTATTGGTAGAAGAAATTCGTTAGCAAATAGTGCGGGTGAAACGCGCCATAGCGGCGATAGTCATCGACAAAGATCAGTGCCATCTGATGATAGTCCAGCCCTGCGTTGGTGATGCCGCCGAAGCGCAGCCAGTTATACCAGCCAAGCAGACTGATCGCAATCAGCACTGGCAGCAGTCCCAGCAAGAGGTACGCAGTCATTCGCCGCCAGCCGACCGCGCGATGCCGGAAAAGCAGATAGCATGCCGGCCAGACACCCGCAAACACCAGATGGTTGCGTGTAAGAAATGCCGCCGCCATTGTCAGCCCCGCCAGCGCAAACGCCCAGGCACCCTGCTGCCGAAGCACGACCAGATAGCATGCCACGACACACGTAAAGCCGACCAACTGGCCGGTGTTCCAAACACGCCCAAACGGTGCCAGCGTAAGCTGCACCGTGCCCAGCGCAAAGCAGAGCACCAGCAGGCCACGCCGGGCCTTTGAAAGTTTGATCACCCGCCGGATGCATGCCTGGCGCAAGAGCATCGCCACCAGCGCCACATTCAGCGCCCCGATCGCGAGCGTAAAGAGCGTATCGCTGAACTGCACGCCGAATATCGCGATGAATGGCATCAGAAAGATCGCTGGCATGGGCGGCCAGTAGAGGTAGTAGCGCCCCTGAAACAGGCTCAGATCATGCGTCGAGGCTGGAATGATTCGCAAATGGAGCTGCCCGTGCAGGAAGGCGTCGGCCAGGTAATTGTAATAGCCCGCCGGGGATGCGACCCACCAATCGCCGCGCACGATCGCGAAGCTCGCATAGACCGCCAGCGCCGCCAACGCAGCCCAGAGCGGCTGCTCAAACAGGAGCGCAAGGTGCGGCGCTCGTTCCGCCGCTGATCGCGCGCCCCCAACCGGCCGGTTTGATGTTGCTGTGGCTTTATGAAGCATTAGGTCTCGAGTAAATTTAATACATCAAGCGATCCACATCGCAGCACTATTGTACTCAACATAGCCGGTCTGTGAATAGCTCTTTGATAGCGAAATAGTAGCAGCTTTTACCCTATTTTGCGCTGCCACACGCGCAAGCGCCGCACATAGAAAACGTCGATCAACGCCGTTTAAGGGATCGATTAGCGGCATTCGCGGGATTGTGCGCCAAGACATAGCTCACGGTTGCGTTACCGTCAATGCTCGGCCTACGATTAGCGGCCAGGCGAGCCTCGCTGTACGTCCTGAAGCGCGCGCATATACGCCGCCTCCGCCTGGAGCGCCAGCCGATCCCAGCCAAAATGCTGGGCCGCACGCTCCTGCGCTGCGCGACCCAGCCGCGTGCGCAGCATCGGGTCGGCCAGCAACGTCAGCGTTGCGCGCGCCAGAGCGGCTGGGTCGCCCGGTGCCACCAGCAGGCCACTGCGGCGATCTTCGATATATTCGGCTACCTCGCCAACCCGCCCGGCCACAATCGGCAAACCAGCGGCCATCAGCTCAAGCAGCTTGGCCGACGAGCGCGCGCGGTTGATCAGCGTGTCGTCGATTGGCACCAGCGCGATATCGGCCGACGCGAGCAGCGCTGGGATGGCGTGCGGCTCGACCCAGCCGCGATAGTCGATCGCGGCGGCGATACCCGCGCGCGCGGCCAGGCGCAGCAACTCGCGCTCTTCGCCACGCTCGCCGCGCCCGACCACCAGTAGCCGCGCCGCCGGGCAGCCCGTTATAATCGGCACCAGCGCCGCGATCAGATCGCGCACATCGAATTCCCAAAAGCGCGTGTATAACAGCATTGAGCATTGCGTACCGTTTTGCGGCGGTTTCTCAATGCTCAATTGTTCATTTTCAATTCCCATAACGCCGTTCGGCAGATACATTACGCGCTCCGGCGGCACGCCAAAACCCCAGACCTGCGCCTGCAAGGTGCGGCTCGCGACGGTGACGGCGGCGGCGCGGCGCGGCAGATCGCGCTCCTGCCAGGCGAACAGCATTTTGGCCGCACGCGGGTAGGGCAGCAGCTCGTTCCAGCCGCCCCAGCCTTCCCAATCGTCGGTATCGACCAGCAGCGGCAGATTGGGGCGCAGCGCCCGCAGCAGCAGCGCGGCTAGGCCGCTGTAGCCTTTGGGCTTGAACAGGTGTACCAGATCGGGGCGTTCGGCCAGCGCGGCGCGCAGCAGCGACTGAACCTGCTGCGCCACACCCGCCGCGCCCGGCCAGTTTGGCAGCGGTGTGTGCGTCACCGGCACGCCAGCATAAACCGCGCGGCGACCGGCGTCCTGCGGGTTCTGCACGGGTGGGGCGATAATGCTGACCGCGTGGCCGCGCCGCACCAGCGCCTGGGCCAGCGGCAGCATGCGCGCCGAAAGCGTGCCCTTCGGGCGAATGCCAAACGGGGCCAACATAGTGACACGTAATGCGCTCATAGCGCTATGTTAACCGCTCTGGCGTTACGCCGCAACTCTAAATACCAGATTCTTGGTTCTTATAATGCGTGAACTACGCTACATCCGCGTTCGTCGGCGTTTGTCCGCATCCGAATATTCCGACACTGCTGCAACTCGTCGTACTGGGAAATCGAAGAACAGCGCGTAGGGCGCGACCGTGACCAGCGCGAAGATCGCGAACGCGATATCCGGCTGGCCAGGCGTCGCTCCGCCGGTAAAGATAATCATCAGATGAAACCCGATGCCAACCAGCAGCGCGAGCCAGCGCAGGCGCGGCAGCCACAGCCCAAACGACAGAAACAGCTCGGTCAGAATCGAAGCAACCGCCAAGAGCGGCAGCAACTGCGCCGACGACCAGCCGCCGGGGAGCGTCGTCAACGTATTGAACGGCCAGAAGCTCGACAGCATGGCCCCCGAGAGATATTGCGGGTTGACTTTCAGCAGCGCCGCGTAGAAATAAACGATCGAGATCTGAATTTTCAGCAGCAAGATCGGCCATTCCAGAATGAGATTATGGCCACCCAACCGGCGCGCGTCAAGCGAGAAGCGTGCCCCGCTCTCGGCGATCGTCAGCAGCAGCACCACCAGCATCGCGAGATACAGATGATTGCTATACAGCTGCTGATCAAAGAAGAGCGCGTAGGCCATTGACAGCGTCACGCTCGCCCCGCATACGCGCGTGCCCAGCCCAAGCGCGAACCCGATCGCCGCGCATAGCCACACGCCGATGAATAGCGGCAGCATTGCGACCGGCAGACGCGGATACCAAGCCACATACGGCATATCCACCACCTGCGGCGAGAGCACACGCCCAATATTGACCCACGACTCGAGCGCGAAGCCGATCGCGGCCAGCCCGACCACTACTCGCACGATCGCGACCGCGCGAGGGTCGGTCTGCCGAGTGACGATTTGAAATAGCGCAGTTATGCGTGGCACTGATACGCCCCGGCTTGCGTGCCATCATCCATCTGGTAGTGGATGGCAGCCGCATCTGGAAAAAGCGTGCAGAGATGCGGCGGCAAAAAGCGCGCGAGCGGCACATCGCCGCGCAGGCTGGTCACATATGGTGTGACATCGAGCGCCCTGGTAGCCCCATCGCGCATGATCAGCTCGAAGCTCGGCGCAGCCGAGGCGACCGAGTACATCTGCCAGCCAAAGCGCGCCGGCCGAGGTGCCCACACCAACTGGGCCAGCGGCACCAGAACCTGCACCAACAAAAACACGACGAAGAAGCACGCCGCGACCATAGCCGATGGCGTTATGCGACGATTGCTCAGCATAGAATGCATCCTATTCTATAGCGGATTCCATGACATCAACGCACCATCAATCTCAAGCGCGGTAGAAGCTTGTCTAAACCCACATCAGCTATCATTACGGCGCTCGCAACACCACCAGCTGCGGGTCGTGACCAATCTCGCGCCAGCCGTCACGCCGGAGCGCCTGGTCGAGCGGCTGCTGGTATGGCACCAGCGCACAGCGCACATTATAAGTCGCAAACAGCTCACGATACTCGCCCTGCTGCTCGGCGATCACGGCCTGGAATAGCAGCTCAGCCGGGTATGGATCCTGCCGATTATCGATGAACACCGGCCGCTCCGGCACCAGCCAGATCAGCGGGCCACCAGTATCGTAGGTATTGTACAAGGTTCCAGCGCACCTGCGCACCGCCGCGACAACATTGGCCGAAAGCGGCTGACTCGGCGCTGCGGCCCACTGAAACGCCACCAGCAGCGCGCCACCACACGCCAGCGCTAGAATGATGATGGCATGGAAAACACCCTGACGGAAACTGCGCAGCGCACGCGGTAGCCGATCACGAAATGGCCGGGTCAGCAGCGGCACGGCGACGATTGTAAAGAACGCGGTATGCCGGATCGAGCGGAAGCCCAGCAATCCAAACACCAATGCCAGCGCCAGGAATATCCAATCGCGCTGTCCAGCCCAGGTTGTACGCGACCAAACGACGACCAACACGACTAGTCCCATCAGAACAAAAAACGGATAGCTCGTCGGCCCGCTCAGGCTGGGCGGCTGCCATTCCGACAAATAGGAACGCGTTTGATCGCCAAATGATACCAGAATATAGCTCCACAGCCGAGCGCCCAGCGGATTCGCCAGCGTCGCCAGGCCGCTCGCCACCAGCACCAGCAGCCAGTGCGCGCTGTCCGAAGACGCGCGCGAATGCAGAGCTGGCGTGTCAGTCGGTTGCAGTCGGCCGCGCCTGATCGCGTACCAGCCAGCC
>Ga0123337_10003264_pt1 | contig 17492 bp, 14 predicted proteins | sample frozenSSSSmetaG_FD_89792 | JGI IMG/M metagenome (GOLD analysis project Ga0123337, IMG submission 89792) | Glacier valley bacterial and archeal communities from Borup Fiord, Nunavut, Canada, to study Microbial Dark Matter (Phase II) -... | ecosystem: Environmental > Aquatic > Freshwater > Ice >... | reverse complement strand
GCAGACCATCGCCACCGCCGGCATGAGCGCCGCGGGCGTCTATGGCGGCGTCGGCATTGAGGCCGATATCGGCGAAGGCATCAACCTCGCCGCCAATCTCGATGGCTCACTGGGCAATGACGGTACCGGCAGCGTGTCGTTCAAGCTAGGCATCGGCGGCTCGTTCTAGCCGCTCTTCCCGCCCGACCTGCAAGGGCTCGCTCCGGCCGGGATTTTGTCTTTGTGCAAGCCGCATTCCGCGCCCGGTTCGGGCGTTGGCAGAGACATCAACCGCGGCCTCATCTCGCGTCCACTCTTGCGCATGGCCGCTTCGGGCCGCGAAGCGGCCATTGATTTATAGCGGCGGAAGCGACATGTTGGGGGCCAGTAGCAAGACGGCCAAAGGCAGCTACCGACCCCATTTGCGGACGTCCGACGACAATTTCTGTCGCTGCCGTGGAGATCCAGACGGATCCGGTTCAATGGACGCCGACCAAAACGCCAGCCAGCATGATTGCAAGTGGAGGAATGTCCGGTGCACCGGTTTGTCTTGGTATTGTGCCTGACCATGTTGGTCTTTATGTCGCCAGCCATCGCTCAGAAATCTGCTGCAGACGCTCAGGTTGATCTCGGAAATGCGGCAATGAAGTCAGGCGACTACTCGACCGCCTTGTCCATCTACCGGCCGCTGGCCGAAGCCGGCAATGCGCGGGCCCAAGCAAATCTAGGCAGCATGTACGAGCGCGGAACGGGCGTGGAGCAGTCCTACGAAACCGCGGTCTACTGGCTGACAAAATCCGCCGACCAGGGCCAGCCTTTCGGCGCATTGCGGCTGGGAATGCACTACGACCTCGGCAATGGCGTCGCAGTGGATCGCACGAAGGCGCTGCTTTACTACGAGATGGCTGCCCACGGTGGCATGGGCAACGGAGCATTCTATGCCGGCACGATGTATGCGAACGGGGAAGGCACGACTGCCGACCTGCAGAAGGCGCGCGCCTTCTTTCAGATGGGCGCCGAACTGGGCGACAAAAATTCAGCGAACGCCTACGGATATTACTTTGAGGGTGGATTTGGCGGCACCGTCGACCTGACCGAAGCGATGAGGTGGTACGATGTTGCCATCGCTCAAGGCGATGAGATGGCGACCAAGAACAAGTCCAAGATCGTTTCGACAATCGTTGCGCGCGGTGATGACCATGTTGCAGCTGGCGATTTCGACAAGGCGCGCAAGTCTTTCGACTTCGCCTGTCTGAATGGCCTCAGCGATGGCTGCTATAGGCTCGCGGAACTGCTCTACAGCGGCAAGGGTGGTCCGGTGGACAAGCTGGGCAGCATGTCGCTGATTGAGCAGGCCTGTGACATGGGCATCACCGATGCCTGCGCATCGTTTGGCGACCTGGTCATTGAACTCGGCCGAGGGCCGCCCGAGAGCAGCAAGGCAGTCAACCGTCTCGACACGCTATGCACCGTTGGCCGCGCCGACCAGTGTCACAATCTGGCGTACCTGCTGCTGCACGACAGCTACCGCGTCTATGACTACCAACGCGGAAAGTCTGCGCTGCAGAAGGCGTGCTCCGACGGCTACACCACGTCCTGCGCTCCCTACAATGACCTCGTGTTCAACGAAGCAACCCCTGCCAGCAGTGGCAGCTCTGACGCCGGCGACGTGCTCGACTTCATGACCGACTTTGCCCTGGGACTGGCCAGCGCGAACTATGGCGGCGGCTTTTCCAGCACCACATGCACCGGCTGTGGCAGTTACAGCTCCTCTTCTTCCAGCACGGACGCCTTCGCCTCCACCAACCAGGCCCAGGATGCCCGGAATTTCGACGTCTTCATCCAGTCGCACTCGAGCTATGGCGGGTCTTGTCCAGCCTCCAATCCCTATTGTTAGGATATCAGAGGTCGTTCCTCGTATCCCCGCGATTGCGATCATGCGTTTCGCCTGCACTCTTGTCAGTTGAGAGAGCGTCCTTCGAGCAGATGCAGGTTCAATGGACGCGATGCCTTGCTGATCTTGTGATGCCCTAAAGCGCCGAAGTGGCGGGCTTCGCTGCGCACCAGGGGCAGCCTCGGTAACCGTTGTCGTTGCGTGCCGATCCATTCATCAATTTGCACCGCCACGAATGAGCTTGATGGCATCCACGCTGCAATCGAGACTGGGATTACTCGTGCCTCAGTGCCTCGATGGGGTTGAGGCTGGCTGCGCGTCGGGCCGGAAAATAACCGAAGACGATGCCGACCAGTCCTGAAAATCCAAAGGCCAGGATGATGATCACCGGGTCGACGACGAACGGGACATTGAGGAGTGTCACTCCGCCAAGAGCGAGCGCCAGCCCCAGGACGATGCCAACAATGCCCCCCAGAAGCGAGAGCACCACCGCCTCGGTGAGAAACTGCATCAGCACCTGACTGCGCAACGCCCCGATGGCGAGGCGGATGCCAATCTCGCGGGTACGTTCAGTGACCGAGACCAGCATGATGTTCATGATGCCTATGCCGCCCACTACAAGACTGACGCCGGCCACCGCGGCCAGCAGTCCGGTCAGGGTGCTGGTAATGGTCGAAAGCGTTGCGGTCACCTGAGTCATGTCAAAGACGTTGAAGTCGTCGGCCTCACCGTTTTTGATCCGCCGCCGCTCGCGCAGCAGATACTCGATGTCCCGCTTGACCTTCGCAGTAGTCGTGTCGCTGCGCACGGCCACCGTAATGGAGCCCACATCGGTGTTGCCTGCGATCCTTCGTTGAAAGGTCCTGAGCGGAACGAGCACGAGATCGTCCTGATCCTGACCAAAGCCGCCACTGCCCTTGGCCACCAGAAGCCCGATCACCTGACACGGCATGGTCTCTAGCCGCAGCGACTGGCCCAGCGGATCGAGGTTGCCAAACAGTTCCTGCCGAACCGTTTCACCGATCACACACACTGTGCTGCCGCTGCGCAATTCGCTTGCAGTGAACTGGCGACCTGAGAGCAGTTCACGCTGGGCCGCACCAAAATAGGCGTTGTCGGTCCCGGTTAGTGTAGTGGACCAGTTGGTGCTACCAACGATTGCCGTCACCTTGCCCGCTGCGACCGGCGCCACATAGAGTGCGCCTCTGATCTGGTCAGCGATCCCTTTCACATCCGCCACGGTGAAGGAGGTCGCGCTTGCCTGCGTCCCTCCCGGACCAGTGGCCGCGGCACCTGGGCGCAGCGTCAGCACGTTGCCGCCAAGTGCCGAGACTCCAGAAACAACGCTAGCGGTCGTGCCATTCCCCACCGTCACCAGCGCAATCACTGCGGCAACCCCAATGATGATGCCCAGCGCGGTCAGTATCGAGCGCAACAGATTCCGCCGGATGGCGCGAAGGGCGAGGAGGATGGTTTCCCAGATCATTGGTGGACCCGTTCCACCGGGGCATCCGTCTCGATCTGCCCATCCTTGAACTGGATGATCCGACGGGCATAGGCGGCCATGTCCGGCTCATGGGTCACCATGACCACGGTGATCCCCTTGGTGCGATTAAGTCCTGTGAGAAGCTCCATGATCTCCTCACTGCGCGCCGTATCGAGGTTGCCGGTTGGCTCATCGGCAAGCAGCAACTGCGGCTCGGTAACGATGGCACGGGCCGTAGCCACGCGTTGCTGCTGGCCACCCGACAACTGGTTTGGACTGTGGTGTTCCCAACCCTTGAGGCCGACATCCTCGAGCGCCTTCATGGCGAGCGCGCGCCGATCTGCAGCCCCGACGTTGCGGTAAATCAGCGGTAGCTCGACGTTTTCAACCGCCGAGGTGCGCGCCAGCAGATTGTAGCCCTGGAAAATGAAGCCCATGTAGTGCCGACGCAGCAGGGCGCATTGGTCTTGCGACAGGGAGCCGACCTCGACCCCGCGGAAGCGGTAATGTCCGCCGGACGGAGCATCAAGGCAGCCCACAATGTTCATGCAGGTGGACTTGCCCGATCCGCTGGGCCCCATGATGGCCACGAACTCGCCCTCGGCGATATCGAACGAAACGCCGCGCAGCGCGTCGACTTTCCCGGCGCCGGTCCCAAATACCTTGGTCAGCCCGACGAGTTGCACGATCAGCGGAGCCTTTGACACCTATTTGCCGACCGTCGAGTCGGTGATCACCAGATCGCCAACGGCAAGTTCGCCAGACGCCACCACGGTCCAGGACCCATCGGTCAGCCCAGTCACGATGGTAAGCTCATGGGCTATGCCCGACTTGAGCACCCAGATCTGTTTCTGATTGGCAGGGGTTGACGAAACGGTGCCGCTCCCCACTGCCGGCTGCGCCGTCACCCCGCCGCCGAACAGCCCCCCGCCGGTCCGGGTGACTGTTGTCGTTGTCGGTGCATACCGCAGCGCCGCGTTCGGGATGAGCAGCGCAGCGCTGATCTCATCGGTGACGATTTCGGCGGCTGCCGTCATGCCGGGGCGCAGCAGCAGCGCAGAGTTGTCGACCGAGAGGACGGATTTGTAGCTCACGACCCCGCTGACCGTGGTGGGGGCATACCGCAACTGCACGACCTCGGCGTCAAACACCTGGTCGGGATAAGCCTCGACGGTGAATGTGGCACGCTCCCCTTCTTTGACTACGCCAACATCGGCCTCATCGACGTCAACGATCACATGCATCAGGCTCAGATCGTCGGCGATGGTGAACAGCACCGGCGATGACAAGGACGCCGCAACGGTCTGGCCAGGGTCGATGGTGCGGTCTAGCACGATGCCGGCGATGGGCGAACGGATGGAGGCCTTTTCGATCTGGGTCTGGTCGGAGGCGAGATCAGCTGCCGCGACCTCGACCTGCGCCGATGCCACTGCAAGCGCGGCGGAGGCTTGCAACTGCAGGGTCTGCGCCTTTTCAAGGTCTTCCGAGGAAGCCAGCCCCTGCACGGCAAGCAGGGCTATACGCGAGAGATCCCGGTTGGCCTGCATCAGGGTCGCCTGGCGGTCGATGACGCTGGCCCGCGCCGAGTCGAGCAGCGATTTGGTGCGGTTAGCTTGGTCGTTGAGCTGGTTGGTACCGATTTCAGCAAGGACCTGCTGGGCCTCGACGTGATCATTGTAGGTGACGTTGACCACCGTCACGGTCCCCGAGATTTCACTGCCGACCTCGACCTGGGTGATCGGCTCCACCGTGCCCATGGTCGAGGCAGTAACAACGATATCTCCGGTTCTTGCAGCAGTGGTCGCATACTGGATGGCGGTGGCGCCCGCGTGGGCAAACCACCACCAGAGCGTACTTCCAATCGCCAGGGCCAGGACGATCGCCGCAGCGATGAGCCATCGTGTGTAGCGTTGCCACCAGCTTTTCTGAACGTTGACCTTCAGCAGATCCTCGATATCGGGGTTTGGGGCGAGCATGGCGTCTTTCGCTTAGGCGCCGAAGTGCGTGGCAGATGCGGTCGGGTCAGTCGGCGCATTTGGTGCCACCCTAGGCGAAGGAAGATCAGCTGCAGAGGATCGGGAAGTACTCAGCCGCGGCCATTTCGTACGCTTTGTCACGCCACGCACTGAGCACTTTGCCCCAGCGGGCCGCGCTGTCTTCGCGCGGCGCCGGGTATATCCCCGACGCTTCTCTCAACGGCCATTAACGACCAGACAAGGCGCGCGGGCAGTTTCCCGATCAGGGGCGGAATCTACTCAGGCCATTGTCGGCCTGCCGCATCCCGTCACCTCGGTGCTGGGTGTTTTCCGAGTCTCACGCTGAAACCTGCCCGTCCGCTAGAATGGGAGCCTGGTGCCCATGCGCCAGCGCCATCAGCGTCGTCGACAACAAGATTGTTCTTGCGGGCGCCACCAAGGACTCGCTGACCGCCTTGTCAGCCTACATCTACACCAAGTGACCTGCAGCCGGAGTGGGCCACCCACTCCGGCAACCCGTCGACCCAAAAGGCAAGAACGCACCATGCACAATAATCATATGCTCGTCTGGATCGACCATACCGAGGCCAAGCTGTTCGAGATCGGCCGCCATCTGTTGGATAGTCAGACCATTCTGGACGCAGGGGCGCCACACAGCGTCCACCGCAAACGCGACCATGACGAGCGCGCCAACAGCCCCGACGAGCACATCTTCATGGCGGCCATTGCGGCCGCGCTGAAGGAAAGTGCTGGCATCCTTATCGTCGGGCCAGGTCAGGCCCGTACCGAACTCGCGAGTTTCCTTGAAACTCGGTTTCCGGCCGTTTCCAAAAATGTCTGGGCGATCGAGGCGATGGACCATCCGACCGATCCCGAGCTCGTCGCCTATGGAAACACCTATTTCCGCAGGAAGGAGAAGATGCACTGAGGTCCGCCGAAATGGAGGATCCCTATCTCATGCTTGGCGTGGCACGCGATGCGTCCGCCAAGCAGATCCGCGCGGCCTATCGGGCGCTCGCGAAAAAGCATCACCCAGATCTCAATCCCGGCAATGCCGCGGCCGAAGAGACGTTCAAGCGCGTCGCCGCGGCCAATGAACTGCTCTCCGATCCTGAAAAGCGGGGCCGCTATGATCGGGGCGAAATCGAGCCTGATGGCACGCCGACACCCCCGCGGCAGACCTATCGTCAGCAGGCCGAAAGCGACGCCGGAACGCGCTACACCCGGCAGACAGCGGGTCCAACCGATTGGAACGGCAGCGATTTCGATGAGCTGTTTGGCTCGATGTTCAGTCGGAGCGCGCGGCCCCGTCAACCGCAAGGACCGCAACCGGGTGAGGATGCGCACTACGTCCTCGCCGCCGATTTCCTCGATGCCATCACAGGGGCAACCAAACGCCTGACCTTGCCGGGTGGACGGGTCCTCGATGTCCGGGTTCCGCCTGGAGCGACCGACGGCCAGACGCTCAGGCTGCGTGGCCAGGGCGGCGAGGGCAGCTTTGGTGGCGCACAAGGCGATGCGCTGATTGAGGTGCACTTTGCCCCGCACAGCTTCTACGAGCGCCATGGCGACGATCTCCGCATGGTCGTGCCAATATCGCTAAAGGAGGCCATCCTTGGCGGCCCAGTCGAAGTGCCGACCCCCGGTGGCCCGGTCAAGATGCGCATTCCGCCCCACTCGGACAGCGGCACTGAGCTCCGCCTTCGCGGTCGCGGCGTCGCCAAGCATGGGGACCACGGCCCGGGCGACCTCTACGCGACACTCCGCGTCAACGTCGGTCCGGCCGATCCGGCACTCGACGCGTTTATGGCGCAGTGGGAGCCGCTGGCCCCAGCGTCACCTCGTGCGGCCATGATGGAGCCCAAATGATTACGACCGCGCTCCTGATCAGCACCGTTTCCGGCGTGACGCTCGACGATCTGGACCTCTGGATCGGCAACAACTGGGTCAAGGCAGATGGCACTCCCGGCAGCTACAGCTTTGAGGAGATCGACGTGGCGCGCGTGCGCCTCATCGTTGAACTCAGAGATGACCTTGAGATCAATATCGAGGCCATGCCGATCGTGCTGTTGCTGATCGACCAGATCTACGATCTGCGGCGTCAGGTCCGCCTGGTCGGCAGCCTGCCGTCCTGAGTACTTTCCGGCCCTGAGACGAAGCTCATCGACTCCCTAGGGTGGCGCAACAGCTGGCGATCGTTTCCGATCAGGGCCGCAGGAGCACATTATGGGCAGAGTTCAGGACAGGGTTGCCATCGTAACCGGCGGGTCGCGCGGCATCGGTGCCGCCTATGCGCGATTGCTGGTGGCCGAGGGCGCGAAAGTGGTCATCGGTGATCTTCTCGACACCGAAGGCACCGCGCTTGCCGCCGAACTGGGCGGCAATGCTGCCTACATCCATCTCGATGTGACCCAGCCAGATCAGTGGGCCGCAGCGGTCGCCTTCGCGGTCAAGACCTATGGCAGCCTGCAAATCCTCGTCAACAATGCCGGCATTGCCAATGCCGCGCCGGTCGTCGAGTTCAAACTCGAGACATGGCGCAAGACGCTCGACATAAACCTCACCGGCACATTCCTCGGCATGCAGGCGGCAATCCCCGAGATGGCAAAGGCCGGGAGCGCCTCGATCATCAACATCTCGTCGGTGGAGGGCTTACGCGGTAGCGCCGGGCTACACGCTTATGTCGCCTCGAAATTCGCCGTGCGGGGTATCACCAAGTCGGTGGCGCTCGAAGTTGCCTCCTTGGGGATCCGGGTCAACTCGATCCACCCGGGGCTGATCGAAACCGACATGACCAAGAACATTGCTGCCGGTGCCCTGCAAATCCCGATGGGCCGCAGCGCCAAGCCGGCGGAAGTGGCGATGCTCATGCTGTTTCTGGCCATCGGCGAGTCGAGCTATTCGACCGGCGCCGAGTTCGTGATCGATGGCGGGCTCACCATGGGCGTGCCGCACGGCCAGCACTAGCGTTGTCCGGATCCAAGTCAGCGGAGATGAAGTTATCGCCCCGCTGAGGCGCTGGCAGTCCCAATGACTCGAACACGGCAGTGTAGAACTGATGGTTGGGGGCCTTGACTATTACGTGAACATTGCCAGTCGGCGCGCCCAATTACCCTGTCGCTCCTACAGGGGATGAAGCGCGAGGGGGTTTCGATAAAAGACCTCGAGCGGATAGAGCGGCCGACGCGGAATGTCGGCTTAGCGCCGACTGATGGATTCAGCGATCATGCACCCTAGGCCGTCCCGAGATGCCACAGCGGCGGCCCCCTCCGCAGCTACGACCATTTCGTATGTCGGCGTCTGGGCAGGGGCGGCGACTGGCTGGCATTGCGATGCGAGCGTGTCAGGTTGGCGCTGAACACGGTGCAAACCTAAGTGGTCACTTCGCGGGCTCTACCAGATTGGCGAGCAGGCGGAATGCGCCGGGGACGAGTTTGTCGAGCTGGTGATGGATGACGAGGCTGGTGTGCGTGTGGCGCCCGCTGCCGACCTCTGCTGAAAGCAGTGCGCCCCGGAGTGCATCCTCACCCTTGTCGTGCATGGAAAGTAGCGCCACGTAGGCTGGATCCCACTGCGCAGCGAAGTAGAGCCCGCGCTCCTTGTCCCAGCCGGTCCAGTCGGTTGGTCCAATGGCATTTGGACCAACGAGGAGAGGATGAGCGGGGTTCAGCACCTCAACTGCAGCGTTTGGATCTGTGACGCGCCAGCGTAGCGATGGCGTGCCGATGACGAGCCGCCGGAGCGGCGTGCGATCTGGGTCCCACCCATCGGAGGGGCGGTGATAAAGCGTCAGCAGGTGTCCGCCTGCCTCTACCCATTTGTGCAGTCGCGGCGTCGCAGCTTGCAGGTCAGGTCTTGAGCCGAAGGCAAAGATGCCAACCACAATACTCGTGTAGGCTGAGAGATCGCCGGCCAGTTCGGTCGCGCCGAGTTCTGTCACGTCGAGGCCCATGCGCCTGAGCCACACCCCAACGCGATCGCTGCCGCCCCCGACATAGCCCACCCTCGCGTCCGGCAGCACGACATCGACCGCTAGGAGATCGACGGCTACGGGCGCCGAAAACCGCGCCCGTCCGATATGGGGATAGGCGATGGTCTGCGTTCGATAAGCCTCGGCGCCATCGACCCGGATGGGGAGGCGGTGATGCCCTATCGGCAGTGTTCGATCGAAATCGAGCCGCCAGCCGGCCGATCGGCGATCGGCCAAGAGTCCAGGCAGTGTCCCGAGCTCCAAGTCCGCAGCCGGTCCATTCAAACGCAGACTGACTTCGGCTGATATCGGCAGGCGTGCGAGTGGCAGGATCAGCGCCTCGGGCTCGATCTCAACATCATGCCGCGGGACGATCTGCAGCGGCTGTTCGAGCCAGATATCTTGCCGGATTTCATGGTCCCCGACGGTGGCGGCCAGAACCAGCTCCACCTCGCCGCCATCGTGTGCGGCCGTAAACATCGGGCTCATAGGCGCATCGGCAGCGACGGTGAGCGGGATGCGTATGAGCGTTCCGTCTGAGGTGTTTTCCCCCGCCGAGATATGCGCCGGCAAACGTGGCTCGAGACGTACCGCAATGCCGTTCGGTGCGGTGATCCGGGCGACCAGCGATGCGGTTCCACCCGGTGCAACGGTCGTAGGCTCCGCCCATGCGAGTACTTCTACTCCAGCTGCGAGAATTATTGCGGCATCGATCTCCGCCTGCTTTCGAAGCAGGCGGTGGCGGTGCAACCTCGCGCTTTCGGTGGTCAGTGCGGCGTTGGCGCGAGCAAGTTTTGTAGCGGCATCGGAAAGCGCCGCAACGATCTTTTTCCTGTCGGGGAAGGCCGCAATCGCCCGGTCGATATCCTGTTGCACGGCGAGAAGAACAGCCCCCGCCGCCACTCCAATGGTCGCGCCAAGTTCGCCCAGGGTCGCCGGCAAGCCTACGGAAATACTGGATTCGGATTTTCCGGACTCGGAGTCCGCGGGGCCAAGCTTCAAATGCAGTGGCCAATGGCCCCTCGGCGTCGCCGACCACGCGCCCATGCCCTGCGTGGCATGGTAGGCACGCGACCATTCGCCGATTTCACCATAGGCGGCGCCAGTGGCCGCATCGCGTTCCACTGCCTCTACCGCAACGCTTGCATTGGGCGGCGGCACTTCATCGTCGTAGGTCCCGCCGCCTCCCGACCATGCGGGAAGGTAGTATTTTGTCACCTGCCAGGGCTCCAACCCCATGGCAAAATGCTCTGGGAAAGCGGTTGTGTCGGCAGCAAGCCCGATCGCCTCCTCGGCCGCTGCGGTCATCGCCCGGTGATGCCCGTGCTGGCCGGGTACATCGAGAAACGTGGGGATGACAATATCGGGTCGTTCACGCCGGTAGGCCTGCACCAACCGCTCGACAATCCGGTCGCGGCCCCATCGGGTCAGGGTGTCTTCGCCGCTCTTTGAGAAGCCGAAGTCATGCACCGGGTCGTCCGGACCGAAGCCGAGCCAGGCGATGTCGGCATCGAGCTCACGGGTCGCCTCCTCCATCTCTCGCGTGCGCAGCACTGCGAGTGATCCGCCGCGCTCCGGTCCAATGCTGTTCTGCCCGCCTTCCCCGCGCGTCGAACAGGCAATGACCAAGCGCATGCCGTGCCCGAAGCGGAGCGTGGCCAGCATGCCGCTTTGCTCGTCGTCCGGGTGCGCTCCGGTGTTCATCACGGTCAGCACCGAGGTAAGGCGTTCCAGTGCGCGGTGCAGTTCCACCAGCAGGGGGCGCGCCTTTTGGCGGTCCAGACGTTCATGTGCAGTCAGCATCGGCGTACCCTCGACAGGCGACGAAAGCTAAGGTTGCCAGCGCGATAACTCAACCCAACGATTGAGTTGACAGCACCTCGGTCAGGGGGGACGGTTGTGACTGGCGCGGCGTTATGCCGACCAATCAGGGAACAACCGGCCCGATGCCGAGTAGCATCTGGACGGATAATGGAGGTACAAAGTGCGCTATCGGTCGATAATTGCGAGCTTGGCTGCCAGCGTGGGCCTTATGGTCACTGGCGCGGCACAGGCGGTCGAGATCCAGTACTGGCAGTACGTCTTTGAAACGCGCGTCCAGGCGATGGACGAGCTGATCAAGAACTTTGAGGCTGCCAACCCGGACATTACCGTCAAGCAGACCACCTTTCCCTATGCCGACTACCAGACCAAGGTGATCGCGGCGCAAGCGGCCGGCAATGGCCCGGATGTTCTCCAGTTTTTCTACGGTTGGCTCGACAAGTTCCAGCAGGGCGGCGTCCTGCAGCCGCTCGACCCGGTAGCGTTTCCGACCGCGTCGATCGAATCGGATTTCTTCCCGATCGTGTCCGCCGTCAAGCGCGGCGACAGCTACTACGGGCTGCCCACCGCAGTGCGTTCGCTCGCCTTGTTCTACAACAAGAAGCTCTTGGAAGAGGCCGGTGTGCAGCCGCCGCAGACCCTCGACGAACTCGTGTCCGTGGCTAAGGCAACCACCAAGACCGATGGGGGCGGCAACATCACGTCGGAAGGCCTGACGCTCGATTTCGCCGGCCAGGATCACCAGTGGTGGCGTGAGGTCCTCGTTCGCCAGTTTGGTGGCGAACCCTACGATGCCGATGGCAACGTCGCCTACAATTCCGATGCCGGACTTAAGGCCCTGCAGTTCTATACAGGGCTGCAGACCACAGAGAAGGTCGGTATGGCCGGCTTCATGGATGAGGGGCAGGCTGCCTTCAAGGGCGGCCTCGCTGCCATGACCATCGACGGCACGTTCCGCCTCGGCGCCTTCCGCCCGATCACCGACTTCGAGTGGGGCGTGGTGGAACTACCCGCCAACGCCGAGGGTGTCCGTTCCAACTATGCGAGCTACTTCGCCAACGGCATTGGTTCGGGTGCTGAGGGCGAGAAGAAGGCCGCGGCCGAAAAGTTCCTGCAGTACATCAGCTCCGACGAAGCCATGCAGGTTTGGTTGAAGGTTGTCGGCGAGTTGCCGGCGCGCAAGTCGGCAGCGCTGACCGACGCCAACCTCGCGGATCCAATCTACTCGCCGTTCCTCAAGGCGCTCGACTACGCCCACACGACGTATTTCGTCGATGAGGCCGGCGAGCGGCAGACTGCCATCGACATGGTCAACCGCGTGCTGCTCGAGAACCAGGATCCCAAGGCGTCGCTCGAAGAAGCGGCCGCCGCAGAACAAGCTCTCATCGACGCCGCCAAGTAGTTCACGGTGTCAGCAAACACCGAAACAGCGACCGCCGACGCGACCCGCAAGGGCCGCGCCGGCTTTCACCTGACGCTGCAGGGCCGCAAGGTTGTCTGGGCCTGGGGCTTTCTCGCCCTGCCGATCATCTTTTACTGCTGGATCCGCTTTTATCCGACGCTGCAGGCGTTCTGGATGTCGCTGACCGACTGGGACCTGCTGCGCCCGGCCAGCTTCGTTGGTCTCGACAATTATCAAAAGCTCTTCGCCGACCCGGTATTCTGGAAAGTGTTCCGCAACACCTTCAGCTATCTGATCATCGGCACACCGATCAGCCTGCTGCTGTCGTTCATGGTCGCCTACTACCTCGACCGGGTGCGTTTCCTGCATAGCTTCATTCGTGCGCTCTACTTCTTGCCGTTCCTGACCACCGCCGCCGCGGTAGCCTGGGTCTGGCGCTGGCTCTACCAGCCGATCCCGATCGGGGTCTTCAACGGCATCCTGTCGCAGTTGCACCTGCCCGCACAGCCGTTCCTCCGCTCCACCAGCCAGGCGCTTCCCTCGATCATGGTCACCGGCATCTGGGCCGGGCTGGGCTTCCAGGTGATCATCTTCCTCGCTGGCCTCCGGGCCATCCCGCAGACCTACTACGAAGCGGCGCGTATCGATGGCCTAGGTGACTGGGCGATCCTGCGAAAGATCACTCTGCCGCTGCTGAAGCCGACCATCGTCTTTCTCGTCGTGTTCTCCTCGATCGGGTTCCTGCGCATCTTCGATCAGGTCTACAACATGACCACCAATGATCCGGGCGGTCCGCTAAGCTCGACCAAGCCGCTGGTGTTGATGATCTATCAGACCGCATTCAACTCCTACGACATGGGCTATGCCGCGGCGCAGACCGTCGTGCTCTTCACCATCCTGCTCGTGGTGTCCCTGCTCCAGCTCTACGTCCTGAGGAACCAACGGTGAGTACCACCGCCGCGGCCACCGAACCTCTGGCCAGCCGCCGTGCCATAAGGCCGGGCAGGATCATCGCGTGGACCCTCCTGCTTATCGGCGGCATCCTGATGGTCACGCCACTGCTCTACATGTTCTCGACTTCGCTCAAGACATCCGGGCAGGTCTACGACCTCAAGCTCATTCCGGTGGCGCCGACCTTCGACAATTACATCAAGGTGGTGACCGGGACGCAGTTCCTGCGCTGGTTCGGCAACTCGACGCTGGTCGCCACCGTCGTGACCATCTCCAACGTATTCTTCGACAGCCTCGTCGGGTACACGCTGGCCAAGTTCCAGTTCCGCGGCCGCTACTTCATCTTCCTCGCGATCCTCTCGACGCTGATGATCCCCACCGAGATGCTGGTGATCCCCTGGTACCTGATGTCCAGCCAGCTTGGTTGGCTCGATAGCTACTGGGGAATCATGTTCCCGGGCATGATGACGGCCTTCGGGACGTTCCTGATGAAGCAGTTCTTCGAAGGCGTTCCCGACGATTTCCTCGAAGCCGCGCGCGTTGATGGGCTCAATGAGTTCACGATCTGGTGGAAGGTCGCAATGCCGCTGGTGGCGCCGGCGATCTCGGCGCTCGCCATCTTCACCTTCCTCGGCAACTGGACGGCCTTTTTCTGGCCGTTGATCGTTACCACCGGCAACGACCTCTATACGCTCCCCGTCGGCATCTCGAGCTTCTCGGATGCGCAGGACACCAAGTGGGAGATGATCATGACGGGCGCAGCGGTCGCCACCATCCCGACGCTGCTGGTCTTCCTCGTCCTGCAGCGCTTCATCGTGCGCGGCGTGATGCTCGCGGGACTGAAGGGCTGATGAGTGATCCGCGTATGAACGACACCAGCAGCTTTCCCAACCCCGTCTACAAAGAGACGGTGTTGCGGCCGCTGTTCGATAGCGCCAAGGCGCATCACGTCGATGGTTTCCGCCAGATCGATCGGGCGCATCTAGTGATGCTGGCCGAGGTCGGTATCCTCGATCTCGCCCAGGCCGCCGCCATTGCGAGCGCGCTCGCCGACATCGACGCGACGATCGACGTCGAGGCTTTGACCTATACCGGCGAGGTCGAGGACTACTTCTTTCTGATCGAGCGTGAGCTGAAGGCCCGGCTTGGCTCTGACCTCGGCGGGCGGCTCCATACCGCTAGGTCGCGCAACGATATCGACCACACGTTATTCAAGCTTGCGCTCAAGCATCACCTCGACGGCCTGCTGAAACGGCTCGACGCGCTGGCCCGCACCCTCGTAGACAAGGCTGACCGCGAAAAGCAGACGCTGATCGTCGCCTATACGCACGGCCAGCCGGCCCAACCGACGACGTTCGGGCACTACCTCGGCGCCATGGTGGAAGTGCTGCTGCGCGACATCGAACGCGTCGAGGCGGCACGCGCGATCGTCGACCTGTCTCCCATGGGCGCGGCGGCCATCACCACCTCGGGCTTCCCGATCGATCGCGAACTGATGGCGAGGCTGCTCGGTTTCAGCCGGCCATTGCCTAACTCCTACAGCTGCATTGCTGCGGTGGACTACATCACCTCGACCTATAGCGCCCTCGAGCTGCTTTTCCTCCACCTCGGACGGCCAATTCAGGACCTGCAGTTCTGGACCAGCTTCGAGGTCGGCCAGGTCTACGTGCCCAACGCCTTCGTGCAGATCTCCTCGATCATGCCGCAAAAGCGCAATCCGGTGCCCATCGAGCACCTGCGTCATCTGGCGAGCCAGACTATGGGTCGGGCCCGCGCCGTGCTCGACATCATGCACAACACGCCCTTCACCGACATGAACGACAGCGAGGGCGAGACGCAGAGTTTTGGCTACGAGGCCTTCGCTTCGGCGCACCGCGTCCTCGACCTGCTCGCGGCGCTCGTTGCCGACATCACGATCGATGGCCGCCGCGTCGCGCACAACATCCGCCGCTCCTGCATCACTGTCACCGAACTCGCCGACACATTGGTGCGCGACGAGGGCCTGTCGTTCCGGCAGGCGCACGAGATCGCCGCTCATGTGGCACGCGCCGTCGTCGCCATCGAGGGCGACCTCGGCACCGACGGCTACGCTCCCTTCCTCGATGCTTTCGCCGCGGCCGTCGGCCGGCGGCCCACCATCGATGCCGGCCGCTTCGCCGAGATCGTCTCGCCCGAATACTTCGTCGCTGTTCGTGGCCGCCTTGGCGGTCCGGCTCCCGCCGCCATGGCCAAAGCCATCGCCGACTATCGCACTGCGCTCGATGGCCTCGGGCAACGCCGTCGCGATCGCGCCGCTACCGAGGCCACCGCGCGCGCCGAACTCGATCGCCGCCTCAACCTCTTGCTGGGAGCAATCTGATGGCCGCGATCGAACTCACTTCGCTGGTCAAGCGCTACGGCAAGGTTCCTGCAGTGCGCGGCATCGACCTTAGCATCGCCGACGGCGAGTTCGTGGTGTTCGTCGGCCCATCGGGATGCGGGAAATCGACGACGCTGCGGATGATCGCCGGCCTCGAAGACATTTCGGGTGGCACCGTCACGATTGCCGGCAAGGTGGTCAACGACCTCGACCCCAAGCACCGCAACATCGCGATGGTATTCCAGAACTACGCCATCTATCCGCACCTCACCGTCGGCCAGAACATCGGCTTCGGGCTCTACACCTCGAAATTGTCAAAGTCGGAAAAGCAGGACCGGATCGTTGCCGCTGCCAAGACCCTCGGGCTTGACGAACTGCTTGACCGGCGGCCGTCCGAACTCAGCGGTGGCCAGCGCCAGCGTGTTGCCATCGGCCGCGCCATGGTTCGCGATCCCGTGGCATTCCTGTTCGACGAGCCTCTTTCGAACCTGGACGCGCAATTGCGCGCGCAGATGCGCATCGAGATCAAGCGATTGCACCAGCGGCTTCGCACGACGACCGTCTACGTCACCCACGACCAGGTCGAGGCAATGACCATGGCCGACCGGATCGTCGTCATGCGCGACGGCGACATCCTGCAGGTCGGCACACCCACGGAACTCTACGAGCAACCGGCCGACGTTTTCACCGCCCGTTTCATCGGCAGCCCCGCGATGAACCTCTTGCACGGCACAAGGCAAGGTGAGGGGGTGGCCGTGGCCGGCGGGACGACCAAACTCGCCGTGTCCCCAGCTGGCAACGAGGTGCTGGTCGGCGTCCGGCCACACGATCTCGTCATCGGAGTGGCCGGAAGCGATGGCTGCCTCAGCATCGAGGGCACCGTCAATGCAGTCGAGCCATTGGGCTCGGAGACGCTGGTCCACATCGATGTCGATGGTACCGAGGTCATCGCCACCGCCTCTGGCAAGACCATCCCGGCCATAGAAAGCCCGGTCACCGCCACCGCCGCAGTCGGCACGCTCTATCTGTTCGACCCCGCCACGGAACACCTGCTCGGCCGAGCCTGAGGTGGGTGATGGGCAAAGTGTCGGACTATCTCCAGTTCCCATGCTGGACCGGCCGCATAGTTCTATCCTTGAGCGGCCCCGATCATGCCGCGCATTCAAATCGTTCGCTCCAGCCATAAACTCGCCGTATACCTGACCGCCCTATACCCGTGTCAGGCGTCGGTCCATTTAACGGATCGGCATTCCGGGTAGAGCCGGGCCGCCTTTTTGCGGTTCGCGGGGCAACGGGAACGGAACACTGGTACTGCGGCGGGTATTTGGGGCCCTGACTTTTGGGACCCTGATGTTGATAATGGGTAGCGCGCAAGCGTTCGATTTTCTCGGCATCAAATTTTTCGAGGACCAGAGCGAGGTCGATGCGGATTCGGTAATTGTCGATCCGCAGCCCTATTCGGCTGAACTGTCGACCAGCGCGAAGGATGGGCTTGAAGCGACCATCCGGGGCGCATCGAGCTTGCTCGGCGGACAGTCTGCCCCGGCGTCCGGCGCGGCGGGACTGCTGGCGCGAGCACGGGCAGATTACAAGCGTATCCTCGGCGCACTCTACAACGAAGGCTACTATGGCGGGACGATCAGCATTCTGGTCG
>Ga0123337_10003263_pt1 | contig 17493 bp, 10 predicted proteins | sample frozenSSSSmetaG_FD_89792 | JGI IMG/M metagenome (GOLD analysis project Ga0123337, IMG submission 89792) | Glacier valley bacterial and archeal communities from Borup Fiord, Nunavut, Canada, to study Microbial Dark Matter (Phase II) -... | ecosystem: Environmental > Aquatic > Freshwater > Ice >... | reverse complement strand
CGAATTGTAACTGTAACTTTTGGAAAAATTTTGACTGGGTTGCGAAAAACTCCAGCCATCCCCAAAATACAATATGCTGGCCACAGAATCCAAATCCGGGTAAATGATATTTGTACTGATTGTAAATTTATTGTTTGCCAGGCAGGCGCTGGTATCGCTTAGGCTAAATGAAGTTTTAGGATGTAATTTAACAAAAATAGTTTTACGTATTGTATCCAGGCATTGATTTATGTTTTTCGCTACGGCAAGAATCTTGTAATTTCCTGTATTAACAAATTGGTGGTTTAAAGATTTACCTGTAGACATGACTGAAATTGCACCGGTATTTCCATCGCCCCAATCCATACTATATTCATCATTGCTAAGGAAAGTGACCTCAAAATCATTGTCATTCAGGCATTGTACAGGCTTTAACAAATCTATTTTTGCTATGGGGTGTGCACAAACCTTCACATTTTGACTGAAGGAATCCCTGCACCCGAATTCGCCTTCCGCTACCAATTGTATCCTATACTTACCGGTGTCCCTATATGTATATTTATTGTTCATGGAAATGGTTTGAATAGTGCCATCTCCCCAATACAGGCTGTATTGCAGACTGTCGGCCGTTCCGTTATATACTGTTTTGTTATTGAGGGTAAAAATATTATTTTTCAAGCAAAGTTTTCCGGTGTCAAGGCTGAAATCTGCTTTTGGTCTGGCATACACCCGGGTATAAAATGTATCTCTGGTAACACACCCAAATATATTCCTAGTTTCAAAAGTGTTCAATCCTAATGTGCTGGCACTGTTATCAGTATTCTTAAAAAGTATATTATTGACCAAGCCGTTATTCGAATTTACCGAATCTCCAGTATACCAATTAATTTTAAGGTTTTTAAACTGTGCCGAACTGTCCTTGAAATTCAGGGTCATAGGATCGCAGTTCTGATGGACAGGCTTTCCGTTCAGGTTTGCGGATGATGAATAACCGCTGACCTTCAAGTTCAATTTTGGTTTTGGATGGAATACAGCTGTAAAACTATCCTGGCCTTTTATAAAACAGGTATTGGCTGCCGTAAGGGTATATTGTATCTTATATTTCTTTTCATTTAAATAGACCTGCTTTAAGAGTCCGCTATCATCGGCTGTTAAAACCTGGCTTGTTTTGTTGCCATTGCCCCAGTCAATAGCTACAGAACTTGCTCTTTTAAAATGATAGGCCAGATCCAATGTATCGGAATAACAGCCGTGCAAGGCAGTTTCTTTTTTAAGTTTTAACAATTGAGGTTTTAACTTTACCTCTATGCTGTCGCCATATTGTTTTTTGCGGTTGCAGACGGCATGCCATGACCGCAGTGCGATGGCATAATGGCCATCATTTTTATATACATGTTTTATTTTTTCACCGAATTTAATGGGCTGCGTTCTGACAAGACTATCCCCATCTCCGAAATGCCATACCAGTTTATAATAGGTGGTATCACCCCAGTAGGTGAAAGTGGTGGTATCGTTGCATGGGTTGGCCTCCGTGCTACTGTTGAAATACAACTTGCGTTCGGGCATGTAGATATTGGGAAGGGAAAATATAGCTAAATCATTTCCATTTGGATTGTAATCATAATTCATGAATTGAAGGCTGTCCCAATAAATAACATTACATGCCGTTCCTTTTCTATTGGGAAAATTAATGCGATAGATCTTGTTCAAGGTAAAAATATAAGATTTGCCGTCAGGACCGGTCTGCATGCCAAATCTTCCGCAAGGATTTCCGTTAATAAGAAGGCTGTTGGAGCGTGGAAACCTCTTGACTATGATTTTCTGTTTGGTAAACCGGTTGTATTGCAGGATTCTTGCATAATCTTTACCGGTATAGCCTGAATCAGCCTCAAGACTAAAGTAAATGATTGAGTCATTAGGTGAAAAAGCCATACTTATGGCACATTCAAATTTGTATTCCATATGAGCAAGAATTGTAAATTCATTACTCAGTTTTCCGGTTTTCCTGTCGAAATCATAACTTAGCACGTGCCCATTGGGATTGTATTGCGGAACTAGTCCTGTAACTATCAACTTAGAATAGTCATTGGTCATTTTCATGAATCCCTGTCGCCTGATATATGGTGAAAACTGTACAAGCTGTGAATTGGCAGAATTGATGACAGGGGTTTTATTAAGTCCGTTTTTATCTATCCTGAAAGCGTATATCGAATTTTCATCTTTAGCAGCAAGTAACCAAATGTCCGTATCATTGGCATGCCGGGCATAAGTTAAATTCATGCTTGTGCTTATCCTTTTATCAACTAAGGAATCTTTAAAAATCACTTTCCCTAGCCCGTTGTTTTGAGACATATCCACCATTGACATGTAGAAACCATTTTCCGGATGAGTGTAGGCCTTGGAAACCATGACAAACACATAAAACAAGTCTTTGGTTTTATCCGGTAAGGGCACTATAATGACATTCCTGTTTTGTCCACCGGAATTACCCCTGTCAAAGAATTGCAATCGGCCATTATCCATAATGGTATCAAGCTTGTTCCAGATATCCATTCCATTCGTATAAAACAATAGTCTGCCGTCACAGTCGCTGATCGCACTCGTATGAGATTCACTGGTGCGCACTGGTCTTGAAATGCTGTCATTATTGATTCCTGTTTTTATAAGTTTTGCTTGGGTGCCGTTAAAATCAATACCCTGCATTTTCCCAAGCGGCCAAATGTTCCCGTATTGAGCAGATAATTGCTGAGAGCCAATAACCAAGATTAGGAACAGGGATTTTTTCATCAGAGTCTTAATCAAAGGCATGCAGGAGAAATAAGGATGGAAAAAATTCATAAAGGCTTCATTTAAAGGGAAATAGTCTAGTTTTATACAAATATATACATAAATTATTAAAAAACAAAAGCCGGGACAAGTTTATTGCCCCGGCTTCTCATAGTTTTAGATTTCTGACTTAACGAGTTTCTGGTGATATACAATTCCACTATCACTGGTCACCTGGATAACGTATATGCCAGGTACCAGTATCTCGGTATTTATTATATAGGTTTCGTTATCGCCGAGTTCCATGGTCTTTTCTATCATTGTCTTGCCTGTCATATCATAGATCCTGACAGTAAATGATTTCTGGAATTCAATGCCGTTAACTTTCACTTCAATGCTTTTGCTGAAAGGGTTAGGGTAAGAGGTCACATGCATTTCCTTCACCTGATCTCCGATGACCTCAATTCCGGTTGCTTGATCCTGGCTGCGCTTGTTACTGCAAGCCGTTGGGAAGCCTGTTGGACCTTGTGTAAAGCAAGTAGTGCCTTTGTTGGCATTGGTTAAAGTCACCCCGTCCAATACTAGGTTTGGATTGCTCAGTGCATATGGATTTTGTGCAGTGATATTCTCATAATAATATGTCCTTGGATTGTCGTTTACGCACACATTCCAGTATAAATTACTGTTAAAGGAGTTTCCGGCAGGCACAGTGTTACTACCCTGGCTTGCAGAATACGCTCCGGTACCGATCCATCCATAATCATTGTAGTTGAAACTGTTGCAGTTTACCTGCAGATAAATAGTTTGGGATGGTTGAGCTGTAGATCTCAGTGCCGGATTTTCAGTAACAGCTGAAACTAATCCGTAGGTACAGTTTTCCATGCGGTTCTTGATGATATTGGTTACCGTAACAGGTACAAGAGTATTCTGGTAATAGGCCATGCCTTCATCAGCACTTGTTACAAGGTTGCGCTCTATTGTGCTTGCCTTGACATCCTTCAGCAATATGCCGGTGTTGAACCATGCGCTCCTTGTCGTAAGCAAATCCAATGGTGGGGTTAGCCTGAAAAGGAATGTGTTATTGTAGACAGTCATCAGATTGCCTTCCCTGATGTTGATACCCTTGTCTAGGAAACCTTCATCACTGTTACTGCTTATGGTTACAGATGTGCAATTCTTGGCCTGTATGCCTTCTATAATATTCGCATTGTTAGTATTCATACAAATAAACTTGTTTGAGAAAAGTAGTGGGCCGTTAATGGCTTCAAAATATACCATAGGGTGATTAACAAAGCTCCAGCCCGGATATTCAGGGTGTGGAACAGTGCAGCCGGGAGCAGTGAGCCTGAGGGAGCTAAAGGTATTCTGGAGTATGGAAGATGCATTTGTAACTCCGTGCGTGCTGAACCCGATATGGATATTGTTGTTGTCAAATTCGTTTGAACTTGCATTAATCACGCCGCCATTTACGGACGTAACGCCCACGACCGCTTCAGAAATGATGCTGCCGGATATATTAACCGTATTGGCTGCTCCGGTTACAATAATGCCGTTCCATTCGCCGCAACCTACGATCTGAGTATTGGTAATGTTCAGGGTTCCGTTGGTCACCTTGATCTTGGCGCAGTTTCCGGCCACTATCACCAAGTTGGAAAGGTTCAGTGTTGCTCCGCCGGTGATTTCCCAGTCGCCGTTCAGTATTACCGGTCCGCTGGAAGTCATGGTAGTGGTGGTATTGAATATCTGCCCGCCTGTATAGGTGGAATTATAACCTACGGCATTGCAAGGGTAAACAAATTCGACGACAGCCGATTTTTCCATGCCGCAGCTTCCGGTTGCTACAAGGTAATATTTTCCGGGTTTGGTTACCATAAATCCGCTTAATGTACTGTAAGGAATATCATTCCTATACCATTGAAATGACGTATAAGTAGGAAAAGGGTTGGAAACATAGCCTAAAACCTGTGGACTGATGGTGTTGATGTTGTTGGTACCAGTGTAGTTAAGCGTTAAAACAGGAGCATTAGTCACATCAATAAAGGTTGACGTTTCCGTGCAGCTTCCACCGGTAAAATTTATTGTTCCGTCATATTGATACCTTCCGGTAGCGGAGGTGTTCACTAAATGGGTTTTGCTATTTGTTCCAACATTGGTAAATGAACTTCCGAAAGCCGGGTCGCGCTTCCATTGGTAGCTTTGGGCGGGTGTCGGCACAAAACCTGTAAGGGTTACGGTACTTCCGGCACATAATGTAGTATATCCTGCTGTGTAAGCCAAGGAAGTGTTGACGCGTTTCACATTGATCGTCGAAGTGGCAGAAGTATTATAACATCCACTTCCATCGGTAATCCTGACTGTGTAGGGCCTTGTATCAGGCAGCGGACCTACGCCGGTACTTGAATAATAATTGTTGGTATAGGCCCCCATGCTGTTTCCATTAAAGTACCATGAAAAGGCGTATCCGGAACTTGGGCTCGCATTCAGGGTATAGGTTTCACCAAGGCATATATTGCTTGTATGGCCCTGTCCATTCGCAGGAACGCTCAGTGTTGGCTGTGCAGGTTTTTTGTTAATTGTTACAGTTCTTATCTTGACATCATAACATCCATTAGAGGCTGTTGATTTCAGGCTGCAATTGTAACTCACAGAGGTCCCTCCTCCAAAAGTTGGGGTATAGGTATGGTCTTGGGTAGAGAGCGACGTTACATCATCACTGGTTACATCGTCCCAGTCCCAGGTGCGGGAACTGATGGTATTGCCTGATAATGTGGAGATATCCGTAAACGTAATGGCCTGCTGTTCACATTGTATGGAAGAGAAGCTGAAATCTACAGTTGGGTTAGGTTTAACAGTTACTGCTTTTGTCACCTCTGCAGAACAGCTGTGTGTGCCTTCGGTTACCGTCAGTTTGACATTATAGGATCCGGCACTTGTAAAGTCATGCGTCGGGCTAGCCGAGGTGCTGGTGCTTGAAGCGTCGTTGAAATCCCATAGGTACGTGGTTTGTGGCCCGGTGGTGGTATTCGTGAATGAAGTTGCTGCATCATTGATGTTGCAAACTGTTGTATTGGTGAAATTAGGTGCCGGGGCGGCCCATACATTAAATACGTCACTGACCACATCCGACCAGCATCCAGAAGAATTTTGCACCTTAAGGTTGATGGCTGCCGTGCCCACCTCTATCATTAGGCCGGTAGGGTTGAATGATTGTGTACTCGGCCGCCAAACTGCCAATGATGGCGGGATGTATTCCCAGTCATACGCGCTTCCAGTGGTACTTGAAGAGATCGTTGCAGGGGAACTTGTGTTCTGGCACATTCCTGCGCCCGGAGAAAACTGGATAGTAGTGGTAGGTGTTGGATCTATTGTAAATGATTCAGTATAGGTTGTTTTGCAGCCTGTAGCCACTATTTCAAACATGCCTTTGATGGTAATGGTGCCCGCGCTGGTATGCGTATAATAGAATGGGGCCTGCAGGGGGCTGAAACCTGTAGTGTTGTCTGCATAATTGTTGGCGTCGAAACCATTAGTTCCGTTCGTATTATTGCCATCATAATCCATCCAATATCTGATGGGGAGAGTTGAATTCGTAACGGAGGTGAAGGTTCCCATCTTGAATTCTATGCTCCGGTCTTTGCAATGACCTGTAGTAACCAGGTAATCAGTAGTGCCATTCATGATAACGTGTGGATTGATCGTGATATACTTTGTTGTAAAAGCTGTTTCACGGCCTGTTGAATTCGTCGCCGTTAATTTTACCAAATAAGTGCCTACAGCCTGATACACATGTGTTATTGTGGCAGAATACGTGGCACCGGTTTGTGTCTGGCCATCCCCAAAATCCCAGTCATAAACAAATGTTGATTGATTTCCGGCTGGATTTGAAGTGCTTGTGTTTGCAAAAGTGATCGTTGTAAGTGTTCCATTCGTGCCGTCATCTTTAAGACAGGCCTGACTGGGCATTGTAAAATTAGGAATTGGCGTGGCGTCTATAATAATATTCTTGCTAACACTTTTTTGACAATTAGATGGGGTTACACGCGTTTTTAATACAACAATGAATGTCTGGGCGCTTGTATAAGTATGTGTATGACTGCTTGTAGAACTTGTTGTATATTCAGGACTTCCATCACCATAGTTCCAAATATAATCTACTGTTCCGCTCCCACTGTAAGAGGGTGTAGTATTGATTAAGGTAACGGTCCTTTGAGTGATACTTGAGGTAAAATCAGGTACGGGAGGGTCAACAACAGCTTGATTGTGATTGACCGTATTTGTACATCCAAAAGTATTTGTCCCTGTCACCGTATAAACGATGGTGCCACCGGCTGACGGGGATGCATTGACAACGGATCCTGTGGTCGATGCCAGGTTCCCATTCGCTCCAGAAGACCAGCTGTAAGTATTGGCCCCTGATGCGGTGAGTTGGATTGTTTCATTGATGCATGAAGGATTTTTGCTTGAAGAAATAGAAACTGTGGGACTTGGATTAACAGTGACATTAACCGTTTGTGTAAATGGGCAAGTATTAATGGTTTGACCGGTGGCTGTATACGTTTTGGTTCCAGAAGATGTTGGCACAGCATTTATATTCCAGAATCCGGGAAGAGGGGTGGCTATTCCATTTCCGGATATGGTTATATTGCCGAAACTCCAATCACCTGATGCCGTTATGTTGACTGTATTGCCCAAACAAATGGTCGTAGGGAAAGCTGTCAAATAGGATGTCGGGCGCAGGTCTTTGGTATATGTGAAGGATTTATTCTTCGAATCAGTAGCTGTAACTGTAGATCCGCTGCATGAGCCTGTTGCTTTTCCTGATGCTGTTGCGACACATGTAACAGTTCCGGTGAATGCTGTAAATGGACTGCTATAAGTATTAAGCGTAATAGAAGCTCCAGATCCTGTTTGTATGGTACTCCCCAGACCGTCTGTTACAGTCCATGCCAATGCGAAAGAGACTGCCGGCGAAGAACAAAAACCACTTGAACCTGTCACACTTGCTGAAAATGTCATTGTATTGCCTGTACAATACACATCAGTACCTTGCGGCCCGTATGTCTTACTATTGACAACACCGATTGTGCTTAAGGTGACTGTTTGTGAATACCCCAGCATCGGCACAAAGAGTAGAAGCAAACAAAATTGCCTCATGAAACTGATTTTTTCCAAAAATTGTCTGGAACAACTGTTTCGATACCCTAGTCTTACGTTTGATAAGGAATGATTGTTAATTGATTTCATGATTGGGACTGATGCGGTTGCCTTATACAGATGAAGGCATTTTGAATTATTTTCTTTTTGAATTAAAGTTGTTTTTTTTTGCATTTTGTACCTCCGTTTTTAGTTTTAGATTTCATATTAACATCGAACCTAGGGCTAAAAAAACATTTCCTTGCGCAAGTTTGCTTAAACTTTAATTAAATACTAGTTTACTAGTAACTAGGAATACTAGTTTACTAGTATTTAACCTGAAATATTATGAATTAATTTTTAAGGTTTTTGCTCTCAATTGAGTTTTGTTCAATATATTTGTCTTGAAGTATTATGTCATTTTCGCATCCAATTAATCTGCTTTTTGCCGATGATCATCCTATCTATAGACAAGGGTTAATAAAGACCATCACTTCATTACCAATGATAAATTTTTGCCACGAAGCAGAAAATGGCCTTAAGGCCTTTGAAATGTGTAAAGCAAAACACTACCATTTTGTCATCTTGGATATTGAAATGCCTGTGATGAATGGGATAGAAGCTGCTAAACTCATTAAGAAGTCTTATCCTGAAATTCATATAATTATTATCAGTCATTATGATACAAAAAGGTTCATTATTGAATTAATTGAATTAGGGGTTAAGGGGTATATATTAAAGTCAACTGATGGTGCTGAAATGTTGCGTGCATTAACTCTGATAATGGAAGGTCATAATTATTTTACTCCAGCAGTATTGCATGCGTGGACTGATTATGTCTTAGATAAATCATTTAAAACAAAGAAGAGTTCTGTTAATGCATTGAGTAAAAGGGAAATTGAAATCATCAAATTATTCTGCATGCAAAAAACCGCACGAGAAATTGGAGATTTGCTTTCAATTTCTCCTGAGACCGTCAATAAGCATCGCAGTAATATCATGAAAAAGATAGGTGTAGACAATGCCGTTGGATTGGTTATTTACGCCATAACTCACCATATTTTTATTCCTTGACTTCTTATATACATTATTGCATTATAATGAGTTTATAAGCCGAAAGTAATATGATTATTTGAGTATACAATCTATAGAGTTTTGACCAACCGCTTCTTTCAAGGTAAGCAGAACCATTGCCGACCTCTCCGAAAGCCCTGAAATCAAAATAGAGCACCTTGCTGAAGCAATTTAATACAGGAGTCTGGATAGAGAGAACTGGGCGGGATGAAAATCAAATCTTTCTGAAAAACTAATTCTGAGGTACCATCACACCATTCTCATCCATTTTTAGGTACTTTCCTGTTATTTCATTGTGATAGCGGTTTCTATGCCTATGCATTGTGACGTCAGAATATTCAAACATTCGGCTGCAAGATGGGTCTATAAATAATTTATATCCAACAGGCACCTCAATGGTGACAAGAACTTTTTGATTGCGCCATAATTGTTGTGAACCAATACTGAAATAATCATCCAAATAAAGTACCGAATCTTTCATCAGATACTGGTAATTCATTTTTTCTGCATAGTTAGCTGCCTCCTGCTTATTGGAACCGGCAGAACGTTTGCTCACCCTAATGACAGGATGATCATTCATACCCCTTACAATTCGCAAATCTATATTTTCACTTATTTTTTCATCCAAAAATTCTTTCATATCCTGTCTGGAACGAATATTTATTTCATCTTCACCATTTTGTTTTTCAACAATAAACTCAGAATGTCCATGACTTGGATTTGTCCTTAAAACAAGTGTCTGCTGAATATTTGTCTGTTTTAATGTGTCTGTTGTTGTTACCTTATATGAAGACGAAAATTGTTGTCCGATATTAAATGTACTATATGCAAGTAAACAAAAACCAATCACCCACAATAGTGATAAAGAAATGGAAAAAAACCTGCCAAGTGGCTTTGTTTTAAAGATAAAACGCACCAGTTTATATCCTATTCCAATAACAGGTACCAATAAAAACAGAATAAGTCCTGCTAAAATGATAAGACTTTCGGAATATGAGGTAAAAATGTAACTGCTTAGAACCGGTAATGACCAGGAAGCGACACCGATAGAAGCAAGTATACCAATGCTTCCGGGAATAAACAGGCTTATCAGGAATATCATGAGTACAATCATTCCTACTTTCACTGCTATTTCGGCAAAACGCTCAAAACCTGTTTTAACCTCCGGCTGAAAACGTTCATAAGCATCTCTTATATCTCTTTCCACTGTTTTTGAAAGATTCTTAAAATCGACAGGCTCTCCCCTCATTTCTAGTTTTTCTGCCGGTGTAAGCGCTTTAGGCAAGACAACCATTAAAAACAGGTACAATAAAAGTCCGGAACCAAAAAAGAAAAATGAAACTGCAAATATAATTCTGGGTATAAGCGGGTCTATATCAAAATAGGCTGCAATTCCACTACAAACTCCACCAATTACCTTATCATCATCATTCCTGTAGAGCCTGCGATAGCCTTTGCGTCTTGGCTCAGGTCTTGCTGTTGAAGAATGTTCTTGATGTGATTCATCCTTTCCATCATCGTTTCCAAACTGTTCAGGATTTCCTATTTGTTCTATGATGTCTTTGACATCCTCAATGAATATGGCCTGTCTGCCATTTTTCAGTTTATAGTCAAATAATTCTGCAATGCGGTTTTCTATATCGGAAACCACTTCTTCATTGCCAACCTTTTGCCTGATTGAATTCAGGTAGGTTTTCAGGTTTTCGTAAGCCATCTCATCTATCTGGAATACAAAACTGTTGATGTTGGCTGTAATGATTCTATTCATAATTATAATTTTTTATTTTATTGATGTTATACTTGATACCGCTGTGCTTAACTCATCCCATGTACCTGATAGTGCAGTCAGGAATGTTTTTCCCTCATCTGTGAGTGAATAGTATTTTCTGGGGGGACCGGATTTTGACTCCTCCCATTTGTAGTTAAGCAAACCACCGTTTTTTAATCGGGTTAAAAGTGGGTATAAAGTTCCCTCCACTACAATCAGTCTGGCATCTTTCATCCGGTCAATAATATCCGATGCATAGCATTCATTTTTTCCAATGATGCATAAAATACAATACTCAAGCACGCCCTTGCGCATTTGTGATTGGGTGTTTTCCAAATCCATGCTGCAAAGATATGGTATAAATATAGTACTATGCAATACAAAGTACTATATTGGATTAAATTATCCTTTTAAACGATTAAAATTGCGGCGATTAAATTATTAAAAATTTGCTGATTCTACACAAGATGATAAAGGTGCCAAAAATGGTTTTTCTGAGTTCCGTCGCAATTTTATTGCTGCCTAAAAATTTGTTCATGCCTGTCAAATCTATATAAAACTCATCTATGGATGTTTTTTTCATATAAAGGAACTTTTTCGCGTTTGATCTCTGTCACGATAGGCGAATACTTGCTGCATTCTCCCGTATCACCCTTTACAATAATAGCTTCAGGACATAAATGCCTCGACATATGCATGGGCATGGCTGAATGTATGCCAAATTCTCAGGCCTCATAACCGCAAGATGCCCAGCACCCCTGTCGCTTGCAACACCTGCCAATACCGGCTTTCCAATCAACTCAGGCCGCTGCAGTCCTTCTACAGAGAGAAAAAAGAGTCTAAATCGATATGAACTACCTGCCTATCCATTTTAAAATAAATATAAGATCTCCTTCACAATTCTTCCGAAATACATAAACGGAAAACCACCTATTTTAACATGCTCCAAATGTTTGCTTTCAGTGGTCTGAATTATGAAAGAGATCTGTAAGAAAAAACCGCTTGCAAATTACTATTATTTTTGGTACGTTTGTACTAAATATTTTAGCAATGAGTAAAATTTCCAAAAACATCAAGCATTTGCGACAATGGAAGAAATGGTCACAACAAGAACTGGCCGATGAATTAGGGATTTCCAGGTCCAGGATTGGTTCTTATGAGGAAGAACGATGTGACCCTCCTATAGATATTTTGGTAAAGATTTCTAATCTGTTTCATATTGCTGTTGATGCATTGGTCAAATGTGATCTCAGTAAATTTGATCAACATGCGCTTATTAAGGTGGGGGAAAACCGGATTTTGTTCCCCATTATGGTAGATAAAGATAATAACGATCAGGTAGAAGTGGTAACAGTAAAAGCTTCTGCTGGATATCTAAACGGGTATTCTGACCCTGAATACATAAAAAAATTGCCTTTAATGAATCTCCCTTTTCGCGTGATTGGCAAGCACAGAGCTTTTCCAATCAAGGGAGATTCCATGCCTCCACTTAAAGACGGTTGTTATGTTATTGGCAAATACGTTGAATCTATTCAGGACATCAGCAATGGAAGCACTTATGTTTTAATTACAAAGGATGAAGGCCTTGTATATAAGAGGGTTCACAAAAAAGACAACGCACTGGAACTTCACTCTGATAATAAAAATTATGAGCCTTACTTATTAAAAAACTCTGAAATCATTGAAATATGGGAGTTTGTATGCAACCTGAATATCTCCGATAAAAAAGAGGAAGAACTCAACCTCGACAGTATTATGGATATGTTGCGTAGCATGCGGGTGGAAATTGAGGGCATAAAAAAGAGTTAAAATGCTTTATTATTTGCGCTTGAGCAATATCGGCTGATAATTAAATTGGCCATTGAACTTATCATACACCAAAATATACTTATTATTCATGTGACATGATATTCGTTCTTTTTCGAAACAGGAAGGAACTCCACAATCTCCACCTTCTAAATATTCTCCGGTAATTTCAATATCGGAAAAAAGAAACGTGGAATGACCTATAAATACTTTGAAATGATAGTTTTTCAGGATATCAACTATGCCCTTTTGCTGATCTTCTACAAGGGTAAAATCATAATATTTATTTGTATTTGCATTAAAAGATGCTGATACAAAATTATAAATGTACAGGCTGGTATCATAATGAATATTAAAGTCTTTGGATGTTCTGACAATCAATACGGTATCATAATCATTTGCATTAAACCCTGTTGAGTCTGATTTATCAACCTTTAATTTGAAAAAATCCATTTTTGCACAATCAACTGTTTGGACGCCCTTACAATCATTTTTACAAGAATAAGACACCAAAACGATCAGGATAAACAGACTGGTCTTCATGGGTTTTTATACAAAGATAAGGCAAGACCAAATAAGATTTTTTAAACAGCTATATATGCTGCTCTTTATACTTCTTAGGAATAGACACCATATAACTATTCCAATCTCCAGTATACATTACAACTGCACAATCACCATCGTTTGTCCATATATTGCAGTCGAGACCCCAGTAAAAACAATGCTCCGCATGATCATTTATGATTTTGGAACAACGTGTGCCTTTATGTGTATGCAAAATGACCGTATCTCCCTTTTTCACCTTAAGATCAGGAAACCAATATGGAGGTTTCACCTTATTAGAAATTAATCCAGGTGCTTTGTATGTGCTATCAAGCACCAGATATTTGCCGATATCGGTATCTTGCATCACATCAATAATGATTCTCTCTGATTTATGTCCATAATCAATAATAGACCTGATCTTTACCTTCATAATGCTTGTTGTTTTATTGTGCCTGAAAACACTAGCGAATATAGTATTAATTTACAAATTAAACAATTTTTTAAATTACAATTTTGGAATCCTTTTCCAAGGCTATTACTTGATATAGGCAAGGCTGTCATTCACAATATGATACAGCAAATAAGCACAAAAGGGCTAGAATTATTTAACCCATTTATTTTGGTGTGCCAATGAAATAATTTGGGCTTTTGAATTCACATGCAGTTTGATATAAATATTGGCAATATGCTTACGAACAGTCAAAGTACTGATTGAAATAATTTCCCCTATCCTTTTGGCATCATAGCCATTCACCAGATTCTGTAAAACTTCTCTTTCTCTCTCGGTGAGAAGTGTTTCCAGAATAGAGGTATTGCTTACATCTTTAACTTCTTGAGGCCTACTTAATAAATGAAGAGTTTTTCTGGCAATTGCAGGACTTAAGGGTGATCCTCCATACAATAATACTTCTTGAATAGCTTCATGAAGGCTGTAATAATCTTCATGTTTGAGCAGATATCCACTTGCTCCTGCTTTTATGGCCTCAAAAATATTATCCTCATCTTCAAATACGGTCAAAACAATATAATGAATAGATTGACTGTGCGCTTTAGCCAGTTTGATTGTCTCAATTCCATTTAAACCGGGCATTTGTATGTCCATAAATACCAAGGCTGGATAATTTTGGATTGACAAGCCTTTTATTTTTTCCAAATATTCCTGCCCGGAAGAAGCAATGAGGGATAATTCTAGGTGAGGAAATTGTCTTACTTTTTGAATAAAACTATTCTGATTCACCCTATTGTCTTCTACAAGTCCAATCCTGATATTTTCTCCCTCAATTTCCATGATTTAAAATAAACTATATTTATAACATTAAAAAATACTCAATTTATAGTAGTTGCAACCCGCAATGTTACTCTTGTGCCTTTTGGTTCATTTGATTTCCAGGAAATATTCCAGCCACAATCATTCGCTCTTTGTTGCATATTCTGCAATCCATTTCCACTGTAAGATGCTCCGGCATCAAACCCTACACCATTATCTTCAATAATAATTTCCCAATATGCTCCGGATACAAAATGTATGCTTAAATCCTTGCATTGACTATGTTTAATTGCATTATTAACGGATTCCTTTAGCAACATAAAAAGATGTAATGTCTTGTTAGGAGAGAGTTCTATATTAAGTTCTATACGCTCGTTAAAATGATAACGAATATCCGGATAATTAGCCAATAAGCGTTGAAGCCAAAGTTTAAATCTGTCGCTTAGATTGGTAAAATACAGATGTTCGTTTTTGAGTACCCATATGGTATCATTCAGATGATTGACCATCCCAGCTGCATTTTCTTCCAGATTATTAATCAGTTCGTGGCGGTTAAAAATACCTTCCTTGAGATATTTTACATTTGAACTGATGGCTGCTGCATGCGCTCCCATGTTATCATGCAGGTCTGCTGCTATGCGTTTTCTTTCTTTTTCCTCGGCAGTTAATACAGCTACTTTTGATAACTGTTTTTGCTCGTTTAAAATATATTCCAGTTTTTGCCGTTGGAGATGCTGATAATTCTTATATATCAGTATGAAAATCAATATACTAAGTAAAAATAATACAATAGAACCAATCAAAATATAACGGCCTTTCGAAATAGCATATCCTTGTTGAATGATTGTGTTTTGATTTTTCTGATATTCATATTTTCCTTCCAATTCAACAATTGCTCTCCCGGAATTATTCTGATAGATCGTATCTTTTAATGCGATTATTTTGTAAAGCGTTCCCGCAAGTTTGTCATTTTCTTTGTTTGATTTATAATTTTCAGCTAATGCGTTGTATAGATACATTAGTTTTTGATATTGTTTTCCGCTCTCTGCTATTTTAATGCCTTTCGCTGCTAAATCAATCCCTTTTAGATGCTTACCCTGGGAGGCATAAAAATAAGAAAGTTGGGCCATATCGGACAGCATATAATAAGGATCTCCTATTAATTCTCTCACTAATAATGCATCTTCTAAATCTTTTTGAGCAGCTGACTGATTTTTTATTTTTATAAATATATCTGCTCTAATATTAAGAGCATTTGCCAGATTTGTAAGGTTTTCACCTTTTATTGCATAACTTAGACCTTGATTAACATATCTGAGAGCTTCCTTAGTTTTATTGATATTATTATAACAAGAGGCCATATTATTAAATAGCGCGGAATAGCGCGTAAAATAACCCTCCTTTTGGGTGTAATGGTATCCTTTGTCCAACCATTTTATTGCTTCTGTATATTTCTCCACTTCCATATTGGCCCATCCAAGCAATACATATGCTTGTATAACCATACCCGTGTCCTTTGTTTTTTCTGCATCTTGTAATAAAACAAATAACACTTCTATGGCCTCCTTACTTTGATTATTCCTTATAAGCGCACGGGTTTTCTCTACTAACACTCTGTTTTTAATTTCCCCTTTCTGAAAATCTACCTGGTTTAGCAGAATATCTGATAGTACCACTGCTTCAGAGGCCCTTCCTGTCTTACTAAGGTAGTTTACTCTGTATATCTTTAATTGGTTGCTAAATGCAATATCTTGAGTCTTCAGCAGAATATTTTCCCCTAACTGAATGTATTTTAAAAAACTATCAGAGGCCAAGGAGTTATTTTGTTCGCAAATTTTTAAGATAATCTCTTTTTTAACAGACGGCTCAGGTGAACCGGACAATTGTTTTTTTAATCGATCTAATGTATTAGTCTGGGAATGTAAAATTACGCATATGAACATCAGAGCACATGAACATACGGAGTTTTTGCCTTTAGCTGACATAGAACAAAAATACAATATTTGAAATGGTTTCAAAATACTACAAATTAAGTATATAAAACAGATCGGAAAAGTCTGGCTAAACAATCAACAAAGGAATATCCACTGAATGCCTGACTGAATTTACAGTAGTGCCATATAAAAAATCTTTTATGCCTTTATGCCCGTGTGCACCCATGACCAAAAGGTCTGCATTAAATTCTTTAACCAGTTTGGGTATTGCCGTTTTTGGACTTCCGTAACCAATTTTAATTTCAGAAGTATACCCCAATCCGGATAAAAACTCTGTATATTGACTCAATGTTTGCAAATCTTTTTCTGTCTCAAAATCAGATATTTCCTTACCGGCAACAAATGCACCGGCACTTTCCACAACATGTATAAGAAGGTAATGGGCATTTGCTTTTCCCTGCGCCAGTGCATGTTTAATGGCTTTACTGTCTACATCTGAAAAATCAAGACTGATAGCTATACGTTTATATTCTGCAACACTTAAATTAGTGAGTGTGGTAAACGTTCCGTGAGGTAATTTTATCTCTTTCTCCGCTTTTTTGTTTTTTACAATAGGGAAAATTGTAATATAGATCAAAAGTAGAGCAGCAAAAACAACTACCATTAAAATTGATATTTTAATAAAAATATGCAAATCAGTTACTGTAAATAAAGAACTTAATTCATCAGCAACCAATTTAATATTCAATCCAACAATGATAGCAGCACATATCCATGCTAAGATTTTAACCAAAGGACTAATACTGAATATGCCCATTTTTTCTTTATCACTTACAAAGTGTATTAAGGGAATAATGGCAAAACCCAGCTGCATGCTTAAAATTACCTGACTGAATATTAATAATTTCCCGGTTCCGGCTTCACCCATGATTTGAATGGTGATGAGTGCTGGAATGATGGCAATCAAACGGGTAATAATTCTTCTGATCCAAGGTTGGATGCGCAAATTAAGATATCCTTCCATTACAATTTGTCCTGCTAAAGTGCCTGTAATTGTTGAACTTTGTCCTGCCGCAATAAGAGCCACTGCGAACAAAATTGGAGCCAGTTTTGATCCCAGCATCGGAGCCAGTAATTTATGTGCATCCTGAATTTGTGCCACCTCAAACATTCCATTTTTGTAAAAAACAGTAGCAGCAAGTATCAGGATAGCAGCATTG
>Ga0123337_10003262_pt1 | contig 17497 bp, 14 predicted proteins | sample frozenSSSSmetaG_FD_89792 | JGI IMG/M metagenome (GOLD analysis project Ga0123337, IMG submission 89792) | Glacier valley bacterial and archeal communities from Borup Fiord, Nunavut, Canada, to study Microbial Dark Matter (Phase II) -... | ecosystem: Environmental > Aquatic > Freshwater > Ice >... | reverse complement strand
CGCCGCCGGGAGGGTGAGACCGGGCCTCGCCCCCGGGGCGTTGTCGCGTACGACGACCTCGAAGCCCTCGAACACCCCGCGCACGTGAGCGACCGCCTCGTCGCCGTCCTTGTCGGGGGCGTACCGGTAGTTGACGGTGACCACGCAGCGGTCGGGGATGACGTTCCCGGCGATACCACCGCTGATGCCGACCGCCTGCAGGGCCTCGTGATAGTCCAGCCCCTCGACGTGCACGACTCGCTGGTCGTAGGCCACCAGCCGCGCGAGGATCGGGGCGGCACCGTGGATGGCGTTCTCGCCGTTCCACGGGCGGGCCGAGTGCGCGGCGATTCCCTTGACCGCCACGTCGACACGCAGCGTGCCCTTGCACCCGCCCTCGACACCGCCGTCGGTCGGCTCGAGCAGCACCGCGAAGTCGGCCCGCAGCAGCTCGGGGGCGTCGGCGGCCAGGTGCGCCAGCCCGTTGTACTGCCCATCGATCTCCTCCCCCTCGTAGAAGACGTAGGTGACATCACGCGTCGGCTCGGTCAGCTGCAGAGCCAGCCGCAGCTGCACCGCCACGCCACCCTTCATGTCGACCGTGCCGCGTCCCAGCAGCTCGTCGCCCCGGCGTCGCGTCGGCAGGTTGGGCGGGTCGGTCAACGGCACGGTGTCGAGGTGACCGGCGAGGACCACCCGCTCGGCCCGGCCGAGCTCGGTGCGGGCGACCACGGTGTTGCCGTGCCGCGAGACGACCAGGTGCCGCAGGGGCCGCAGGGCGACCTCGACCGCGTCGGCGAGCGCGGCCTCGTCCAGGCTCACCGAGGGGATGTCGCACAGGGCGGCGGTGAGGTCGACGACATGCGCGCCCAGGTCGAGGCCGGGCGGTGTCACGCCCGATGCTGTCGACCCGGCGGACCCGGCGGAGGTGCTGGACACGGTGGGGAGGGGCGGCATACGTCGAGGCTAGTGGGCAGGGCACCTAGGCTGCCTCTCATGACCGACGCGTCTGCATCCTCCACCGACCCCCGCCGGGCCTGGGGCCTCGGACTGGCCACCGTCGTCGCCGGCACCCTCCCCACGCCGGGGGCAGCCCTCGACCGGGGGGTCGTCCTCGACACCTGGTTTCCCCAGCCGCGGCTGGGTGGCGGCCTCGACCCGCAGGAGCCCGTGCCCGTTGAGCTGCGTGCGCTCGAGACCGACGACCTCGACCGGGGGGTCATCGTGCGCGCCGTCGCCGTGGACATCGACCTCGACGCGGCCCCGACCACCGTCCCTGACGCCTACCTTCGCCTGCACCTGCTTTCGCACCGGCTCGTCGCGCCCAACTCGATCAACCTCGACGGCCTCTTCGGCGTGCTGACCAACGTGGTCTGGACCAGCGTGGGCCCCTGCGCCGTCGACGACTTCGAGGCCACCCGCCTGCGCCTGCGCCGACGGGGGCCCCTGCAGGTCACCTCCGTCGACAAGTTTCCCCGCATGACCGACTACGTGCTGCCCTCCGGCGTGCGGATCGCCGACGCCGACCGGGTGCGTCTCGGCGCCCACCTGGCGCCGGGCACGACGGTGATGCACGAGGGGTTCGTCAACTTCAATGCCGGCACCCTCGGCACCTCGATGGTCGAGGGTCGGATCGTGCAGGGCGTCGTCGTCGGCGACGGCTCCGACATCGGCGGGGGCGCCTCGATCATGGGAACGCTGTCCGGCGGCGGCACCCAGCGGGTCAGTGTCGGCCGGCGGTGCCTGCTGGGCGCCCAGGCCGGCCTGGGTATCGCCCTCGGTGACGACTGCGTGGTCGAGGCGGGGCTCTACGTCACGGCCGGCACCAAGGTGACGCTGCCCGACGGCTCGGTCGTCAAGGCGGTCGAGCTGTCGGGGCGCAGCGGGGTGCTGTTCCTGCGCAACTCGGTCACGGGCACCGTCGAGGCGCGCGACCGCACCGGCCACGGCATCGCGCTCAACGACGCCCTCCATACCAACACGTGACCGCGCATGCCGACGCGTGACCCACGACGGGCCGGTCGCCATCGGCTGCCTTGGCTCGCGCGGATCGTCGTCGTCGCCATCGTGGTGGGGGTAGTCGTCTCCGGCTTCGTGGCCTGGCGCGCCGCCCAACGTGCCTTCTTCGTCGCCTCGTGCGCCGCGACCGCGTCCGGTACGACGTTCACCTTCACCCCCGAGCAGACCGCCAACGCGGCCCTCATCTCGGCGGTCGCCGTGAAACGGGGGCTGCCTCCACGGGCAGCCACGATCGCGATCGCGACGGCGATCCAGGAGTCGAAGCTGCGTAACCTCACCTTCGGCGACCGCGACTCCGTCGGGCTCTTCCAGCAGCGTCCCAGCCAGGGCTGGGGCACCCGTGAGCAGATCCTCGACCCGGTCTACTCGACGCAGAAGTTCTACGACGCGCTGATGAAGATCGCCGGCTACGCCACCGCTCCGATCACCGAGGTGGCCCAGCAGGTGCAGCACAGCGCCTTCCCCGAGGCGTACGCGGACCACGAGCAGCAGGGCCGGGTGCTCGCCTCGACGCTCACCGGTCAGTCGCCGGCTGCTCTGGGCTGCAGGCTCGCCGGCCCGACGGCGGTGTCCACCGTCGACGCCGTGGCGACCGACCTGACCACGCAGATGGGGATAGGGGCGGCAGCATCGAGCGGCGTCGTCCGGGTGAGCGCCCCCGACCCGGCCCACGCCTGGGCCGCGGCCCAGTGGGCGGTCGCCCGCGCCGACGCGTACGGCGTCGCGCGCGTCGAGGTCGCCGGGCGCACCTGGGACCGCAGTGACGGCAGCTCAGCGCTCACGTGGGGGTCGGGCGGGTCGGGCGGGGCGGGCGACGCCACCACCGTCACCATCCGCCTCGGCGCGACCTGACGACGAGCGACCATACGTCCATACCGTCCATACCGTCCACGCCACCCAAGCCGCGAGGGCCATGCGAGCCGGCCACCCCGACCAGAGCACGTGAGCCGACCCCCGGACGGGGTCGGCTCTCGCTTCTGTCGCTGGAGTGCAGCGCCGGTCAGCGACCGCCGAGGTCGACGTAGTCGCGCTCGGTCGCGCCGATGTAGACCTGACGGGGACGCCCGATCTTGGTCTCGGGGTCCTCCATCATCTCGCGCCACTGGGCGATCCAGCCCGGGGCGCGGCCGAGGGCGAAGAGCACGGTGAACATCTTCGGCGGGAAGCCCATGGCCTTGTAGATGAGGCCGGTGTAGAAGTCGACGTTGGGGTAGAGCTTGCGCTCGATGAAGTAGTCGTCGTTGAGGGCGATCTCCTCGACGCCCTTGGCGATCTCGAGCATCTCGTCGTCGCCGCCGAGCTTGGCGATGATCTCGTCGGCGGTCTTCTTGATGATCGCCGCACGCGGGTCGTAGTTCTTGTACACCCGGTGGCCGAAGCCCATGAGGCGGACGCCGTCCTCCTTGTTCTTCACCTTGGTCATGAAGGTCTTGACGTCGTAGTCGGCGTTCTGGATCTTGCCGAGCATCTCGAGCACGGCCTGGTTGGCCCCACCGTGCAGGGGCCCGGACAGCGCGTGGATCCCGGAGGAGACGGAGGCGTAGAGGTTGGCCTGGGAGGAGCCCACGAGGCGCACCGTCGAGGTCGAGCAGTTCTGCTCGTGGTCGGCGTGCAGGATGAGCAGCAGGTCGAGCGCCTTGACGATCGTCGGGTCGAGCTCGTAGGGCTCGGCCGGGAAGCCGAAGGCCATCCGCAGGAAGTTTTCGGTCAACGAGAGCGAGTTGTCCGGGTAGAGGAACGGCTGGCCGATGCTCTTCTTGTGCGCGTAGGCCGCGATCGTGGGCAGCTTGGCCAGCAGCCGCACCGTCGAGAGGTCGATCTGCCGCCGGTCATGGATGTCAAGGCTGTCCTGGTAGAACGTCGACAGCGCGGAGACGGCCGACGACAGGACCGGCATCGGGTGCGCGTCGCGGGGGAAACCGTTGAAGAACGCCTTGAGGTCCTCGTGGAGCATCGTGTGACGACGGATCTTGTCCTCGAACTCCGCGAGCTCGGTCGGGGTCGGCAGCTCGCCGTAGATGAGCAGGTAGGACACCTCGACGTACGACGACTTCGCGGCCAGCTGCTCGATCGGGTAGCCGCGGTAGCGCAGGATCCCCGCGTCACCGTCGATGTAGGTGATGGCGCTCTTGCACGAGGCGGTGTTGACGAAGCCGGCGTCGTACGTCACAAGGCCGGTCTCCTTGAGCAGAGAGCTGACACCCAGGGCATCACTGCCGTCGGAGGCGCCGACCCGGGGCAGGGTGAGGGTCTTGCCGGCCAGGCTCAGGGTGGCCTCGGTGCTTGCGGCCGTCTCGGTGCTCGGGGCGGTCTCTGCGGTCATGTGTGTTCTCCTTGAGGAAACCCTGGACGAGCGGGTCCGGTCGGGACCCAGACAGATCGGAGCCGACGCTACCCCAGCCCGGCGGGTCAACGGCACGCGGGCGACTGTGACCTTGTCGTTCCTCCCGCGCACTGGCCCCGGGGGTCAGAGACGTCCGGCCGCTGCGGCGATGCGCTCGTCGGTGGCGGTGAGCGCCACCCGCACGTGCCGCTCCCCCGCACTGCCGTAGAAGCTGCCCGGTGCGACCAGGATGCCGCGCTGCGCCAGCCAGGCCACACTGGCGAGGGCGGGCTCGTCGCGGGTCGACCAGAGGTAGAGCCCGGCGCCCGTGTCGGCAACGCGAAAACCGGCCCGCTCCAAGGCAGGTCGCAGGATGGAGCGCCGCGCGGCATACCGGGCGTGCTGCTCCTCGACGTGCGCGTCGTCGCCCAGCGCGGCGACCATCGCCGCCTGCACCGGCCCCGGCACGATCATCCCCGCGTGCTTGCGCACCTGCAGCAGACCGGCCACCAGGGCCGGGTCGCCGGCGACGAACGCCGCACGGTAGCCCGCGAGGTTCGACTGCTTCGACAGGGAGTAGAGGGCGAGCAGTCCGTCGTGGCTTCCCCCGGTGACCCGGGGGTCGAGGATGCTCGGGGCAGGCCCGTCACCGGTCCAGGTGAGCTGGGCGTAGCACTCGTCGGAGGCGACCACGACGCCGTGCCGACGGGCCCAGGACACCACCTTGGCCAGGTGCCCGACCCCGAGCACGGCGCCCGTGGGGTTGCTCGGGCTGTTGACCCAGAGCAGACGGGGGCGGGTGGCCTCGGTGAGGGGACCCAGCGCGGTGAGCCCGTCGACCACGACCGGCGTGGCTCCGGCTAGGCGCGCGCCGACGTCGTACGTGGGGTAGGCCACCGCGGGGAGACCGACGATGTCGCCGACGCCCAGACCCAGCAGCGTCGGCAGCCAGGCGACCATCTCCTTGCTGCCGATGGTCGGCAGCACCCCGTCAGGGTCGACGTCGGGGACGCCGCGTCGTCGGGCGAACCACGCCGCGACCGCTTCACGCAACTCAGGGGTACCGGCGGTGAGGGGGTAGCCGGGGGAGTCCGCAGCGGCGGCCAGCGCCTCGGCGACCACCCGCGGGGTGGGATCGACAGGGGTGCCGACCGAGAGGTCGACGAGCCCACCGGCGTGCGCGGCGGCCGTGGCCTTGTGCGGTGCGAGGGAGTCCCAGGGGAAGTCGGGCAGGCCAGCCACCCGGCCACGGCTCACGCGCGCGTCACTCGTCGTGCGGCTGCGGGGGAAGGGCGGCGATGAGGGGGTGGTCCTTGGCGATCATGCCGAGCTTGGCGGCTCCGCCCGGGCTGCCGAGGTCGTCGAAGAACTCGACGTTGGCCTTGTAGTAGTCGGCCCACTCGGCCGGCGTGTCATCCTCGTAGTAGATGGCCTCCACGGGGCACACCGGTTCGCAGGCACCGCAGTCGACACACTCGTCGGGGTGGATGTAGAGCGAGCGCTCACCTTCGTAGATGCAGTCGACCGGGCACTCCTCGATGCACGCCTTGTCCTTGAGGTCGACACAGGGCTGGGCGATCACGTAGGTCATGGGGCGTAGGTCCTCCGACGAGACGGGCGGGCTGGAGACAGGCTGGAGACCTGCTCCGGGTGGTGCTCCGGTTGGTGCACTAACTGCTCTCTAGTATGCCGAGTCCACCCCCTCTCCGACCCCAGGGGGCCCACCCGCCCGGACGCTCCGGACGCTCCGGACCTGCTCGCCACCCGACCGCCACACCCCCGACCCCCTGATGGAGACCCTGTGAAGCCCGTCTTCCCCGTCCCCCACCCCCTGCGACTCGAAGCGCGGGTCGTCGTGCGTCACCGGCTCGCGCCGGGGTCCACCCCGTCGACGACCGACGTCGTGGGCGTCGTCTCGGCGGTCGACGAGTCGTGCGTGACCCTCGAGACGACGAGCGGGTCGGTGACGCTGCGCCGCGAGGTCGTCGTCGCGGTGCGGGAGGTCCCTCCGCGCCAGGAGCGGCCCGGTCGGCCGCACCTGGCGATCGGCGTCGACGACCTCGGTCGGGTCATGGCGCAGGGCTGGCCGGCGGTCGAGTCGGTCGGGCTGGGTGGGTGGCGCCTGCGGGCCTCCTCCGGCTTCACCGGTCGGGGCAACAGCGTGCTGCCGTACGGCGACCCCGGGCTGCCGCTGCCCGATGCCGTCGACCGGGTCGAAGGCTGGTACGCCGCTCGACGGCTGCCACCGCGCTTCCATCTCGACCTGCCGCACGGCGGCGAGCGCGCGGTGACGACGGTCCCGGCGCAGCTGGGCGAGCAGGACGTCGTACGGCGCCTCGTCGCTGCCCATCCGCTCGGTAGCGAGCTGTTGCGGCGCGGCTACCAGCCCGTGCAGCCGACGCTGACCATGACGGGACCCACGGCCGCCGTCCCGCCCGTGCGGGCGGACTCTCCCCCGGTGGAGCTCGCCGCGACCCTGACGCGTGACTGGCTCACGACCTACGCACGGCAGCGCAGGATCCTGCCCGGCGTGACCGAGCAGGTGTTGACCGGCTCGGCCAGCCAGCTCTTCGCGAGCACCGGCGCGCCCGGCCGCCACTCGGGTGTGGCGCGGATGTCGGTGCACCCCGGGTGGGCCGGGGTGCACGCGCTCTGGGTCGAGCCGGGGCAGCGCCGACAGGGGCTGGCGGTCACCCTCATGTCGGCGTTGGCCGCCCTCGCCCGAGAGCGCGCCATGACCTCGATGTACCTGCAGGTCGAGGCGGGCAACGGGGCGGGCCTGGCGCTGTACACCGGCCTGGGTTTCGCCAGTCACCACGCCTACGTGTACCTCGACCCACCCGCCTGACCCCGGCGCGGGGGCGCCGTACGGGTGTCGCTGCTAGCCGGCGTGGTGGGGGTTGGTGCAGGTGATGGCGTCCTCGGGGTCGTACGTCGTCGTATGGGGCTCGGACCTGACGAGCGTGCCCTGCCGGGAGATGACCCGCGTGACGGTGACGTCGAAGCCGGGGCTGCCGTCCTGCGGCACGCAGGCGGTGGTCGGGTCGCTGTAGGTGCGGCCGGTGCGGACGTTGCTGCGCGGCCCCTGGGCCGACGTGACGTCGTAGACCTTGGTGCTCCAGATGCGGCCGTGGACCTGGTTGTCAGCGACGTACATCTGCACGTACATGCCGTAGGGGCTGGTGTTCTTCCACTTGTTGTCGATGCTCGGCCAGTAGACCGTGGCCTCTCGCCCCTCGGGGTACCTGGAGATGTGGAACGAGTGGGGGGTGTGCTCGACGAGCTCCGCCGCAGCGGACCACGCGAGGTTGTAGACCACTGTCGAGACCTGCGAGATGCCGCCGCCGGTGCCCTTGACGAGCCGTCCGCCCTCGATGACGTAGCCCTCCTGATAGCCCTTGTCAGCCGTGCGCCCGCCGAGGATCCCGTTGAGGCTGAAGGTCTCTCCCGGCTTGACCAGCGTGCCGTCGATGGTGTTGGAGGCCGCGACGAGGTTCGCGGTGCGCGAGGGGTTGACCGGGAAGGTCGAGTCGAAGCTCGCGATGACCTCCTTGACCCCCAGCGCCCGGGCCTTCTGGGTCGTGAGAGCCGGTGGTGACGCGGTGGTCCTGGGCCACGCCGTGCGCGCGGGGTCGGTGAGGGCGGCCAGCACCACGTCGGGCACAGTGGCCACGTCGACGGTCAGCCCGTCGACCCCGGGAACGACCGTCGGCGTCGTGCCCGTGAGCTCGATCCGGGCGTTCAGAGGCCGCGGCAGGGAGTTCTTGGCCAGCCCGGTCACCAGGTCCGTCACCGCCACCCGGTCGATCACCGGACGCAGGGTGCCGTCGTCGTCGGGCGCCATCGACAGCAGCGGCGCGAGCTGGCTCGGCAGGAGGGGCACGGTGCGACCGGCCAGCACGAGGGAGATCGGAGCAGACATCGCCGGGCGGGCGAACGAGGTCACCGCTGCGTCGACCTTCGCCTGGGTCACGGCCGGGGCCACCGTGCGCACACGCGCAACCAGGGAGGGTATGTGCGGGTAGCCCTCGGTGATGCGCCGCACCAGGTCGGCGACGTCGATGACCATGCCGTCCTGGGCAGGGGTGACCTCGACCCGACCGCCGGGGAAGGTGACGGTGCCGTTGCGGGCCGGGGCCTGCACCGTGGTGGCACCGGCACGCACCGCCTCGTTGAGCAGGGTCGTGTCCACCGACGTCTCGACGGCCCGGTGGACGCCGCCCGTGAGGTGCTGCCAGATCCGCACCGGATCGAGGGTGAAACCCGACATGTCGGCCAGGGTAGCGTCGACGTCGAGCGCGAGCCCCGACGAGCTCGGGTCGATCGTCACGGTCTGCTCGCTGGCCCCGACCGTGACGACGATGGGGGCTGACGCCCGCTGAGCCAGGTTCTGCTTGAGCGCCGCCGCTGCGGCGGTCGGGGTCATGCCCCCGACGTCGACCCCCTCGACACTCGCGCGGGACGGCACCTGCCGCCCCACGACGACCGCCAGCGCCACATAGGCGGCCCCGACGACGAGGACGGCTGCCAGCAGACGCAGCCACGTCGCTCGAGTGTCGTCCGCAGCCACGGGTGGCGTCCCCCTCGGAGGGTCTCAGGTCAGGGCGGCGAACCCACCTCGGTAGAACAGGAGGGCGTCACCGGGGTGGTCGGCGATCTCTACGGAGAGTACTTCGCCCACCACGAGGGTGTGGTCACCGGCAGGCACAGCGTTGACGGTCTGACACTCAATCGTTGCCAAGGCGTTGCCCAGCAGGGCGACACCCGTCGCCGCCCCCCGGACCACCGGGACCCGAGCCAGCTGGTCGTGCAGTGGACGTCCCCGGGTGGCCAGCCACAGCGCCGTGGCTCGGTCGTGGGCGCTAAGGATGCTCACTCCCCATCGACCCGCCTCGAGCACGGCGTCGTGCCAGCGGGCCTCCTGCTCGACCGAGACGAGCAACATCATCGGGTCGAGCGACACCGAGAGCACGCCGTTGGCGGTCATGGCGTGGTCGATGTCACCCGTACGGGTCGTGACGACCGTGACCCCCGTCGCGAACCGGCCCATCGCCTGACGGAAGGCGTCAGAGGTCGGCGGGGTGAGGGGCACCTGACCATTGTCCCGCACGCCCGGTGCGCCCCGGTTGCCCGGTGCGCAGGGCCACGCGGTGGCGATCACCGTGCCCGTGGCGTGGTCTGCCGGGGCCCACTCTCATGCGGTCAGACCCTGCTCCCACCCGGTAGCGGAAACGGGCAACGACCCCGCTGGGGTCAGGTCCTGCCAGGAGCCGGGATCGACGCAGCCGAAGCCCTCGCGCCCGGGCAACCGCGTCGCGACCTCGTTGCTGAGGGCGAAGAAGGGTGTCCCCGCAGCGGCGGACCCGTCCTGCGTAGCCACCCGGTAGACGGCGAGCTGGGTGGCGTGGGCCTGCAGGGCGAAGGCCTGGGCGTCGACCGTCTCGGGGGCCACGACGACGTGACTCACCCGGCGGTCGGCGACGACCCCCACCGGGTAGGGGTCCTGGGGGTCGGGGAGGACGAGACGACGTCGTACCGACTCCCCGTGGGTGCCCGGGACGACGTGCTCGCGCACCCACGCGCGGTCCTCCTGCGCCCAGGTGAGCGGCGTGCGGATCTCGAAGGCCCGACCCGGACGCTCGGTCGGGTCGAGCCTGGCCAGCGCCGCGCGGGTCACGCGGTGGGTCTGGAGGTGGTCGGGGTGGCCGTAGCCGCCGAGGCGGTCGTAGGTGACGACGACGTCGGGGCGCAGCGCCCGCACCTGCGCGGCGACGAGCGACGACGCCTCCCCCACCGAAGCAGCGGTGAAGGCTCGCGGGTGGTGGCTGCCCGGCGTACCGGCCATGCCGCTGTCGCGGTAGCGGGAGAGCACGCCGGCGCTGGGGTCCTCTCCCAGCACGTGGTGCTCCACCCCGAGCCGGTGCATCGCCTCGCGCAGCTCGGCCCGACGCCAGGGGCCGAGGGGGTCGCCGGGCGCCCCCTCGAGATGGGCTAGCTCGGGCGGGATGACCTCGCCCTCCTCACCGAGGGTGCAGGTCAGCACGTGCACGTCGTCGCCGCGCGCCACGTGGTGAGCCATCGTCACCCCGCAGGTGAGGGTCTCGTCGTCGGGGTGCGCGTGGACGAAGAGCAGCCTCGTCATGGGGCTGGCCGCTCAGACGACCTTGCGCACCTCAGGGAAGTGGCAGGCCACCCGGTGACCGGGGGCCACCTCGACGGGTAGTGGCACCTCGGAGGCGCACCGGTCCTGGACCTTAGGGCACCGGGTGCGGAAGACGCAACCGCTGGGCGGGTTCTGCGGCGAGGGCAGGTCGCCGGTGAGCAGGATCCGCTCCTTCTTGGACTCCCGGGCTGGGTCGGGTGTCGGCACCGCCGAGAGCAGCGCGTGGGTGTACGGGTGCTGCGGCTGCTCGTAGAGGGTGTCGCGCGGCGCCTCCTCCATGACCTTGCCGAGGTACATCACGACGACCCGGTCGGAGATGTGTCGCACCACCGACAGGTCGTGGGCGATGAAGACGTAGGCGATGCCGAACTCCTGCTGGATGTCCTCCAGCAGGTTGATGACCTGGGCCTGGATGGATACGTCGAGCGCCGAGACCGGCTCGTCGCACACCACCAGCTGGGGCTCGAGCGCGATCGCCCGGGCGACCCCGATGCGCTGGCGCTGACCCCCGGAGAACTCGTGCGGGTAGCGGTTATAGTGCTCGGGGTTGAGGCCGACGCGTTCCATCAGACCCTGGACGGCCTTGCGGGTGCCGCCCTCGGGCTTGAGGTTCTGGATGTCGAAGGGGGCCGCGATGATCGACCCGACGGTCTGACGGGGGTTGAGTGAGCCGTAGGGGTCCTGGAAGACCATCTGCATCTGGCGGCGCAGCATCCGCAGGTCGTCACCCTTCGTGGCGGTGATGTCCTGCCCCTCGAACTCGATCCGGCCGCCGGTGGGGTCGAGCAGACGAAGCATGGTCCGACCGGCGGTCGACTTGCCGCAGCCGGACTCCCCCACCAGCCCGATGGTCTCACCGGGATAGAGGTCGAAGGAGATGCCGTCGACGGCCTTGACCGGGGAGTCGGGCCGGCGGATCAGGGTCTGGCGGAACTGCGGGAAGTGCTTCTCCAGGTCGGTCAGGCGCAGCAGCGGCGTGCCGGTGCGGCTCGGGGAGTCCCGCAGGTCGCCCGCCACCTGACCGTCCTGCCGGGTGGCGAGGCCCGGTCCCGCGTCGATGGGCTGGTCGAGGGTGTCTTCGGTCATCGTGGCCCTGTCGCTCTGCTCGGGGGGGTGGGGGTCGGTCATGGCCTGCCCCTCGTCACAGTCGCGGCTTGATCACGGAGTCGAAGAGCTGGGTCTTCTGCGCCGGGGTCAGGTGGCACCGGTCGAGGTGTCCGGGCCGCACCTCGACGAGGTCGGGGACGATGGTGGAGCACGCGTTCCCCTCGACCTGGTCACGGAAGGCGCAGCGCGGGTGGAAGGAGCATCCCGGCGGCACGTTGATGAGCGAGGGAGGGTTGCCCGGGACCGGGTCGAGGCGCGCCTTGCGGGCCCGGTCGAGGCGGGGCATCGAGCTGAGCAACCCCCACGCGTAGGGGTGGCTCGGGCGGTAGAACACCTCGTTGACGGAGCCGTACTCGACGGCCTTGCCGCCGTACATCACGAGGATGTCGTCGGCCATCTCGGCCACGACGCCCAGGTCGTGGGTGATCATGATGATCGCGGAGCCGAACTCACGCTGCAGGTCACGCATGAGGTCGAGGATCTGGGCCTGCACGGTGACGTCGAGCGCCGTGGTCGGCTCGTCGGCGATGAGCAGCGACGGGTCGTTGGCCAGGGCCATGGCGATCATCGCCCGCTGGCGCATGCCGCCCGAGAACTCGTGGGGGTACTGGTCGGCCCGGCGCTGCGGGCTGGGGATCCCGACCCGGCCGAGCATCTCGACGGCACGCTTCTTGGCCGCCGACTTGGACATGTCGGGGTGGTGCACCCGGATGCCCTCGACGATCTGGGCGCCCACCGTGTAGTAGGGGTGCAGGGCCGACAGCGGGTCCTGGAAGACCATGGCCATCTTGTTGCCGCGCAGCTCGCGCAGGCGCTCGTCCTTGACGGTCATGAGGTCCTCGCCGTCGAGGATGATCTCGCCCGAGACGCGCGCCCTGGTGCGACGGTGCAGGCCCAGGATCGCCTGGCTGGTGACCGACTTGCCGGATCCGGACTCGCCGACGATCCCGATGGTCTTTCCGCGCTCGAGGGTGAAGCTCAGGCCGTCGACGGCCTTCACGAGGCCGTCGTCGGTCGGGAAGTGGACCTTGACGTCGCGCAGCGACAGGTAGGCAGGGGACTCCCCCGATGCCGCTGACGCGGCCTCGCGGGGGCTGGTGGTCGTGGTCATGGTGTGCTCCCTTCCCGCCTCTAGGACATCCGTACGCGGGGGTCGATGACGCCGTAGAGGACGTCGACCACGAGGTTAGCGACTGTGATGAAGAATGCGGCGACGAGCACCACTCCGACCGTGACCGGGAGGTCCGTGTTCTGGATGGAGAGGATGGCCATCTTGCCGAGACCCTGGATGTTGAAGACCTGCTCGGTGATGATGGCGCCACCGAGCAGACCACCGAGGTCGAGTCCGGCGGCCGTGACGATCGGGGTCAGCGCCGCCCGCAGACCGTGGCGGCGGATGACCGTGACCTCCTTGACGCCCTTGGCCCGGGCGGTGCGAATGTAGTCCTCCGACATCGTCTCGAGCATGTAGGCGCGCGTGAGGCGCACGTACGACGCCGCGAAGACCGCCGCCAGGGTCACGGCCGGGAGGAGGATGCCCTGGGCCCACTTCACGGGACTGTCGGTGAAGGGGAAGTAGCCCACGGAGCTGATGGGGATGAGGCCGAGCTGCAAGGCGATGAAGACATAGAGCAGCTGCCCGATGAAGAAGGTCGGCAGGGAGAATCCGATCAGGGACAACCCGACCAGCAACCGGTCCTGCCACTGACCGCGTCTGAGGGCAGCGACGATGCCGAAGACCACGCCGAAGACCATCCACATGATGAACGCCGCGAGAGCGATCGAAGCGGTCTGGGGCAAGGCGTTCTTGACCATGTCGGTGACGCCCTGCGTCTGCAGCGTCGAGTAGCCGAGGCAGGGGGCGTTGCAGGTGTAGATCGCGTCCGGGCTGCGCTGCTTCAGTCCGGGGTCGTCCGGGTAGTCCCGGGAGACGAAGAGCCCCTTGAGGAACAGGCCGTACTGCACGGGGACGGGCTTGTCGTAGCCCAGCTTGACCCGGTTGCCCTGGATGACCGCGGGGGTGCAGTTCTTGCTGCAGGTGAGGCTCGCCGGGTCGATCGGGGAGGCGAAAAAGACGAGGAAGGTCGCCATGGTGATGATCAGCAGCATGATGACCACGGAGATGAGCCGGCGGATGATGTAGAAGAACATGGCTCGGGCACCTCGAGGGTGCCCCACCTACCTTCCGGAATGGGTGGCGTGGTGCCGGGCGGGGGCTCGATGGCCCCCGCCCGGCACCGGGTGCGTCACACGGGTTGAGCTGGTGAGGAACCGACTACTGGACGGCGATGGTCGCGAAGTCGGCGTAGCCGCCGAACTGCGAGTTCGTCGTGTAGTTCTTCACGTTGGAGCCGCGCAGGAAGACGAACTTCTGGTTGACCAGCGGCACGACGCCACCGTCCTTGTTGATCGTCTCGTCGATGTCGGCCCAGGCCTTCTCGCGAGCCGCGGTGTCGGCGATGAGGTACGCCGCGTCCATCGCCTTGTTGACGGCGTCGTCGTTGTAGTACCCGTAGTCCTGGTTGCTGCTCGTGGCCGTGATGTTGATGCGGCCGTCGAACAGCGGCGGGATGTCGGTCGAGCCCGAGGGCCAGTCCGCGCCCCAGCTGGCCCAGAAGACATCGGTGGCCTTCTGCGCCGAGCTCGAGATGGTGCGGTAGTACTTGTCGGTGATGCCCTGCAGGGTCACGTTGAACCCGGCCTGGTCCCAGGTCGACTTGAGGGCCGAGAACGCCTTGTCCTGCGTCGCCGTCTTGCGGTAGGCCACGGTGATGTTGACCGGCGTCGTGATGCCGGCGTCCGTGAGGACCTTCTTCGCACCCGTCGGGTCACCGGAGGTGGGTGCGCCGAACGGGTTGAAGTCCTTGTAGCAGGCCAGGACCTTGTTGCAGATGTCGTAGGTCGGTGTCATGATCTGCGGTCCGCCGTTGGCCGTGATGTAGGCGTCCCGGTTGGTGGCCATCGCGAACGCCTTGCGGGCGTTGGCGTCCTTCATGACCGCACTCTTGTAGTTCGGCGTCAGGTAGTCGACATAGGGCGCGACCGGGTTGGCGACCCGTGACTTCGGAGCGCCGTTGACGACCTGGGCGAGCAGGGAGGCCGGAGCCGACCCGAAGGTGATGGCGTTCTTGTCCTCGCCACCGTCGGCGATCAGCCGCTGGTAGACCTGCTCGGTCTGGTTGCCCTCGATGTCGACGATCTTGTCGGGGTAGGCCTTGCGGATCGGGTCCGTCGCAGCGTCCCAGTTGGGGTTGCGCACCCAGGTGCCACCCTTGTTGGCGTCGAACGTGCCCGAGAGCATGTACGGCCCGTTGGAGAAGACGTCGAAGAGGCTGTTGGCCCCCTTCTCCTTGTCCTTGCGGAACGGGGAGTAGGCGGCGAGCGAGGCGGTGGCCAGGTTGAAGTCGGCCCACGGCTTCTTGTAGTGCAGGGTGATGGTCTCACCGGAGCACGTGATGGCCTTGTCGAACGCGGCCGTTCCCTCGGCGGTGTTCTTGTCGAGCGGGCCCTTGTAGATCGACGAGCCGTCGGCGGCGGGGGGCACGTCGAGGAACGACAGGATGTAGGTCGGGCCGTTGGAGATGACGTCGGTGGAGAACGTGCGGGAGATACCGTACTTCACGTCGTCGCACGTGACGGGCTTGCCGTCCTGCCACTTGGCGTCACCCTTGAGGGTGAACTTCCACGTCTTGCCACCGTCGGTCATCGTGCCGGTGTCGGTCGCGAGGTCGGGGATGAGCTTGGGCTCGGCGTCGGACGACCACGTCGTGAGGCTGCGTGCGTAGACCCGGTTGGCAAACTCGAGGTCGGCTCCGACATAGCTCTGCTGCGGGTCGAGACCGTTGTGGGGACCCTTGTTGAGGATGTAGATCGTCCCCCCCTTGGTCGCTGCCGCCCCGGCGTTGGAGGTGGCGGACCCACCCGAGCCCCCGCCGCTGCACGCGGCGGCGGTGATCGAGACGACCGCCCCGAGGGCGACCGTGAGGGCGCCCTTCCTGGTGCGCATCATGTGTTCTCCTTGTGTGCACGTTCGTCCGTCGCAGCTGCTACGACGGGCTTCCTCGGGACGGTTGTCACGAGGTCACCGCGGGATCTGGTCATCCGCACGGTAGCTGGGTGGACCGGGTCACGAACGACCGGCCTTGGGGTCGAGGGCGTCACGGAGCCCGTCGCCGAGCAGGTTGAAGGCGAGGACGAGGATGAAGACCGTGAGCCCCGGGAAGAGGAAGTAGGCGAAGTCGGCCTGGGTGTAGTTCACCGAGTCGCTGAGGATCGCGCCGAGGGAGGCGGTCGGCGGGTTGATCCCGACGCCGAGGAACCCGAGCGCAGCCTCGGCCGAGATGTTGGCCGGCATGATGAGCGTGGTGTAGACCAGCAGCGGCGCCCAGAGGTGCGGCAGCAGCTCGGTGAAGTAGATCCGACGTCGGTTGGCCCCGAGCGACCGGGCGGCCTCGACGAACTCGCGCTCACGCAGCGACAGGACCTGCCCGCGGATGATGCGGGCGAAGAAGGGGAAGCCGAAGAATCCCAGGACGATGATCATGAACACGATCTTCGGCGCCGGGGCCGAGCCGTCCTGGTGGATCGACTGCGCCACCAGGGGCACGAGCACCGTCTGGAGCGACAGGAGCATCAGCGTGCTGGGGAAGCTGAGCACGAGGTCCATGAAGCGGCTGATGAACCAGTCGACCGTCCCCCCGGCGAAACCGCCGATGATGCCGAGCAACGTGCCGACGACGACCGAGAAGGCGGTGGCGCTGATCGCGACGATGAGCGAGGTCGTCAGGCCGGTGAGGATCCGCGAGAAGAGGTCACGTCCGGTGCCGGGCTCGACCCCCAGGGGGTGCTTGAGCGACATCCCGCCGCCGAAGCCGTCCGGGACCGACCCCAGACTGGTCACCAGGTCTTGGTGGAACAGGTCCGGGGCGATGACCCCGAACCGGGAGAGCAGCGGGGAGATGACGCCGAGGACCAGGAAGAGGATGGAGACCACGAGCGCCACCATGGTGACCTTGTCGCGCCGAAGGCGCGAGCGCACGATCTCCCAGGGTGTGCGGCCCTTGATCGCGACCGCGCCGTCGGTCTCGACCGCGTCGATGTCGCGCGATTCGGTGTCCTGCTGGCCTGGGGCGATGGTCATGCGGTTCTCAACCTCTTCTCACGCAAGAACCCCGCCGTGCGGAGGGGGAATCGACGAAACCTTATGCCAGCCCATCCCACATGGTGAACCACCGGGGGTGGACGTCGCCGGATCGTGACCGTTTCCGCGACTTGCTGAGAGCTGGCTGTGCGACCGACACCTCCTCACCTGTGAGCTGAGGACGTGTCGCGGCGCCACGTTACGCCCCTCGGGTATGGAAACTCCGCCACTTCGGCTCACGCCGTGTAAAACCTGCGTAACAGACCGCGCCGAGCGGAGGTCGAGCCGGGTCAGCCCCGGCGCAGCTGCAGCCGGGCCAGGTCGACGTAGCCACCGAAGAGCGGGTTGTCCTGGTAGTCGACGACCCCGGACCCGTGCACGAGCACGTGCCGCCGCTGGGCCAGGGGGATGTAGCCGACCTTGCTGGCGACCAGGGCGTCGACCCTCCCCCACGCAGCGTCGCGGGCGGTGTCCGCGGCCGTCGCCGCGGCCCGGTCGATGGCGGCGTTGACCTGTGCGTCGGCGAACCAGCCGTAGTCCTGCCCCGGACCGGACGCCGAGAGGTTGAGCCGGGAGTCGACGACAGGCGGCGCTACGGTCGATCCTGACGGCCAGTCGGCGCTCCAGCTGGCCCGCACGACGTCGTACCGGCTCGCTGCTGCCGGCGAGGAGATCACGGTGTAGTAGTCGTCGGTGATCGGCAGAAGCGTCACCGCGAACCCCGCCTGCTCCCACCCTGCGCGCAGGGCGGCGAAGGCCGCGTCGG
>Ga0123337_10003260_pt1 | contig 17515 bp, 16 predicted proteins | sample frozenSSSSmetaG_FD_89792 | JGI IMG/M metagenome (GOLD analysis project Ga0123337, IMG submission 89792) | Glacier valley bacterial and archeal communities from Borup Fiord, Nunavut, Canada, to study Microbial Dark Matter (Phase II) -... | ecosystem: Environmental > Aquatic > Freshwater > Ice >... | reverse complement strand
TTAGGTCTGCTTTTTGCAAAATCAATTCCTGCAGAACAGCCATTTCTCCTTTTCTCGCCGCGGGTACAACGAGTTCATTTATCGGGATCATTTTTAATTGTTTGATTGTTACAGGTAGTGTTAAGTTTACAGTAAAGTGAGGTATCAGCTATCAGCGGAAACTAAGCAGACAGTGATCTGCTGATAGCTAAAAACAACTTATTAAGTGATTCTATACTTCTATAACAGTAGTTTTGTTGAAATTATTAATACAAAAATATCGCCTCTTCGCCAACGACTGATTTCTTTAGCAATTCACCCACCAATATAATGATTTGTATTTATCCAAAACCACATTTATAACGCCATAGATGCCAGCGGATAGCAAACACCTGCATTGCCATGGGTCTGATCAACATCATTCAAAAGTTAGCCATAACTTCTTTACCCATCCCGAAATAAATAGTTTCCCTTTTTTTGCGGTTTGCCATGATTTGTTTGTCGAGGAATGTAAGTCTCCACTGGCTGCCGTCCTGCGCGGTCGAGTAGGCAAGGGTATTTCAGCCCAAGCCTCTCACAAAACCGTGCTTGAGATTTTTACCTCACAAGGCTTTTCTCATTCAGCATAAAAAGAATTTTATGCATCATTGAACTAAACTTGATCTTCCACGGATTGCTCCCTGTTGTCTTTCTTAGTGCAAACGAATGAGCTGAACCCTTCGCTCCATTTCCATTACAGAAACTTCTTCACTACTACGATTTAGTCCGCCACTTCATTGCGCATCGGCTTCCTTTGGAACACGTTGAATTACACTTTTGTATAAGGCTCTTTGCACATCGTAATGATAGTTTCTCACGTTCCTTATAAAAGCCTGTGTAAGATTCCCGCCGCCTCAATCCCGGTTGACCTGTAACCAGTAAGGGATTTATCCGTTACAGTCTATCCTATCAGAGGCTGAGGCCCAATAGTTTTGTCAACAACTTAGTTCCTTTCGAGACGTCATCGTGCGGTTCACTTTCGTTCAGCTCTCTTACACTCACCTGATACCTTTATGATGCCTTTTCTTCATCGCTCAATACCATAACTTTTGATCCTAACTCTTTTCATTAGGAAGGAACTGGGAGTAACATCTTCCGTCTTTTGCTCTCAGGGTGATCCTTGTATTTCGATAGTATCCGCATTGCAGGATGGAATATTGAACAAGCTCAAATGTACCGGTTTTCTGCCTTGGTTTGACCAACCATTTGTTTTCGTCAACACCTATTTTCACATGATCAGAAGTAAGGTTTGCCACATCCACATAAGCGAATCCAGTGTGACAACTAAATACAAATATGTCGCGAACTAATTCCAGGCGCCTGATTGAGATTTCCTTTTTCTCCACTAGTTTCAATTGTTTAGCCGACAAGCAAGTGAGGAACTTTTGGATCTGTATGTTTCACCTTATACCGCCAGAACGGATTGCATTCCAACCAATATTTATCAACACAATCACGGACGATCTTCTTGATGTTCTGATGTGCTTCCCCGACGAATTAATAGAAAGACCTTTTTCAGCTTTGAGAAAGAATTGAAAGTTTTCAATGAATAATGCCATGAAAGCTAATAAAGAAAAATTATAAAAGAAAAATTTTGAACAAATGAGAAAGTTTTAAATAATGTGCTTATGAACCCTAAGAGCATAATTGAAGCAAACAGAAGTATTTGTTAGATATATGAAGAAGAAAAAGATTATTTATCACATATCTAACGTTCGCCTAAATTCACTCGGCGCCATTGTCTTTAATTTTTTGAATTGCCTGTTGAAATTAGCAAGGTTATTAAAGCCACATTCATATGCAACCTCCACAATCTTTTTATCTTTCTCAGAAAGCAATTTACAGGCATGCCCAATTCTTACAGTATTCAAATATTCAACAAAGGACGATCTGTAATGCTCTTTAAAAAAGTTGCAGAATGTAGTAACCGCCATATTTGCTACTGAAGCAATTTCCGGCAATGCAATATCCTGGTAAAAATTCTGCATTATGTACTGATTGATCTTGCTAAACCTGTCAGAAGATTTGTATTGAATGGATTGAATATATCCTGGGCTTGCCAATACCTGAAATTCACTAGTAGTAGCCAGGATATCAAAAATCGTGAAGAGAGAAGCAAGCCGTTGCAAACCAGACATACATGACATCTCAATTAATAAAGCAGTTGTTTTCGCTTTCGCTTTGCCAAATATTACCATTCCATTTAGCGAGAGGTTTAGAAAGTTTTTGAAGTTTTCCATCTCAGGTATTTGCAGGAAGGACTCTCCTAAAAAATCTTCAACAAAATGAATAACGATTGCATCGGCACTTGTATCCGATTTACCATTTAGAAACTCCGGATCATTCACCCATACATGAGGTAACCTGGGGCCCATAAACACTAAGTCGCCTTCATCAAAACGACCAATATGATCTCCCACCATTCTTCTGCCGGTGCTTTTCGTAATTAACACAAGTTCATATTCAGGATGATAATGCCAGGGACAGGGAAAATATTTGCCGGTTTCTCTGAAAACTACAAAGGACTTATCGAAATCCTTAGCAAAACGCATTTCGATAGGTTTCATAAAATTTAAACTTTATCTATTGCTTTACGGGTTTAAGCAACTAAACATTCACGCTTTGGAATTAGAAAAATAGTACCATAAATGTAAAGAAAAGTAACAGTAAAAAACATATATTAAATATACTTTTGTTTCATACTGGTATCGTTAAGATTTGAATTTTAAAAAGATTTTACATATATTAAGTATCGCCTACTTTAATTGCAGCTTTTAATCCTTGCTTTTCTTTAAGTTATCACAACTGCAATTCTAATAATCGAATAATTTCAAATGAAAAAAATAAAAGTGAACCATCCGGATCGCGACCCTGACTTTGTTACGGGTGCATATTCTGATGGAGTTATTATTGATGGATTTCTTTTTGTTAGCGGACAAGCCCCAGTTGATTTTAAAACGTCAAAATTCGTTTTAGGTACCATTGAGGAAGAAACAACTTTAACGCTCAACAATATAAACGCAATTGTTCAAGCAGCCGGTGGTTCAATGGATGATGTGGTAAAATGTACAGTTCATTTAAGCGACATCAATGAATTTGATCGTTATAATAAAGTGTACGCCACTTATTTTCCAAATATAAAACCAGCAAGAACTACTGTGCAGTCGGTTTTAGCAGAGGGCATAAAAGTAGAAATCGACTGTATAGTTAAAATACCTGTTTAATCAACTATAATGAACAACTTTACGCCTTGTGACATACCCGTTGGAGTTGTGGGACTGGGCTTAATGGGGAGCAGTATAGCAGTTGCATTATTGATAGCAGGGCATCCTGTTAAAGCTATTGCACCGCTTCCTGAGGATAACGAACTTGGTCCGTTACGAATTAAAGAGCAACTAATCCTCTGTAAAATCTCTGGCTTGTTAGTACATCCTGTTGAATACTATGTTGCGAGCCTACAAGTGTCTGAAGATTATTCGCTTCTAAAGAATTGCCAATTCGTTTTAGAGTGTGTGGTTGAACTAATTGATGTTAAAAACGCAGTATATAAAAGGATAACCAGCAACACGAGGCAGGATTGTGTGATTGCCAGCAATACGTCTGCTATACCTATTAGCGTTCTTCAACAGTTTGTATCACATCCGGAAAGATTTATGGGAGTCCACTGGGCGGAGCCTGCGTATATGACGAGATTTCTTGAAATTACGTGTGGTAATCAAACAGCTTTACATAAAGCCGAATGGGTTTTCTCACTAGCACATTATTGGGACAAGGAACCAACAATTCTTAGAAAAGACATAAGGGGATTTGTAACTAACCGTTTAATGTATGCTATCTATCGCGAAGCATTAAGCCTTATAAAAAAGGGGGAAACTACAATCGAAGATACTGACAAAGCTTTTCGCTATGACGCAGGTTCATGGATGACATTGATGGGCATCTTCAGACGTATGGATTTTATAGGACTTAAAGATAATGCTGAGATTATAAAAAACATCTTTCCAAAGCTTAATAATGATAATGAAATTCCAGAGATCATGCAGCGAATGATTGATGAAAAAGCAAAAGGCACGAAAACATCAGTTGGCTTTTATAATTACACCGAAGAAGAAGCGAAAAGGTGGGAAGAGAACTTTGCGTTATTTAACAGAGATATTTATGGTTTAGCTGCAAAATATCCATCAGACATTGTTAATCATTCATAGTAATAAACGAAATTTATCAATAATATATTGTAAGACTTAAATAAGTTCATGAAAATAAAAGGTTATCACCAATCAGCAATGCTACTTGATAGAGCTAAAAAAGTTTTAGCAGGCGGTGTGTCTTCTGAGTTTAGGAAGTACAATCATCCGCATGCATTATTTTATACCCACGGTATTGGAAGCCGTATATATGATGTAGATGGCAATGAGTACCTGGATTTTACTTTAAGCCAGGGACCACTGATATTAGGACATTCTCATCCTAATATATTAGCAGCAGTAAATAGATATTCAGAACAAGGACAATTGTTTGCAGGGCAACATATAAAGGAGATAGAGCTTGCAGAAAAACTACAGCAACTAATTCCTTCGGCAGAGCTAATGCGATTTTGCCTTGATGGCTCTGAAGCTGTGCAAACTGCACTTAGGGTAGCAAGAGCTAAAACAGGCAGGCAAAAATTCTTACGGTTTGAAGGACATTATCATGGCTGGCTTGATAATGTGTGTTATGGCTTATCTGCTCCTTCGGCGGAGGCGCTTGGCAATCGTGATTATCCAAACTTATACCCATGGACACAAGGCTTGCCGAAGGATTCTATCGATGAGTTTCTTATGCTGCCCTGGAATGATTTGCAGTTGGTGAAACAAACTCTCGAGAAGCATCATCGCGAAATTGCCGCTATCATTACAGAACCTATAATGTGTAATAATGGTTGCATAGTTCCTAAAGAAGGCTTTCTTCAAGGGCTTCGGCAGTTATGCGATCAGTATGGCATTACATTAATCTTCGATGAAGTCATCACCGGCTTTCGTCTTTCATTAGGCGGCGCACAAACGTACTATGGTATCACTCCTGATCTTTCCATATTTGCAAAGGCGTTAGCAAGTGGCTATCCTATCAGCGCATTAGTTGGCAAAAAAGAATGGATGGGTTTAATTGAAAGCTCGAAGGTTATACATGCCGGCACAATGAACACAAGTAATCCAACCGTTGCTGCAGCATTGGCAACCATTGAAAGTTTAGAAGAAGAAAATCCATATCAACGTATGTTTGATCTTGGCAATCTTTTGAAAGAAGGACTCGAACAAGCCGCAAAAAATACCAATCAAAACCTTCTAGTACAAGGTCCCGGACCAATGATTCATATGGGATTTACATCTCTTAAAGTAGTAAACGATTATCGCGACACATTCACTTACGATAAAGTAAAGCTTGGCAGGTTTATAGCAGCAATGCACAATAAGGGAATTCGAATAATCGGTAGGGGTATATGGTATATAAGTGCGGTGCATACCGAAGAAGACATAGAGAATGCTATTAAAGCAGCTGCAGAAATACTTAAGGATTTATAAAATAATAATTTCATCAAGCTATTTAGGATCGTATGAATGACACAAAAAACTGGGAAACGGTCTTGCTGGTGGGCAATGGAAAACTTGCAGCAAGTATTTATATGTGTCTCACTAGCGCAGGACATGCAGTAAGTTTCTATAGCGATAATCCTACAGAAGAAATTGAACGGGTCAACCTGCATATTGGTAACTCATGTCAAAAAGAAATTGTTGAAGCTCAGTGCAAATATGTTGAAGAGATAGGAAAGAGCCCGGTGAAATTGTCATATAAATTAGCAATTATCATCACTCCAGAAAACGTTTTAGAAAAGACAACATACTTACAGAAAGTAGAGACGCATATTCCTTCACACGCTATAGTAGCGATCAATACTGAAAGTATTGCTTTAAGCACAATTCAAAAAAGCGCTGCTTTTCCTTCGCGTATCATTGGCGTAAACTGGAGTGAACCTGCACATACTACTTACTTTCTTGAAATCATAACCAATCGATCAAATCCAAAAAATTTAATTGAAGAATTTTATCAACTATCCAAATTATGGCAAAAAGATCCATACATACTTTATAACGATTGTGGAATACGTGCACGTATGATGTGTGCTATGATTAGAGAAGCTTTTTATTTAGTTGAAAATGGATATGTCTCCATTGAAGATATTGATCGCGCATGCCGAAACGATGCTGGTTTCTATTTGCCATTCGCAGGCAACTTCAGATATATGGATTTGATGGGCACCTACATGTATGGCATTGTCATGAAAGACCTCAATCCTGAGTTATGCAACTCTAATCATATTCCAAAATTTTTCAAAGATATCATTGAGCAAGGCGGCGAAGGCATGAAAAATAATCATGGAATTTATTCTTATCAAAATGGTGATACGGAGAAGTGGGATGAAGTTTTCAGAACATTTAGTTACCAGATCCAAGAGATCATTCAAAAATACCTTTTGGAAAATAATGAAGAAGAAAACGATGCAAATGTTCTAATAACTTCAATGCATGAATAACCATTTTATCATTGATGCACATCTCGATCTCGCCATGAATGCGATAGAATGGAACAGGGACCTTACGCGTCCTTTAGAGGAGATTCGTTTGCGAGAGATGCGTATGAAAGATAAGGCAGACCGGGGAAACGGTACCGTATGTCTTCCTGAGTTGAGAAAAGGGAAAGTGGGATTAGTAGTAGCTACGCAACTATCTAGATGTACTTCTTTCGGCGCATCACTTCCAGGCTGGAACTCACCTCAACAGGCATGGGCAATGACGCAGGCTCAACTTGCATGGTACAGGGAAATGGAGGCGTGTGGTGAAATGGTACAAGTAACAAATCTTACTGAACTTAATTCACATGTAGCACTTTGGCAAAACGAGGAAGTGCCTGATGAGAAGAAACCAATAGGCTATATCTTAAGTTTGGAAGGTGCAGACTCGCTTGTCAATATTTCTTATTTACACAGAGCTTATGAGTATGGATTAAGAGTTATTGGCCTGTCCCACTTTGGTCCTGGCAGATATGCTCCTGGTACTAAAATGGAAGGTCGTCTTACTCCTGCAGGTTTGGAATTACTAAAAGAAATAAGCAGTCTTAACCTTATATTAGATGTTACACATCTTACCGATGATGGCTTCGAACAGGTGATGGAAAGTTACCAAGGACCTGTTTGGGCAAGTCATCATAATGTTAGAAAAATAACTCCAACACAACGACAACTAAATGATGAGCAAATAAAAACGTTGATCGAACGAGATGCAGTTATAGGCGGCATGCTCGATTGTTGGGCAATGGATATTAGGTTTATAGATGCAGTATCCGATCCATGGCAATTAAACATAAGATTGGAGAACTTAGTAGACCATTGGGATCACATTTGCCAACTATCAGGTAACAGCTTACATGTCGCTATAGGCAGCGATCTTGATGGAAACTTCGGAACTGAGCAAACTCCATGGGATATGAATTCAATTGCCGACCTGCAGAAGTATCAAAGTATCCTTACAAAAAGAGGTTATAAGCAGGAAGATATCGATAACATTTTTCATGGCAACTGGTTGCGTTTTTTACATAAGGCATGGAGTTAATTTTGAACAATAAGTTTGTATAAAGCATGACACAAGCATTTAAGGCAGGAGCTGCAAAAGTAGATACTACTCCACCTTTAGGTACACTGATTAACGGGGATTTCTTACCACATTATGCACGATGGATTCACGATCCTCTTCATGCCAAAGCTTTAGTTATGCAAAGTGGTAGTACAACAATAGCTTTCGTTATTGTTGATATCATGTCCATAAAAAAAGAACTGATCGACTTAATCAAAGAAGAAATGTATAAGAGAACCGGCATCAAAAAAACTGACATCCTGATTGCTGCTACTCATACACATGCTGCGGGTTCTGTAACAGATTCCTTATTAACTCCGGTTGATTACGCTTACAGACAGAAAATATTTGAACTGGTAATAGACGCAGTTCTGAAGGCGATTGAAAAACTTACACCAGCGAAAGTTGCATATGGTTCCGTGCATGCACCTGAACATGTTATTTGCCGCAGGTATTTTATGAAGAATGGATTTATAACTATAAACCCTGTTACAGGTAAAGAGGATGCCATCAAAACAAATCCTTTCAACAGTGAACAATTTATAGACAAACCAGAAAATGAACTCGATCCGCAAGTAAGCTATTTAGCAGTTCAAAGTTTAGATGGTAAGTGGATTAGTTTGTTGGCAAATTATTCAGTGCATTATGTGGGCGATTGGGAGAATGGAACAATCTCCGCAGATTATTTTGGTGTATTCGCAAACAAACTTCAACAGAAATTAAAAGCTGATGATGATTTTGTCGGCATCATGAGCAATGGTACAAGCGGTGAATCAAACACCTGGGATTTTCTACATCCAGGCCGCTATCCTACTGCATTCTTTGCGAAGAGCGAACTAATCGGTAATGAGCTGGCAGAAAAAGTCGTGCAATCACTTGATACCTTTCTATGGGATTCAAATCCTGATTTATCAACTGAATATGTTGAATTGGAAATAGAAGTCCGTAAACCCTCAAAGGTAGAATTAGATGCTGCCAAAGAACTTGTAAGCACTACCAACTACAGAAGCATTAAAAAGGTTGATGCTGACAATCTTAAAAGAATATACGCTCGTGAACAAGTGCTGCTAAACGAATTTCCAAATGTTATATCTTTTCCTGTGCATGCTTTTAAAATTGGCACCCTCATTATTGGAGGATTAGGAGGTGAAATATTTGCGGAGACAGGTTTGTCGTTAAAACGATTAAACGGGGGAACACGCTACTTTACTATCTCGTTAGCTAATGGGAATGCAGGCTACATTCCGCCGGCGCATGAGTTTGTAAAGGGTGGCTATGAAACATGGAGATGTCGTACAAGTCATCTGGAAGTAAATGGCGAGACTAAAATTAGAAACACATTAGCTTCTTTGATTGAGAAGTTAAGGTGATATTCTATCTCAACACAAATAATAAGCTTCATGATTTCTGATAACGATTGGTATCAAATATAAAATGTTGAGGATTTAGACTCGCCTGCCTTGATCATTTATTTAGACGGGTGAAGCACAATATTGCCTTAGCTATTTTATTGATTGGTGATGCTTCGCGGCGGCGTCCACACGTTAAAACGCATAAAGCAAAAGAACCGACCCTTTAAGAGATCAGTTATAACCGGCTTAAGAATTAAACTTGAATATAAACCATAAAGACACTAAGTCCCGTTGTTACGCTAAGGCTTCGTGCACCTTTGTCTTCTTCGTGTCTTAGTGATTCCTTTTAATAGCGCAATGAAGAATAGTACCATAAATCAAATTAAACTGCACATTGTGCAATAAGGCTATAGGGTAGCTTTGATAAAACTACGCATGCTTTAACGTTCTACTATGATAAAGACTTTCTTCATGAAAATTTTGTCACTTATATTTTTCACCATGATTAATATTACCCAAAGTTTATCAGCTCAAAATAATCATAAAGTTTGTAAAGAATGTGTGACTGTTTTAAAAGAAGCGCTGCAAAATGGCGAGACAATTTTTATAAAGGTTCATGCTGCTGAAGCAATGATTTTTAATGACTACTATACCGGTATCAGCACTGCTTTCAATAAGCTGATTAAGGAACAATCAAACCTTATTGTTGCAAGTAGGGTGCTTGCACGTGTATATCAAAATGATAAGGCGAAATATCAATCTTACATCAACGCTCTGTTGTACCAGCTTAATAATGCTGACTCAACCCGAGGTAAACTAATTGCCCTTGAAAGTCTAGCTAAGCTTGGATTTCAGGAATCATTACCTGAAATAAAATTATATGCAGATACTGGCACCAATGGCTTCAAAGCAATGGCGTGCTGGGTACTTTCTAATTCAAACAGTGCTGCAGATGAAGACAGGCTTGCAAAGCTGCTTGCATCGAAGGAACCCACAGAATACCGTGGTGCAGCTTATGCCCTTCGCTTCAAAAAAAAGATAAAGCCTGAAACATTACAATTGCTCACAGCATGTGCTAAAAGAGTTGAGAAAGCTCATGCAGCAAAAGTGTATGTGTTGAGTTCATGGTATGTGCATGCTGCCACAGCAAAGACAGCACAGGAGTCTAAGAAAAAACTTTTAACTTACATGAACGGCGCAGTAAACGAACGCTATGAAGTAGCCGAGTCATTTTCGATGAGAGGCTCAGTTAAAGACATCCCGGTAATAAATAAACTCATGTCAGATGAAAACATGGATGTTCGTGTAGCGGCTGCTAAAGCATTGTGGAGTATAAGCCAAAGGAAAAAATAGCAATAGGGTTTAGCCAAATATATCTTGAATTGTAAATAATTAGTCTTTCAAAATAAGAACATTAAATATGCAAATGAGAAATAGCAGGGTGCTTGAAAAACTAAGAGCAGGAAACATTGTTAGTTGTTTGAAACTGAATTTTGGTGATGGCCAGGCATCGGAGCTTGCGGCTATGTCAGGGTTCGATTGCCTGTGGGTCGACAGAGAACATTTAGCTCAGGATTGGTCAGTGGTGGGGGCACATGTGTGGGCAACCAAAGCGCATAACACAGATATAATGATACGTGTTCCAAGAGGCAGTTACAGTGATTATGTGAAGCCGCTTGAAATGGATGCAACGGGTATTCTGGTGCCGCATATAATGAGTGTTGAAGATGCAAAGCAGGTGATACAGATGACAAGGTTCCATCCAATTGGTAAGCGTGCTATGGATGGCGGAAGTGCCGATGGAGGTTATACTACAATGGATTTTCAGGAGTATATAAAACAGGCTAACGAAGAACGTTTCGTAGCGTTTCAAATTGAAGATCCTGAACCTCTTAAAGAACTTGAAGCGATAGCAGCTTTAGATGGTTTTGATATGCTGTTCTTCGGACCAGGAGACTTCAGTCAAGGCATTGGTGCACCGGGAGATTGGAATCATCCAAGGTTGATTGAGGCAAGAAAGTATGTTGCTGAAATTGCGAATAAATATGGAAAGTTTGCAGCTACTACAGGCAGTATAGACAGGCTTGAGGAGTTCGTTGAAATGGGTTATAAATTCATTAGTGTAGGCGCTGATGTTGTTGGGCTTGCAAACTATTGCAGTGGTCTTGTGAGCAAGTTCAATAAAACTGAGCAGAGTACAAAGAAACATGGATTGGAAGGCTATAAATGAACCATTGTATTTAACCACATAGGCATATGGAAAACATAGAATAATTTTTGATGTGCTATAAGTTCTAATGTGTGTATGTGTTTATAAAAAATTCCAACAAGCTCCTACAGAAAGAGATTTCTATGATACAAAGAGCATTAGGCAAAACAGGTATAAGCGTTTCAGAGATCGCTTTTGGCGGCGTGGAAATAGGAATGCCCTATGGTATTGGAGTTGACAGTGATAAAAATATGATTTCACAATCTGAAGCAATCAAACTTCTTCATGCTGCACTTGAAAATGGTATAAGTTTTTACGACACTGCAAGGCTTTACGGAACCAGCGAATTAATTATTGGTGAAGCTTTCAAAGAAAAAAGAAATAAAGTTATTCTGTCAACAAAATGCAGGCATATCCGTAACGAAGATAGACGCATCCCTGATTATGAAAATCTAAAAAACATTATTATAAGCTCATTACAAGAAAGCCTGGAATTTTTGCAAACAGACTATGTTGATGTCTTTATGCTTCATTATGGAGATGAAGAAATTCTTGATAATACGGATATTGGAGAGATTTTTACTGATCTAAAGACGGCAGGAATTATAAGAGCATCAGGAGTATCTGTTTACACTCCCGGCGAAACTAAAAAGGCAATTAATGCAGGTTGTTGGGACGTTATCCAGCTACCATTTAATCTGATGGATCAGCGACAGTCTTCATTATTTTCCCTTGCTAAAGAAAAAGGAATTGGTATTGTTGTTCGTTCAGTTTTATTGAAAGGACTTTTAAGCGACCGCGGCAAAATCCTTCATCCTGCATTAAAAAGTGTAGAAGAACATTTGTCAAAATACAACCGCTTGTTCTCATCTTCATTAAACGATTTACCTACTACAGCAACAAAGTTTGCCTTATCATTCAAGGAAGTATCAAGTGTATTGGTAGGCATAGATAAGATGGAATACTTACATAAATCTTTACACGCTGCAGATGGAACTTATTTTGATGAGGCAACCTTACAAACGAGTAAACGACTTGCCTATCCCGAACCTGATTTTTTAAACCTGCATGATTGGGATGTAAAAGGATGGCTTAAATAGAAAACATATGATTAAAATTGGCATCATAGGTATGAGTACAGGCAATGCTCATCCGTATTCATGGTCATCTATTATCAATGGAAAGTTTGATTCAGATGAAATAAATAATGCAGGCTATCCCGCTGTCTCTGCATACTTGCAGGCTAACGTTGATACTTTAGGAATTAATGCGGCCAAGGTTACACATGTCTGGACCCAGGATAAAGAAATATCAGCAAGCATTGCTAAGTCTTCAATTATCGAAAATGTTTCAGGCAGTCTTGAAGATATGGTTGGAAGCGTTGATGCAGTTATGCTTTCAAGGGATGATCCTGAAAATCACGTGGCAATGGCTAAGCCTTTTATAGATGCAGGCATACCGATATTTATAGATAAACCTTTGGCAAGTAATTCAACTGACTTAACTTATTTTTCTAAAGAAGTTGCTAAAGGAAAGTTCATTATGTCGTGTTCATCACAACGGTATTCAAATGAATGCCGTACTGCCAAACAGGACCTTACAAGCCTGGGTAAGCTGGAACTTATCACTGCTGTTGGTAAAAAAGACTGGATAAAATATGGTATTCATTTGCTTGAAGGCATCTTCGTTTTGGCAGATGATCCTAAACCGGTTTCAGTAAAACATATTGGTAAAGACTCAAAGGATATTGTACACATTCAGTTTGAAAACGGATTGCAGGCAGTGGTACATATATTCATGGATATTGCTCCAACATTTCAGATCTCTGTGTTTGGACAAAAGGGATGGCGGCTGATTGAAATAAAGAACTCGTATTCTCAGTTTCGTGATACAATCATTGAATTTGTTCGTTCAGTTGAAGAAGGGAAGGCTCGTTTACCTTTTTCTAAAACGGAAATTATCATAAGAACACTAATAGCGGCTAACGAAAGTTTGAAACAAAGGGGAAAAGAAATTAAAATGTAAATCACAAAGGCACTAAAAACGCAAGGCTGCACTAAGACTTCGTGAAACTTCGTGGCCTTCGAGCCTTTGTGGTTCAAAAGAAATATTATGCATGTAAAAGAATTATTCAGCTTAAGGGATAAAATCATACTTGTAACAGGCGGTGCAGGTAATTACGGCAAATGCATTGTTGAAGGCTTAGCAGAAGCTGATGCAACGGTAATCATCGCCTCGCGTAACGTACTTGCTGTAGAAAAAGTAGCTCAGGACTTTCGAAATAATAAACTTGATGTTCGGGCTATGAAACTTGACCAGGGCGACCACTCATCTGTGCTATCATGCAAGGAAGAAATCTTAAAAATATTCGGACGATTGAATGCGTTTGTAAACAACGCTGTATCCAGGCCAATGAAAGGGTATGATGCACCTATAGAACAGTTTGCAGAGTCAATGCAAGTGAATGCAACAGGAAATATGGATATTCTTCGTGAAATGGCTGATGCCATTGTAAAAAGCGGTGGTGGAAGCATCATCAACATTGGTTCGATGATGGGTATGTTTGGCCCGGACCTATCTAATTATGAAGGAACAAATCTGGGCAATCCGTCTCCGGATTATTTTTTCCATAACGCAGGACTCATCAATCTTACACGATATATGGCAAGCATACTTGCTAATAAAAATGTACGTGTCAATTGTGTAAGCCCGGGGGGATTGCTAAATAACCAGCCTGAAAGATTTTTGGAGAACTACAATAAAAAAGTACCGTTGGGCAGGATGGCCAATAATGATGACATTAAAGGCTTGATGGTGTTGTTGGCATCTGAAGCAGGTGCTTATATAAACGGCGAGAATATTTTAATGGATGGAGGCATGAATGCATAAACTGATCCGATTCCACCGGCATCCTAATAAATCAATTGATAAAATGAGAAGTATGATATGCTTTGTGTTTTCACTCCTGCTTTTACATGTATCACTAGCACAAAACCAAAACATAGATAGCAACTATCGTCCTGCATTTTTAAATCAAGAGTTGAACTATTCAAAGCTTTTCATCATTCAGAAAAAGATATTTTTTTCTTATGAAATAGTATAAGCTTCTGAACTGACTGGAATGAGTTGCTGGGAATTCGAAATGCTAAAAACAGAGGCATTCCGGGCTACCTCACGTTTGGTTTACTTGAAAGACTTGATGAAGTTATTGACGGGAAGCCTTCTAAAGTTTTTATACTAATTGGTATTAATAACGTAGCAAGAAAAATTCCGGATAGCATGATTGTCAATAATTATAAAAACATGGCTGATAGGATCAAATCTGGCTTAATCAAAACAAAAATTTATTTGCAGTCTCTGTTTACAACAAATGAGTCACTTAATAAACTTCTTAATCATTATAGAAACGATAAAGAAACGATAAAGTAACTTTATTAAATACCGCCTTAAAAGACATTGCTCTCCTTAATAAAGTAAAGTAGATATATGTTCATGAAAGCTTAATAGATGATACGAAGAAACTGAAGAAGGATTACACTTTTGACGAAGTGCACTTAACTGTTAGAGGATATTTTAAATGGGCAGAGATTTTAAAGAGTGGAAAATATTTAAACTGAAACATGAATACATCTTTTACAGAAACGTTCGGGCTAGAGGGTAAAGACATATGGGTGATAGGTGGCGCCGGATATCTTGGGCAGCCAACTGTTGCTTTGTTACAGAGTGCAGGTGCAAAGGTACTTTGCATTGACCTTGAAGATAGGGCTAAGCAATTTGTTGAGTCGGCAGGATTATGTATGGATGTAACACCAACTGCATTAGATGCATTCAACACCTCCGCTTCAAAACAATTCGTAGCTGATCATATTGCAGAACGCGGAGTGCCTTATGGTTTCGTAAATCTATCTTATGCTTCTACAGCAAAACAAATGGAGGATTTAACCGAAGAGGATTTTGATAGGGTAAATCATGGGGCTTTAACTGCAACTTTCCTACTTAGCCGTGAGGTCGGCGGAGAAATGGCGAAGCTGCAAAGAGGAAGTATAGTTTTGTTTTCAAGCATGTATGGTTCCGTTTCCCCTAATCCGGAGATTTACAATCAGCCGATGAATAAAAACCCAATTGAATATGGTGTTTCCAAAGCAGGTATTATTCAGATGACACGTTATTTGGGTGTGCATTGGGGCAGGCAAAATGTACGTACCAATTGCATTTCACCCGGGCCTTTTCCCAGCCCAAAAGTACAGCAGGAGAATCCCGGATTTGTTGAAAGGCTTTTAGATAAAGTCCCTCTTGGCCGTGTAGGTAAACAGGAAGAAATCGCAGGCACCGTCGCGTTTTTGTTATCTGATGCCGCATCGTTTATCACTGGTCAAAATATTTTTGTTGATGGCGGTTGGACAAGTTGGTAATATACTTGAGTAATATTTTATTCAGTATAGCTTACCAGGTATTATGCACAAAAAATTCAGGTAGCAATTTCTTACATACTTCTCTAACTTTCTTCACGTCACCTGGTTGGATCCATTTATACGGCCACCGCATTCTTGTACCAACATCAGCCCAACCAATTATAGCTGCCAGTAGTTTATCTATTGCAGGGTCGGAGTATTTCTTTTCTGTGATATATGGTGTGATATGGTTGGTGAGAAAGAATTGAATTCGCTTTTCAAGTTCAAGTGCCTGGGGTAAATCTGTCAGCATCATCTCGTACCATTGCTGTGCAACTTGAGGATGAAGACAGGCAACATTGGAATAAGAACCACGTGCACCTAAACTAATGCCGGTTGCAAGGCGATTACCTGAAACAAACAGAGATAACTCCGGAACCAGGCTCTTCATAGATGCATACCATTCGTTGTTTCCTGCGGCAACTTTGCATCCCACAAGAGGTATCCCTGCTTTCCTTATCGTGTAAAAATCTTCAGGGGTAAGTTTCTTCTTTGAATGCGGTGGGTTATACAACACAAGCCCTATAGGATCGGCTGCTTCTGCCATTGCAAGCAGGAATGAAATAATTTCTTCCATGGAAGGAGGAAACCAATCAGGCAAAATAACCTGTATTGCGCCAGGCTTTAGGGCGGTTATACGCTTCAATTGTAAATTCCTGTCATGAATAGGAATGGTGGGTACTCATGGTCAGGAATCTACACTTCAATCTTTCCAAAGATATTTTAGGACTCATATGGTTACAGCCGATCTGGAACGGCATGTTTGCTGCATTGCATTTATCAATCAGCTAACAATTGGCTGATCTTATCAAATTCTTCTTCTGTTTGATTATAAAATTCAGCCGCAGTGCCATTGGAATAGACCCCATTTACGCCTATGGAAATCAGTGTGTCTGTTTCTTCAGCAAGCTTACTATAATCAATGTTATCATCTGCATTGATAGGGAGTAGTAAGGTTGCCCAGTTACAGTAAATATGATTGCTTGTTAAGGGGATCATTCGTGTGATGTACTTAGTATCCTTGCAAATTTTTTAAGGTCATTTTGTTAATCATACACTTCAAAAGAATAAACGTCTGCATCCTTCGCTATGAACTTTATACGAACCTTTCTATTGCCTAATTCTTTAATCGTCTTGCCATTTTTCCAGGATACCTCTCTGTCTATCTTATCACCTCGCAGTAATTCAGCATCTGCTTCTCCAAAGCCTGTAAGCTCATTATTATCTTCTCCAAGTAAGACAGCTTTCACATATCCTATAGACGATGCGGAATAATTAATCATCACCCTATTACCGATAAGAGCAAGAGGTTTTGTTATAGCATATCCTTCCCGATAACCCGCATGTAATGATGAAAAGCCATCTGTTCTTAAAGTCAAGCGCTCCAAGTAACAATCCTTAGTACCATAAGCACGCGTTACAAATAAAGAAATTTCGTTAGCCCCTGTAGGTATAACACCAAGCGCAGGAATAGTACTGCGTGCAGCCCAATTCTTTTCGTTAAGTCCTGGACGAACAAAGGATTCCAGGAATTTCCGGTCATAAATATTGCCACCTCTCGATGTCATCAAAACAGCATCCGAAACTCCTTTCCACATTGTTGAGTCAATGCCATTACTTATCATCTGCTTATCTGAAAGAATCCTGTTATCGGGAGAAAATCTAAAGGGGAGAGAGACTAAAATTTGTGGTGCTCTATAATAAGGATGAGTGGCATTGGTATAAAGATTTTCAACTGGTGCATCTCCCAATTGCATCATTACAGGTTCAGACCAATGGATAAAATTCTTTGAAACCGAACGAGCAATAGTTCTTGTGCCC
>Ga0123337_10003255_pt1 | contig 17540 bp, 15 predicted proteins | sample frozenSSSSmetaG_FD_89792 | JGI IMG/M metagenome (GOLD analysis project Ga0123337, IMG submission 89792) | Glacier valley bacterial and archeal communities from Borup Fiord, Nunavut, Canada, to study Microbial Dark Matter (Phase II) -... | ecosystem: Environmental > Aquatic > Freshwater > Ice >... | reverse complement strand
CCATCTGGCGCGGGCCAGCAAGATCGTCTCGGCGGCGGCCAATTTCCCGGTGCAGTACAACAAGGCTATCGTCGGCAAGAATGCCTTTGCCCATGAGAGCGGCATCCATCAGGACGGCATGCTGAAAAATGCCGAGACCTATGAGATCATGACGCCGGCCAGTGTCGGCATCAAGGCGACCACGCTGGTGATGGGCAAGCATTCCGGCCGCGCCGCCTTCAAGGACAAGCTGCGCGAGTTGGGCTATGACCTGGGCGACAATGCCTTCCAGGAGGCCTTTGTACGCTTCAAGGACCTGGCCGACCGCAAGAAGCATGTCTACGACGCCGATATCGTGGCGCTCGTCGATGACGAAGTCGGCTCGGTTGGCGATCGCATCCGGCTGGTCGATATGGAGGTGATCTCCAAGACCGGCGGCGTGCACAAATGCGACATGACGCTGAGCATCGATGGCGAAGAAACCAGCGTCAGCTTCGAGGGTACCGGCTCGGTCGATGCGATCTTCAATGCCATCAAACAGGGCGTTGGCCAGGAGCCGAACCTGGTGCTCTATGCCGTCGATGGCGTTACCGGCGGCACCGATGCGCAGGCATCGGCCCATGTGCGCCTGGAAATGAATGGCCGCATCGTTTCGGGTAATGCGGCCGAGCCCGATACGCTGGTGGCCTCGGCCCGGGCCTATCTCAATGCCTATAATCGCCTGCTGATCGAGCGCGGCGCTGCGGCGCAGGGCGCGCTGGCGGGATAATCTGGAAGGCCTCTTGCCCCGACCCGTCGCGGGCCGGGGCGGGGAGGGAGCAGATGACCTATATGCTGGACAAGGTGACCGAGCCGCAGGACTGGCGCGACTATCACGCCATCCGCCGGCGGGAACTGTTCGAGGCCCGCGGGCGGCACGGCCTTTACCAGGAGAACTATCCGGACGAATACACGCCGGGTAAGCACCATTATCTGCTCAAGCTTGACGGCAGGGCGGTGGGCACGACGCGCCTTGATATCCGCGGCGACGGTACCTGTGTGTTCCGGATGGTTGCCGTCACGGCGTCGGCGCAAGGTCTTGGCCATGGCCGCGTGCTGGGAGAGATGGTGGCGGATCGCGCCCGCGCCTTTGGCGCCCATACCGCGCTGGTCAATGCGGCGCCACCAGCCGTCGGCTATTATGAAAAGTCCGGCTGGCTGCGGCATGCCTGGGACCCGACAGAACTGGTCGGGATTGGCAGCGACAGCATCCAGATGCGCAAGTTCCTCTGACCGGGCGGCGGCATGACTGGTCTGCTCGCAGTCTGCTTGCACCCTCTGGCCAATTGCGGCACCAGTGAAGCCGATTGACGCTGGAGTCGCGCATGATCTTGACGGCTGAACTGCGCGGCATGGCGACCGCGGGCCTGCTTGCCTTTGGCCTGGCACTGGTGCTGGTCAGCGTACCGAGCGGCGTGCCCGGGATCGAGCTGCTCCAAAGCCTGCGCTTTCATCTAGCCGCGCTGGGCGTGCCGCTGGCGATCCTGCTGGTGCTCAGTGGCGCACGTTGGCGCGGGCTGCTCGCAGTCGTGCTGATGCTTGCCAGCGTGGGGCAGGGGGCCCAGCCGATCCTCGACGGCATGGCACGCCGCGATGCCGTTACCGGCGCGACACTGGCCAATATCAAGGTGCTCAGCTTCAACGTTCTGGCCAATCGCGAGGGGCGGGCGGCAGCCGATTTCATCATCAGCCAGGCGCCCGATATTGCGGTGACCATGGAGACGTCGGGGATCGCCGCCTATTTCGACGACATTGCCGAGGTGCTGCCGTACCGGTTCGGCTGCACCGACCGGCAGGACTGCGACCTTGCCATATTCTCACGGACGCCGCTGCTCGATCCCCAGATGGTGGTCATGTATCCGTTTCAGCGCCAGCGGCTGGCCTTTGCCGGCACGGTGATTGACGGGGTGCCGGTGACGATTGCGGCGGTGCACCTGTCCAAGCCCTATTTTGACGAAGCCTCATGGATGGAGCTGAACCGCGCCGGCCGGGTGCTCAGCCGGGTTGAGGGCCGGCTGATCGTGGCGGGGGATTTCAACGCCGCGGCCTGGTCCAATCAGATGGTCGAGCTCAGCGCGGCGCTCGACCTGGCGCCGCCGCCGTTCTATCCGGCGACCTGGCCGGTGCGGGCGGGGGCGCTGGGCGTGCCGATCGACAATATGTTCACCCGCAGCGATCTGCTGATCGATACGATCGAGGCGGCCCCCAACAGCTATGGCTCGAACCATCGCGCCCTGCTGGCCGGGATCAGCCTGCGCGCGGCGCCCTAGGCAACAGCCGCCAGGGCCCGGGGCAGGGCCTCGGCCAGCAGATCGAGCGCGGCGGGCGAACCGACGCTGATGCGGATGCAGTGGTCCAAGCCGGGCGCCATGGGCTTGCGGATGAAAATGGCCTCATCGGACAGGGCTGCCAGCAGGGCCGCCGCAAAAGCAGCGTCGCGACCGGTATCGATGGTGACGAAATTGGTGGCCGAGGGCAGGGGTAAAAGGCAATTGGCGCCGGCGATGGCGGCGATGCGGGTCCGGGCGGCAGCGGTGCGCGCCAGGATGTCCGCCAGGTGTTCCGGCGCGGACAAGGCGGCCATGGCGCCAGCCTGGGCCACGGCATTGACGCCGAAATGGTTGCGCACCCGCTCAAAGGCGCGAATCGTCTGACTCTCGCCCAGGGCGTAGCCGCAGCGCAGGCCGGCCATGCCATGGGCCTTGGAAAAGGTGCGCAGGCGCAGCAGGTTGGGCCGGTCCGTATCGAGCGGCGGCAGCGTGCCCGGCGGAGCGAATTCGCCATAGGCCTCGTCGAGCAGGATCAGCGTCTGTTCCGGCACCGCATCGATGAATTCGGCGACGGCGGCGGCGCTGTGCCAACTCCCCATGGGGTTGTCGGGATTGGCCAGGTAGACCACGGCGGCGGATTCGCGCCGGGCCATGGCGGCCAGGCCCGCCAGATCCTCGGCATGATCGCGATAGGGAACGCTGACGATGCGGGCGCCGAAGCCGGTCGCATGGTAGTTCAGCGTTGGATAGCCGCCCTGCGAGGTCACCACAACGCTGCCCGGCGGGGCATAGAGCCGGATGGCGAGGCCGAGCAGGCCATCAATGCCCTCGCCGATGACGATGGCGTCGCTGGCAATGCCGAGCTGGCGCGCCAGGGCCTGGCGCAGGTCGTAATTTTCCGGGTCGCCATATTTCCAGCTTTCGGCGACAGCGTCTGCCATGGCCGCCAGGGCCGATGGCGCCGCGCCGAACGGATTTTCATTGGCCCCCAGGCGCGCCAGGAAGGGCCGGCCGCGGCGCCGTTCCAGCGCTTCGGGGCCGGTGAAGGGCACCGATTCGGGCAGGGCGGCCGCAAGCGGGGCAAGGTCGGGGCGGGACAATGGATCGCCTTTCAGGGGTATGGCGCATCCAGCCTAACGGGGGCGAATGCGCCTGCCCAGAGCCGGGATAAATGTGGCAAAAGGGTGAAATTGTCACCAGCGAGGATCATATCAACTATATCATGATGTCTGGCCAGTCCTACATGATATAATTCTTGCGTGGAAGTAATCGACAAAGCCAGCGTTTATTTTGTCGCCCCATATAGTTATACACAGGCGGTATTTTTTACATAGCCGGGAGGGGGCTGTGCGGCGGGGCTTTGGCTGAAGTCTTGGTTTGGGTGGTATTTTATTCAAATTGTCGGGTCTGCGGCAGGTTTCGTGAAACTATGCAGAGGCAGTCTAGGGGGTGCGTCATCTGGTTGACGCGACTACCCCAAAATCCTCAAGGAGCTCGTGCAATGCCGACAACCTACCTCCTCGCGCGGGACCATCTGCAACAGGCCGCCGCCATATTGCGGGGATCCGATAGCCGATCACGCCAGTTGCTCAACATTGTTGAGCGCACCATCAGCCTGATCGACGACATCCCGCTTCCCGCACCCGACCACCAGGATAATGTGCTGGATTTTGCAGCCTTCAGGGCCCGTTCCGCGCACCACCACTAGTCCGATGCCGGCGCCACCTCGGGCGTTTTTCGCCAGGCGCCGGCCGACGGCGTAGCCAGACCGCCGCATGATCTCGTGCCGAAAGCGGTTTTCTTCCAAACATTTATCCCACGATTGCGGGGTTTTCATCCGCCTGCAGCCGGCGTCGATGACGAAAGTTTTCGCAGGCGCTAGACAGCACGGAATCCCTTTGCTAGAGAGCGCCTACTTTGGAACACCCCAAACGGGGGCGAGTAGCTCAGCTGGTAGAGCAGATGACTCTTAATCATCGGGTCCACGGTTCGAATCCGTGCTCGCCCACCAAAGTCCTTCTCCTTGCCATGTTCGGTATGCGGGTCCTGGTCATCCAGGATGCCGCGTCGGCATGGCTGTGGCGCTTGGCTGCGCGGTGGGCTGCCCAGCCTGTCACCAAGCTGTCGGCACGGCCGTAAACCGGCAGAATTCCTCATATTTTCGTGGATCCGCAGCGTGAAGCCCTTTTAAGTGGCTTGCCGCGGCGCTATAGGCCTTGCCAGTATTCAGCCCTGCAATGAGGCCTTCGCATGTTCGGCATCGATCCGAGTTTTCTCAGCTCGCTTGTTCAAGTCATCCTGATCGATCTGGTTCTGGCCGGTGACAATGCAGTGGTGATTGGTCTGGCGGCAGCCGGCCTCGCCAGCGATGTGCGTCGCAAGGCCATTCTGATCGGCATTCTTGCCGCCACCGTGCTGCGCATCTTCTTTGCCCTGATCACCACGCAATTGCTGGCGCTGGGCGGCGGGCTGCTGATCGCCGGCGGCGTGCTGCTGCTCTATGTGTGCTGGAAGATGTATCGCGAGCTCACCACCTCGCATGAACAGGAAGAAGAAGCGCAGGAAGCGCTCGAAGATCACGATACCAATGCCGATGGCAGCGTGGCCGGCAAGGCGCCCCGCAAGACGCTGCGCCAGGCCGTCATCCAGATCATCATTGCCGACGTCTCGATGTCGCTGGACAATGTGCTGGCTGTGGCCGGCGCCGCCGCGCATCACTTCGAAGCCCTGATCATCGGTCTGGCCCTGTCGGTCGTGATGATGGGCGTTGCCGCCACCTTCATTGCCGGCCTGCTGCACAAGCATCGCTGGATCGCCTGGGTTGGTCTGGTCATCATCCTGTTCGTGGCCCTCCGCATGGCGCTCGAAGGGCTGGGCATGTTTGTCGCCCTGCCGGAGATTCCGCTGCTCTACACACCCCATGCCGCTGCCATCGCCGCGCATTAGGCTTTGGTAACCACGGCCGGTGTTTTGTCGCCAATCCCTTGCCACAATAGGGATTTGCTCATCTGCCGACGCTAACTTTCCGCACGTACAAGTGCGGGAAGACCAGGCATGTCGTTAATCGCTGATCGTTCGAGCGCGTCGCAGGCGGATGTGCCCCCCCGTGGGCATGTCGGGACTGCCGCGATACCCCAGCTCCAGACCCGGCTTGTCAGCGGGGTGGAGTGGGACCGGACCATCGCCGATTTCGACGAAGTCTGCCAGGAACAGCTTTATGCCTTTGCTGCGGCGCGCTGGCCCTCCGTGCAGCACGAACCCATGCTGTTTCTGCTTGATGGCGAAGTGGTGGGCGGCTCGCTGATGATGGTGCAGCCCTTGCCACTGCGGCTGGGCCATATCGCGGTTTCCAAATGGGGGCCGATGCGCAAGGACATCTCCCGCCCCGACGCCGCGGCGATCCATGCCGGCATGGTCGAGGCGCTGATTGCCGACTATGCCGACCGGCGCGGCCACATGATTTCGGTGCTTGCCTGGGCCGCCGTGACGCCGGTCAACGCGCCCTATGCTTATCTCGAAGCGCGGGGCTTCAAACGCGGCTCGGCGCTGATGTTTCCCAGCCGCTATGTCGTCAATCTGCGGCTCGACGATGCGGCGCAGCGCAAGAGCCTGCACCAGAAGTGGCGCTATCACCTCAACAAGTCCGAAAAGGCCGGGCTGAGCTTCGAACATGCCGGTCCCGAGCGCCTGCCTGAGTTTGACCTGCTCTATACGGCCATGAGCGATCGCAAGCAGTTTGCCGACCATTCGGCCTATGACAGCGTCGCCTCGCTGATGACGCTGGATGACGGGTTGCGGCCCGAGCTGTTCTTCGTGCGCCATGAGGGCGTTGTCGTGGCCGGCGCGCTGATCTTCACGGCCGGCGACCGGGCCGTTTATCTCTATGGCGCCACCAATGACCAGGCGCTGCCGCTACGGGCCGGCTATTTCATGCACTGGCACATCATCCGCTGGCTGCGCGACCATACGCGCGCCGGCTGGTACGATCTGGGCGGTACCGACGGCTTCCAGGGGCTGCATCAGTTCAAAAAGGGCATGGTGGGCGAAGCCGGGGTGATCGAACCGGTGCCGCCGGTGGCCAATTATGCCAGCAACCGGCTGGCCATGCTGGCCGGCACGGCCGCCTTTGCGGCGCGCGACTTGCTGCACCAGGTCAAGCGCGTGGTGGGTGGCTGGCGCAACCCCAAATCCCTGCCGACCCAGACGCGCTCGGGCGGCGACGAGGCGGGTCAATGAGCCTGCAGCGGCGCCTCGCCTCGCAATCAAGCATCATCTTTGCCGCCCGCCTGGGTGGCGCCGGCCTGATCTTTGTGGCGCAAGCGCTGATCGCCCGCATCTGGGGCGCCGAAATGCTGGGCGAGTATCTGGTGGTCATGGCCACGGTCAATCTGGTGGCCATGGTCATGCCGCTCGGTTTCAGCACGGTGGGCACCTATTTCACCTCCGAATATCGGGCGCGGGGCGAACGCCGGCAGCTGCATGTCTTTGTCGGCTGGGCCTATGGCCATGTGCTGGGTGTGCTGGTGCTGCTGCTGCTGGGCGGGCCGCTGGTGCTGGACCTGCTCGGCCTGGGCAATAGCGCGGTGGCGCATCATTTCATCCCCATGGCGCTGATGGCCTTTGCCGCAGCCAATGTCTTTGTCAGCGGCGCCATCCTGGTGGGCCTCAAGCGCCCCTTTGCAGGGTTTTTTGCCGATGCCATCTTCCGCCCCATGCTGGTGATCGGAGCGTTTGTCGGCACCATGGGCTTTGCTGCGCCGAGCCAGGGCCTGGCCACCATGCTGTGGAGCGTCGCCATCGGCTTTGTCGTGGTTTCCCTCGTGCAGGTGGGCATTACCGTCACCTCGCTCCGGGGTGTGCCCGATACGGCGCCGCTGCGGGCGGGCGAAGCGCGCCGCTGGTGGCGCTTTGCCCTGCCATGGGTGCTGATTTCGCTGGCAACGGACTTCTTTTTTGACATCGACCTGCTGCTGCTGAGCCAATCGCTCAGCCGCGAGGAGCTGGCGGTGTTCGGCGTCTGCACCCGCATCTTTGCCCTGATCTCGTTCGGCGTGGCCGCCGTCTATGCGGTGACCCTGCCCGACATGTTCGAGAGCGAAGCCAAGGACGATCGGCTCGCCTTCAACCGCAAGGTGGGGGAGGCCAATTTCGTCGCCAGCGGCCTGTCCATCGTGCTGTTCGTCCTGATGCTGATTGGCGGGCCGTTTGCGCTGATGCTGTTCGGCCCCAGTTTTGCGGTCGGCGCCGCGCCGCTTGCCGTGCTGACCCTGTCCCTCGTGGTGCGCTCGGTGATGGGCCCGGCCTCGCTGGTGCTCTCAATTCACGACCGGCCCTATGCCAGCCTGCCCTCGGTGGCCCTCGCCGTGGTGACGCTGGTGGTCGGCAATAGCCTGCTGGTGCCGCCGCTGGGGCTGATGGGCGCTGCGCTCAGCGCGCTCATCGCCATCACCGTGTGGTCGGTGGGGCTGTGGTGGATTGCGCTGCGCACAGCCAAGCTCGACGTGTCGATCCTGCAGTGGTTCAGGACGCGGCGGGCCGACGCGGTCAACGCCTAGGGGCGGGACTCAGGCGCCGACCAGGCCCGCAAGGCGCTTCTTCAGCAGGCCGAGGCGGCCGATATTGACGCCACTGTCATACTCGTCGCTCACCTTGGTATAGGGCTTGGCAATCAGCAGGTAATCCTGGCCGAAAATGTGCTGCTCGAGCAGGCAGATCTCGGCATAGCCATAGCGGCGCAGCAGCATGCGGGCGACTTCATTGTCCGGGCGCACGAAGGTATAGGCTTTGTGGAAGCGGCCATTGTCCCAGTGTGCGTCGAAGGCCCGCATGCCGAACATGCCCAGCTTGGTCTGGCGGTGCGAGGGGAAGACCCAGCTCCAGTAGCGAAACAGCGAACCGGTTTCCGGCCCCGATACCATGGCGCCACCGGGCACGCCGTCGGCGCACATGATCATGATGTGCCAGGGATCGATCGCCATCAGGTTGCGCAGGAAGACCTTGTTGAGCCGCGCCGACTCATGGGCCTTGAAGCGGTCGTTGTAGTGCGGCGAGGTGGCGATCACATCGACCAGCTCTTTGTGGATCAGATCAATGTCGGCCGGCGTAGCGGCCCGGATGGTCATTTCGGCCATGATGCAGTTCCCCACTATAGGGGGCAATTCTAGCAAATTCGCAGGCAAAGCCGAAGGCGTCTTGCCGCATGCAGTTAACACCGGGGCTAATGCCAATGACGGGACATACCTAATTAGTCGCATGGTCAAGCCCTTGCCGGGTGCAGGGTGGGTCAGTAGAACGGGTGTGGGAGAGATAAGGGAGGATAGTATGAGCGAGCAGCTCGTATTCCAGCCAAGTGCGGCTGCGATCGCACGCACCCATACGACGGCGGCGCAGTACAATGAAATGTACCAGCGCTCGATCAGCGATCCGGACGGGTTCTGGGGTGAACAGGCCAAGCGCCTGGACTGGGTGAGGTTTCCCACCAAGGTCAAGAACACCACGTTCGCGTATCCGGACGTCTCGATCAAGTGGTTCGAGGATGGCGTGCTCAATGTCGCCGCCAACTGCATTGACCGGCATCTGGCCGAGCACGGCGACGATATCGCAATCATCTGGGAACCCGATGATCCGAATGCTCCATCCGAACATATCAGCTATCGCACGCTGCACGAAAAAGTCTGCCGCTGCGCCAATGTCCTGAAGTCGCTGGGCGTCCGCAAGGGCGACCGGGTCACCATCTACCTGCCCATGATTCCCCAGGCCGCCTATGCCATGCTGGCCTGCGCCCGCATCGGCGCGGTGCATTCGGTGGTGTTTGGCGGCTTCTCGCCCGACGCGCTGGCCGGCCGCATCAATGACTGCGACTCGGCCGTGGTGATCACCGCCGATGAAGGTCGTCGTGGCGGCAAGACCGTGCCGCTCAAGGCCAATGTCGACAAGGCGCTCGAGGATTGCCCCGGCGTGTCCAAGGTGCTGGTGGTGCACAATACCGGCGCTGCGGTGGCCATGAAGGGCAGCCGCGACGTGTGGTGGCATGAGGCCGCCGCCGGCGTCGAGCCGTTCAACGATCCCGAGCCGATGAATGCGGAAGATCCGCTGTTCATTCTTTATACCTCGGGTTCGACCGGCAAGCCCAAGGGCGTGCTGCACACTACGGGCGGCTATCTGCTCTATACGGCGCTGACGCATGAGCTGAGCTTTGACTATCAGCGCGGCGAGATCTTCTGGTGCACGGCCGATGTCGGCTGGGTCACCGGGCACAGCTATATCGTCTATGGCCCGCTGGCCAATGGCGCCACCACGGTGATGTTCGAGGGCATTCCCACCTATCCCGATGCCAGCCGGCTCTGGCAGGTGGTGGAAAAGCACAAGGTCAACATCTTCCATACCGCGCCAACAGCCATTCGCGCGCTGATGGGGGCCGGGGTGCAATATGTCGACAAGCACGACATGCCCAGCCTGCGCCTGCTCGGTACGGTGGGCGAGCCGATCAATCCGGAAGCCTGGATGTGGTATTACAACCAGGTCGGCAAGGGCCGCTGCGAGGTGATCGACGCCTGGTGGCAGACCGAAACCGGTGGCCACATGATCGCGCCATTCCCCGGCGCCACGGCCAAGAAGCCCGGTTCGGCGACGGTACCGTTCTTTGGCATCCAGCCGATCGTTCTGTCACCCGAAGGCAAGCTGCAGACCCAGACCAAGGCTGAGGGCGTCCTCGCCATCGCCGATAGCTGGCCGGCCCAGGCTCGTACCATCTGGGGCGATCATGGCCGGTTCGTCTCGACCTATTTCGAGACCTACAAGGGCTACTACTTCTCCGGTGACGGCTGCCGGCGGGACGAGGATGGCTATTTCTGGATCACCGGGCGCGTCGACGACGTGCTCAACGTATCCGGGCATCGCCTTGGCACGGCCGAGGTCGAAAGCGCGCTGGTGGCCCATCCCAAGGTCTCCGAGGCCGCCGTGGTGGGCTATCCGCACGATATCAAGGGGCAGGGCATCTACTGCTATGTCACCCTGATGGCGGGCGAGGCCAGTTCCGACGAATTGCGGATCGAGCTCAAGAACTGGGTGCGCAAGGAAATCGGGCCGATCGCGACGCCGGACCTGATCCAGTGGGCGCCCGGCCTGCCCAAGACGCGCAGCGGCAAGATCATGCGGCGGATACTGCGCAAAGTGGCGGAGAACGACTTTGCTGCTTTGGGCGATACTTCGACCCTGGCCGACCCCGGCGTGGTCGACGATCTGGTGGCCAACCGGCAGAATCGCTAGGCCGACAAGGTCACGGGCGGAGACCCCAAGATCTCCGCCCGATCAAAGGCAACGGCATCGCGAACCGGAAGGTTGAAGAACGGCCCGCACTCCAAGTCGCCCGCCAGTAGAATTACATCTTTTTCATGTCATATCAGCCCCCTAAGTGCCGCCGAGGCAATAATTTGAACGGCGGCATTGTTTTGACCGAATTCAAATGCACCGTGCAGCGGTGATTCTGATCTGGATTGGCCTGTGAAATCCCTTTTTATCCGCGTTCTATACGCAGTATTGCTGATGCTCACGCTTCCCGGCATGGCCGGTGCGGGAAGTCTGGAGCAGATGGCCGGCCAGATGATTGTGGTGGGTTTCCAGGGCGACGATGTCGATGATTCGGCCGTGGTCGCGCTGCGCGACGAGCTGGCTGCCGGACGGCTGGGTGGCGTCATGCTGCTCAAGACCAATATCAAGAGCCTGGACGCAGTCGGCAAGATGAATGCGGCCTTCCGGGCGGCCTCGCCCGAGCTGCTGCCGTTCATCACACTGGACCAGGAGGGCGGGGCGGTCGAGCGGCTGACCAAGGATGTCGGCTTTGCCGAGATCCCGAGCGCCGCCGCCATCGCTGCCAGCAACAGCCCGGCCCAGGCCGAGGCGATCTATGCCCGCATGGCGCGCGCCATCGCCGCACTAGGCTTTACCGTCAATTTCGGTCCGGTGGCCGACGTCAACCTCAACCCGGACAATCAGGTCATCGCCCGTTTCGGCCGCGCATATAGCGCCGATCCGGAAAAGGTCGCCGATTATGACGCAGCCTTCATCGCCGGCCATCACGCCGCCGGGTTGCTGACGGCGCTCAAGCATTTTCCCGGCCATGGCTCCTCGACAGCCGACAGCCATGAGGGCTTTGTCGACATCACCACGACCTGGCAGAAATCCGAGCTCGATCCCTATCGCAGGCTGCTGGAGGCCGATGTGGTGGACATGGTCATGGTGGGTCACCTCTACCATGCCGATTATACCGATGCCGGCACGCAGACCCCCTCGTCGCTGTCGGTGCAGTGGATTGATGGCGTGCTGCGCGGCGAGCTGGGCTATGACGGCGTGGTGATCAGCGATGATCTCGAGATGGGCGCCATTCGCGACCATTTCACGCTGGAAGAGACCGTGACGCAGGCCGTGCGGGCCGGCATGGATATCCTGCTGTTCTCCAATACGGCCAAGTATCATGCCGGGTTGGGCCAGGAAATTCTCGACATCCTGCTGGCCGAGGCCAAGGCCGACCCGGCCTTTGCCGCGCGGATAGAGCAGAGCTATGCCCGCATCGTCGCGCTCAAGGCCAGCCAGGCCGACGGCGACTGATCTGCGGTCGCGGCTGGTTTCCCCACCTTCTCTGTGCCAAAGGTTCCCTCGCGGGCAAAGCGCAGATAAAGTCCGCCCCACGAAGCAGGAGTCGTTGCTTGATGGCGGATGACCGAGAGGTCCGGCAGGTCCGGGCCATGTTCATATCGGACGTACACCTGGGCATGAAGCCGATCCGGGTGGGGCAGCTCATTGAGTTCCTGCGCGCCCATGACGCCGAGACCATTTATCTGGTCGGCGACATCCTGGACGGTTGGCGCCTGGCCAAGGCCTGGCACTGGCCCAATGAATACAATGTGCTGGTGCAGCTGCTGCTCGACAAGGCCAATGCCGGCGCCAGGGTGATCTATCTGCCCGGCAATCACGACGAATTCCTGCGCGAATATCTGGGCACGTTCTTCGGCGAGATCGAATTCGTCGATCGCACCGTGCATACCACGGCCACCGGCAAGACCTATCTGGTCATTCATGGCGACCAGTTCGACGTGGTGGTGATGAATGCCAAGTGGCTCGCCCATGTCGGGGACTGGGCCTATAACGCGGCCCTGCGCGTCAATATCGCCATAAACTGGGTGCGCCGTCGGCTTGGCCTGCAATACTGGTCGCTCAGCGCCTGGGCCAAGCAGAAGGTCAAGAATGCCGTCTCGATCATCGGCCGCTTCGAGGAAGCCCTGGTGCATGAGGCCAAGGAATCGGGCGTCGACGGGGTGATCTGCGGCCATATCCATTTTGCCGCCATGCATGAGCGGCTGGGCATCCACTATATCAATACCGGCGACTGGGTCGAAAGCTGCACGGCCATCGTGGAAACCCCCGAAGGGGCGTTCGAGCTGATCAAGTGGACCGAAATGGTGGTGGCCGGCGAGCCCCGCAAATTCCGCCTGCGCCGCGCCGCCAGCTAGCAGGCGCCACAGCTGGGTGATGGGGGCATGGCCGGCAGATGATCAGTGCGCTCCCCAGTTGGTCCGTTCTACCTGTCCTGCTGCTGTTCCTGTTCGCCATGCCCTTATTGACCTTGGTTCATGCTGGCTTGGCCCTTGGGGGCAAAAATGGGCCGGCCTCCCGCTTCCTTCTGCTGGGCCTGCTGCCCAGCTTTTACGCGGTGACCGTGCTGGCGATGTCCGGCTATGGCGACGAGTGGCTCCTGTTGTTTCGGCCGCCACTAATCTACTGGCCCTGGATCTCCGGGTTCGTTAGCCAGACTTGGTATCTGTGGCCGGCGTTCCTTGCCTGCCTCGTGTTCGGCGCGGAGATGGGACGTCGCGGCCACGTGCCTAAGCCGCTGATCCGTCTCACCATTGCCGCAGTCTATCTGGGCGCTTTTTGGGCTGGGTACCTCATGCTGGAGAGCCTCGGCCGAAGCTGATCGGGACCAAAGGTCGCGGACACCCGTCAAACAACCGTCACGGGCCGTTCACGCAGCCGACTTGGACTCGGGGGAGATTGTTCGGACAATCGAACCTGTGGCGGTGCTGCTATGTCCTATCCGGTCCAAGCTTCGTCTTCCCCGCGCCTGCTGATCGTCACCGATGCGTGGCGACCGCAGATCAACGGCGTGGTGCGTACCCTCGAAAATGTCGGCCAGGAGCTGATCCGCACCGGTCTTGATGTGCAATATCTGACGCCGGAGCGGTTCTGGACGCTGCCGGTGCCGAGCTATCCGGAGGTGCGCATCTCGCTGGCGAGCCTGGGTGCTGTATCGCGCCAGATCAAGGCTGTCGCTCCCGACCACATCCACATCGCCACCGAAGGGCCGCTGGGCCTGCTGGCCCGACAATATTGCATCGACCGGCGCCTGGGCTTCACCAGCAGCTTCCATACCCGCTTTCCGGAATATCTGGCCATGCGCGTGCCGATGCCGGCGGAGTGGAGCTATGGCTATCTGCGCTGGTTCCACGCCGCGGCGGCGCGCACGCTGGTGCCGACGCCTTCGCTGCGCGATGACCTGATCGCCCGCGGCTTTGTCCGCCTTCGCCTGTGGACCCGCGGCGTCGACGGCGAGCGCTTCCACCCCGGTCCCAAGACGCAGTTTGGCGATCTGGCTGGCCCGCACCTGCTCTATGTCGGGCGCGTGGCGGCCGAAAAGAACGTCGAAGCCTTTCTCAGGCTCCAGGTGCCCGGCACCAAGATCGTCGTGGGTGACGGGCCCGATTGTGCCCGGCTGATGCGCGAATTTACCGACGCGGTGTTCATGGGCTATCGCCATGGCGAGGAACTGGGCGAGCTCTATCGCAGCGCTGACGTGCTGGTCTTTCCCAGTCGCACCGACACGTTCGGCAATGTCATCACCGAGGCGCTGGCCTCGGGAACGCCGGTGGCGGCGCTGCCGGTGACCGGGCCGCTGGACGTACTCAGCGACAAGCGGGCCGGGGCACTGCATGAAGACCTCAATATTGCCGTGGCCCGCGCCCTGACGCTGCGCCGCGAGGATGCCCGCCGGCATGGCGAATTGTTCACCTGGGCGGCCAGTGCCCGGCAGTTGCGCGATGCGCTTGAACCGCTGCAGCAGCGTCTGACTGCCACGGGCTGAACGCAACGTTGCAACAGAGGGCTTGCGTTGTCGGACGCGCCGAGTCACCAAGGTTCCGGGCACTGATTTGCCCGGAGTCTACCTTCCATGTCTCTGCTTCCTGCGCGTCTGGCGAGCCCCGAAGCGCGCGCATCTCTCTATCAGTTCACCGTCTATCTGCCTGGCGCCGTCAGTTCGGTGTTTCTGGGCATCTGGCTGAGCGAGCATGGGCTGCCGGCCGATCAGATCGGCATCATCAATTCCATCCCTATGCTGTGCCTGCTGGCCATCAATACGCTGGTCGGTCGCCTGGCAGACCGCGCCAAGGACTGGCGCAGCGTCATCATCATCCTGTCCATGGTGGGCGCGGCGGTGCCGTTCGGGCTGTTCTTCGTCAACGAGTTCTGGGGCATCATGCTGGTGTGGTCGCTGGTGACCATGTGCACCGGCTCGATTCCGCCCATCATCGACGCCGCCTCGGTGCGCATGACGCGCCGCAATGGCACCGATTTCGGCGCCGTGCGCGCCTGGGCGACGGTGGGCTATGTGGTGGGGGCGGGTGGCATCGGCATGCTGATCACCGTGTTCGGCGCCTATGCCTTTGCGCCGCTCTTCGTGGCCATGTCGCTGCTGCGCGCTGCGCTCAGCCTGCTGCTGCCGCAGTTCCGGGCGCCCGAACAGGCCAAGACGCTGCCCGCGACCATCCCCACCAAGCTGCGCGACTCGCTCAAGCCCTGGTTCGTGCTGCCGCTGGTGGCCTTTGCGCTGATCAATGCCAGTCATGCCCTGATCGGCGGCTTTGGTGGCCTGCTGTGGCACCAGAATGGCATTCCGGACTACTATATCGGTCCGTTGCTGGCCATTGCCGCCACCGGCGAGGCCGTCATGATGTTTGCCTGGCGCCGCTTTGGCGGCCGCATCACGGCGCGCAACATGATCCTGGCGGCCTGCATTGCCTCGCTGGTGCGGTTTACCGCCATGGCGTTCAACCCGCCGGTGGAAGTGCTGTTCCTCGTACAGATGCTGCATGCCATCAGTTTTGGCGTCGGTTATTTCGGTGTCGTGCACTTCATCGCCAACTGGACCGACGAATCCAATGCCGCCGAGGCGCAGGGCTTTGCCAATATGCTCAACCAGGGCATGGCGGTGCTGGGGCTGGCGGGCTTTGGCTGGCTGGTGGTGCGGTTCGGCAGCTATGCCTTCTTCGCCTCCTCGGTGGTTGCCGTGCTGGCCATTATCTGCGTGCTGGTATCGCTGCGCATCCGTCCGCCCAAGGATGCCTGAGCGCGCCCTCTGTCGACAGGTTGGGGCATGGTGTCCCGGCCCGACTGCCCGCCGGGTGTTCCCGATCGGGTCGAACCTTGAGTCACCCCCATGTCGCTCACCCCGGCCGCTGCGCGCCTGACCCCGGAACAACGCACGACGGCGTTCTATTTCACCTATTTCATGGGTCCGGGCGCCGCCGTGGTGTTCCTGCCGATCTGGCTGAGCGAAAAGGGCATCAGCACCGAGCAGATCGGCCTTATCAACGCGGTGCCCGTGCTGATCATCCTGCTGCTCAACCTGGTGGTGGGGCGGCTGGCCGACAAGGCCAGCGACTGGCGGCAGGTGATCGTCATCGGCGCCCTGATCGGCGGCATCGTCCCGATCGGCCTGCTCTTCGTCAACGAATTCTGGGGCATCCTGCTGTTCTGGACCCTGTGCAGCCTGCCCGGCGGCGCCATCGGACCGGTGCTTGATGCCGCCGCCATGCGCATGACGCGCCGCAATGGCAGCGATTTCGGCACCATCCGCGCCTGGGGCACGGTGGGCTATATGCTGTTCAACGTGCTGACCGGGTTCCTCGTCGTCTGGTTCGGTTCTGCGATCTTCGTGCCGCTGTTTGTCGGGCTGGCGCTGCTGCGCGCCGGAGTCGCCCTGCAGCTGCCCGCCTTCCGGGCCCCGCTGGGCCAGCCGACCATTGCGGCGACGCTGCCGGCTGCCGGCAAGCTGGCCGAGATCATCGTGCAGCCCTGGTTCTTCCTGCCGCTGGTCGGCTTTTCCATGGTGTTCGGCACGCATATCTTTCTCAACGGCTTTGGCGCGCTGCTGTGGAAGGAACAGGGGATATCGGAAGACGTCATCGGGCCGCTGATTGCGCTGGGCTCGGCGTCCGAGGCGGGCATGATGTTTCTTTGGCGCCGCTTTGGCGGGCGCCTGTCGGCGCGCCACATGATCCTGATCTCGGCAGGCGTTTCGGTGCTGCGCTGGATCGCCATGGCCTTTGCGCCACCGGTGCCGGTGCTGGTGGCGCTGCAGCTGACCCATGGCATCACCTTTGCCATCGGCTATCTGGGCTGCGTGCACTTCATCGCCAATTGGACCAGCGAGGATATTGCCGCCGAAACGCAGAGCCTGTTCACGGTGGCGCAGCAGGTGATGTCGGTGATCGCGCTGATCGGCTTTGGCTGGGTGATCGGCCTGCTCGGTGACCAGTCCTATCTGATCGCCGCGCTGGTCGCCCTCGTCGGCGCCGTTTGCATCTGGGTCTCCCTGCAGCTGCAGCCGACCAAGGACGGCTGAAGCGGGCAGGGTGTCCTAGCCAGGCAGTCGCCAAGCTGGCTTGGCTTCATGAGTGAAAAGGGCGGCAGCCCGAACAAGAAAAAGGCCCCGGTTTCCCGGGGCCTTTTGTTTCTATCCGTCTCTTGGCTGCCTCAGGCGAGGCGGCCGCTGGCATGGGCCAGCGTCGTATAGACCTTGCCGCGATCGGAGAGCAGGTGCTCGCGGGTCTCGGCGGCGGGCCGGGCGCCTGAAGCGGCGCGCTTCAGCAGCTGCTCGAACTCGCTCATATAGGCCGTTGCCGTGCGCGCGAATTCGGGGTCGCGCTGCAGCTTCTTGCGCACGTCGTCATAGGTGCCTTGGCCGGCCAGGGTGTAGATCCGGCGCGAGAACACATTGGATTCACCGGCCTGGTAGCGGGCCCAAGCGTCAGCCAGGGCTGCGTCGTCAATGGCCTGGGCGATTTCTTCGCTCAGCCCGGACAGGCCTGGCTGCGGCTGGGTGCTCTGCTGCTTGGCCGTGGCATTGCGCAGCACGTCGCGCAGCCAGCCGCCTTCATCGGGCGCGGCTTCCGGGGCTGCGGCAACTGGCGCGGGCTG
>Ga0123337_10003254_pt1 | contig 17543 bp, 18 predicted proteins | sample frozenSSSSmetaG_FD_89792 | JGI IMG/M metagenome (GOLD analysis project Ga0123337, IMG submission 89792) | Glacier valley bacterial and archeal communities from Borup Fiord, Nunavut, Canada, to study Microbial Dark Matter (Phase II) -... | ecosystem: Environmental > Aquatic > Freshwater > Ice >... | reverse complement strand
TAAATTTTTCTCACTCAGGGTGACTATGGACTAATTATCAACCAATCTATCCAACTCCTTTTCAGAATTCAGACTCTAGCCTTTTAAATTTTTTAACTGTTTACCTTCCATTGATGCTCCTCGTTGTCCAGAACCTCCTTACCGAAGATCGGAACTTCCTCTTTCACCTTATTCACTAGCCATTCGGTGGCTTCATAAACTTGCTTTCTTCTTGGCGAAGAAACGAAGACAAAAATGCAAATTTCCCCGACTTTCACCGTTCCCAAACTATGGTAAATATGGATGCAAGTCAGATCAAATTTCTCAAATGCTGCCTCCCGAATCTCATGTAACTTTTCATTGGCCATTTCCTCATAAGTCGTGTACTCTATGGCCACTACTTTTTGATCTCCCACCTCATCCGCACGAACCTGACCGAGAAATATATTATGCGCTCCGATGCTATGCTTGCTTTGGTGCTTTGCAATAGAATCTGCTATGAATGCTGAAGAAATTGCTCCTTCAAGAAATACTTTTTTCATTTGTTATCAATTTCAATAAGTCTGAAGCTCCGCCACGAATGGCTTTCACTTGCTGAAAATTAGCTTTTTTGAGAATTTTAGCTGCCGAAATCGCTCGGCTTCCTGCCTGACAGAAAACGGTAATCTTCGCTTCCTTCGAGATTTCATCCAATCTACTCTCCAAAACTGAAAGCGGAATCTGAATACAATTTTCTAACGAAACGACTGGCTTTTCTCCCAATTCACGAACATCTAGCAGAAGTCCTCCTTCTACCAAGGCTTTTTCCACTGAGATCAAATCTATCGTTGAAGAAATCGCTTTTTCAGAAATTACCTTCTCTTGAATTGCCAATTCAAAGATCTGCTGATCATTCTTCAGCATGTTATAAATCAGGATTTTCCCTGAAAGGATTTCTCCCATTCCCAGAATAATCTTTAACGCTTCATTAGCCTGCAGCATTCCTATCATTCCAACTGTAGTGCCCAATACTCCGGCTTCCGCACAATTCAGCGAGCTTTGATCTTCCTCCGGAAAAAGGCTACGATAAGAAGGCCCTCCCTGGTAATTGAAAACCGAAACCTGTCCCTGAAAACGGAAAATCGAACCGTAGATCATAGCCTTACCAGCTACTCTACACGCCTCATCTAGTATATATCTTACTTCGGTATTGTCCGTCGCATCAATTACTAAGTCGTACTCAGTAATCAAGTTATCCACATTTTCAAGGGTGAGAAAAACCGAATATGTAGTAATAGTAAGTTGTGAATTCATGGAACTCAAGGCCTTTTCGGATTCCAACACCTTGAACTCACCAATAGATTTCTCTGAATATAAAACCTGTCTGTGCAGATTGCTTAACTCAACTTTATCCCCATCTACTATGCCCAGACTCCCGACTCCCGCCGAGGCCAAATAAGGTAACACGGCGCAACCTAATCCTCCTGCACCGACCACCAGCACTTTGCTATCCTGCAACTTTTGCTGACCGGATATCCCTATGCCAGGAAGAATCGTCTGTCGTTGGAATCTTTCCATTTTTACCCTCCTGAAAATGGGGGAAGCAATGCGATCTCGTCTCGATCCGACAGGCTCAAGCCTTGCTTAGTTGAGATGATTTTGCGATTAACGGCCACCTGAAATTGGAATTTCTTAATCCCATATTTAGAATCCAATAGTTCCAATAGATCCTCCAAACTCATGGACTTCAAGTCCAGCGTTTCGGAATCACTTTGTGCTGCTTCAGCGATATTTCCAAAGTAGTTTATGGTAATCATAGCTTCAATTTAATACAGATCGCTCGGATTAATTAATAAATGGCAAGGTATTCAAGTTTTGAAAGATAAACTCATCCTCCAACACCCAGTCTTCCTTCACCGCGTTTCTGCCTCTTGCAAGGTGAACTACTTCACCAATCACAATGACTGCCGGAGCGCCAATTCCTTGATTTTGGGAGATTTCAAGAATATTAGCTATAGTTCCCACCACCTCTTTTTGCTCAGATTTGGTACCATCTTGAATAATCGCTACTGGCAAATCTGCCTTTCCCACCGATTTATAAATCTCAGCGATTTGGGCAAGCTTGCTCATTCCCATCAAGACGATCACTGTAGCGGATGATTGCGCAGCTAAGGATAGATCTTTAGAAAGCTCTCTATCGCTAGTCGTCCCGGTGATCACCCAGAAACTTTCGGCAACGCCTCTTGCCGTCACAGGAATTCCAACCGATGCAGGCACCGCCACGCTGGAAGAAATGCCCGGAATAATCGCCGTTTCTATGCCACATTCTTGAGCATAGATTTCTTCCTCTTTTCCTCTTCCAAATACAAAAGGGTCTCCGCCTTTCACTCGCACCACATGCCCAAATTCCTGAGCATAATTCACGATCAACTCGTTGATTTCATCCTGAGTATGGCTGTGATTTCCCTTTCTTTTACCTACATAAACTAGCAAAGCTCGATTGGCATGCTTAAGTATTTCCTCATTCACCAAGGAATCATACAACACCACATCGGCATCGTTCAGCGCTTTGACGGCCTTGAGCGTAAGTAGATCCGGATCGCCAGGGCCAGCACCGAGGAGGGTGACTTTCGGGGTTTTTCCAGTGATAGTTTTCATAGGTCGAGAAGATTAAGAAACTGTAATTCTGCTTTGCTATTGATATTCTGAACCAGAGATTTCTGATCAGAATTGATGCTGATTTTCTGATGTGAGATCATATTCACCAGCGGGCAAAGCTTTAATTTATCAGCTGAAATCGCATCAGCAAAGATCTTTAAGGCTGATTTACTATAAACACCGATCAGCGGATAATCATTTTTCCCATCACTGAGAAAGGTCACAGGAGCTTCAGTTTCCCAACTTTCATCAGTCACAGTTCTAAGAAGTTCCGTAGTGATCTTTGGAATATCACAGCTCAGAATCAGGTTTCGCGTTGTTGTACTGTGATTCAAAGCAGTATAAATTCCGCCCACTGGTCCTTTGTCTGCATAAGTATCCTCAATCATCGGCAGGCCAACTAAGCTATAATCGCCATTGCTGGTCACCAAAATGATATTGGAGGTAATCGGCATAATTGCCTCAATTATCCAACGGATAAAGGGTTTGCCTTTGTAGAGAACCAAGCCCTTTTCCGCTTGCATACGAACGCTTTTCCCTCCACAGAGTACGTAGGCAGTTATTTCCTGAGATTTATCCATAGTCTAAACAGTCATTAATTTTATAAAAGCGATAAAAAGCACGATCGAAAGAATGTATTTCAAGGTTACATTAGAGAACTTTTTAGCTCCGTAAATCGCTCCAAATGTTCCACCGAGTACAGCCGCAGGTATTAGGAAACTGGCTTCCATAGGAATTTCTCCCCCACCGAGTACAAAACCTAAGGCACCGGAAACGGAATTGACCCAAATGAAAAGTGCCGATACCGCAGCAGCCTCTTTCATATTTCCCCAGCGCAGCAATAGAATCACTGGACTCAGGATAATGCCTCCACCTATGCCGATCATTCCTGAGAAGAAACCTATTGCCAAACCAATCAGTAATGCGAGATAAGTTTTGACAGGTTCATTTTGATCTGAGTTAGTTTTCCCAAAAACACCCAGAATTCTCAAAATAGCGATCAGCAGAAATACACCCAGAATCTGCTTATAGAGCGTGGCGTTGATCGTGATCATACCTCCGGCAAAAGCTGCTGGAATAGAAGTAATGGCAAATGGATAAAAGAGCTTCCAGCGAAAATGCTTGGCTTGACGGAAAAACACAAAGGAAATTCCAGCCACGAAAATATTCAGAATCAACGCTGTTGGCTTCATCACCATGAGCGGAACTCCTGCCAAAGCCATCATCGCAAGATAGCCGCTGGCTCCTCCGTGCCCCACACTCGCATACATAAATGCAACCACCGCAAGGATAGCAGAGAAAATAAGTATGTAAACAGGGTCGTGAAAATCGATCATCTTAGTTTCTATTTATTGGCAAGAACTGGACTGGTTCACCTGCTTCAAGTTCTTCCCTTTGCTCAGGAATCATCACCAAAGCATTTCCCAAAGCATAGGAAATCAACATACTGGATGCTTGCTTAGGATAGATTTCCAATTCCCCGTTTTTCTCAGTTCCAAGTATGAAAAGTGTCTTGCCAAACTTATTGAAGGTGCGATGCTTCAATATTCCAGTCTGAAAGTTTAAGGCTATATCAGGATTGCCCGACATGATTTTCAATGCTGAAAATGCATAGACTAGAAAACAGGTCAACGAAGAAGCAGGATTTCCTGGCAAGGCAAAAACGAGTGTCTTCTCCGTTTTGCCAAACCAAAGTGGCTTCCCTGGTTTTTGATTGACTTTATAGAAAATCTCCTGAACGCCATTTGCTTGCAAAGCGGCATTGACAAAGTCGTAATCGCCGACTGAAATACCGCCGGAGATTAGCAACATGTCATCCTCAAGTCCTTCGGCAATGACCTTCTTTGTTGCCTCCAGTTCATCCTGAACTTTCAAAATCCGCACTGAGTCAAAACCTCGTGACTTCAGAGCGGACTCCAGCATGATCGCATTGCTTTCATAAATGCATCCGGGCTTCAGGGGACTTCCAGCCTCCTGAAGTTCATTTCCGGTTACGATCAGCGTAATTTTGGGTTTGTTAAAGACTAAAACCTCCATGATCCCAAAACTGGCCAAAAAGCCAATTATAGATTCATTGATCTTTGTCCCTGCTGGCAACACTTGATCACCAGCCTGTATTTGTTCTCCGACTTCCCGCACATTAGTGGATTTTTCGGGTAGTTGAAGAATGGAAATTTTCTTTCCATTCACCTCCACATGTTCCTGCATGACGACTGTGTCTGCTTGATCCGGCACTCGAGCACCTGTAAAGATTCTCACAGCCTGATTTGCCTGAATCTCAAAATCCACAGCATCACCTGCCTTGCATTCACCGATGACTTCCAGTTCACTGATTTCTCCAAATCGAAAAGCATATCCATCCATGGCTGATTGACGAAAAGATGGCAGGCTGATAGGAGCCACTAGCTCTTCTGCCAAAAAGCATCCAAATGAACTCCTCAGCGGTATTTTTACGCCAGGCAACTGGTCAGTGTGCGTTTTAATTAAATCTAAAGCTTCGGAAACTGAAATCATGTTGGTTTGAAATCTTGGCTAAACTTAGAGAAAAATTACGTATTAATACTTACTTTTCTACGTATTTATTTGCAATAAGTAATGTAATTGGGTGATTAAAGCATTAAGCTCCGATAATTTTGGTGCAAAAAAAAGCACCTCCATTTACGAAGGTGCTCTATATTATTATCTTTTATATAATGCTTACCAGCCACCGCCAGCTCCACCGCCTCCGAAGCCACCGCCTCCGAAACCTCCGAAGCCACCGCCTCCGCCGCCGCCAAATCCTCCGCCGCCACCGAAGCCGCCGCCGCCAGAATATCCACGACCACCGCCGCCTAGCATATTTGCCAGCAGGATAGTACTCCAGATACCTACTCCTCCACCTCTGCCTCCCATGTGATTATTGTTATCATTTCTATTTCTCAAAAGAGGTAGAATCACAAAGATGAAAATGAAGAACAGGATCATGAAAATGGCTCCGCCACTATTGCCTTGCGACTCTATATCCTCAGCTGTGTATTCGCCAGATGCTAACTTGAAGATCATATCAGTAGCCTCATTAAGACCTTCATAATATGCTTCTTTACGGAAATTGGGCAGAATCAAACCTTCTACGATACGTTTTGCCAAGGCATCAGGAACAGCTCCCTCCATCCCATAACCAGTCGCAATGAAAACTTTATGGTCGTCCATTGCTGATAGGATCAATATCCCATTATCATTTTCTCCACCACCGATCCCCCAGGCTTGGCCAAGGCGAAAAGCATAATCAGAAATATCGTATTGACCTACAGAGCGCATCATCACAATCGCAATCTGCGTGGATGTACTGTCATTGTAAGCAACCAATTTACTTTCCAATTGTGCCACTTCAGCTGCTGAAAGGGTATTGGTATAATCATTCACTAGTCTTGGTGGATTAGGCGCAGGAGGGAAGTCCTGAGCCTGAAGACCAAGTGAAAAAAGAAATAAAATTAATAAAAGGGGGTGAATCTTATGATCCAAAAGAAATCTCATCAGGAAGTTCGTTTATGTCTGAATCACCCTGATAAGGGAAATGCGTTCCAAGTTGCTCGCCGGCCATGTGAATACCGTCGATCAGACCTTGTGTAAATTGACCCTGCTTAAATAAGCCAGCCATGTGTTCTTTTATTTTTTCCCAGAAATCATCCGGAACTACTTCGTTGATGCCTTTATCGCCTAAAATTGCAAAGCGCTTATCAACTACGGCAAGATAGAATAAAACCCCATTGCGATCTTTCGTCTGATGCATTTTTAAAGTGTCAAATACCTTCACGGCACGATCAAGTACCTCGCCTTTGCAACGACTTTCTATATGAACTTGGATTTCTCCAGAGGTGGAAACTTCAGCAGACCGGATCGCATTAACGATAGCTTCCCGGTCTGCCGTTGAGAATAATTTCTCAGACATGATAAATTGGTATTAAAACTGAACTGTAGGTGCATTTTCGGATCCTGCAGTGGCCTCAAAATAGCCTTTCTGCTCAAATCCGTACCAACCCGCAAAGATGTTGTTCGGGAAAGTTCTAAGATTTGAATTGAAATCCTGAACGGACTGATTGAAATTACGTCTTGCCACAGCGATTCTATTTTCTGTGCCTTCCAGTTGCGCTTGAAGGTCTAGAAAGTTTTGATTGGCTTTAAGCTCAGGATAACGTTCTACACTTACCAATAGTCTTCCTAAAGCACCTGAAAGTTGATCTTGGGCACCTTGGAATTGAGCTAGTTTTTCAGGAGTAAGATTAGAAGCGTCCACAGTCATGGAAGTTGCCTTAGCTCTTGCTTCAATTACTGCCGTCAAGGTTTCCTGCTCGAAATCTGCATAGCCTTTCACTGTATTTACCAAGTTTGGAATGAGCTCAGATCTCCTCTGATACTGATTCTCCACTTCAGCCCATTGGCTATTTATCACTTCTTCTGTTTGGACAAAAGTATTATAAGTACCAACTGCTTTGGTATAAATAAAAATACCGAGCACCAGAAGGATACCAATAGGGATTAAGAATTTTTTCATATGGTTTTTATTGATTTTACAACTTGATTACACACGTATTTAAGAAACAGAGGTTTGATTATTCCTCCTTCCGTCACTCAAAATTACCGCTTTTATCTGAACACAACCAAAAAGCCAGCTAAATCTGCTTCCTCAGGGTAAAGGTGAATTTGTGATCTTCCCATTTGGTGATATCATCCCCTTCGTATCTGCGAATCTCTATAATAATCTCCTTGCCAGCTTTCGATCTTAACAACTTGTTGATTTCTCCAAGCTCCCAAATGAAGGTTGGGACTTTGTTAATCGTTAATATTTCATCGAAAGCTAATACTCCTACTCGTTGGGCTGGAGATCCCGCTCGAATTTCTGAAACGTAAATCCGATTATCATCATTAGGAATCTTTTTCAATGACATTCCACTCATATCGTATTCAAAAGGCATGTAAAAATTCTCTGCTTTTCGCACTAAGAGGCGATTTCTTGGGTAATCAAAAATAAGACGCGTCCTCCCCAATACCTCTGCTCCCAAACTGCCATAGCGCCCCGAGTTTTGAATCACATAACTGAAAGGAGTCTCATTTGGATAGGAAGTGAGCACTTCATCCAATTTGAAATTGGCCAATCTCAGATAATCCACTCGACCAATAAACCCATACAAAACGCCTCCTAAACTTTGGCCCAAGGCTGATTCTATAAATAGCGTAGGCATGGTAATATCATCTGTGGTTTCTCTATTAAGTAATAAGCCATGATTTGCGCCAGTGTCGATTAGCAACTTGGGGTAAATAAATGAACCATCCTTTTGCCTCACTTCAGCATTGATATAAGGTTTGTTATCATCAATACTCATGTCTAGTTTTCTATAAAAAGGAGGCTTCCATTTCATAGCGCTTGTCCTGAAAAAGGTTATTTCTCCTTTGTCATAGTTTATTTTCACAGGATTGAACTTGAAAAATTCAGATCCCAAAATCCCATAGATAGGAACTCCGATGACTGACTCCAGCTCCAGAAATTCATCCTCCAAGACAAGTAGGCTTTGAAAAATCCCTTCCACCGGACCCACGTCAAAGTGATTAATCGGAGAAACGGATGCCATGAGGTCATCATTCCCATCTGCTCCCACGAGTTTCAGTCGCCTAGTGTAATCCAACTCCAAAGCGTCCCCTAGTATTTTACTGAATAAAATATTAGAACGAACTCCTGTATCCACTAAGAAATTTAGAGGTGTATTTCCATTGATAGAAACAGGAATAATGATCAGACTATTTGAAGCATAAAACGGAATAACGACCTTACGCTTATCCTCTTTCATAAAAAACCCAGGCACTTGAGCTATACAGAGAAACTGTGTAGCAAGTAGAAGAAAGAGGAAAAGAGGTAGGCGTTTATTCATATAATGATGAAACCCTGATGTCACAAATAAGTTACTCGGTTTTTTGGGTTTTAGATGAAATGTCATTTAAAATCTATTGATTTCACTCCTTTTGTTAATGGAATCAATCGAGTTAGTTTTAATTAGATTGAAACCAAATTACTCCGATTATGCCCTCAGGTTTGCCAAAAAATGGATAATGACTCATCTTTATTTCAAATTATTTTGACCCTATGGCAGACAAGGCCCTAATAGAAAAGGCTAAAAAAATCTTTGAAAACTTTCTTACGAAACAAGGAAGCAGGAAAACCCCTGAAAGATTTTCAGTAATCGACGAACTTTACTCACTTCCAGAAGATGAGCATATGGACGTAGAAGGTCTATTTCTAAGTATGAGAAATAAGGGTTATACCATTAGCCGAGCGACTATTTACAACACGCTGGACCTACTGGTAGAAAGTGGATTAGCCGTAAAGCACCAATTCAAAGACAAAGTAGCGCTCTACGAACAAGCACTGACTTACAAGCACCATGATCACCATGTCTGTAATCAATGCCGAAAAATCAGGGAGTTTTCCGATCCCAAAATCAACGAAATCAAAGAAGAAATAGGTAAAACTTTTAGATCTGCCATCAAAACCCATTCGCTTGTCCTTTATGGAGATTGCGAGATCATAAATTGCGGAAACTTACAGGAGATTTAAGCAAATACCTTTTTGTAAATAGGTTTCCTATAGGCAAACTGAATGTAAAGTGCAGGATAAAGCAGCAAAGACAAAAGCCCAAAAGGTGCTTTAAATTCTATTTCATCTCTAATAATTGTACTAGCTCCCTCTTTGATAATCCTATGCTTATGTTTCCACCTTTTTAGGAAAAAAGGCAGTTCTACCCCTTCATCCACAAAGTAGTATTCCTTTGAATCGGTATGATTATCTGTGATTTTACTCGTCCATTTCTGTTTGAAAAAAAGGAAATTCAGCTCCATCGATACCATATCTCCCGTTTCTGATCCATCATACCGCACTAGGTTGACGGGCGGAAATGGAGGGCTAAGTTTCGAAAAAAGAGATTCATTGAAACCTGCTTTGACTTTCAAAAAGTCTTGATTTACCTGACAAGAGAGTTCTAATCGCATAGGGGTCATTTATTTAATCTGAACTCTTATCTACTTCAAATGTTTATTAGCTGGGAAAAGGCGCTTTAAATCAACCTTTAAGATTCATAAAGCAGTAACTTTGCCCCACCAACCTAGTATTAAAATCACAAGCTATTGGATCGTCAGGACTTTCTTTCAATCTATCAATCAGACCCCATTTTTCAAACTATCGCGCATGAGATTTCAAGTAGCGATAGGCTTACATACCAGATAAAGGGATTATCTGGCAGTTTGGATATGGTGCTATTCTCAGCTCTATATGCAACCAAGGGTGGATTCCACCTTATAGTAGCTCAAGACAAAGAGGAAGCTGCTTACCTCAATTCGGATCTTCAGAATCTGCTGGATAGTGAAGAGCATATGATCTTCCCTTCGAGTTTTAAAAGGGCATATCAATACGAGGAGATTGACAATGCAAATGTGCTGATGCGCTCCGAAATTCTCAATCTGGTGCTTGAAGAGAAAGGAAAATCACGAATTATCATCACCTATCCAGAAGCAATCTATGAGCGGGTAATCAACAAACGCTCACTTCTTGAGAATACCTTTTCAGCCAAAGTCGGGGAGCAGGTAGACATGGAGTTCGTCACTGAAATTCTGGCTAGCTACGATTTTGAACGTACTGAATTTGTCTATGAACCAGGGCAATTCGCGATTCGTGGGGGGATTTTGGATGTGTTTTCATTTTCAAATGAGAGCCCTTATAGACTAGAGCTTTTTGGTAAAGAGATAGAAAGCATCCGGACTTTTGATCCTGAGACGCAGTTATCTATCGCCAGCGTAGAGCAAATAGCGCTGATCCCGAATGTTCAAACCAAACTTCTTCAAGAGGTCAGGCAGTCATTTCTGGGTTTTTTGCCGGAGCAGACGATCGTGTGGATCAAAGATTACCAGCTGACCTTGGATGTAATGGACGAGTGCTTTCACAAAGCTTCCTTGGCTTTTGACCAAATCGTCCACAAAACAAATAATACTAAAGTTGTCCTCGGTCCTGGGGATTTATTTGATAAAGGATCTGACTTTGCCACTACATCGGCGAACTTTTCCAGGGTAGAATTTGGGAAGCAGTTTTATCTGAAAAATGCCAAACCATTCACATGGGAATCGCAGCCCCAGGCATCTTTCAATAAGAACTTTGACTTATTGGTTGCGCAACTTTCTGAGAATGAAAAGAAAGGATTTGTCAATATACTGACTGCCGAGAATGCTAAGCAAATCGATAGACTGCTAGGTATTTTCAAAGAATTGGATCCGACTTTGCAAGTGCAAAGTATGCTTCTCGGCTTGCGGGAAGGATTTGAAGATAGGCAATCGAAAATCGCCTGCTTTACAGATCATCAGCTTTTTGAGCGATTCCATCGCTACAAAACCCGCGACAAAGCCAGTAAATCTAAAGCTCTTACTATTAAGGAACTGAAAGCTCTTCATCCTGGCGATTATATCGTCCATGTGGATTATGGAGTGGGGCGTTTTGCAGGGTTGGAAAAAGTGGACGTAGCTGGCAAAATGCAGGAAGCAGTACGATTAGTCTTTAGAGACGATGATTTGCTCTATGTGAACATCCACTCTTTACATAAAATCTCTAAGTTTTCGGGACAAGAAGGTGCTGTTCCATCCATGTCCAAACTTGGATCTCCCGAGTGGGAGAACAAGAAAACCAGAGCTAAAAAACAAGTTAAGGACATAGCCAAGGACTTGATTGCGCTTTATGCCAAGCGAAGATCCGCCGCAGGTTTTGCTTTCCATCCAGATTCTGTACTTCAGATCGAGTTGGAATCTTCTTTCATCTATGAGGACACGCCAGATCAAGCTATCGCTACTCAGGATGTCAAAACTGATATGGAAAAGTCCTATCCAATGGATAGACTGGTCTGTGGTGATGTGGGATTTGGGAAAACTGAAGTTGCGATCCGTGCAGCGTTCAAAGCTGTAAATGATCGTAAGCAAGTTGCCATTTTGGTGCCTACGACAATTCTGGCTATGCAGCATTACCAGACGTTCAGTGAGCGATTGGAAAATTTCCCTGTAAAAATCGAATACATCAATCGCTTTCGAACAGCAAAAGATATCAAGGAAATCATCGCTCAGGTGAAAACCGGAGAGATCGATATCCTAATAGGTACACATAGGATCGTCAATAAAGATATTGTCTTCAGAGATTTGGGGCTTTTGGTAATTGATGAGGAGCAGAAGTTTGGTGTGAAAGTCAAGGATCAGCTGAAAAATCTGCGTTTAAACGTAGATGTGCTTACTTTAACTGCTACGCCGATTCCAAGGACCTTACACTTTTCCCTAATGGGAGCAAGAGATTTGTCCGTAATCGCTACTCCTCCGCCAAACCGTCAGCCGGTAACTACGGAAGTTCAAACCTTCCAAGAAGAAGTAATTAGAGATGCCGTGTCCTACGAATTAAGAAGAGGGGGACAGGTTTTCTTCGTACATAACCGAGTCGGTGAAATTGACTCGATTGCCAATCTGATTATGAAACTTGTGCCCGATGCTCGCGTAGCTGGCGCTCACGGTCAGATGGATGGTAAAAAGCTGGAAAAGGTGATGGTAGATTTTATCCATCACGAATATGATGTACTCGTGTCTACCAACATTATTGAGTCTGGGCTCGATATCCCAAACGCCAACACGATTATAATCAACCGCGCTCACATGTTTGGTATGAGTGATTTGCACCAGATGCGCGGAAGAGTGGGTCGAAGTAATAAGAAGGCTTTCTGCTATCTTCTTACCCAGCCTATGTCTGGCTTGACGGCAGAAGCTAGAAAGCGCATGCAAACTCTCGAGGAGTTCTCAGACTTAGGCGATGGCTTCAAAGTCGCGATGAAAGATCTGGACATTCGAGGCGCTGGTAATTTATTGGGAGCTGAGCAAAGTGGTTTTATCACTGATTTGGGCTTTGAAATGTATCACAAAATCCTCGATGAAGCTGTCCAAGAACTTAAAGAGAATGAGTTTGCAGCTTTATTTGAAACGGAATTGGCAGAGCAAGTCAAGGTGCTGGTCCAGGATTGCACAATAGAAACTGATCTGGAGCTACTTATTCCAGAAGAGTATGTTGGAAATATCAGCGAGAGATTAGGGTTGTATTCCAAGCTTGATGCGATCAAGAATGAAGAGGAATTGGCAAAATTTTCTACCATGCTTTTGGATAGATTCGGCCCATTGCCTGATTCTGTAGTAGATCTAATGGAAACTGTACGCTTGCGATGGAAAGCAGAAAAGCTTGGAATTGAGAAACTTGTATTGAAGGGCAATCTTATGAAGTGTCATTTACTGCCATCTACCCGGGACGATTACTATTCATCAGATATTTTCCAAAAAGTTATGCGATTTGCACAGATGAATAGTAAACTATGCAAAATAAAGGAGTACAAAAATCGTTTGATTCTTACACTATCGAATGTTTCTACCATTTCTAAGGCCCAGATTAAGCTTAAAGAGATGAATGATGCATGATTTTGAAATAATTTTAATGGCATAAAAATTGCAGATTTGCCTATCGATTTTGTTGATATTCTGGGATTCTGGCTGTTTTTAGGCAAATGGAATACTAGGACTTCATCCCAAATCATTGCAAGTGCATTACATTGCAATTATATTAGCACACTGAAAAAGACCTTAAACAATTACATATATGCGTCTGAGTAACAAATCTTGGGGAATGTGGGTAGCAGCTTTGGCGATAGCCGGAAGCTCTATTTTGACCTCTTGTAACAAAACTCCTGGCTACGGCAGAAGAACTGCTGATAAGCCTGGCAAAAAAAGTGCTACCACTGGAGCAGAATTCAGTTTTGATGAAAACGATTCTACTCAATTTTTTGTAGCCAAAAATGCCGAGCAAATTCCAGGGCCAAACTTGAAATTTATCCAAGGAGGTAGAGCCGTTCTAGGTTCACAAGAGGAAGATGTAATGGCTTTCCGTGATAATCAGGAAAGAACTGTAACACTTTCGAACTTCTATCTGGATGAAACTGAAGTCACTAATAATGACTATCGAGAGTATTTGTTCGATATGGGCAAAAAAGTAAGTGCTGATTCACTTCTTAAACTGGAGCCTAAAGATAATGTGTGGGCAGGTGGTGAGATGAGTTTCAATGACATGTATCAGTCATACTATTTCAGATTTCCAGGTTTCAACTTTTACCCTGTAGCAGGTGTGTCCTGGACGCAGGCTAATGCTTATTCCAAATGGAGAACTGATTTCGTTCAGGAAATTATTAGAAAAGAAAGAGGAATTGATTCCACGTTCACCAAAACTCAACTTATTGAAAGAGGTGTTGCACTAGCTGACTATAGACTACCTACAGAAGCAGAATGGGAATATGCTGCTAAGGCAATGATCGGTACTCAATACCTAGACGAAAATCAGGAATATGGCCGAATCTATCCTTGGGATGGAAGAGGTGTTCGTAACCCATACAACGTCAAGAGAAAAGGTAAGCAAGGTGACTTCCTTGCCAACTTCAAAAGAGGTAGAGGTGATTACGGCGGAATTTCTGGAGGTCAAAGAAATGATGGAGATATCATCCCTACTAATGTGTATGATATGGCTCCAAATGATTTCGGATTGTACCATATGGCTGGAAATATGAACGAATGGGTTCAGGATATTTACCGTCCACTTTCGTACCAAGACTTTGATGATCTTAACCCAGTGAGAAATACTGGTGTAAACGATGAAGAAGACACTTATCAGACCTCCATGCTTACAGATGAACTTAGAGTTTATAAAGGCGGATCTTGGAGAGATGTAACGTATTGGTTAGCTCCAGGTACTAGAAGATTTATGCATCAGGATTCTGCTACCAATCATATTGGTTTCAGATGTGCAATGATCTCTATCGGCGAAAAAGGAAATTAAGATATACTTAAGGTATTCAAATCCCCATCAATTGATTTTGATGGGGATTTTTTTTGATAGTTTTTTTAACAGAAAAAGTACCTGAGAATTTCACCGAGGCCACAATTGTAATCTCCTTCACTTTCAAAAGGTAACTCTATTGACGCACGTGACAACAGTCCATTAAAAATCTATGTCTAATCAATATCAGTTCATACTGCGAATAAACCCTCATGGTTCAAGTCTCCTGACTTGGACCTAGTATAATGCAGTCTTCAGGCTGCCTTTCAACATAAAGCGAATAAAGGTCTGATTTCTAGTAAATGAGTGGATCTACTTACTTAACATCACGCCAGCTTTGACAGCCAATGGAAGATCATTTTCCTTTGGTGGAATTGGGCAGGCATAGCCAGTTGCATACGCGCAGTAAGGATTGTATGCCTTATTGAAATCCAACTCTATCGTATCTCCAGAAGGAATTTTCAAATCTATATATCTACCGCCTCCATAGGTATCTGCTCCATTGGTTTGGTCAGTAAATGGTAGAAAAAGATGGTCCTTGTATTTTTCCTGTGTTCTGAGTTGATGACTTTGGTAGATATTTAGTTGGTATTCTTTTCCATCCAATATGAATGTTGCAATTCCATATACATCGTAATCCTTGATAGAATTTGCGGTAGTTTTCATTTGATAAATACTTGCAACAGGCAGCTTTTCAAACTTGGCAATCACATGGTATTTCTCGTCAATTGGGAAGAAATGATGCCCTGTAAAAGCCTTTCGCTCTGCAGGGGATAAGGGTGATTCTTTGGGGTTTTTGTATTCCTCATTCAGCTCATGCTGATATTCTATTAAAGATGCCCTATACTCATTTTGAGCAAAAAGGCTTTGTGACAATCCTAATAGTGAAATGGCAATAATCAAAAATGCTTTCATGATGAGTAAAGAATGGAAAGGCGGGGTCAGTAATATTTATCTGCAAACTATTAATTAGTTCTGGTAAAATGCCAGAGAGCAACAGCAGTTTTATCAAAATATCCGAAGTAACAAATTAGTATATGTGATCAAATTATAATCTGTTCATTTTCAATGATTAATCAAATCTCATTAAATTGATAATCAGAATTTTTCACTTTTAATTTGAAATAAGCATGGAAAGTAAAAATGGTTTTTTGAAAATGAGCATAGCTGAATTTATTCCTTGGATTCAGTCTCAACGGATTGCACGTACAATACTCACTATTCAGCAGCATCATACCTGGAGTCCGAGTTACACACATTTCAATGGAAGTAATCATTTCGAAAGGCAACTCGCCATGAAAAATCACCACGTTCGAAATAATGGATGGAGTGATATTGGGCAGCATTTTACCAGCTTTCCAGATGGTACGATACTGACCGGAAGATCATTAGAATCAACTCCAGCGTGCATTTTCGGTGCTAATCGAGATTCCATTTGCATTGAACATATGGGCAATTTTGATAAAGATGGAGATACAATGACGAATGAGCATCGACTCGCCATTATCCAAATGACTGCCGCCCTTTGTGATAAATTTAGACTTCCCGTGAATACCTTCAGCATTATTTATCATCACTGGTTTGAGCTGAGCACCGGGAAACGTAACAATGGTACTGGCGGAAATAAATCCTGTCCAGGTACTAATTTCTTTGGAGGAAATAAGGTCCAAGATTGCATGACCAATTTCCTACCTCTGGTAGAACAAGCTCTTCAAAGCACTCCAATTCCTCATCAGCCTCCTGGTATAGATAAATATGTCGCAGTCACCGCTGATTCACTTAATATTCGAACTGAGCCCCGTGGCTCTGCATCCAAGGCCTCCGATAGGGAAGCCGCACAATTGGGAGCAATTCTAAGAATATATGAAGAATCAAACGGATGGCTGAAAATATCAAATAGCCAATCTCACTGGGTATATGGAAAATATACAACAGATGTACAAAGAGCCACAGTAAATGCCAATGTACTTAGGGTAAGAAGTGGACCAGGTGCTGAGTACGCAATAGTAGACAACCTGATGAAATCTGAGGAGATTTTTATTTCGACAATAAAAGGAGACTGGTGCAAAATCAGTTTGGAGGAAAAATGGCTTAGTAAAAACTTCTTAGACTTCAAATAATTGGATAGAGAACTTCAGGAAGCTCCCACTTATGTGACTTGAATTCTCAGATTGTGGAATTAATCCAATACTAGAAAACTTGAATCCTGCCTTAAATCCATTAAGGCAGGATTCGTTTTTTGGAACAGTGTTGGTGATCCTATTACTGCTTCCAAACCGAAGCTACTTTCTCTTTGAGAGAGGTAATTACCAACTTAACCACGATTACCATGAGTTTATTGAAAGATGTAAGAGTAGCTATTCTTGCTACAAATGGATTTGAAGAATCAGAACTTGTAGAACCAAAACGTGCCCTTGAACATGAAGGAGCTGAAGTATTTATTATTTCTCCAGAAAATGATCATATAAAAGGCTGGAAGAATGGTAATTGGAGTGATGAGATCAAAGTAGATGCTCGGGTCGATCAGGTAAGCGCTAAAGATTTTGACTCACTAATGATACCTGGAGGAGTGATCAATCCCGATTTATTAAGAAGGGATATGACTTCAGTCAATTTTGTAAAAAGCTTTTTCGATGATCATAAACCAGTAGCAGCGATATGCCATGGACCTCAGATGCTGATTCAAGCAGGAGTGACTAATGGTCGTACGTTGACTTCATTTGAATCAATAAGAAAAGACCTTGAGAATTCAGGAGCACATTGGGTAGATGAGGAGGTCGTCGTAGACAGAGGCCTCGTCACTTCTAGAAGTCCAAAAGATTTACCGGCATTTAACAAGAAAATGGTGGAAGAATTCAGGGAAGGCAAACACGCCAAACAAACTGCATAAAAGTAAAGAGGCTGTCTCAAAAGTAGATAGTTTAAAAGGCTAGTCGATTTCTCGGCTAGCCTTTCCTGTTTTACTCAAAATGTGTATTTTGAGGTGTGCAAAAACAAGACTTAAATGTAGTCTTTA
>Ga0123337_10003252_pt1 | contig 17551 bp, 19 predicted proteins | sample frozenSSSSmetaG_FD_89792 | JGI IMG/M metagenome (GOLD analysis project Ga0123337, IMG submission 89792) | Glacier valley bacterial and archeal communities from Borup Fiord, Nunavut, Canada, to study Microbial Dark Matter (Phase II) -... | ecosystem: Environmental > Aquatic > Freshwater > Ice >... | reverse complement strand
TGCCTGCAAACACGCGCATCGCACCCAGCCGCCGGGCTGAAGCCCTCGGCTTACACGACGAAGGCCGCCTACGCGGCCTGCCTGCAAAACACGCGCATCGCACCCAGCCGCCGGGCTGAAGCCCTCGGCTTACACGACGAAGGCCGCCTACGCGGCCTGCCTGCAAAACACAATCGCACCCCCTCCGCCTTGCGCCCGATTGACGCATGCGTGCGCCTATGCTATGCTACCCGCGATCTCGTATCGAAAAGGTCTTCCGCCATGCGCTGGAATTCTGATACAACCTGCTGGAGCGCTTCTCGTGGCGGAATGCTGCGCGTAGGACATAGGTGTACTGTGCCCTGCGATTGGTGGATTGTGTAAAGCGTTTTTTAATTCTAACACGTGTAGAAGTCGTGGGCCAGTGCATTGGCTCACGACTTTTTTGCGTTGGGAATACAGGAGAATCCTGTATTGGTCACATGGACATCCGCCGCAGGCCGCGCGGAGCTACAGCCGCCGCGCTCTACAACAACGCCCGCTCAAGCGGGCTGGAACTGTGCAGCATCAATCTGAACATTACCGAATAAGGAGAATGCATGACAACGCTGCTCCACAAGTACTGGAAAACAGCAGCAATGGCGGCGTCGAGCTATGTCGGCGACAGCCCGCTATTTCTCATCGATTACCTGCTGCGATTGCTGCGCGTAATCGTGCTGCTCTCGATTTGGCGCACGATCCTGGCTGGCAAAGGCACCGTTTCGGGCATGACGCTGGATTCGGTGCTGACCTACACGCTGATCGCCGAAATATTCGCCGCGCAGCTTTCGCCGCGCACAACGCTCGATCAGGTCTTCTGGAACGGCACAATCGTTGGCCGCTTGCTCCAGCCGCTGGGCATCTTCGGCCAATTCTCGGCCGATATGTTCGGGCGCTGGCTGTTCGAATTCTGCGTGTTTTCCATACCGCTGCTGCTGCTCGCGCCGCTGCTGGGTGTGAGCGCGCTGCCAGCGAGCGCTGGCGCAGCCGGGCTGTTCATCGTCAGCCTGGTGTTGGCGATCAGTGTCGGGCTGGCGATTGAGTTCGCGTTTGGCGGGCTGCTGGTGTTGCTGCAACTGCCACACTGGGCCGTCAGTCAGGTGCGTAGTGCGATCACCACGCTCCTGTCGGGCGCGATTGTGCCGCTGGCGTTGCTGCCACAGGGCGTCGGCGCGGCCTTCGCGTGGCTGCCGTTCGCTTCAATGGCCTCGGCACCGCTTCAGATTTATACCGCGACAGGTGCGCCGCTTACGCTGCTGGCGCTCCAGGTCGGCTGGTCGATTGTGCTGTGGCCGCTCGCCCACTGGCTGTGGCGCGTGAGTCGTGAAAGGATGGTCTCGTATGGCGGATGATGTAGATCCAGGAGTCAGGAGTCAGGAGTCAGGAGTCAGGAGTCAGGAGTCAGACAGCGCTCAAGCATCAAGCATCAAGCATCAAGCATCGATGCCTCGCGAGTCAGCGTTCGCGCTGCGGCGGCGGCTCTTTCGGCTTTGGAAACTGTACGCCGTGCTGGATTTCACCTTCCTGATGGCCGATCTGAAACTGGCGCTGACCTGGTATATCTCGGATGGGATTGTCAATCTTGCGTCGGTGACGGCCACGCTGCTGCTGGCGGATCGCTTCGCGGGCATTGGCGCGTGGGGCCGCTACGAAGTGGTCTTTCTGCTCGGCTACGCCACCGTAGTCAGCGGCCTGATGAATATGCTTTTCGGCTATAACGTGCTGACGATCAGCCGACGGCTAGGGCGCGGCCAGCTCGATCACACGCTGATTCAACCGCAGCCGATCTGGGTCTCGTTGCTTACCGAGGGCTTTATGCCCTTCTCTGGTTCGCCGATGCTGCTGCCCGGCATCGCGCTGCTGGTCTGGTCGGCCAGCAAACTGGCGCTGGCGATCACGCCGGGGTGGCTAGCGCTGCTGGCGCTCAACCTAGCAGCATCATCGGTGGTGGTGCTGGCGTTCTCGTTCCTGTGGGGCAGCCTGGCGTTCTGGGCACCACGCGCCGCCGAGGAGATCAGCAGCTCATCGGTGACACTGCTGTACCAGCTCAAGGCGTTCCCACTCGATGGGCTGGGGCCGCTGCTGCTGAGTGGAATGCTGACCGTGCTGCCGGTTGGATTCGTGGCCTGGTATCCTGCTCGGGCGCTTTTGGGACTCGATCCATCGCGCTGGTCGAGCTGGATGACGCCGCTGGCCGCGTTGATCTTCGCGCTTGTCACAAGCTGGATTTTTCAGAAAGGAATGCACTACTATGGACGCACAGGCTCACAGCGCTACAGCAGCCTCGGACATCGTGGTTGAGCTGACTGGCGTTTGCAAAACATTTCGCCAGAAGCAGCGCTCCGAACGATTGCGCGACGCCGTTCGCACAATGTTTCATCCGCCGATTCGCGAGGTGCGCGCGCTGCAACAGATCGATCTCCAAATTCGGCGCGGCGAGATCGTCGCCTACGCTGGCCCAAACGGCGCGGGCAAAAGCACCACCGTCAAGCTGCTTTCAGGCATGCTGACGCCCGATACGGGGACGGTGCGCTCACTCGGCATGAACCCCGTTCGTGATCGGGTGCGCTACGTTGGTAGAATTGGCGTCGTGTTTGGCCAGCGCACCGAGCTATGGATGGATCACCCAATCGCGGCGAGCTTCGAGTGGAAGCGCGTGGTCTGGGATATTCCACGGCCACGCTATGAGCGCATGCGCGATTTGGTGAAGGAGTTGCTGGGGCTGGGCGAGTTCTTCAACAGCCTGACACGCGAGCTGAGCTTGGGCCAGAAGATGCGCGCCGAGCTGGGGCTGGCGCTGCTGCACGAGCCTGAGCTGCTGTTCCTTGATGAGCCGACGATTGGGCTGGACGTGCTCGCAAAGCGCACGATCCTCGATTTCATCAAAGAACTTAACCGCGAGCAGCGCGTCACCGTCATGCTGACCAGCCACGACATGGCCGAGCTGGAGCTGCTGGCGGGCCGAATCGTGATGATCGATCACGGCAAGATTGCGTTCGATGGGTCGTTTGACCGATTGCGGCGCGATGTATCAGATCAGCGGCGACTGCTGCTAGAGACCGAAAACGGGATACCGCCAACGCTAGATGGTGCTACGCTCATCAAAAGCGCGGCTGGCCGACACGAATACACCTTCGATGCCACACAAACCAAGATCGCGATGCTGCTAGAGCAAGCTACCAGTCAAACGCAGGTGCTGGATGTCGAAACGCATCGCGCGCCAATCGATGAGGTGATCGCCGATATTTATCGGCAGTGGCAAAAGATCTGACCAAGGAATACAGCTCAGGTCTGTCATCCTGAGCCGCTGCAAAGGATCTCTCGTTCTCAATGACCAAGAGATCCGTCGCAGCGGCTCAAGATGACAAGCAGATTAGAGCCAATCAATACTTCGGGATACTCGTATCTACGTCATCCGACCAGCGCAAGATGCCGCCGGTCATATTCTTAACCTTGCGAAATCCGGCTGCGCGCAGCATATCCACCGCGCGACCGCTACGCGCACCGCTGCGGCAGTACACCACCATCTCGCGCGCGGTATCCAGCTCGTTCAGCCGCCCTTGCAATTCGTTGACCGAAATGCGCGTCGCGTCGGGCAGGTGGCCGATCTCCCACTCGTTTGGCTCGCGCACATCCAGCAGGAACGGCGGATCGTCGCTGTGCAGCCAGGTATTCACCTCGACCGGCGCGATCTCATGCGAGGTGAAGGTCGCCGGCTCGGGTGTGATGCCACAGAACATATCGTAGTCGATCAGCTCAGTCACAGTCGGGTGATCGCCGCAAACTGGGCAGTTCGGATTGCGGCGCAGCTTCAGCTCACGAAAGCGCATCGCGAGCGCATCGTAGAGCATCAGGCGATTCACCAGCGTTTCGCCGATGCCAGTCAGCAGCTTGATCGCCTCGGTCGCCTGGATCGTACCGATCACGCCGGGCAGCACGCCCAGCACGCCACCTTCGGCGCAGCTCGGCACCAGGCCGGGCGGCGGCGGCTCGGGATACAGGCAGCGATAGCACGGCCCACCCTCCTTCGGGTAGAACACCGTGGCCTGGCCCTCGAAGCGAAAGATTGAGCCGTACACATTCGGCTTGCCAAGCATTACACTCGCATCGTTGGTCAAGTAACGCGTCGGAAAGTTATCGGTGCCGTCGATAATCACGTCGTACGGTCGCATCAGCTCGAACGCATTGTCCGATGTCACCTGCACTTCGTAGGTCGAAACCTCGACATTCGGATTCATGTCGTTCAATCGTCGCTTGGCCGACTCGGTCTTGCGGACACCGATTGTGCTCGTACCGTGAGCGATCTGGCGCTGCAAATTGCTCTCATCGACCACGTCGAAATCGACCAAGCCGATATGGCCGACGCCTGCCGCCGCCAGATACAGCGCCAAGGGCGACCCCAGCCCGCCCGCGCCGATCAGCAGCACGCTGCCTTCTTTCAGGCGTCGCTGCCCCTCCATGCCAAACTCGGGCAGGATCAAATGACGCGAGTAGCGCCGGATTTCCTCATTGGAAAGTTGTGTTGTCATGTGTATTATAGATTGCAGATTGCAGATTGCAGATTGAGTTCTGCAACCTGCAATCTGCAATTACTCGCCTCCCGCAATCGCTGGAATAATACTGACCGTTTCGCCATCCGGCACCGGCGTTTCAACGCCCTGAAGGTAGCGAATGTCCTCATCGCCGACATAAATGTTCACGAAGCTGCGCAGCTGGCCCTGCTCATTGTAGAGCTGCTTACCAAGCTGTGGGTGCTGCTCGACCAAGCTCGCCAGCAGCTGGCCGACTGGCGCGCTCGTCAACGCGATACCGGCGTTGTTGCCAGCGTACTGCCGCAGCGCGGTGGGAATGGATATTGTTACTGCCATGTGATAACTCCTTATAGTTTTGAGTTTTGAGTTCTAAGTTTTGAGTTACAGCAACTCAGAACTCAAAACTTAGAACTGTTTAGCTCTTCGGCTACAAAACGTTCGCCATCCTCGATCAGCAGCCAGCTGGTCAGCTCAGCTGCTTGGCCGGAGCGCACGCTCTGAATCAGGAACGAGAAGCTTGACCCGCTGCCGACCCCTTGCGCGCCCACACGATCACGCTCGGAAGGGATCGCCGGATGGTCGGGGTGCGAGTGATAGCAGCCGATAATATCAACCCCTTGGGCACGCGCAGCACGATCAGCGCGCATATATTCGCGCGGGTCGAGATAGAAGCGATCTGCCAGCGAATGCTCATGCTCCGCGTCGGTCAAGCCGACCTCGGCGCTCCAGTTGTTCGGTGCCTGGTGAATCGCCTCAACGCTTTTTTGCTTGCCTTCGATGCGACCGATCAGCAGGCCCACGCACTCATTCGGGTAGCTTGCCTCGGCGTGCTGCGTAATCGCTTGGCGCACGGTTTCAGATAGAATAATCATAACTGTGTGGGGTGTCGAATATCGGGTGCTGAAGGTCGAGGATTGTGTCACTCGCCATTCGTCACTCGTCACTCGTCACGCGTTCAAATCCCTTCTTCATCCCAGAAGCGGTCGCTAAGATACTTGGCCGCCCCATCACACAAAATCGTCACCACCACGCCCTGCTCCAGCTCGCGCGCCACCCGCAGCGCGGCGGCAACATTGGCAGCCGCCGAGATACCAACCATCAGGCCCTCAGCTCGCGCCAGCGCGCGCACCATCTCGAACGCCGCCTCGCTGCCGACCTCGATCACCTGATCTTGCAGCGTGGAATCGTAGATACCCGGTATCAAACCCGTGGTCGGTAAGTGCTTGACGCCCTCAAGCGCGTGGTATGGGCCATCCGGCTGCACTGCCACCAGACGCATATGCGGATTTTCGGCGCGCAACCTTCGCCCAGCGCCAACGAACGTGCCACATGTTCCAAGCGCCGCGACGAAATGCGTCACGCGCCCATCGGTCTGCGCCCAAATCTCCGCGCCGGTAGTCTCGTAATGCGATTGGACATTCGCCGGGTTGTTGTACTGATCTGGATAGAAGAAACGTTCAGGCTGCTCGGCGACCAGTGCGCGAATAGCGCGAATAGAACCGTCGCTACCTTCCATTGCATCGGTGAGAATTAGCTCGGCCCCCAGCGCGCTCAAAATGCGCTTACGTGCAATGCTGGCATTATCGGGCATCGCCAACGTCACGCGGTAGCCCAATGCCGCGCCAATCGTCGCATACGCAATCCCAGTATTGCCGCTGGTCGCATCAGCGATTCGCATGCCGGGTCGCAGCCTTCCGCTGCGCTCGCCATCACGAATCATATACAGCGCCGGTCGATCCTTCACCGAGCCGCCCGGATTATACCATTCGGCCTTGGCGTACAGCTCAACACCTTCCGGTAGTTCCGGCGCGATCCGCGCTAGCCGCAATAGCGGCGTATTTCCAATCAGATCGATCACCGACGAGCGGCGATCAAGCGCGGCGCTCGGAGAGGAAACGTGTGTCATGACGGTAAATTAATTGCAATCCAACATATCAGAATACGAGCAGCAAAAAACCCATGAGATGCGTACACCTATATCGTTTTTACTGCTTGTATCCTTAAGCATAGTTCAATCAATGCCAGCAGCGGTTGTCCATGGATCATCAATGTAGGGGCGAAGTATTTGCGCCCATATCACTTGCTTTCCGCGCGGGAAGGCCGCAAATGCTTCGCCCACAGCAATGACTGCCAGTGGAAAGCACCCGTCAACCCTGCCTTGTGAAAAGCTACACACCGGTCTGGCTCGCATCCAGTTCCGCGCGAATCTTATTATTTCGATACAGTGTGATCGCCGCCTTGAGCGTACCCAGCGCCAATGTCGCGCAGCGCGGGCGCGTGCTGACAACCTCACGACCGAGCTGGTCGATCATATCGTTGAAATCCATATCGTCGATCTCGGCCAGCGGTCGACCCTCGACCATCTCAGTCAAAATCGATGCGGCAGCCTGACTGATCGTGCAGCCGGTACCCTCAAATGTCACACGCTCGATCTGATCGCCAGCATCATTGACCTTGAGATAGATCGTCACAATATCGCCACAGCCGGGGTTGCCGCCCGGCATCGTGACATCCACCGGATCCAGCGGGCCGTTATTACGCGGATTCTGATAATGGTCGAGCAAAAATTCGATAGCTTCCTGGCGATCCACGATATCCTCCGAGTTCTAAGTTCCGAGCTCTGAGTCTTGAGTTGCGTTCCTGCAAACTCAGAACTCAGAGCTCAAAACTCAAAACTTTATCCCTGGTATGATTTCTCAATCGGCAGACCAACGCTGTTGCCCCACTCGGTCCAGCTGCCATCGTAGTTGCGCACCTGCGGGTAGCCCAGCAGATAGGTCAGCACAAACCAGGTGTGGCTGGAGCGCTCGCCGATCCGGCAGTAGGCGATCACGTCTTTGTCCGGCGTCACGCCCTGGCTGCTGTACAGTTCCTTCAGATCCTCGGGGCTTTTGAAGGTGCTATCTTCTTTGACGGCCTTGGCCCACGGGATGCTCGCTGCGGTCGGGATGTGGCCGCCGCGCAGCGTGCCTTCTTGCGGATATTCGGCCATATGGGTGCGCTCGCCGCTGAATTCCTGCGGGCTGCGCACATCCACCAGCGCCACGCCGCTCTTCTTGATATGCTCACGCACCTCGTCGCGGAATGCACGAATGGTGCTATCATCGCGCTCAGGTGCCTTGTAGCTCGATGCCGCGTCACTGGGCACTTGCTTGGTCAGATCCTGCCCCTCGGCGATCCACTTGGCGCGTCCACCATTCATGATTCGCGCATCCTTATGGCCGTACAGCTTGAACACCCATAGCGCGTAGGTGGCCCACCAGTTATTCTTGTCGCCGTAGAAGACTACCGTGGTATCATTGCTGATGCCCTTGGCTGAAAGCAGCTGCTCGAAGTGCTCACGGTCGAGGTAATCGCGTACCACCTGGTCGTTCAGATCGGCGACCCAATCGATCTTGATTGCGCCAGGAATATGGCCCTGATCATACAGTAGAATATCTTCGTTGCTTTCGATAATTCGAACATTCGGATCGTTCAGATGCTCCGCGACCCACGCTGTGTCCACCAGCACCTCAGGATGTGCATACTCAGCCATCATAGCGCTCCTTTTTATTGTGAAGTAACCTAGGCAAGATACTTAGGTATTTTACTTCGGAGTCGCATTGGCGTCAAGCCAATTGCACATCGCACATTGCATATTGCCTCAATGTGCAATATGCAATTTACAATTCAACCAGCACATCCTCGCCTTCCACCCGCACCGGATAGGTCGCGATTGGCTCGTAGGCCGGCAGCGTGAGCGCAGCACCGCTACGAATATCGAAGCGCGAGCCATGCAGCGGGCATTCAATCGTGCAATCGTCGCTATCGAGATAGCCTTCGTTCAGCTCGGCATAGGCGTGCGAACAGATGTCGGTGGTCGCGTAGAACGTATCGCCGCAATGATACAGCGCAATTCGCCGACCAGCGTACTCGAAGGCGCGCACCTCATCGATTGGAACATCGTTGATCGTCGCCAGTTTAACGAATTCAGGCATACATTTCCTCGTCAGCGCATAGTTATTCAGATTTGGAGGTTATACGGGCAGCGGACAAACGCGGACGAACGCGACATATATGAATGACGTTCGCGTTCGTCCGCGTTTGTCTGCGTCCAATTTCGGCGAATCTGAACAGTTACATCAGCGCCGTGCAGGAAACCCCAGCGCCTTGACTAATCGAGCTGGCTCATCTTCCAGCCAGCTACTCTCAGAATCGCGCCCGCTAACCACCAGCACCGACGCAATCGGCGGCACGAAGATGATATCAATTGTGCCATCGCCGGTGACAAGGCCGATCCGGTCGAGCTTACCGCTGCGAACTTTGACCCACAGGCGCAGCGACATAATCCCAATCTTGGCAATATTCGGTGCCGCGCGCTCAAAGGCCGGATCGCTGGCCCACACACACTGGCCGTTCAACGCGCACAGTGCCGCCGCCTCGATACCAGGCGACTCGCGCATCACCGCACGGATATGCTGTGCCGCAAGCTCGGTCAGCTCCGGCGCGAGCGCAAACTGATTCGCAGCGGTCATGGGCAACTCCTGCTGTTACACAACGGACATTCCGACGCATTTTACTAGTCGTACATACTATACGACGAACGATCGCATTTGGTCAACATGACTGTTGGGCTAAAAAGCGGCGAACGACGTGAGCCTCGCTCAACCGCCGTACGCCGCCAGCCAGTTCTGAGTTTTGAATTTTGAGTTTTGAATAATGAGCCAAAGTAACTCAAAACTGAGAACTCAAAACTATCCGACCGAGCCTTCCATCTCCAGCTGAATCAGCCGGTTCAGCTCAACCGCGTACTCCATCGGCAGCTCGCGGGTGAACGGCTCCATAAAGCCCAGCACAATCATCGAGAGCGCATCGGCCTGCGGCAGCCCGCGGCTCATCAGGTAGAACAGCTGCTCCGCGCCGATTCGCCCAACCGTCGCCTCGTGCGCCACCGTCGTGCGATCCTCCTCGATCTCGATGAACGGGATCGTGTCTGAGGATGAGCGATCATCCAGGATCAGCGCGTCGCAGTTGACATTGACCTTCGAGTCGGTGGCACCGCGCGCGACCTTCGCAAGACCGCGATAGGTGGTCTTGCCGCCATCCTTCGAGACCGACTTGTTGGTGATTCGGCTGGTCGTCTCAGGCGCGATATGCACCATCTTGGCCCCGGCATCCTGGTGCTGGCCCTTGCCCGCATACGCCACCGAAAGCACCTCGCCCTTGGCCTTGCGGCCCATCAGATACACCGATGGGTACTTCATCGTCAGCCGCGAGCCGATATTGCCGTCGACCCATTCCATGCTGGCCTCTTCATAGGCCACCGCGCGCTTAGTGACCAGGTTGAAGATGTTATTCGACCAGTTTTGAATCGTGGTGTAGCGACACTTCGCGCCCTTATTGACAATAATCTCAACCACCGCCGAGTGCAGCGAGTTGGTCGTGTAGACTGGCGCAGTGCAGCCTTCGATGTAGTGCATCGAAGCGCCTTCCTCGACGATGATCAGCGTGCGCTCAAACTGGCCCATATTCTCGGCATTAATGCGGAAGTACGCCTGGAGCGGAATATCGACGTGTACGCCCTTCGGCACATACACAAACGAGCCGCCCGACCAGACCGCCGTATTGAGCGCGGCATACTTATTATCGGCCGAAGGAATAATCGTCCCGAAGTACTTCTTGAACATCTCCGGGTACTCTTTCAGCGCCGAGTCGGTATCCAGGAAGATCACGCCGAGCTTCGACCACTCCTCGCGCAGCGAGTGGTACACCACCTCGGACTCGTACTGCGCGCCCACGCCAGCCAAGAACTTACGCTCGGCCTCGGGGATGCCCAGTTTCTCGAATGTGTTCTTGATCTCGATAGGAACCGCGTCCCAGTCGGTCTGCGGCTTATCGCCAGCGCGCACGAAATAGTGAATATTGTCGTAATCCAGCTCGGCCAGCTTATCGTTAGCCCACGCGCCCACCAGCGGCACCGGCTTCTTGCGGAAAATCTCGAGCGCCTGCAAGCGTCGCTTGAGCATCCACTCCGGCTCGCCCTTCATGCCCGAAAGCTCGCGCACAACGCCTTCGTTGAGACCCTTGCCGGATTTATAAACGTAATGCTCTTCGTCGCGAAAGCCATACTTCGAATAATCGAACTGGAGATTATTGGCTTGAACTGCCATGATTTATTCCTCCCTATTGTGGTGCTATTTAATCTAATTGACGATATCATCAACGCTCAGCTGTTCAAACAGCAAACATCGAGATAAACCCTCATGATTAAAGGTCTTCATCCTCAAGCTGCGCGCCCAAATACCCATACACGCCGGTCTTGAGCGTCTTCAGCGCCAGCAGCGCACACTTGATTCGTACGGGATTCTTATCAAGCGGGATGCCAATCAGGTCGAGCATATCGTCCTTGCCGAACGCGGCGACTTCCGCAACCGGCTTGCCAATGATCTCGTCGGTCAGCAATGATGCCGATGCCTGACTGATCGCGCAGCCGCGTCCCAGGAAGCGCACGTCGGTGACAATGCCATCAGCGATTTGCAGATCGATCCGAATGCGGTCGCCGCAGAGCGGGTTGGTATCTTCATGCGAGACATCGGGATGCTCAAGCGTGCCAGCATTATGCGGGTGCTTGTAGTGATCCAGAATGACCTCGCGGTACATGTCGTCCACGATACGTGTTCCTTGATACTTGATACTTGATACTTGATACTTGATACTTGAAATCGCGCATCACGCATCACGCAAATAGCCGTCGCGCCTTATTCAGCCCAGCCGCCAGCCGATCAATTTCTTCAGGTATATTATACAAGTAGAACGAGGCGCGTGCCGTCGCCGGAACATCCAGTAATGTGTGCAGCGGCTGGCAGCAGTGATGACCCGCGCGCACCGCGACGTTCTCGCCATCCAGCACCGCCGCGATGTCGTGCGGGTGGACGCCATCGAGCGTGAAGCTGATTGCGCCGCCGCGTTCTGCCACCGACATCGGCCCGTATATTCGCAGCCCTTCGACTTGCGCCAGCCGCTCCAGCGCGTAGCCGGTTAGGTGCTGCTCGTGCGCGAAAATAGCATCCATGCCCAATTCGCTCAAGAAATCGACCGCCTCACCCAGCGCGATTGCCTCGCCAATCGCGGGCGTACCAGCCTCGAAGCGCGCCGGAAGATCGGCGTAGGTCGTCGCTTCCAGCGTGACCTCGCGAATCATCGAGCCGCCACCCAGAAACGGCGGCATGGCTTCGAGAATCTTGCGTCGGCCCCACAGCCCGCCGATGCCGGTCGGCGCGCACATTTTGTGGCCGCTGAATGCCAGAAAGTCGATCCCCAGTTCCTGCACATTCACCGGCATATGCGGCACACTCTGCGCGCCATCAACCAGCACCAGCGCGCCGGCATCGTGCGCGCGCGTGGCGATCTCGCGCACCGGATTGATTGTGCCCAGCACATTCGATTGATGCGTGAGCGCCACCAGCTTGGTGCGCTCAGTCAGCAGCGCGTCTAGGTTATCCAGCACCAGCCGCCCGTCGCCGTCAATCGGCAGGAAATCGAGCTTCGCGCCAGTGCGCTGGGCCAGCTGCTGCCACGGCACCAGATTCGAATGGTGCTCCATCACACTGAGCAGAATGCGGTCGCCCGCACGCACATTCGCATCGCCCCAGGCGCGCGCCACCAGATTAATCGCCTCGGTGGTATTGCGCGTGAAAATCAGCTCTTTGGGGCTGCTTGCGCCAATGAAACGCGCCACCTTGCCGCGCGCGCGCTCGAACGCGAAGGTAGCCTCCTCGCTCAGCTTGTAGACGCCGCGATGGACATTGGCGTTGGTGTGCTCATAGTAATGTTCCAAGCACGCGATCACCCGCCGCGGCTTCTGCGACGACGCGCCGCTATCCAGAAACGCCAGCAACTTGCCGTTGATCGGCTGCTGCAAGATCGGAAACTCGCTGCGTAGGGCGAGAACATCGAAGAGATTGAATGACTCAGCCATAATTTTAAGTTCTAAGTTTTGAGCTCTAAGTTGAGACGAACTCAAAACTTAGAGCTCGAAACTCAAAACTTCCTTAAATCTTTGCCTCAACCAACACCGCTGCGCGCTCGCGCAGATCTTCGAGCGGGATGCGATCAAGCACTGGCTCGAAGAAGCCTGTCACGATCATGTGAATGGCTTCTTCGCGCTTGATGCCACGCGAGAGCATGTAGAACAGTTGCTCTTCCTCGATCTGGCCGCTAGTCGATGCGTGACCGGCCTTGACATCGTTCGCATCGATCTGCAAGCCAGGAATCGAATCGCTGCGCGAGGCCGAGCTGAGATGAATAGCGTGTTCTTCCAGCCGCGAATTCGTGCCCTGGCCGCTGTGATCGATCTTGACCATGCCGTCGAAGGTCGAGTAGCCGCTGTCATCCACCACGGTCTTGAAATTCAAATGACTTTCGGCATTCGTCCCGATGTGGCGCACCATCGGCGCGGTCAGCAGGCTCTGCGTGCCATCGGCAAACGTCGCCGCGACCCAATCGACGCGCGAGCCGTTGCCTTCGAGCGTGGCCTCGGCCTCGATGTGCTGAACCTGACCGCCCAGGTTTAGCCCAATCCACTCGATTGCGCCATCGCGCCCAAGTCGGGCACGCTGTGCGCCAATGTGATACACACCCTTGCCCCAAGTTTGCGCGCTCACAAAACGCACTTTGGCGTTATCGCCCACGAAGATCTCGGTCGCTGGAGACGCCAGAATCTGCTGTTCGGAATCAAGCGAGGCGAACTCTTCGACAAACGTGACGCTCGCGCCGCGCTCAGCGATAATCAGGTTGTGCGGGAAGGTCGAGTGGCTGCCATCGGCCAGCGTGAAGATCGCCTGAAGCGGTAGCTCGACCGCCACATTCTTCGGCACATACAGGAATATGCCATCCTGCCAAAGTGCCGCGTGCAGCGCGTTGAACTTATGCCCCAGTGGATCGATTGCGGTGCCAATGTATTGCTTGACCAGCGCCTCGTGATCGCGCAGCGCCGCCGCCAGCGTGGTGTAGATCACACCCTGCTCGGCCAGTTTGGCATCCCACTGCACCAGCGTGCCCTGCGGGCCAAGCGGCACGGCGATATTTTCAGATTGGAACTTGGAAAGATCGGTGCGCTTCCAAATCGGCGGCAGGCTTTCGCTGAAGAAGCGCCAAGCTACTTCGCGACGCTCGATCATCCACTCCGGCTCACCGGCGGCGCGCGCAGCCTCGGCGATCTGAGCGTCGGTCAGATCCGCCAGGATCGTCAGCGTGAGCGTATTACTTGCTGGCATTGCTCAACACTTCCTCCCTGATGAAATCGTAGCCGCGCTCCTCTAGCTCCAACGCTAGCTCGGCACCACCCTCACGCACCACGCGGCCATCCATCAGCACCGACACGACGTGCGGCTTGATGTAATTGAGCAGCCGCTGGTAGTGCGTGATCACCAGCACGCCCATCTCGGGCTGCTGGCCGTAGAGCGTATTGACGCCCTCGGAGACGATTCGCAGCGCGTCGATGTCGAGGCCCGAGTCGGTCTCATCCATAATCGCCATGCTCGGCTTGAGCATCGCCATCTGCAAAATCTCAATCCGCTTCTTTTCGCCACCGCTGAAACCTTCGTTTAGGTAGCGTCGAACGAAGCTATCGTCGATCTCAAGCGCGGCCATATTCCCGCGTAGCTCCTTGCGAAATTGAGCGACCGGGATCGAGGTCGATTTGGCATCTTTGCCCTGTTCAGCGCGATGCGCGTTGAGTGCCGAGCGCAGAAAGTTCGCGACCGTGACGCCGGGGATGGCGACCGGATACTGGAAGGCCAAGAACAGACCCAGCTTGGAGCGCTCGTCGGCTTCCAGCTCCAAGACGTTCTGATCCTTGTACCAGACCTCGCCGCCGGTGACGGTGTAGCTGGGGTGGCCCATCAGCGTGTAGGCCAGCGTGCTCTTGCCGCTGCCATTCGGCCCCATGATCGCGTGGATCGTGCCCGGCTTCACCGTCAGGTTCAAGCCCTTGAGGATCTCTTTATCCTCGACGTTCACGTGCAAGTCTTTGATAACTAGATCGGTGTTCATTCAGATAACCCCTACTCGATTAAGAATTCAGAAGTCAGGCTTTAGGAATCAGGCGTCAGTATCTTCAATTCTGACGCCTGACTTCCAACTCCCGACGCCTCAACAACGGTAAAGTGACAGCTCCGCCCGCCCTCGCGGATGGTACCTTCCAGCGCGATCTGCTTGCCCAGCACTTGCTCGACCATCCGCCGCTCCATTGAGCAAACACCGGCGTGCTCCTGGGCAACATCAAGGTACGGGCAGGCGAACAGCTTGAAGCCATCGCCATCGGGCAACAGCTCGACCGGGATGCCGCGCTGCTCTAGTGCCGCGCAGAGTGCCAGCAAGCGCTCGGGCAGCTCGGCACCGGCGTCTGGGCCACGATATTCCTCGGCTAATCGCGCGCCGACGGCATTGAGCAACACTTGCAGGCGATCCGGCCCTTCTTGGCTGGCGATCTCGCGCAAGAGCATGGTGGAAAGCGTATCGTATTCTTTCGGGAACAAATCTTGGGCGGCGTTGGTGAGAAAGTAGAGCGCATGTGGACGGCCGGGGCCACGGCGAACCAGCTTAGTAGCCACCAGATCTTTAGCCTCCAAATGCGTCAGGTGTTCGCGAACAGCGGTAGTGCTGATGCCAAGAAGCTCCTCGAACTGCTTGACGGTCGCCTCGCCATGACGCTGTAGATACGCTAAAATTTTGCCCGCTGGTGACTCGCTGGTGAAGCGCGTTGCTGCCATATCCAGACTCCTAATGTGCTAGGGTTGAATTATAGCGTAATTTCGTGCTATTGTCAATAAAAACAGGTTAAACTGTCTAAACTATTGTGGTCGCGACTACTGAAGGTACGCGGTAATCGCAATCTCCGCACCGCCCGGCCCGTGAACGGGCGGGCTACATCTACAAAGGCCGCCTACGCGGCCTGAATCAGCCCGCCGGGTACCCGCTGGGTGCCGGGCTTCGTACGGTAAGCCGAGGGCTTCAGCCCGGCGGGTGTTTGGCATGCAAACTAAAATCGTCCCCGCAGCCGCATAACCTCGCTTACTAGCTGCTGCAAGATTGGCGGCAGATCGAGCGCGCGCGAATCGAAGCGTACCATCCGGCGCTGTGAGCCATAGATCGTCAGCGTATCGCCGGCGCCGACCGGCAGCGTCGCCGGGTACGCCTCGTCCAGCCTGGCAACCGCAGGATCGTTGAGCGCGGCCTGGAGCGCGACCAAGTCTTCGAGCGGCACGGCCTTTCGCAATGCGCCGCGATCGTCAAGATACAACTGGAGGCTGCCATTGCCGAAAACGGTGAAATCGCCCGGCAGGCTGGTCGCACTCTCGGCGCGCTGGAGCCGCGCCAGCGCGCCTGGCGGATCGGCGGCTGGCGCGGGAGTCGCAGCGGCGCAGGCGTTCAGCGCAAGCAGCAGCGCAATAGTGAGCCATAGCCGCCAGATAGCGGGTTGCAGGAGGCGACAGGCAGGTAGCAGGTGGCTTCTTCGCATAGCGGTGAATTTCTCGCTTCAAGGCGGGTAGTTGCGTCGATGCACGCGCAGGCCTACCGCCGCCGCGCGGCTCACACGCAGCAGATATCCATGTTCGACCAGCAACGTACACGCGGCGCATTCTATCACAAGCGAGCAGCTCGATAATCGCCTACGCAACCGGATGCTTGCAGCATTACCGCTGTTGCAGGATAATGAACACTAGGATGAAGCGCGCTGGGAGCATGACGATGACCAATCAGAACGACGAGCAACGCACGCAGAATCCGTGGCTCGCGCGACCGGATGTTTCCGGCGCTGCGTATGATGCGCCATATCGTGCGCGGGCCGCCGCTGGCGAGGATGTGCATGGCGAGGCCAACGCGGTGCAGTCGCTGCAATCAGCCCAGCCGTTCAGCGTGCTCGATGCTGGCTGCGGCACGGGCAGAATCGCGATTGAACTGGCCCGCCGCGGAATGGATATCGCTGGGGTCGACCTTGACGCACGCATGCTCGACCAAGCCCGCGAGCAAGCGCCCGATCTCGATTGGCGACTCGGCGACCTAGCGACGATTGATCTCGGTCGCAGCTTCGACCTGATTCTGCTAGCTGGTAATGTTATGCTTTTCCTGACCCCCGGCACTGAGGAGCTAGTGCTACGCAACCTCACGCGCCAACTGGCACCTGCTGGAATAGTGGTCGCAGGCTTTCAAATTGGGCGCACCGCGTTTGGAATTGCCGACTACGATGCGGCAGCCACAGCGGCAGGGCTGGCACTCCGCGAGCGCTGGGCCACCTGGGAGCGCGATCCGTGGACCGCAACCAGCCCGTATGCCGTCTCGATCCATGGCTACGCTGAAGCGTAACTGTTCTTTCAATGGCTATAGGCGCTTTACTTGTCATCCTGAGCAGCAGCGAATAATCTCGCGTTCTCGAAACAGAGATCCTTCGCTGCCGCTCAGGATGACAAAACGGAAAGTATGCCCGTTGTTAGTATATTCAGACATACCCGCTTAGCTTCCCGCTAGGATACAGGCAGGATAAAGACGCCTTCAATGAGCGAATTGTTAACTACCAGTGTACGTCGGAGCATTCGCAGCATTGCCAGGATACGCTATACTAAACTATCCCGCGCCGCCTGTCTTGGTATCTCAGCAGCACACCGCCGCCGGTGCCACAGACCGGATACTCTAGGCGCGGAGCGGGTGAGCTATATTGGGTGAAGAAGAATACCAGCAGCAAACGCTGACAGCGCTGCTTTTGTGGACGATTCGCATCGGCCCGATCGCGGCGCTGCTCAATATGATCGGCTTCATCGTCGACCCGGCCTGGACAACGTTGGCGGGCAGCGGCGGCGTAATCGTGCTGGTGTTTTTTGCTTGGTGGGGTCTGCGGCTTAGTAGGCGCAAGCAGATTCATCGCGCGGCACGCATCTTTGTTGTTAGCGGCATGTGCAGTATGGCCGGCGTGGTCTTCATTGCCGCGAAAAACGAAGTGCTGATCGGTGCGATGGCAATGGGCG
>Ga0123337_10003251_pt1 | contig 17563 bp, 14 predicted proteins | sample frozenSSSSmetaG_FD_89792 | JGI IMG/M metagenome (GOLD analysis project Ga0123337, IMG submission 89792) | Glacier valley bacterial and archeal communities from Borup Fiord, Nunavut, Canada, to study Microbial Dark Matter (Phase II) -... | ecosystem: Environmental > Aquatic > Freshwater > Ice >... | reverse complement strand
GCACTCCGGCATCGGATACCTCACCCCGATCGAGATGGAAGACCTGTACTACCGTGAGAACAGCGTCCAGAAGCAACCGCTTCTGGGAGAACTCGCCCTCCACTAAACCCGGGGCGATTCAGTGCTTGTTGCTAGGCCTGATCTTCGTTGGTTTGCACCGTGGAGGCTGCCGCCGACCGGCTCGTCGGAAATCCCTCCTTGGTACGCGGAAGCAGCGCGCTGGCGAGACCGTTGGCGGATCTATGCCGACCCCGACTTCCCGATGCGGCGAGTACCCATCTGGTTATTGGACATTCATTGGGCGCGGATTGTGTACCGCAGGAAGCATCCGATGACTGATGCTCGGTGGTGGGAGTTCAAGCGATTGTGGTTGGAGCGTGAGGCGATTGCGGCGAAGAGGTTCAATGCGGGCCTCCCCATGCCGTTATGGGCCGTGAAGTTCCGAATCAATGTGTGGCGTCATCGTCGCTCCGAACGGCGTCAAGTACGCGTCTTCGAGCGCCAGTACCCGAACCGACGGTGGTAGCCAGCAGGGTGCGAACGAAGCCCGACCAGCCACAAACTCCGGCGAGGCGAGCCGCGTCGATTCTCGTACATAGCGACAGTCGGTCCACTTCCGTATCCGCTGGGCGACGTATCTACTTCGCTTCGCCGTCCCTTGGGGATTGAGGATCAAGTTCCACTGCTGTGAAGCCCGTCACGGCCCAGACGCGGCACAAGGCGAGAATCAGGCAGGTGCTCCGCGCGAACGCAAACTACCGCCAACCACTTTCGACGGTGTCAGCGCTGGGCTCGAACATTGAATCGACCCGCACCTCACGCGTGTCAGCCTGGGTCGGATCGCTAGGGTGCTTGTGTACGCAACTCATCTGACCGGGATCGCCATGATTGAATCGCTGACCATTTCGGGCCGTCCGCAAATGGCCGACCCACTCCATTACGGTCCGTTGCGGGAATTGAACTTCGTCTTTGGGCCGAACGGCTCCGGGAAGACGACGATCAGCCGGGCTCTCGCGATCGGCGACGCCGGCGTGTCCATCGCCTGGTCCGATGCAAGCAACCCCGAGACCATCCGCGTCTACAACCGAGACTATGTCGAGCAGACCTTGGCCAACGTTGGAGCCCTACCCGGTGTATTCCTCCTTGGGGAGAACAGTGCCGAAGTAGCGGACCGGATCTCCGTTCTAAGCGCCGACGACAACAGCAATGGCAGCGTGAGGGCCGCCGCGGCGAGACTCGCAGGACTACTCACAACCAAGAGCAACGCCGAAAGCGAATGTGCGGACGCACGCAAGGCGTTGACCGGGGCCGCATGGAAGGCGAAATTAGGCTTCGCTGCTGAACTACGGGAGGCGTGGAAGCGCTACAACAACGACAAAGCAAACTTCATCGCGGAGGTGCTGCGTGTAATCGCCGAGGACATCGACACGACCGTCGAGGCCCCCGGTCTTGCCGATCTCAAGGAAAGTGCCAAGAGCGTGTTCCGAGCGGACGCGGCACTGCAGTCGAAGTGCGCGATTCTTGAGATCAAAGAACTCTCGGATTTCGACCACTCCGACCTACTGAATGTGTCGATCGTCGGATCAACCGACGCCACTCTCGCCCCACTCATTACCGCACTCGACAACAGCGACTGGGTTGCCGAAGGGAGGGGGCACCTCGCGCATGCCAACGGCGTGTGCCCGTTTTGCCAGCAGAACGCGCCCGCGACCTTGGCCGACAACCTCGCACGATACTTCGACGACGCCTACACGGCGAGAACCGGTGAATTGACTACTTTGCGTGACTCCTATGTCGTTGCGGTGGCGGCGGTCACCTCAACCCTTGACGCCGCAGCGCGGTTGTCTTCGGACTTCCTGGACCCCAAGGCCTATAAGTCTGCTCGAGGGACGCTGGATGTGGCGCTCACGGCAAACGTCGACATCGTGAACGCGAAGGTCAACAGCCCCTCCAAACAAGTCACGCCCATCGCTACGGGCCAGGCCCTCGCCCAGGTCGTCGCCCTCCTAAACGGTGCGAACGAGGCCGTCGACGAACACAACCGGCTCATCGCGGAAAGGGAAACCGAGCGTCCCAAACTGGTTGCGAAGTGTTGGGAACACTTCATCCGCGACACGGTCGCCGCCGACCTTGCGGCGTATCACGCGGCCATCGTGGCTCCCGGCAAAACGATCGAAAGTGTCGAGGGCAAGATTCCCGATGCACGGCAGGCGCTAGCCGACCTCGAAGCCGAACTTGCGGACCTCAACAGCCGAGCCCGTTCTAACATTGCGGCTATCGAGCGGATCAACTCGACGCTTCAGAATGTAGGGTTCAACACCTTCCGAGTAGCGGCTGCGCCATCGTCCGAAGGTGCGTACGTGATCGAACGCGATGGGGTACTGCTCGAACACAACACCCTCAGCGAGGGCGAGCGCACCTTCATCACATTTCTGTACTTCTACTGGTCCCTGCACGGCAGCGACTCCGGCACAGAAGACCCCCGCTCCACCGTGGCTGTGATTGATGATCCCATCTCGAGCCTGGACAGCAACATCCTCTGGGTAGTGTGCCAACTCATACGAAACCTCATGCTCAAGGTGATCGACGATGCGTCAAACCTTGCGCAACTCGTCGTGCTGACGCACAACGCGCACTTCCATCGAGAGATCACGTACAAGCGCCGCAACGACGATCCGCTTCAAAACAAGCGCACGTTCGCCACTATCCACAAGCGTCCAGGGGTACCCGGCGAGTTGACGATGAAGGACGCGAATCCCGTCAGGTCCGCCTATCGAACCCTGTGGGACGAAGTCATCTACGCCCGCGATAACCTCTCGACCAACCACGTCGGTCTCCCGAACACGATGCGGCGAATCATCGAGAGTTACATGGATCTCCTCGGGGGCAAGAACCTCGATGGCCTAGCGGAACATTTCCAGGGTATTGAGTTGGAGATCTTCCAGTCGTTCCGCGCATGGGCGAACGACGGATCCCACACCGTGATGCTCGAAGAACTCGACCACTCGCCGACGGGCGCAACCACCGAAATGTATCTGCGCGTCTTTGAAGACGTCTTCCGAAAGAGTGACCAAGGTGGCCACTACGACATGATGATGGCCGGCCTGAACTAGCGTGGTAGTCAGTCGCTGGACCGCTCGGCGCCCGCGCGGTTGCGCGGAAATGCTGCGTTGCAACTCACCTCGAGGTGGCGGCCACGATACGTCTTGAGCGCGGGGACAAGCCTGCACGGTGCTGAAGACGGCGCTCGGCCGACAGCGACCAGAGTCGTGGACGAGGCCGTTGCCAGTGTCATTCATGAACGCAGTCATGTCCAATACCTGCGGCAGATGCACCTCGGCCGAAACGGCCGTAGACGCCCTTCGCTCGCGTAACATCGATCCCGTGCAGGCGCCATCGCCGCTGGCTCCTATTCGCTGACGATCAAGGACTCTGAACGATGGCTTACTCCACACTTGCTCTCCACCTGCTCATCTCGGCACCAGGGGACGTGCCCTTCGACGAAATGGCGACCGTCCGCAAGACGATCAGCCAGTGGAACCTCAACCTCGGCCGCGTGGTCGGGCTCACGGTGCTGCCGGTTTCGTGGACCGAGCACGCCGTTGCCGAGTTCGGCGAGCGGCCGCAGGCCATCCTCAACCACCAGATCGTCGAGGAAGCGGACCTCGCCATCGCGCTCTTCTACGACCGTCTGGGCACACCGACGGGGGCGGCCGAGTCGGGCACGGCCGAAGAGATCAACGTTCTCGTCGCGGCGGGGAAGTCCGTTGCCGTCCTGGCGAGTGCGACACCTCGAGCGCCCCTCAGGGGTGAGGCCTTGCAGGAGCGACAGCGGCTCGACGCCTATCTGGACGAGTTGCGCAGGGTCGCCCTCGTCTTCGAGTATGCGAACGCGGCAGACCTCGTCGGGCACCTCAACAACTTTCTCAGCAGGGAGACCGCGAAGTTCCAGCAGTCAGTCGAGGCGTCGAAGGAGAAGCCGGAGGGGCCGGACCCGTTCCAGGGTGTGTGGCCGAGGGCAGAGGTACGCGAGAGCGTGGAGACAGACGGCCAGGGGCGCGTTAGGACCCGGAGGCAATGGTCTCTCGTGCTCCACAACACGTCTCGTGGCCCGGCCTCCGATGTCGACTTCACTTTCGAAGACCTGCCCGATAATGCATTCTTCCGCGTGCTCCGCGAGGACGGACCACTCGGCACCATACCTCCGGGGCAGGAGGCCCAGTTTCCGTTGGTGCTTGCGTGGGGTTCGCCGAACGCCGTCGACTGCGTGGTGACGTGGACGGATGCGGTCGGCGACCGTCACGACACTCGGGCGACGGTCCGTATCTGACGCCTATGGCCGTTGCGACGTGTTGGAGTTCCGGTTCAACAACTACCTCCGTCCCAACCCCTTGCGGCGGAAACCGGCCCCGTTCGGCCCTCCGCACCGGCACCCGACGGCCTCGAGCACTGCGTCGACGTCTTTGGTGACACTCCCGTCGACCGTACGACGCAGGATCCCCGAAACGGTCCGACTCCGAATCGCCGTATTCATTCCGGTCTACAACTCCGGCCCGATGGTGGCGGGTACATCATGATCGGTTGCCTTGCTCCGGACCTTGAAGGTTCTCCCTCCCAAGCCGCGCTGCGCCTGACAGTGTGCGGTTCTCAGTGATCTTCGACGCGATCTTCTCGTTCGGCACGCCGAGTTCTTGTAGCAGGTTCACCATGACCACGGCGGCGGTTACCTCGGTGACGGCGTACAACCTGTTGAGGTCGTGGCTTTCGGCGGAGCCCTCATGCGCCAAGTTGTTTCGAGAGTCGCGTGCCAACTTGGCCCATGTCTCCCGGTCGGGAACAAGTCGATCCGCGACCTGGGTGTCAAGACGGTTCACGAGGTCGAGCAGTCGTGCCTTGAGTGACGGCTCGTTGCGTTGGAGTCGATCCCTCACGAGCGATCGATGTTGCTTCGGAGTGGCGTCGAGTAGTGCACGCAGCAACGCGGCGAACTCCTCGTTGGGGATTGGGGGGCGCAGACCCAATGCCCTGTGGAAGGACTCCGCCGCCGCGACCGCCGAGATCGTGCGCGTCTCGAGATACTGCTCGGAGTTGTACTGAAGGCCCAAGAGAATGTTGGCTGCGGCGCGGAAGCGAGAGTGCACCTCCAGCCACCGTGGGACAACATCGGCGAACGGAATGTCCTTGAGCGTAAAGAGCACTTCGTGATCGGGGACGGGTTCGCTGTCAGGCTTGGCTTGATACGACTGAGGTGCCAGGACCTGTATTGCGCGTCGGTGCGTTGCGTACGGGTGCTTTTCGGGATACCCATCGGGATCGGGCGGGAGCAACAGACTCTGCTTAATCGTGCCGCATGGTTGTCCAATCGCCAGCGTCACGAGGTCACGCAACTGGCCAACCGGGGCAAGTGCCTTATCGACTGAGACCAGCGCCGGGAACTCGACCTTGAGCGACGGCTCCTCGTGCAAGATTGCCTCATGCCTCGTCTTTGTGGCCCTTAGGTGCGGAATGCTATACGAGTGACTGAGGACAAAGCGGTTCCCGCCGAAGTGGGCTTCCTTATCCTCTGTGGGACCGATCTCGTAGGTAGCGCTCGGCTGTTCCTGAGAGCCGCCCTCGGGGATGCTAATCCGGCCAGTGATCGACGACTCTTGCGTCCAGCGCGGAAGGTTCTCGATTGAAACGCTGACGGCAATGAACGCAGCGTCGTCGGCGCTCAACAGGTGGCACCCTTGCAGCAGCATCGCTGAAATGAGCGTCTGGTCTGTCCGGTCTCCGTCGAACAGTGGCCCGCTCGATGAACTGACCATGCAATCGAGCAATGTGATGAGAGTGCTGCCCACGCTGCCTAGTACTACGGGGAAGTCTCGAGTCTGACCGCTGTAGGACTTGACGCCCGGTGCAGGTTCGTCGAAAACGCGATAGTCGAAGCCGCCTGTCAATCGCAATGTGATGCCGCGAGCGGGGTCATATACGGCCAGGCCTCCGAACTTCTCGTCCGGCTTGTCCGGCGTCCACCACTTGCCCCACCACTCGTGACGTTCCGCCAAAGACAGACTGCTGCCCATCAGGAGTTCCTTTGCTCGGCACGTTGTTCGAGCATGTCAACGATGCCGTGCCGATGGCGGATCGTTACGCGGTGGTTGCGGCCCTGCTCTACCTCGACTGCGAATCGACGGACAGAATCCAAGCCTCGAAACGTTCCCCCGGCGGCAAGGAAGGCGCGTGCCCACGTGCCCTCGTCGCTTGGGTAGCCGGCGATGCGGAAATCCCGCAAGAGGCCTATGACTATGTCCTTGCCGTGTCCGGACGAGAGCCCGTCGTACTCCTCGTTGACCATCATTAGGGCCGCCTCAACCATCGCGCTGTCGGGAGCGGGCCATGTCGCGCCCGACATCAGATCGACGGCGCCTTGTGACTCGAGCCAGATTCTCACAACATCGGTCGGAGAGCACACCATGACGAACAGGCGACCGATCGTGCCCTTCTCGACGGCACTCCGCAAGACCTCGAGATCGTCACTGACACGGGGATGAATCACGATCGCAGTGATCAGCGGCCGCTCCGAGCGCCACGTTCGGTCGAGATCTCCAATGCTCACGGGGCCCACGCGTTGGTTGACGGCGCCGATGTAGTCGGCGGTCTCCCTGGTGAAGTCCCGTGGCGAGTACTTGGTCACGTCCTGCACCACGAGCGCGTACCGGTCCGACCCGAGCCACTCACGAATCCGCTCGCTGTTCCTGGCCATGCCGGTGGCGTTGTCTGCCCAGTCTTCCCGAATCATGTACGCGATATCTGCCATGACAGCAATACTGGCCGGAGGGGCTGACGAGTGCCTCGTCGAGTACGAACGCGAAGTTGCGTTCCTTGGGACTCGGGGGTCGATATGGCCGTCTTCGACCCAACGCGCCCGCATGACGTAGCGATACCGAATCCTCGCGGTGTCCGCACGAAGTCACCTTCGTAAACGACCACGACCGCACCGGGACGTCACCCGCCGGCCACCTGCTTCTGCAACTAACTGGCATGCACCATGGGCGGGTTCTGCTGCGAAGCAGACATCCCGCGAACTCGTTCCAAGCGGGCTTCGTCGATCAGTTCAATGAACCGGGCGCGGCTGTCTGGTTCACCCATCAGTCCAAGGGCCAGATTGACGACCTCGTGCCACAGTAGGACCTTCTCAATGGTGTCCGGTGAGCGGTACGCATCGCGTTCGAAGGCCCAGTCTTGGTACTTGGACACGGAGGTTGATGTAGTTTCCAGGATGAACTCCGCGACGGCCTTGGCGCAACGCGCCGATGTCCATTTGTCGTACTCTCGCGACGGTTCGATTTGCAGGATCCCTGCCGCTTCGAGGGCCGTGTTCCAGGTTCCGAAGCGTCGGATAATCGTCTGACTCGATGGAGCATGCGAGCCAGGTCGGGCCGCAAGGTCGCGGTATTTGGCCTCCCGCACGTCGCCACCGAGGAAGCGGCTCGATTCCTGCAGCGCTTCCAGCAACTGCTTGTTTGTCCATGCACGTGATTTCTTGCGGACACGCGCACCAACCCGTGGCTTGTGGCGAGCGTATCCGGCAAGGGTCGGCCCAAGGACCCGCCTCAAGTTGGTTGGTCCCGTGCCAACCCGGCGCGCAAGGTCGTTCATCGTGATGACGGGGTTACTCGCCAATAGGTCGCAAGCGGCATCGAGGACGTCGCGGTCGCGCTTCTTCTTGGCGCGAATCGAGTAGTCGAATGGTGTCACGAGCAAATGATGGCGAAGAGGTGTGACACGGGTCCCCCGCGCGGACCATCGGACTTCACCTGGTCTCGGTTAGAACAGCCGTACAACCCAGCAATTGCTAAGGTCTCTCGCGCACTTTGCTGAGTTAGTGTCAGTTTCGGAACTAGACAAACAGCCGACACCGTCAAGTTAGTGAGGCCTGTGAGACCGAGCGGCCCAAAACACTCAAGATGGCGTTTGATCAGTTGGGGATGCACGCCACCGTGACTGGCGCAGGCCGTCGTCGCATACGCCTGGAACCGGTCGCGTGGGTGAAGGTGCGCGCCTAGGATGTCAACTGGTGCAACGTCTGGGGGCGTTGCCGTGTTGAGGGGATCGTGTCGGGCATGACGACTGCACCAGGTTGGTATGCACCCGAGGGGGCCAAGCCGGGCCACGAACGCTACTGGGATGGCGATGCGTGGACCGACCAAGTTCGGCGCCGCAATCGTTTCTGGTTCCACTCGTGGTGGGCAATCGCTATCGGCTTCACCTTGTGCATCCTGCCGGGTGTGATCCTGCTGTGGACTCGTCCCTCGTCGTCGGTGCGCCGCAAGACGGTCATCACCGCGATTGTGGTGCCGCTCATGGTGTTTGCACCATTGCTGCTCCCGTCTAGCGAAGACGATTTGGCTGCGGCTGCGAGTCCCACGCCATCCGCCACACTTAGCGCTTCACCGTCACCTAGCCCGTCTCCAACACCCACCGTGCAGGAGGTTCAGTACACGACAGCGCTGTCGGTCGCCATGGACTTGCCGGTCGCGGTCACCGCCTCGAGTGACGGATACACGCGGGAGATGTTCGGCTCGGGTTGGATCGACATTGAGAAGAACGGGTGCGATACCCGAAACGACATGCTTGCCCGCGACCTGACTGGCATCACCAAATCCGGTCCCTGTGCGGTCACCGCGGGAACCCTCAACGACCCGTACACAGGCAACGTCATCGCGTTCACCGACGCTGATGCGGCGACGGTCCAGATCGACCACATGATCGCCCTGTCAGACGCCTGGAAGAAGGGTGCCCAGAACTGGGTGTTCGCAAAGCGAGTCGCTTTCGCCAATGACCCCCTGAACCTGGTCGCCGTCGACGGTCCCGCCAACGAGTCGAAGAGCGACTCAGACGCAGCCGGGTGGCTCCCCGCCAACGCCGACTTCCAGTGCGAGTACGTGGCCCGCCAGGTCGCCGTGAAAGACAAGTACGGCTTGTCGTCCACTCAGGCCGAGGCGGATGCGATGGTGGCGGTCCTCGAGGGTTGTGACGACTACCCGTTGCCCGACTTCGGGGACCAATCGACCATCGCAGCGAACGTCGGTGGCCAAACAGACCCGCTGCTCGCACCCGCCCCTGAGCCGACACCCGCACCGGTCGCCCCGGCCCCTGTCGCTCCAGCGCCCATCGCTCAGGCACCCGCACCCGCTGCTGCCACCGACCCGGACTATGGCACCTGCAAGAAGGCGAAAGCCGCTGGAGCAGGCCCGTACGTGCAGGGTGTCGACCCCGAGTACGCCTGGTATCGCGACGCCGACGGCGATGGGATCGTCTGCGAATAGCACACCAAACCTCCACGGAAGACGAGCGAGATCGAGGGGCGCCTCACGCCCCACGCGAGTCGTGGATCTACTGTCAGCAACTCGGGTCCGGGTCGAGAGGTGCTATCGCCGGTCCTGCGGGAAGTCGATGACCGCCCGGGCCGTCAAAGGCACGGTTCCCGACCCGAAGACTCGCTCGCTCTTGACTCGCATAACGAAGTCGAGCCGATCGACGTGAAGGCGCTCATGGTGATCGATGTGCGTCGCGTGCCTGGACTCGGAGTGGAGCACGACGTACCTTTGTGCCCGCATCCCAACGAACCCCAACGTGACTTCCTTCACGCGGGCCTGAGGGCGCGCTCGGGTCGGCCGTCGCGAGGAATACCTTAGAGGGCCTTTGTTGCAGCAGGTCCAATGTGGAATGGTCGATCTTGTGCGATCTGGGCTGGATGCGGAAGGATACGAGCACGGTGCGGCCAAATCCCCCGCGTTCGACCTGCTTGGAGTCGCTCTCAGGCTGCGCTGATACGCTCAGGTGACTTGGTGGAACCTGGCGCGAAACTGCGTGTCAACGCTTCCGCGCGGACTGGTCATCTAGGGGTTGGGAGGCGAACTTGTCCGAGTCATTTGATCGTGCGGTCGTTCGTCTCGCTCAGCGCGATGCGAGTTGGACCGTGCGCGACGCGCTCGCGCTAGCGCAGTTGATCGACCCGACTGGAAATCCTCAAACAACGGTCGAAGTTGTGCTCACGGATGGACCATCTCCGATTACGTACATGGCTCCCCGCGTGCTCAGGGACGCAACGGTTTATTCGGGCGCGGGCTTCGATGTGCTCGAACTCCACGACGACGACGGCGATTGGTCCGTTGCGTTCCTCGGCACCGACAGGGAGGGCGTGTTCCTCGTTGTCGGAGGTTCTTCGTCAACGTCGCAACGTTGGCAGCGCGTTGAGCGCTGGCTCAGCAAGGCGCATGGCGTTGCTCGCTGCTACCTGAACCACGACGACTTCGAGAGAGTAGGCGACATCCTCGCCACGTACGGCGAGGTCGAGGTCAGCAGGTGGACCGCTCGAAAGGTCACTGACATGTCGTCGATCACAAGAGGGTTCCGCGCTCAACAGAAGTCAGAACGTCCAGATCACCGAGACGTCATACGAGAGGCCGAGCAGAATATGGCCTCCATTCGCACCCTGGCGCTGAGCGTCAAGCAGACCCTGTCTCTCCACTTGCGCCGAGTGGCAGGGTGCACCTTCTATTCGGGTGATGCTCGGCTCTTCGAGGATACGGTTGTGCGAATTCTGATCGAGGCCGCATCGGGACGGCGCGCGCTTATGTCGGGGCGCGCCAGAGTTCCTTCCCAAGCCGTTCGACCAGTGGCGATCCACCTCGAGCGCGCAGTCTTCAAGTCCCGCGACGAAACTGGCGTGCTCATCAACCATTTGAACGCTGCACCAAACGTCTCGGTTGCAGTGTTTCACCGCAATCCGTACTTGCACGTCGCGGTCACAGACGAGGTAGACGGCTCCAACTTCGACGTCATGATCACCGAAAGCGATCGCATCGACATTGTGCCGGGGTATCGGGCGTCGGTCGCTGCGATGACTCGCTTGGGTACGCTCCTCGGAGAACGGTTCGGCTCAAAGGAGATGAGCGAAGCCACTCAAGACCGAGTGTCGCTGGACTCGCTGTTCGCGTGATTCATGATGAATGCAACGGGGGGCGAGACGTCTGAGGAGTTGCTCCTCCAGACCTACGTCCTCTATGACCGTTATGTGGACATCGTCTCAGCCTTTCACTGGCTCTTCACCGAGGTTGAAGGCATGCGTGAGACGGTGCGCCGGTTCGACCGTTACCCAAGGGTCACCCTCTCGGACGGTAGAGAAGTCACCCCGGACTTCGCGGTCCTGTTCAGCGATGGGCGTGCATACATCGCCGAGATCGCGAACATCCCACTGCATGACAACGGGTTCGATGGGCTTGCGAAGCAATTGCTTGCGTATGACGAGATCGCCACTCTCATGGACGCGGATGGCACCGAAGTCGTACTCACCTCCTGCGATGTCGTGTTGATCACGCGGTTTGGTGACGGCACCGACGCGCACAACCGTCTGCAAACCCGTCTTCACGATCTTGAGCACCCCTACAAGCCCAAATCGCTTCCGGTAGTCCTGCAGTATGCACATGAGTCCGATAGGTACACCTTCGCAAGGCTGCCAATCGAAGGGAATCCGCGGCTCACACCAGCGGCCGAAGGCCGCGACTTTGGCGAGTTTGCGGATCTCAAGGTCAAGCCAGGTCGGTTCGCTCGCGTGAAGGCGCAGCACGCCTTCATGAACGACCCCATCGACGCCCTCTACCTCGCCACATTTCTCTGGTCGAAGGTGTTTCCTTCAGTCCACGGTGTTGATGACTTTGAGACCACGGCTATCGACATCGCGAAGACACTGCGGCGGCAGTATGGGGTCGGGAGAGTGACCGACGCGGAGCACGCAATGGACCTTCTCGTGAGGGCCGGGCTCGCAACCCAGATCAAGGGCAAGTCCAAGCGGTGGACCGTCCGACGGCGAGCCATGCGGACGGCAGGCGAGGACGTGCACGAGAGGATTGCCAAGCGCGTCGGACCAGCGCTCGACAAGTCGAGGGCGGTGGCTGAGTCGAAGAGCCGGCGGAAAGAGATGGAGGGCCAGGGCGCTCTGTTTTAGTGGTACCCCCATCAACACGCGACTCGATTTTCGGTGAGTCCGAGCCGCGCCTTCGGTGTCGAATACGGGTCCCGCCGTTCGGATTCTCGATCCACTTGGGGTTCTCCGGATCGCATGGGTGTGCCACGCGGACGCCAGAGGTCGCCCGGCCGCTAGAGAGGGCAGCCTGCGGCACGGCTCCCAAGTGGCGCCCTGACATCGCGCACTGCGCGGCGGCGTCACCGAGCAGGGGCATCTCGCAATTCGGCCCCGACCGACCGCGGGTCAGCGAAGTGTCCCCGTGCTTCCTAGAATCAACTCATGACAACCTCGGTAACAAGGGGGAGCACGAAGAAGCCTGTCGCCACTGCGTCCCTTATCAAGTGGTTTGAAGACGCCGCGGCGATCGAGGGCAACCTCTGGACCGGATTTCCCGTACTTCGCCTTGAATCCACGCTGAATGCCGCCGACGCGCTGGCAATCACAACCAAGCACGGTGTTGTGGTCTTTGATCTCGTTGAAGGCGCCGATCTGGGGGACTTTGCTACACGCCAGGACGAACTTGTGAGAGTCCTGAAGTCGAGACTTCTCCAGCATCCCAAACTCGTACGGCGTCGGGACTTGGTGCCGGCTATCAACGCGATCACATATGCGCCAGGTGTGAGCGCGGAGGCCATCGCCGTCGAAGCGGGCTATTACGTCGCGGACGCCGATAATCTCGACAAGGTACTCGCCGATCTCAAGATTCCGGAGGACCAAGCCGGCACCTATTTGGAGGTCCTCTCCGCGATCCAGAATCTTGCTGCCCTTGCTAGTAGCAGGACGCCACGCTCCGTGAAGGTTGATGGCTCACGCGGCGCACGTCTCAAGGCTTTGGAGGCATCGATCTCCACTCTTGACCATCTTCAGAGCAAAGCAGTGATCGAAACCATCGATGGTGTTCAGCGCATTCGTGGCTTGGCCGGGAGCGGCAAGACAATAGTGCTCGCTCTCAAAGCCGCCTATCTCCACGCCATGCACCCCGAGTGGAACATCGCGGTCACCTTCAACACGCGGTCGCTGCAGGAGCACTTCAAGCGTCTTATCACGCAGTTTGCTATCTCGCAGATGGGTGCGGAGCCCGATTGGGAACGGCTCCAGGTAATGAACGCGTGGGGCGGTGCGGGCAGCGCGAGGCAGGGCATCTACTCGACCTACTGCCAGGAGTTCGGGGTTCAGTTTCATGATTTTGGCACTGCGGCGCGAGCGTCGGGAGGTTCCGGGCGGGCGTTCGACTGGGCGTGCTCAGAAGCGCTCAAGGCGTCCGCCGACAATGAGGTCGCAGTCTTCGATGCGATTCTTGTCGACGAGGCCCAGGACCTACCTCCGGACTTCCTGCGCATGTGCCATCGGATGCTCTCAACGGAGCGAAGACTTGTGTACGCGTATGACGAACTTCAGAGCCTTGACGGACGCGGTATTGCAGGGCCGGAAGAACTGTTCGGGACGGATCCAGAAGGGAACCCTCGTGTTCACTTCGATCCTGACTCGGCCGGAGCGTCGGCTCACGACATAATTCTGCAAAAGTGCTACCGCAACTCCCGGCCGGTACTCGTGACGGCGCACGCCGTGGGATTCGGGATCTACCGCGATCCGCCACAAGGGCGCAGCCTCGGACTCGTTCAGATGTTCGATAACCCCGTGCTCTGGTCGGACATCGGATACCACGTGGTGCAAGGTGACACCCGGCCGAACGAACACGTCGTTCTTGCTCGTACTCCGGATGCGAGCCCAGTGTTCCTTGAAGCCCACAGTCCCGTAGAGGACCTCGTCACTTTCCAGGTGTTCGACAGCGTCGACGAGCAGGATGAGTGGGTGGCCGAGGAAATTGAGCGCAACCTCAAGGTTCAGGAGTTGCGATTCGACGACATCATGGTCGTCAACCCGAACGGCATGACAGCGAGAAGCAACCTTGGCCCGCTGCGCGCGAAACTGATGAATCGTGGCATCGAAAACCATCTCGCGGGCGTCGATACGTCGGCAGATGTGTTCTTCAATCGTGGCTTCGAGTCCGTAACATTCACTGGAATCTATCGCGCGAAGGGCAACGAAGCAGGGATGGTCTATGTTGTCAACGCGCAGGAGGGCCTTGGTACAGCCGCCAACCAGTCGACCGTGCGCAATCGGCTCTTCACTGCGATCACGCGTAGCAAGGCTTGGGTCCGGGTGGTCGGGGTGGGCCCGGCGATGGTCGACCTCGCTCAAGAGTTCGAGAAGACCCGCAAGCAGGACTTCAAACTTGACTTTCGCTATCCCACGGATGAGGAGCGCGCACTTCTGAACATTGTTCATCGCGATCTCACCCCTGAGCAGGAGCGCAGGGTGCAGAGAGGGATTTCGTCGGTTGAGTCTCTGCTTGAAGACCTGTTGAGCGCTCGACTGTATGTGGACGACCTCGATCCGGACGTCCGCGATCGGCTTGCGAAAATGTTGAAGAGGGAGGGCGATGCGTGAGCCGACGCCTGCCTCGATCATTAGTTCCATCTCTCGGTTAACCTCACGGCTCGTTGAGGTAGGTCTTGCAGACCATACCCAGCCGCCCAAGCAGGAAAAGTCGGGTCGCATCACACGCATAACGACTGCGAGTCCAGTGGACGCTTCAGTATTGAAGAGCGTTCGCTACTCGGAGATCTATGACCTGATGCTTGAGCGACGCGCGTACAACGCGAGACTGCTCGACCAGGCGCTAATTCAGTTGGCGTACGAGTTTCACGGCCGAGTACTGGTGCGCCAGCGACTGGCCTTTCTCCCTTCGCCGCACCTCGTCGATTTCGACAATGACCCAGAAATCTACTGGGGGGAGGTGCCGTATGTTGACATCGTTGGCACGCAGGCCGTCAAGGTGCCGATGCGCGTGGATTACGATGTCCGGCCTTCGGTGGACGTCGGCGTTGACCACCCTGCCGCTCACCTGACTCTCGGGCAGTACAAGCACTGTCGCATCCCGGTTTCCGCGCCAGTGACGCCGGCCGTCTTCGTGGACTTCATTGTCCGGCACTTCTACAGGAGCCCGAACACGAGCGATGTCAGTTTTGACCTCGACCTATCTCGAGCATTCCGACACTGCGATCCTGAAGTTGATCGTGAGTCGGTCCACCTGATCAGTCCCGGACGCCGCTAGTAACCGCACCACGAGAATCTGTCATGCGTATCGCAATCTCAGCGTCCGAGGTTCGCGTCTGCCATTGGAGATCAACTGGGACGATGGTGGCGTTCGTCAAGCCAACCCCTCACGTCACGGGCATCGGCCCGTGCTAACGTGCGGCGCGTTTGGCCGGTATCGCTGAGGTTTGAAGAGTGGGAGCACGCTTTCGAACCACTGGCCGGAAAGCGCGAGTCGGCAAGAGAGAGTCTGGACTCACTGACTCTTCCATAGGAACCGCAACACGGGCTGAACTCTTGTGCCGGTTCCAAAGCCGATCGGCGCGCGCTGCCCGCTCCGCGCGGTTGGCCAGTGCGCGAACAGCGGGCTTCCTGCATGTTCGCCTCGCAGTTGTTTAGGCGCGGCTCATCAATCACGGGCGCGGGTGGGTTGAGCCCGACTTCGTGTCGGCCGCTCAGAATTCGTCTTACCTGGTAATGGGGTCTGTTCGAGCGGCCATGGGCATCGGCCTACCATTACTTTGCGGGTTTTGAAAACTGTTGCGGGAATTGCGATATGTGTGGCGCTACCTGCGCCGCGCATGCGACGATGCCCCGGAGAGACCGACGAAGATCGCTCATCTTCCTTGATTGCCTCTGCCGCGTGCCCCACGGTGTCGCCGGCGCCCGGCCTTCGCGCCTCGGACGGCGGCGTCGAGTTGCTCCTCGAATGCACGAGCCGCGAGTCCCTGTGTCACGCTGCACTCGGTGGTGGACCGCATGCTGATCTCAGTCTCATGCAGTACCTGCGTCAGGCCCTGTTGGTGCGCGTAGGCATTTGTTGCCTCAAGCAGTGGTTCGCCCAGTGCGAAGGCCACCGATCCCCCAATGACCAGCGCGTCGGGGTTCAGGGTGTTCGCGAGCGACCCGAGCGCAAGACCCAAGTAGCGCCCGGTCTGGCGAACCACGTGGAGAGCGTCGGAATCACCGGCCCTCGCTGCGTCCCCGAGCCGTATGAGGGATGAGGCGATGTCGTCCGGACGCGCGAGATGACTCGACGGGTGCCACTCGCGCAGGCTATCGACTATCCCGGCCGCGCCAACATAGGACTCGAGGCATCCCTGCGCTCCGCATCGGCACATCCTGCCGTCGGCGGCGATGACGGAGTGCCCCCATGCGCCGGCCGCGCTGGAGTGTCCTCGCACCACTTGGCCGCCGAGCACGATGCCAGCACCAACCTCTGCCGCGAGGCTTACGAAGACAAAACTCTGGTAAAGCCTGACGGTGCACGACCACAGTTCGGCGCAAGCGAGCGCGCGTGCAGGTGTCTCGAAAATCAGGGGCACCTCCACCGCATCAACTAGTGCCGCGGCAAGCGGGGAGCGTCCCAGTTTGGAGCCAGCCGCCGGAGTGTCGCCCGCGCGGGCGACCGGAGTTGGCGTCGCGACGCCAACTCCCAGGAGCCGAGAACCGTGGGCGCGAAACACTTCGGAAGCGAGCGCTTCCCTGGTGTGCTGTGCCACATGCACCGGGTCGTTGTCCAACCTGTCGAGAGGCACCTTGGTCTCTCCGAGCGGGCGGAGGGCAGCGTCGAACGATTCGGCACGCACGAAGTCCCGGTCCACCTCGATGCCGACGAACACCCCGAGCGACGAGTTGAAGGAAACCATCGCATGGGGGCGGCCAACGTTGCCTTGGGACAGGTTCCTGTCAGCGACGACGTTGGCAGCCCGAAGTTCGTCGACGATGGAGCGTATCGTCGGCTCGGTTACACGGATGTCGTCTGCGAGTTCGGCACGCGTCGCTTCGGTCCGAGCATGCAGCGCGCGTACGAATGAGAGCACGTTGGCCCGCTTGATGTCTGCTGCCGATTGCATGAGTCTCAACCCACCGCCTCGCCAGGGTCAGTTTCGCGCCGCGACTGAATATTCGCAATAGTCTCGTAAACATTTCGCAACAGTTTTTTTAATAGAAGGTCAAAGGACTACCACAGTTTTTGAGAAGCAGCCTGGGCTACCACAGGAGGGACGACAATTTCAGTGGTGCGGCGGTAAACAGAAGGCTCACTTCCTGCCTTTGGCGGAGCGAGACGTCGCCTGAAATGGAGACTGGATCGGGTCGCGCGTGCGGAGATCTGCCGGTGCGCTACCGCGCCACACGACGCTGCTGCGCCGCCGTGTCGAGAAAGCGGCCATCAGGATCGTGTTGGGTCCAAAATCGCCTCAACTCGCGCGGCGATCGGTGTGGAAGTCTCGTGCCGTCAAAGCGGGGGAGGAACAGCAGGCCCGGCCTTGGCGCTCGGTTCGCAGAAGCGAGGCCTCGATGTTCGTGTGGTCGCGCGGCACCTAAGCTCTTAACGCGGGCATTCCAGGCATGTGCACCATCCACGCCAACTCGGCCCGCGACGCGATTACGAAGATGTGCACGTTGCCCCTGCTGGCGGGCGAGAACGTGTCCGATCGTTTTGTCGTT
>Ga0123337_10003250_pt1 | contig 17565 bp, 14 predicted proteins | sample frozenSSSSmetaG_FD_89792 | JGI IMG/M metagenome (GOLD analysis project Ga0123337, IMG submission 89792) | Glacier valley bacterial and archeal communities from Borup Fiord, Nunavut, Canada, to study Microbial Dark Matter (Phase II) -... | ecosystem: Environmental > Aquatic > Freshwater > Ice >... | reverse complement strand
TTCGTCGGCGTGCTGCTGCTGGTGATGCTGGTCGGGTTGAGTTTCGTCGCGGAGCAAACGCGCTTCGGGCGTTATGTCTATGCCATCGGCGGGAGCAAGGAAGCGGCGCGGCGCGCGGGTATCAATGTCGAGCGCTACCGCATCTACGTCTTCATGATTTCAAGCGTGATGGCGGGCGTCGGCGGGATTATCCTCGCGTCGCGGTTGCGCTCGGTCGATACCAACGCGGGTGGCGGCAACCTGCTTTTGTATTCAATCGCGGCGGCAGTCATCGGCGGGACCAGCCTGTTCGGTGGACGCGGCAAGGTATCGAGCGCGCTGCTTGGTGCGCTGGTGATCGCGAGCGTCGATAACGGGATGGGATTGCTGGGACTCAGTTCCGGCGATAAGTTCATCGTGACGGGGCTGGTTTTGCTGGCCGCGGTGATCGTCGATTCGGTTTCACGTCGCAGCCAGAAGCGGTCAGGGTTGGTGTAGGGGTCGGATTTATCCGATCTGCGAATGGGAAATGGTAGGCGGGTCAAGCCCCGCCCCTACATATGCGCGCGTTATGCGCCTGCCTCTTCAAAGACGGCGTTCAAAATCTGCTGCGCCTCAGCGAAGATTTGCTCCAGATGGTCGGGTCCCTTGAAACTCTCCGCGTACAGTTTGTATACCTCTTCGGTCCCGGATGGGCGCGCGGCGAACCAGCCGCTTTCGGTCATGACCTTTAGCCCGCCGATGGGCTGCTGGTCGCCGGGCGCGGTCGTCAACATCTGTGTGATCGGGTCGCCGGCCAGTTCCTTCGAGTGAATAGCAGCGGGCGAGAGCCGCGCGAGGATTTTCTTTTGCGCCGCACCTGCGGGTGCATCGCGGCGTGCATAGGCCGTCGCGCCATATTTATCAGTGATCTCGCGATAAACCTGACCGGGGTCTTTGCCAAGGCGCGCGGTCATCTCTGCGGAGAGCAAGGCTGGAATCAAGCCGTCTTTGTCGGTCGTCCAGACGGTCCCATCGCGGCGCAGGAAGGACGCCCCGGCGCTCTCTTCGCCACCAAAGCCAAGCCGCGCGTTCAGCAAGCCCTCCACGAAGAACTTGAAGCCGACCGGGACTTCGTACAAGGCATGGCCGACGCCCGCCGCCACGCGGTCAATGACAGTGCTGCTCACGATGGTTTTGCCGATGGCGGCTTCGCGCGGCCATTGCGGGCGGTGCTGGAACAGGTAATAGCACATCGCGGCGAGGTAATGATTGGGTGGCAACAGGCCAACGCTCTTCGCGACGATGCCATGACGGTCGTGATCCGTATCACAGGCGAACGCGACATCGAACTTGTCCTTAAGGTCGATCAGGCGCTGCATTGCGTAGAGCGAAGAGGGGTCCATCCGAATTTTGCCATCCCAATCGAGGGACATAAAGCGGAAAGTCGGGTCCACTTCGGCGCTGATTACCGTCAGGTCGAGGCCGTAGCGCTCCCCGATGCGCCCCCAATAGGCGACGCCCGCGCCGCCCAGCGGATCGACGGCGAGGTGCAGACCGGAGTTTTTGATCAGGTCCAGATCAATGACGCTTTGCAGGTCTTCGACATAGGGGGTGACGTAATCGTAGCGGTGCGTGGTCGGCGCGGCGAGCGCTTTCTCATATACGATGCGCTTCACGCCTTCCAGATGCCTGTCGAGGTACGCATTCGCCTGATTTTGAATCCAGACGGTGACATCGCTCCCGGCAGGACCGCCATGCGGCGGGTTGTATTTATAGCCGCCATCAGCGGGTGGGTTGTGCGACGGGGTGATCACGATCCCGTCTCCGCGACCTCCTGTGCGTCCGCGATTGTAGGTCAGGATCGCGTGCGAAATCACGGGCGTCGGCGTGTAACCCTGCGCGTCGTCGATCAGCACTTCGACGCCATTGGCCGCCAATACTTCAAGCGTGGTCGCAAAGGCGGGTTCGGAGAGCGCGTGCGTGTCGATTCCCAAAAAGAGCGGTCCCGTGATGTCTTGCGAGGCGCGGTAATCGCAGACCGCCTGACAGACCGCCTGAATGTGCCACTCGTTGAATGAGCCGCTAGTCGAGCTGCCGCGATGCCCGGATGTGCCGAAGGTGATGCGCTGCGCGGGTTGTGTGCTATCCGGTTGAGTGGAGAAATACGCTGTAATCAGGCGCGGTATGTTCGTCAGGCTACCTGGTGGTGGGAGTTTGCCTGCTAATGGACTACTGCTCATGGGTGGCCTCGTTCGCTACTTCTGATGTGAGCAAAATGTACCGAACTTGAGCCATTCTGTCGTCATGCGGTTTGTGCTGAAACCAAATCCTATGTATAGTGTGCATGACTGGGCAGGCTATAAGTAGGCGGACGATGACAAAAAAAGCGCGGCGCGTTTATGCTGAAGAGGCTCCCCATTTGCACACGAATCAGGTATTGAAAACCCCTGATCAGAATTTGACCGCACAGCACAGCGCGCATCATGCTGAGGCAGAACAAGCGTCGCGCCTGAGCGCCTCACAGCAGCACGTCCTCTCAATGCAGCGCTCCATTGGTAATGCCGCGACGCTGCGCCGTCTGCCGAAGATGGGCAATCAAAAAACGCAGCATGGCGGGAAGCTGCCGAAGGCATTGCTGCCGCTGGCCGGGCAGTATATCCAGCATCTTCAACGCTTCGCATCTGCGGAACACCGTTCGCTTGGGGCAGAAGGCGAAAATGTCCCCGAAAGCGGCCTGTTTCCGGGATCGCCCCCACTCAGTTACGGTGAAATTATCGCGCTTTCCGGCGATTTCTATACCTCGTATGATTTGATGGCGAGTCCGAATTACATTCTCAAGGATGGAAAAGAGGATCATTCCCCGGACTCTACTCAGAAGAAGATCACCGAGTTGAATTCGCTCAAGCGCCTGTTCGAGATCGAATCGATAGCACGAGCGAATGGCGACACGAAGACGCTTGCAAGTCTGGATACCGGGTTCGTGCCGGATTTAACCGCCGCGCCCGGTCCTGATGGCACGCAGCCCGAACTACCCGGCTATATGATCGCGACGGGTGGGCGCTATGGCGAGATGGCGCTCGACAACTTCAAGCATTTCTCGTTTGGTGGTGAGAACATCAACGAGTGGAAGCAGGAGCACCGCAAGTCGCTGGAAGAAGCCTTTCAAGCCGGGCTGATCAGTGACAACGGCGCACGGATCAAGGCAATGGCGCGCACCGCTGCCGGTGACCACTACCTGACGGACGCATTTTCAACAGGGCATATGCGTGTTCCGCGTCGCCCTATCGACCAGTATTACCGCAATCTGATGATGGGCGCGACGGATGGCCTTGTGGAAGCCCTCGTCAACGAAATGCCGACCGACATCAGTTTCAAAGTTCCGTTGAGCGACCTTTCGGCGTATCTACCGGACTGGTTGCCGTCGATCCCGGACATCGATGTAGATATTCCGCTGCCGTTGCAGGATTGGGTACGCAGCGCCATCACGCCTATCGCCGCTGCACTGCGCCCGAAGATGAACCAACCAGTCGGGCAGGCGCTCGGCGGGCTGGTTTCGCTATGGCTACACGATAAGGACAACGAGCGCGGGCTGATCGTCTCCAACTCCGCGGGCGGTATCTGGAAAGCGTTCGGTGATAACAATCTGGACAAGGCAGCAGGCGCGGAAGCACCCGCAGGTACGAATACGAACAACCGCGCCGAAGCGCAAAAAGCGGTTAATTCCGACCGTGATGAAGTCAACAAGATGTTCGAGCTGGGCAAGCAGCAGGCGAGCCGCAAGCAGCCGACGCCCAGCGGTGGTGGCAGCACACCCGCGAACATTCCCTCGACGGTGCTGTTCGGGTTCGACCAGCCGAAAGGCGAGGGCGATACGTCCGTACTGAGTGGCGGCGATCAGCAGGCGTTGACTTCGCTGGCGGGCTATCTGCAATCGGTGGATGGCGTGAAAGTCAACCTGACCGGGTGGGCTGACTCGCGCGGCAGCCAAGCGTATAACACGGGATTGGCAGGACGGCGGATGTCGTCGGTGCGCGCTTACCTGACCGCGCAGGGCGTCAAACCGGAGAAGCTTGGCACGAGCAACGCGATGGGTGAGCCTGTGGTCGCGACCAACGCGGCGACCCATGCGCAGTTTCGGCGCGTCGATGTCGCAATGGAAGGCACGCCGACTCCGACGCCGCAGCCCGAACAGGATATGAGTACGGGTCCAGCCCTGCCGCCGGGCGTTGAGGGACCTTATGGCGCAGAGGCATTCGTGCCAAAGGTCAGCAGCGAGAACACCGCGCTCGAACCCTATGAGTGGTGCGACCCGAAGATGGACGCGAGCCTCAAAGCCGACCTGAGTAAGAAAGCGCGCGAGATGGTCAGCGGCTTGTTGAAAGGGTTGATTACACAAAATCTACCCAGCAACATCCCGATGGATATTGAAATCCCGATACCCTTCATCGATAATCCGCACGTCAAGTTTGAAATCCCGTTGAAGCGCTGGTTATCGCATGTCAACGAGTATGTTGAACCTGCGGTCGATGCGGTCCTGACGGATGGGGTATTTGGTGGCATTCTCGACGGCGCGTGCAGCCTCGCGGAGTCGGTTCCGCAGGTCGAGGGCGGCGCGACAGAATAACCCCTGACGCCGCTTATCTACTGTGGAGATGGATTGGATTCGCTATCCCGAAGGTCCTGAGCATAATTCGTGAGCGAGCGTGTATAGCGTTCGTAGAGATCGGGAACACGCAAGGTCAGGTCGATCATTTCAGCAAGCGCCTCGGCATGTCTGCCACTGCTGTGCAAGGCGAGGGCATAGAACGCAGCCAGCGCCCGGTGGTCGGGAAAACGGGCGCGAGCCGTTTGTAATAATTGAACCGCTTCATCGTACATCCGGGCGTTACGCAGCGAACTGCCCAACTGAACCATTGCCTGTACCAATAGCTCATCCTTCAACCCAATCGCAATTGCTTTGTAGTAATAGCGAATAGCTTCTTCTTCATATCCGTTCGAGTCGAATACGCCGCCCGTCTCGAAGAGAACTTCGGCGTCTTCGGGGAAGCGTTCTGCAAGTTTAATGAAAAAATCGATGGCTTCCTGCTGCTGCCCTTCACGTTGAAGCGCTAATCCGTGCGCGATCTGTCCGGCAATTTCCATTCCTAAACTCCTCTAATTTGTCGTTCCGAGTATGGCATATCAGACACTGAATGGGCAGGCAAAATGAATAATCGTCGTCATTCATGATTTATTGCAGTGGTGCTGCGGGCAGCAACAGCGCTTACTAAAGCATCGATCACTATGCCAAGCGCCTGCTTGAGCGCTGCGTCCTGTATGTGTCCGTTTGCATCCATTTTTGTGCGAATCAGCGGGATGATCAGCCTCGCATCTTCGGGAACCAGCGCAGACAGCGCGGTCAAGGTCAGGAGCAGTGAAGCGTGCGCCTTCGCACCACCACCCGCATTTGGAGACGCACTCAGCGCCGCGACAGGCTTATCCATGAACTCACCGGAGGATACTGTCCAATCTAACGCATTCTTGAGCGATCCCGGCACGCCGAACGCATACTCCGGCGTACAGATGAGTACCGCATCTGCGCCGCGTAATGCCTCCCGCAAGAGGCGTACCGTCGCGGGGGCATTATCCGTATCCTGATCAGGTGAGAAATGGGGCAGGTCTGCCAACCCTTCATAAAACTTGAACTGGACACCCGGATGGGCGAGATTTGCCGCCGCGCGGATGAGTTGCGCGTTGATCGAGGTCGATTTCAAGCTGCCGGATATAGCTAAAATGAGCATTGATGTCCTCTGATGTATCAGAAGCCGCGGTAAAACCTCTTGCTTCAGCAATGGGGATATAAGGCGGTTGCGCGAACCGCAAAAGGATGTTACTACAAAAGCTAAGGTTTGGATGCAGGACATTCATTGTCAAGCGGTCTGATGCAGTTTAGCGGCCAATCTGCGCGTATACTTGTGCGCAGCCGCCAAATCAGCAGGGTAGATCGTGACCCATACGTACCATATCGTGCGCGCACTGCTCCGCGACAAAACGATTGCACAAAATCCGGTGTATCTGCGCGAGAAGCAGGGTTTGCTCCGATCCAGCCTCGGAAGCGTGATGCGTCTGGAGCCGCGCGTATCGACGGTGCTGCTTACGTTGGGCGTGGTGATCCTCGTTTGTGCGCCGTTCGTCTTCATTCGCAATGTGCTGGTGCTGTCGCTGTTCGGCGGTCTGCTCTGTTCGCTGGCCTGGATGCTGCCGATGGTTACGCTCACCGGGGCGGGGCTGCGGCGTGAGCGCGAACAGGAGACGCTCGACCTGCTGCTCACGATCCCGCAATCGACAGAGACAGTTCTGTTCGCGAAGGCGCGCGCATGGCTGGATACGATCTTGCGATTATCATTGGGCGTGCTGTTTGGCTACGCCTGTCTCGGTGCATCTTTCTATTTTGTGTTCGCGACAGGCGCAAATAACACATTATCGATGGTTGTACTTGCGCTGCTTACGGCTCCGCTGGTGATTGCGCATCAGGCACAGGAGTTCGCGCTTGCGATGGCGCTGGGCATGTATTTTGGGACGATCCGCGCCGCGCCGGGGATGATTGCGATCTTTGGGTTGGCGGCGTGCATGATCATTCGCCTGAGTCAATTTCTGCTGGTGCTGATCTGGGTCCTCGGCTTCGACCCGATTTCGGCGGCGGTGGCAAGTTTCCTGAGTGTGTTCACGGGCGCGCCGATCCTGTTTCTGTATGGGTCACTGTTGCCTGTGTTGCTGACGCTTGCGGTACTGTTTGGGGTGCGCGAGGTCGCGGTAGTGCTGCTTTTTCGTGCGGCGCTGGATAATTTGAGCCGCAAATGATAGGAAAATAATATGCCGTCAGAAACGCCGCTCGAAGGTATTTCGCAAAAGGATAGAGTTGCCTTCACGACCAGCATCTCTGGACCTGAACCGTACACCCTCGGTTATGACTCGATCAAACAAAACGCTGTCCCTTGTGGCGCTCTCACAAAATATCACTGGAAAAGTGAGTACATCTACCCCGGAACAGAGCGCGATTACTGGCTCTACATTCCAAAGCAATATGACGACGCGCAATCCGCGTGCCTGATGGTGTTTCAGGATGCTGAACTCTACCTCGGTCCTGATGCAAATGTACCTGTCGTTTTCGATAATCTTATTCACAAGCAAGACATGCCAGTGACAATTGGCCTCTTTGTAAACGCGGGAGACAAGGGACCGGGTAGCCCGCTTTATGGTGGAAGCGATAATCGAAGTCTTGAATACGACTCGCTCAACGATCAGTACGCGCGTTTCCTCATCAAGGAGTTGCTTCCAGAGATCAAGCAGGAGTGCAGCATCGTTGACGATCCTGCTGGCAGGGCAATTTGTGGGATTAGTTCCGGCGGCATATGTGCTTTTACAGTGGCATGGGAGCGCCCTGACATTTTCGGCAAAGTAGTAAGCCATTGTGGTAGCTTCGCCAATATTCGCGGTGGACACAACTACCCTTCGTTGATCCGTAAGACTGCGACCAAACCTATCCGCGTCTTTTTGCAGTCAGGAGCAAAAGACCTCGACGTAATCTACGGTAACTGGCCTCTTGCGAATCACGAGATGGCCGCAGCGCTCACTTATCGGGAATACGATTACAAATTTATCTTTGGAGAGGGCGGTCATACCCTCAAACACGGTGGAGCCATTTTGCCTGATACTCTGCGTTGGCTGTGGCGTGATTATCCCAAGCACGAGTAAAAAGTAGGTGAACAACTTCATTCCATAATCTGAGTCGTGCATAATTGGGCAGAAGCGAACGGGCATTCTACAATTCAATCATACTCAACATGATCAATGCTCATGCCAACCGAACTGCTGACCCTCTCCGACGCCGGACTCTATTGCGCGGTGGGTGATTTCCACATCGACCCTTGGCGGCCTGTACCGCGTGCGGTCATCACACACGCGCACGGCGACCATGCGCGACGCGGCTCCGCGAGCTACCTGACGACGCACGAAGGTGCGCGCGTTTTGCGGACGCGGATGGGTCCCGATGCCGCGATACAGACGGTGAACTACGGGGAAGCGGTCAATCATAATGGCGTGCGCGTCTCACTGCACCCGGCGGGACACATCCTCGGCAGCGCGCAAATTCGAGTTGAATACGACGGCGAAATCTGGGTTGCCTCCGGTGATTACAAAATCGAGGCCGATCCGACCTGTACACCTTTCGAGGCGGTGCGCTGCCATACCTTCATCACTGAAAGTACGTTTGGGCTGCCGATTTACCGTTGGCCGGGGACCGACAAGGTATTCGCGGGGATCAATGCGTGGTGGCGCGCGAACCGCGAAGAGGGCAAAGCGACCATCATTTATGGCTACGCACTCGGTAAGGCGCAACGCTTACTTGCGGGCGTCGATGCGAGCATCGGACCGATTTTCACGCATGGCGCGGTCGAACGCCTGAATGCTGATTATCGTGCGACGGGTATCCCGCTCCCGCCGACGACCTACGCTGCTGCTGCGAACAAAGCCGACTTCGCGGGGTCGCTGATCGTCGCACCGCCGAGCGCGCACGGTACGACCTGGCTGCGGCGCTTCGGCAATGTCAGTACCGGGTTCGCTTCCGGCTGGATGCAAATACGCGGCAAGCGCAGACAGAAGGCCGTAGATCGTGGCTTCGTCCTCTCCGACCATGTGGATTGGACCGGGTTGAGCGGCGCGATCAAGGCGACGGGTGCGAGCCGCGTTTGGGTGACGCATGGCTATACGGCGGTCGTCGTGCGCTGGCTGCAAGAGCAGGGTTACGACTCGCGTGCGATTGAGACGCGGTTCAGTGGCGAAGGCGAAGAGCCAGAAATCGAAGAGGAATCCGTATGAAGGCGTTCATTGCTCTGTATACCGCGCTTGACGAGACGAACAAGACCAATGAGAAGGTGGAGGCGATGGCGGCCTATTTCCGCGCCGCGCCGCCGGACGATGCAGCGTGGGCGCTCTATTTCCTGAGTGGACGGCGCATCAAGCAGTTGATCAATTCGCCGAAGCTGCGCGCGTGGGCAATCGAGGCGTCTGGCCTGCCGGAGTGGTTGTTCAGTGAAAGCTACGACGCGGTGGGCGACTCCGGCGAAACAATAGCGCTGCTGCTGCCGGATGCAGGTACGGGCGATGATCGTCCACTGACGGAATGGGTGACGAGCGTGGTCCTTGCGCTGAAGAACATGGAAGAGCCGCAGCAGCGCGCGACGATCCTGCAAGGTTGGCACGTGCTGGATAGCGCGGGGCGCTTCGTCTTCAACAAGCTGATTACGGGTGGCTTTCGCGTCGGCGTCTCGCAATTGCTGCTGATCCGTGCGCTGGCGCAGGTGAGCGGCATCACGCAGGAAGTGATCGCGCACCGCCTGATGGGTAGCTGGGAGCCGTCGGCGGAGTTTTATCGCGGGCTGCTCTCGCCGGAAACACAAGATGCGGATGTGAGCCGCCCATATCCGTTCTTCCTCGCGTATCCTATCGAGGATGATCCTTCAATTCTGGGTGAGGTTGCGGAGTGGCAGGTCGAATACAAGTGGGATGGTATCCGCTCGCAGCTCATCCGACGCGGTGGGCATATCGCGCTCTGGTCACGCGGCGAGGAACTGATTACCGAGCGCTTCCCGGAGATTGCCGACATTGGGAACTATTTAGCGGATGGAACTGTGCTGGATGGTGAAATCCTGCCCTGGATAGATGGGCGCGTGCTGCCCTTCGCACAGCTTCAACGGCGGATCGGGCGCAAGACGCTCGGCAAGAAAATCCTGATGGAAGTTCCGGTCATCTTTATGGCCTATGATTTTCTCGAATGGGCGGGGCAGGACCTGCGCACGCAGCCGCAAGCCGAGCGCCGCGCCGAATTGGAAAAGCTGGTCGCCAGCCTTGTACATCCGCAACTGTTGATCTCGCCGCTCGTCAGTGGGGAGACATGGGACGCGCTCGCAGCGGCGCGCGAAGGGGGGCGCGATCTCAACGTCGAAGGGCTGATGTTCAAGCGCAAGAACGCGCCCTATCGTGTCGGGCGGGTGCGCGGCGATTGGTGGAAGTGGAAGGTCAACCCGTTCACTATCGACGCGGTGCTGATTTATGCGCAGCGCGGGACGGGCAAGCGCGCGAGCCTTTACACGGATTACACGTTCGGCGTGTGGGATGACGACCAGCTTGTGCCATTCGCGAAGGCGTATTCCGGTCTGACGGATCAGGAGATCACTCAGGTCGATAGGTACATCCGCGCGAACACGCTGGAAAAATTCGGTCCGGTGCGGACGGTCAAGCCGGAACTCGTCTTTGAACTCGCCTTCGAGGGGATACAGCGCTCTCCGCGCCACAAATCCGGGATCGCGGTGCGCTTTCCGCGTATTCTGCGCTGGCGGCACGACAAGCCGATTGAAGAGGCGGATTCGCTGGAGACGATACGCGCGCTGTTGCCGCCGGAGGGTGCGCCTGTTCAATAAGATCAGGCGCGCTATACTCGTCTAATCAAACGGGTGGGGTTATTCGTGACTACAACGTTAACAGTGCGCGATTTGGTAGATGCTATTGCGCAACTTGGGACTGCTCAGGCGTATACGTATGTGAGCGGCAACGGCTATGTTCAAATTACATCGATTGAATTCCCCGAAGGTCCGATCCGTTTTAGGCGCGATGGTAAAATCGGCGTGGGTAGAGTTTCAACAGTACAGCTCGCTACAATGGCGAGTATTTGCTCAAGCCGGCCAAACTACCCTTTGCACATCGACCGTATATTTAGTGCAGGCGGAAACAGCCGCTCTGTGTTGGAGACGCTGCTTGCACTCACTCCCCATTTTTTCATTTGCTGGCCGAGACGTGTCAACAGCTTTACAGGTGAAATCAAGCAAAATCTCAAGCACATTATGTACTGCCCGGATGAGCAACATTCGTTAGGGCAAATCGCCGAACATGAATATGACGAGATCATCACGGAACTCGAATTAGGTCTCGATTTCGGGAATATCAGCGGAATAACGCCAACCGCGCTTGGTAGTGAATTCGACTCGATAGAAGCAAAACGCACGCATACGCAAATGCAAATTGCGCTTATCGAGATCGGAAATGCGCTTGGATTTCGGACGTGGATAGCCAGAAATGATCAATCGGTTCTTATCAACGGTGTGCGTCTGGGGGAGTTCCCTGGCGTACTTTCAGGTTTACGAGACATGCCAATTCTGTACAATGATGCGATACGAACAGCAGCGGAGCTGATCGACTGCATCTGGTTCACTCAAGACGGCAATCGTATCCCGGCAGTGATTGAGATCGAACACAGCACGGGCGTTACCTCCGGTCTCACGCGAATGTCGAAACTGCATGAAACTATGCCGTCGATAAACACAACCTTTACTGTGGTCGCTTCCAACCTGCTGCGCAACAAGGTTGTTTCCGAAGGAAATCATATTCATTTTCGTGAGTTGAATACAGCTTACATGTCCTATTCCACAGTGCGAGAGCTGTACGGATTGGTCAAGCGCTATCGTTTGGCTGGTGTTGTTGACTACAAATTTATAGAACCCTTTCTGGAGCGTGTGGTCAGCAATTGATAGAACGATTGGTCGATCTGCGACAGGTCAAGTATAATATCGAGATGAGGTGTGACAAATGATTGATCTAAATTCCATTCTCAATACGGTTCAACATGCGGATGCGTTAAGCCTTCTGGCTACACTGCCGGATGACTCCGTTCAATCGATTATCACCTCGCCACCTTACTACGCTCAACGTGATTATGAAGATCAGCGGCAGATCGGGTTGGAGGCTACACCACAAGACTATATCAAGGCACTGGTGGGCGTCTTTCGTGAGGCTCACCGCGTCCTGAAAAAAGACGGAACTTTATGGCTCAATATTGGCGATACCTATGTTGGCGCAACCAGCCAACACAAGGAAAATGGCTCGCAAGGAAAAACGTCGCGTTATAGTAAAAAACATATGAACGGCGTACCGAAAACCGGGCGCGCACATCGCAATAAGACGTTTTACAATATGGGTTTGCCTATGAAAAGTCTGGTCGGGATGCCCTGGCGAGTTGCATTCGCGTTGCAGGATGACGGCTGGATTCTACGCTGTGATATTGTCTGGCATCGTCCGTCCTCCAGTGAGAGCGTCAAGGACCGACCAACGCACGCTCACGAGTACATCTTCATGTTTTCAAAAAGCCAGCGCTACTACTATGATCGTAGTGCGATGTTGACACCCACAGGTGCGAATATTCAATCCGTGTGGCGCGTTTCGGGAAGCCCGTTTACGGGCGCGCACTGTGCAACTTTTCCGGCTGAACTAATCGAGCCGATTGTACTAGCCTCAAGCCCGGAAGAGGGTGTCATCTTCGATCCTTTTGCGGGTTCTGGAACGGTTGGCCTCGTCGCTCGCCAATACCAGCGGCAGTATGTCCTCTGCGAAGTGAATATCGATAACGCAGAACTTGCCCGAAAGCGCATTGCGGATGGTATAACCGCGAACGACAAAAAACGGCTTTCCACAACATCCATACAACAGCCCAAGTTGCAATTGCTGCCGGAGCAGCTCGAAATCGATATGATGCTGGTTGGTGTATAAATGCCCTTCACAAATATCGCCATGAAATTGGAAGAGGTCAAACAATGGATCGAGTTTTAGATTTGGCGGCCACAGTCGGTCAAACAGTTGAGAGCTATGTCACGTCCAGTTTCAACGCGAGTTTGCTCTACAGCGAGCATTTGCCCACAGGCGTTTTCAGTGTAATCACAGTTCCCGATGATTGGGAAGAGCATCCCCACGTCATGCTTCTCGCACAAGTAAGGGGCGACCATATTTTCATTTTGGAAGACACCACAGATCGGCCTCTGTACAAGGCGTTGCTTGATGAACATATTCCGCGCGAACAAATCACGCTGGTCTATCAGGGTGAAACCGTGAACACGCCCGAAAGCACACTCTGAATTTGAGCCGCAATGCCTGCGTTTGAAGTCATTCTCGATTGGTTCACCCGCCGCAAGCAAGCCCCCTTCCCCTTCCAGCGTGAAGCGTGGGACGCCTACCGTGCGGGCAAAAGTGGCCTCATTCATGCTTCGACCGGGACAGGCAAAACCTACGCTGCGTGGCTCGGACCCGTCGCGGAATGGATCGACGAACATCCCGACGACTCGCGCTGGATGAAGCTGAAGCCGCCTGCGTTGCGTGTCCTATGGATCACGCCACTCCGCGCGCTGGCTGCCGATACCGAAGATGCTCTACGCCGCCCGCTGAATGATCTGGGCATCCCCTGGCTGCTGGAGTCGCGCACGGGCGACACCAAACAGAGCATCCGTAATAAGCAGCGAACGCGGCTCCCAACCGCGCTCATCACCACGCCGGAGTCGCTCTCGCTGCTGCTCACGCGCACGGACGCAAACGAATTGTTCAAGGATTTGCGGGCGGTCGTCATCGACGAATGGCACGAACTCGCGGCCACCAAGCGCGGCGTCCAAACCGAACTCGCGCTCGCCCGGTTGCGTCAGTGGCGACCGGAATTGCGCATCTGGGGACTGAGCGCAACGCTCGGCAATCTCGAGCAGGCATTGACGACGCTGCTCGGCGTGAAGCACAATGGGACGCTCATTCGCGCGGACGTCCCAAAAAAGACGACCATCGCCTCGATTATCCCGCCGACAATGGAGCGCTTCCCCTGGGCGGGACACCTCGGAACGCGGCTGCTCCCGGAAGTCCTCGACGTCGTGGAAGCTGGCGAAACGGCACTCGTCTTCTGCAATACCCGCGCACAGGCCGAACTCTGGTATCAGGCTGTAATTGATGCGCGCCCGGATTGGTCCGGCATTGTCGCGCTGCATCACAGTTCACTGGATCGCAAAGTGCGCGATTGGGTGGAGGATGGTCTGCGCGAGGGGCGGTTGCGCTGCGTGGTGTGTACGTCCAGCCTCGATCTCGGTGTGGATTTCACCCCGGTCGATAACGTGATCCAGATCGGCAGTCCGAAGGGTGTAGCGCGCTTGCTGCAACGTGCCGGACGCAGCGGCCACCGTCCCGGTGCGGAAAGCCGCGTGACCTGCGTGCCGACCCATGCCTTTGAATTGGTCGAAGTGGCCGCCGCGCGCGATGCTGCCAAACGCGGCGAGATCGAAGCGCGACTCCCGGTCGAGCGCCCGCTCGATGTGTTGGTGCAGCACGCGGTCACGGTCGCGCTTGGCGGCGGATTCATGCCGGATGCACTGCGCGACGAGGTAAAGACAACCTACGCTTACCGCGACCTGCACGCCAGCGAATGGGCGTGGGTGCTGGATTTCATCACGCGCGGCGGTCCGGCGCTCTACAACTACCCAGAGTACGCGCGCGTCACAATCGACGCCGATGGGCGCTACGTCGTCACCGATAAAACCATCGCGCGGATGCACCGCATGTCGATAGGAACCATCGTCAGTGATGCCTCGCTTAAAGTACAGTTCCTGAGCGGTGGCGTCCTCGGCCATGTCGAGGAGTCGTTCGTCTCACGCTTGAAAAGTGGCGATAAATTCATCTTCGCGGGGCGCATCCTGCAATTCGTGCGCGTGCGCGAGATGACGGTCTGGGTCCGTCGCGCCGCCGGACGCACCGGAATCGTTCCGCGCTGGGGTGGCAGCCGCATGGCCTTCTCAAGCGAATTGGGCGACGCGGTGCGGCGCAAATTGGAAGAAGCGCGCGAAGGCCACTTCACTGACCCGGAGATGATCGCCGTTCAACCCATCCTGGAATTGCAAGCCCGCTGGTCGCGTATCCCCGGACCGGACGAACTGCTGATTGAACGGGCGCACACCCGCGACGGCCACCACCTGTTTTTCTACCCGTTCGCGGGGCGCTCCGTACATGAGGGGCTGGCTGCGCTCTTCGCGTACCGAATGGGGCGCATGGTCCCGCTCACGTTCACGATTGCGGTCAACGATTATGGCTTTGAATTGCTCTCACCGGACCTCGCGCCGCTCGAAGATGCGCTTGCGGGTCCGCTCTTCACGCGCGACGGCTTACTCGAAGACATCCCGGCCAGCCTGAACGCTTCGGAAATGGCGCGGCGGCAATTCCGCGAGATCGCGCGCGTCTCCGGGATCGTCTTTCAGGGCTACCCCGGCGCTCAAAAGACGACGAAGCAGGTACAGGCATCGAGCAGCCTGCTCTACGATGTTTTTGAAAAATACGATCCTGGCAACTTGCTCATGCAGCAGGCGCACCGTGAAGTCTTCGAGCGGCAATTGGAACAGAGCCGTCTCGGTCACACACTGGAAGCCTTCCGGCGCGGTCCCATCACGCTCATCGAGACGCCGCGCCTGACGCCTTTCGCGTTCCCACTCGTGATCGAAGGCTTCCGCGATAGCATGACCTCGGAGACGCTCGCGGACCGCGTGCAGAAAATGCAGCTCGCTCTCGAAAAAGCCGCGAACGAACCAGAACGCCGCAAGAAGAAGGCGCAAACTTGACGGACCTCACGATCCAGCTTGCGGGCGAAAGCCTGTGCCTGCTCCCTGAACGCGCGCTTTACTGGCCGCGCGCAGAAACGCTCTTCATCGCGGATGCCCATTGGGGCAAAGCGGCTGCTTTCCGCGCCTCGGCGCTGCCCATCCCTGAAACACGCGAGGATGACCTCTTGCGGCTGGATTGTATTTTAGAGCGGACGGGCGCGCGACGCTTGATCCTGCTTGGCGACCTGTTGCACGCCAAAGCAAGCCGCACCGACGACGCGCTCTCCGCGTTCGTTGCGTGGCGCGAAACGCACGTCGCGCTCGATGTGCTGCTCATCCGGGGCAATCACGACCGCCGCGCCGGGGACCCGCCAGAGTCGTGGCGCGTGGAATGTGCTGACGCACCAACCCTCTGCGCGCCATTCGTGTTGCAACATGAACCCGCAGAACCGCGTTCGGGCTACGCGCTGGCCGGACATATCCACCCCGGCGCGGTGCTATTCGGCGCGGGTCGGCAGCAGTTGAAACTGCCCTGTTTCTGGTTTGGCGCGAAGGTCGGGGTGCTGCCCGCTTTCGGCAGTTTCACCGGGACGGTAGGCATCCGGGCGCAGGAAGGTGACCGCGTGTACGTGATTGCGGAGAATATAGTGATCGCGGTCGGCAAGACATAACGATTTGAATAACTCCCCCACCTAAAGGCGAGGGTTCGGAGTTATCGCAGAATTACGGCATCGGGTCGCGGTGTGGTTTGACCAAATCACCCGTCACGAGGTAATTCACGCGCTCGCAAATATTCGCACAGCGATCCCCGATACGCTCCATATTGTGCGAAATCCATAGCGCGAAAGTGCCGTTTTCGACGGTGCTGTTTTCGCTCGTCATGATCGCGATCAGCTTTTCATAGATGGTCTTGTGCAGCCGATCTATCGCGACATCGCGAGCGATGACCGAATCTGCAATCGGTTGATCCTGATTGGTATACGCCTGAATTGAGTCACCAATCATTGCTTTGAGCAGCGTCGCCATCTCATCGAATTCCGGCAGTTGGACAGGCATCCCATTTTCGCCCATGCGCAGTACCAGCCGTGCGATCCCGGCGGCGTGGTCGCCAATTCGTTCGAGGTTGGTCACGACGCTGATCGTCGCGACGATGAAGCGCATATCGTGGCTGACGGGCGCTTGCAGCGCGAGCAAGCAGTACGCTTCCTCCTCGATCTCGAACCGTACACGATTAATCTCGGCGTCGTAGCAATCCACACGGCGCGCGAGTTCCAGGTTGTGCTGTTTGAGGGCAGTTACGCTGTCCTCGATTGACCCGGCGACCATTTGTGCCAACGTCTCCACGCGAGCGCTGAGTCGGGACAATTGACGGTCGAAAGTGACGCGGATGGTCATGGTTTGAACCCCTTCCAAAAACTAGGGTCGGCGCGCCGTTCTTTAAGAACGTGTTAAATATTATAGCAAAAACGCGCGAGATGTCTATCCGTGACATACTCCCCACGCCTAAAGGCGGGGGCGTCTACCCTCAACGCGACTGCGCAGGTTGCCCGGCGTCTGACCGTCGCTCCGGTAGGGCGCTGATGTCCCAGCGCGCAAGATATTGATGGCGGCATTGTGGTCACGGTCGATGACGAGGCCACAAGCACAAGACAAGACACGCTCTCGAAGCGTCAGTGCGTGCGGTTTTTTGCACCCGGAACAGACCTGTGTGGTGGATGTGAAGCGACCAATTTGCACGACCTGCTTGCCTTGCTTGAGCGCGACCCACTTGAGGATCGTCACGAAGTTGGCAAAGCCGAGGTCGCTCACCTTGCGTCCCCATAGCGCTTTCATCCCAACGAGGTTCAGGTCTTCGAGGCAGAGCGTGTCGTACTCGCGGCAAAGCTGGTGCGCCAGCTTGAAGTGATGATCGCGTCTTGCGTCGGCAACGTGCGCGCTCTGCCTGGCAAGCGCTCGCCGCGCCCGCTTGTAGCGCTTCGAACCTGCCACCTTGTGCGCAAGTGCCTTGTGCAGCTTGCGCGTTTTAGCAAGTGTGCAGGCGTAGAACAGCGGACTGGAATGTGCGCGTCCTGCATCGTCGGTCAGGAACGTCTTTAGCCCGAAGTCGAAACCGCCGCTTTGACCCGTGCTGGTTTCGCTCACTGCTATGTTCTCGACCACGCTGAACACGAGCCACAATCTG
>Ga0123337_10003249_pt1 | contig 17574 bp, 13 predicted proteins | sample frozenSSSSmetaG_FD_89792 | JGI IMG/M metagenome (GOLD analysis project Ga0123337, IMG submission 89792) | Glacier valley bacterial and archeal communities from Borup Fiord, Nunavut, Canada, to study Microbial Dark Matter (Phase II) -... | ecosystem: Environmental > Aquatic > Freshwater > Ice >... | reverse complement strand
CCACAGGCGCTTCGTGACGCCCTCGACGATGCTGTGGCGCATCACCTTCCGCGCGCCGTGTTCCTGCCGCTCCGCCGCCAGCATCGCCGCGATTTCCTCCGCGGAAAAATTCCCCGCCCAGCTCACGCGCAGCTCGAATTCGTAACCACAGTCCGCCAGATCCCGCGCGCCCCAGGCGGAAACTTTCAGCGCCGCCGGACCGCTCAGCCCCCAATGCGTGACTAACAGCGGCCCGCCCGCTTCCCACGAACCGGCGCGCACCGTGGCATTCGGCACCGAGACGCCCTGCAAGCCTTCCAGCCGCGCATCCTCGATCTTGAACGTAAACAACGACGGCACCGGAGTCGCCATCGCATGCCCCACCGCTTCCACCGGCCGCCGCGCGTTCCCGCTGCGGATGCCGCCGGTCGCTATCAGAATGCAGCACGCTTCGATTTTCTCGCCAGCCTCTGTCTCTATCAAAAATCCTGCTTCTGTTGTCTCCACCACCGCCACGCCGCAGTGCGTCCGCCATTTCACGCCGAGATTGCGCGCCACGCGGGTGAGGCAGTCGATCACCGTGCGCGAGTCATCCGTCACCGGAAACATCCGCCCGTCCTCCTCGGTCTTGAGCTCCACCCCGTTTTTCGCAAACCACTCCACCGTGTCGCCCGCCTGCCACCGATGGAACGGCCCCATCAGACTCTTCATCCCGCGCGGATAGTTCTTCACCAGATCCCGCGCCTCGAAACATCCATGCGTCACGTTGCAGCGCCCGCCGCCGGAAATTCGCACCTTCGTCAGCACCTCCGGCCCTTTTTCCAAAATGAGCACCTCCCCCGCCCCGCACTCCGCTGCCGAGATCGCGCCGAAAAATCCCGCCGCCCCTCCGCCGATCACCACCACCCGTCCGTCGCTTCCCATGAAACGAGCATCCCATCCGCCCGCGATACTTCAATTCGCAAATGCCGGGGAGTGCGGCACGCTCTGCTCCTCTTCGTCCGTAGTTCAACCCTTCAGGGTGTCTTCGTTGCGTGATGAAGACACCCTGAAGGGTTGAACTACATACAAGAGCCACGCTCCACGCGCCTGGAGCATTTTCTATCAAATCGCCATTTCGAGCGATCGTTTCCGATCCATCCCCGCCACGCCTAACGCCACCAAACTCAGCCCAATCATCCCCCAATCCCCGATCACCGCATACAGCGAAAACGTCGGCTTCACCGGGATTTTCAGCTCGGTGACCAGCGAACCCCGCGTAAAATGGCTGCCGTTCGCATCGGTGATGACCTGCGGTTTCCCGGTGTCCGGATGTGCGGTAGAGCCGGTGGTGTCGACCGCCGCGCTGACGCCGCTGTTCGCGCAGCGCAGCATCGGCCGCCGGAATTCGATAGCGCGGAAGCGGGCGTATTGGAAATGCTGCTCGGCAGCGGCGCTTTGCTTGAACCATCCGTCGTTCGTCACATTGATGATCACCTGCGGACCGGGACGGATGAATCTCCGCGTAAGGCGCGGCACGGAATCCTCGAAGCAGACCGTGGGAATCACGCCGACCGTCTTATCTCCAACAGCAATCGGCAGCGGATCGAATTTGTCGCCTGCCGTGAACGAACCACCGAACTCCGAACCCGATTGTTCCTCGTAGATCTTTTTCAGAAACGGCAGGGAATCGATGAAAGGAATCGTTTCGCCGAAAATGACGAGGTGCTCTTTCCGATAGGTCTGCAGGTCGTTCTCAGGCGTCATCACCGCGAGGGAGTTCCATGCCTTGCCTTTGGGCCGCGGGATCATGCCATCGGGCACGACATCCGCCTCCAGCTCGTTCACACCGTAGATCAGTTGGAACGGACCGGCCGTGCGGACCTGTTCGATGGTGTCGTGATTGATCTGCCAGGTGCCCCAGCCGCCGTCATCGGCGCGGAGGATGCGGCCAGTTAGGGCGCATTCCGGCCACATCACCCAGTCGGGAAATTTCTCCGCCTTCTTCAGTCCGGCGAGCGTCTCTTCCTCATAAGCCATATGCATTTCCACGTCGGTCCACAGCATTCGCGCGGCTTCCATCGGCACGTTCAACTGCACGAGCAGCGTCCGGAGCCTGATGCTTTCGCCCTCCCGCTCCATATTAATCCGCACGATTCCGTACAACGCCAGCAATCCGACCACCGCCCCGGCGACTGCCACCGGCCAACATTTTTTCAACGCCACCGCCTGCGCGACCACCGCTTGGAAAAACACCACCACCATCGAAAGCCCGACCACACCTAGCAGATCCGCAGCCTGCGCCAGCCGCGGCATGTCGTGAAACGCCGTGCCGAGCACGTTCCAGCTGATCCCCGTGATCACCCAGCCGCGCAGCAGCTCGCAACCGGCCCACACCGCGCCGTGGCAGAACGCCACCGTTAGAACGCGCGCCGGTTTTCCCGACTTCCACGGGTTGCCGAGCTTCGCTGCAAAAATCCCGAACAAACCCCAGTAAACCGCCAGATACGCCGGCAGCAGGATCGCGCCGAGCCAGGAAACGGACGCCACCCAGTTGAACTGGATCAGACACGCCACCAACCCCGCGAGATAGGCGAGGCCGAAACCTTTCAAGCCCGCGCGTTTGCCCTCGATCGACCACAGCGCCGCCAGCAGCGGCAGCATCCCCACCCACACCAGCGCCGTGAAATCCAACGGCGGAAACGCGCCCGCCACCAGCAGCCCGCTGGCCACCGCCGCCATGATTTTCATCCATCCGGAAACTCTTCCCATGCGCCGAGCATCCACACGGACCGCCGCCCGGTCCACTGCGAATCTCACTCGCCCGGATAGCGCAGGCCGATCTGCCCGCGGATGACGTCCATGATTTCCATCGTCGCCAGCGTGTCGGCGTGCGGCATTTTCGGGCTCTCGATCTCTCCCGCGCGCAGGCAGCGCATCGCTTCCTCGATCTCGAATTCGAAGCCCTCCCCGCGCAGCGGCTCGCGCACGCTCTCGGTCTTGCCATCGATCGTTAGAAACGCCTCTTCCGCCTCCATGAACCTCGGTGCCACGCGGATGAAACCCTTTTCCCCACCAATCGAAAGCGAGTTGTCGGCCCGCGTTCTCAGCCCGCAAGTGAACTGCGCGATGCCGCCGTTTTCATAATGCATCGACGCGGAAAGCATCTCATCCACCCCGCTGCCGGACATCCGCGCGACCGCGGAAACTTTTTCCGGTTTCCGGCCCATCACGAACTGGCTCATCGCCAAATTGTAAACGCCGAGGTCCAGCAGGCTGCCGCCCGCCAGCGCCGGATCGAACCAACGGCTCGTCGGATCGTAGGGCGAGGGAAAACAAAACTGCGACGTCACCAGCTGTGGCTCGCCGATGCGGCCTTCGTCCAGCCACTCGCGCACGCGGTCATAAATCGGCAGGCAGCGCGTCCACATCGCCTCCATGAGGAAGACTTTGTTAGCGCGGGAAATTTCGATCAGCTCGCGGGCCTGGGCGGCGTTGATCGTCAGCGGTTTTTCACAGAGCACCGGCTTTCCCGCCTCCAGCAATGCTTTGGCCGCGGCGAAGTGGAAATTGTGCGGCGAGGCGATGTAAACGATGTCCACGTCGGGGGCGGCGATCAGTTCGGATAGATCGTCGGTCGCTTTTTCAACGCCGAATTCATCGGCGAAGGCCCTTGCCCGGCCGAGGTCGCGACCCGCGATCATTTTCAAATTCCCACCCGCCGCCACCCGCAGGTCTCTGGCGAACTTGCGCGCGATGCCGCCCGGCGCGAGGAGTCCCCATTGGATGGTGTCAGTACTCACGGGTGCTTTGATGGGTTTTACGATCAAGGAAATCAACCGCCAAATCCACCGACTTTCCGGGCAGCAGGAACGCCGCGATGTGGTTGCGCCCCTCGATCCAATACACCTCGTGCGGCACCTTGTTCTTCTCCAGCGCGCCGATGAATTCCCACGCGTGCTCCGGCGGCACCAGCGTGTCAGCACCGCCATGATAGATGAAAACCGGCGGGCTCCTCCGCGTCACATGATAGGCCGGCGACGCCTCGCGGAATCGTTCCGGAATCTGTTGTTGGGTGCCACCGAGAAACTGCGGGACGAGATCGCCGCCCGGATAGAGTGTGAGGTCGGCGGGCGTGCCCCCGGCGACGATCGCTTGGATGTTCTGCGTTTCATCCAGCCCCACCAATGCGGCGAGATAACCGCCGGCCGAATAGCCGAATACGGAAATGCGTTGCGGATCGATCCCCTCCTCCGCCGCATGCACCCGCATCCATTTCACCGCTTGTTTCAGATCGTCCACCGGTGCCGGATAGATCCAGCGCGGGGCGAGACGGTAGGTCACGTTGAGCACGACGTAGCCGCGCTTCGCCAGTTTTTTCGCGATTCCCGTCATCTGCCAGCGGCCGTCCTTGCCGGTCCAACCGCCGCCATGCACCAGCAATACCGCCGGCGCGGACTTCGCGCCGACCGGCCGATAGAGATCGCCCATCACCGGAGCCGGCCAGTCGGCGGGCGTGTAAACGATGTCGCGGCGGACGGTGAAATCCAATTTCACCACGACCTTCTGCGGCGGCCCGCTGCTCACCTGCCGGATGGCGCAACTGGCAAGCAGCATCGTGAGGAGCAGCGGCGGGATGATTCGGAAAAGCGGCATCGCAGCCACTCTTGGCCGGAAATCGCGGAAGTCAAACGTGGCTGGCGCGTCTCGCGACAGCATAACAGCATTGAATTCGCAAAAACCCCGCCCGAATCTCCATCCGACGAACGAAACCAGCATTCGCCACCGTTATTCCCGCATGAAACCGCCCCTCGCTCTCGCCCTTGCCGCCCTTTCCCTCAATTTCGCCTCCGCGGCGGACGAGACCTCCACCGATGCCCCGCGCTTCGGCACCTGGGGCTTCGACCTCGCCGGTCGCGACGAATCCGTGAAGCCCGGCGATGACTTTTTCGCCCACGCGAACGGCACCTATCTGAAAAATACCGAAATCCCCGCCGACCGACCGCGCTACGGAAATTTCGACTCGCTCGCCATCCTTTCGGAAACCCGCGTCCGCAAGATCCTCGAAGACGCCGCCGCCCGTCCGGACGCATCCACCGCGAAGATCGGCGCCTGGTTCGCGGCGTTCATGGACGAGCCGCGGGTCGAGGCCGCCGGGGCCCGCCCGATCGCATCCCAGCTCGAACAAATCCGATCCGCCACCACCCGCGAGCACCTCGCGAAAATCATGGGCCAGCCGGGCGGCCTCGGCCGCGGGCTGTTCGGCGCGGGCATCAGCCCCGATGCGAAGAACCCCACCCGCTACGCCGTTTACATGGGCTCAAGCGGCCTCGGCCTGCCGGACAAAGACTACTATCTGAAGCCGTCGTTCGCGGAAACAAAGGCGAAGTATCAGAAATTCACCGCCACCATGCTCACCCTCGCCGGTTGGCCGGAGGCGGAAAAATACGCGGGTGAAATCCTCGCCTTTGAGACAAAACTCGCCGAAGCAAGCTGGGACCGCACCGAGCTGCGGGATCGCGACAAGACCTATCATGCGATGTCGCCCGACGAGATCGCAACGCTCGCGCCCGGCTTCGGATTCCGCGAGCTGTTGGACGCCGGCGGGCTGGGCGGCGTGAAGCGGATCATCGTGCGCGATGACTCGGCGTTTCCGAAAAAGGCGGCCATTTTTGCCGCCACCCCGCTCGATGTCCTGCAAGCCTGGATGGCCTTCGGCACCGCGGACTCCTCCGCGCCCTTTCTATCCAAAGCCTTCGCCGACGCCAGCTTCGACTTCCGCTCAAAGACCCTCTCCGGCCAGCCCGAACAACTCGACCGTTGGAAACGTGGCGTGGCATCCACCAATGGTGCGCTCGGCGAAGACGTCGGAAAAATTTACGTCACCCGCTATTTCCCGGCGGAATCGAAAAAACAGATGCTCGAATTGGTTTCCAACATCCGCGACGCCCTCGCCAACCGCATCGACCAGCTCGAATGGATGGGCGCCGCCACCAAAAAAGCCGCGCAGGAAAAACTCGCCCGCTTCACCGTGAAGATCGGCTACCCGGAAAAATTCCGCGACTACTCGGCCCTCGTCGTGAAACCGGACGACCTCTACGGCAACGTGGACCGCTCCAACCGCTTCGAGTGGCAGCACGAGCTCGACCGCCTCGACAAGCCCGTGGACCGCTCCGAATGGAACATGCCGCCGCAAAAGGTGAACGCCTATTACAACTCCACGCTCAACGAAATCGTCTTCCCCGCCGCCATCCTGCAACCACCGTTTTTCGATCCCCAGGCGGATCCGGCCATCAACTACGGCGGCATCGGCGCCGTCATCGGCCATGAAATCAGCCACGGCTTCGACGACCAGGGCCGCAAGTCCGATGGCGACGGCGTGCTCAAGGACTGGTGGACCGAGGAGGACGCGAAAAATTTCAACGCCCGCGCCGACAAGCTCGTCGCACAATACGCGGAGATCGAAATCCTCCCCGGCGAGCATGTCGATGGGAAGTTGACCCTCGGCGAGAACATCGGCGACATGGGCGGCCTCAATCTCGCCCTTGCCGCCTATCACACCTCGCTCGGCGGCAAGCCCGCCCCGATGATCGACGGAACCACCGGCGACCAGCGCGTCTTCTTCGGCTGGGCCCAGGTCTGGCGCACGAAGATCCGCAACGAGGCCCTGCTCAAACAACTCCACTCCGATCCCCACGCCCCCGCCGAGGCCCGCGTCAACGGCGTCGTTAGAAACATGGACGCCTGGTACGACGCCTTCGGAATCGAGCCAGGCGACAAACTCTACGTGAAACCCGAGGACCGCGTGAAAATCTGGTAGGAACATGGTGTTCCGGCTGTCTCAGCCGGAAGTGAAACCAGGAAACCCGGCTGAGACAGCCGGGACACATTTTCCATGCCCCGGTCTTTATCCGTGTAAATCCGCGCAATCCGTGGTTCATCTTCCAAAACCCAAAATGAACGATCTCCAAACCTGCGCGGACTCCCTCGGCATCGGAAAAATCGAGCGCCACCTCTTCCTCTGCGCCGATCAGACCGAGCCGAAATGCTGCGCCAAGGAAGCCGGTCTCGCCTCCTGGGAATTTCTCAAGAAGCGCCTCAAGGAACTCAACCTCGCTGGCGGAAAAGATTCGAAAATCTACCGCACCAAGGCGAACTGCCTGCGCGTCTGCCTCCACGGCCCCATCGCCGTCGTCTATCCGGAAGGAGTCTGGTATCACTCCTGCACTCCGGAAGTACTGGAGCAGATCATCCAGCAGCACCTCATCGGCGGCAAGGTCGTCACCGAATTCGCCTTCGCGGAGAATCCGCTAGGTGGCTGACGCGTCTCGCGGCAGTCTGTGATCTGGCGTTCCGCCGGATGGGGCCGGGCAAGGAGTTGCTCAAGATTTTTATCCGCAGGTGAAGAACACGGATGAAACATAGGGGGTGAGGACGTCTCGTCCCCACACATCATGGACGAGACGTCCATGCCCCTTATCGGGCACCGCAGCGCCCGGGTTGCAGCCGAAGCTTGAGCCACAGGGCAACTTTTCCTATTCTCCGACCCAGCCATGCACATTCATTGGAAAATCAAACGTCTCGACGGAAACTACGACGAGCATCCGGCTGACGGCGAATGCCTGCTCGAGATCGAAGGCACCATCGAATGCGACGGGCAACCCGCCGGTGTGGTGGACGCGTATTATCTTTTCACCGAGTACCCCGAATCGCCAGCCGCGTTCAGGGAATTCTGGGACCTCGACGCCACCACCTGCCGGGTGTTCGAGGAAATCATCGCCCCGGACCGGGAGGATTTCCGCGATCCGATTCTGCATTTTCTAATCGTCACGCCGGGGATCCTCTACGTGAACTTCATCGCACTACGGCCGCCATTCCGCCGCCGCGGCCTCGGCCGCGAAGTCCTGAGCGAGGTGGTCCGGAATTTCGCAGACGATCGCGTCGGCATGGTGCTGCTCAACGCCCAGCCGCTCCAACACCTGCCACATGGCTACGATCACTTCGCCGACGAAGTCCGCGACCTGCCATGGAATACTCCGGAAGAGGACCTCGCCCGGCTGGTGCGCCACTTCCGCTCCTGGGGCATGCAACTCGTGCCCGGCACCCACTACCTCCTCGCCGACCCTGAATGCTTGGGCGGCTGGCCCGCCAAGGATTGGTTTCCCGGCTTGCTGGAGGACGATTGAAAATCCGTTTCGCCCGCAAAATCAATAAACTTGGGGAAGCTTCCCTGCCTTCCGCAGAGACAGCCAACTGGTCTGCATGCCAGCCGGCCGGGTATTGGTCGGAGGCGGATCGGCGGAGAGATCCGGAAGGTCTTTGGGAAAGCCCATTTCCTCAGTGAAAAGCGGCCGATCGTTTGCCGCGAGACTTTGCAAAATACCAAATTTCCGGCGACGAAAATCAATCAACCGCTCATCGTCGAGCTGGAGGATCTCGATGATTCGTTCGCCGTCGGAATTGATCGCTTCCACGGTACCGTCAGAATGGAATCGCAGGCAAGAGTCGAGCGCCACCTTGCACGGGTCAGGCAGAAGCGCGGCACCTTTCAGATTGTTACAGTCAGCGCAAAGGTAGAGGAGATTGTCGTAATCCGCTTTCAAGTCGGGCCTGAGTTTCTGCGGAACGAAGTGGTCGATCTGATAGCCACGGCGCATGTCGATCCAATTTTCCCGGATGAGGCAATAGACGCACCGGAAGCAGAAATCATCGCGAAGCCATGGGCGATAGCGGCCGTAGTCCTTCCACCCCGCCGGGCCATGACGGCGGGCATGGGGACCTGGCGGGTAGGCGAACGGCTTTGGAATCATGCGCCTTTCCATTGTCCTCGCTTTCGCAGGTCTGCCTCCTGCTCTGCCAATTCGCGGATCGGCAATGGCAGAACGAGGGCCGACTTGGCGCTGGCCAATCGTTTCAGGTTCTTGAGTTCCGCCTGCTCCTCGGAAGAGAGTCCGCCGCCGAGTTTTCGCTCGATGAGCGCCAGCCGCCGGGCATTCGTCGCCTCCCAATCCGCAGTGATGGCGAGGTAGTCTGCTAGCGAAATGGGGAGGTCGAAACCTTCGGGAAAATATCGATCCTGATGAAACGGCACGCCCACACGTTTCGATCCGCTGAAGTAGTCGAGCAGCTTGCGCTCGAGTTCGACTGGTAAGGCGTAGAGTTTCAACACCTCGGCGTCGATGCGCCAGTGGAGCACTTTGAGGGCCTCTTTCTCAACGAGGCGGCCTTCTTCAGATGCAAGACTGAAGATATTCTGAAATTCGAAGACAGCAGCAAGGTAGGAGTCGACTGCACTTGTTACTCCTGTCGCTGAATCTAAATGAGGAACGGGAAGAGACCGCCAAATTCCAGTGGTGATATGCCAACCGCTCAGATGGCAGAACGCAAATGCATTTGCGAAGGGAGAATTGACCAAAGCCCAAACAACTTTGAGGTCTGTGGTGTCCTTCGTCACTCGCAACAAAGTGAAGGGCGTATTAGCTCGCAGACCAACGGAATCAATCATCGCCTTCGCGCACCAAGGCGCTCGCTGCATTCGAGCCTCATTAACCAAGACCTGCGGGATGCCAGTGGTCGTTCCTGCCCGGGGACGAAGGATGATGTCCTCCGACAAATTCAAGAAAACCGTCGGCGGCACCTGATGGGTCATCACGTTGTCCCCCAGATTTTCGAAGCCCTCTTCAAATCCCTCCAACGGAATTGGCGAAGTCCGCTTCTGACCTTTCGGGAAGTTCGGCTGGTCCTCTCCGATGAAGCTGAACCCTTGCCCTATCTCGGCGAATTCCTGCAGCTTCGGCAGATGCGCACAGGCGGCCCAAACCTCCTCAAGGTCGGGCACGCGCAAATCGCAGGTCTCACTATCCGAAAAACGGCAGATCGGAACCGTGACCTCACTGGTCACCCCGTAAGCCGTCCGGAACAGCTCGATCTCGTTGTCCCTCACACGGCGATAGCGTATGGGACGCCGACGGTCAGCACGCAACACGGTTTTCCTCCCGATGAGGATCGCGGATTCGACATCGGCGAAATTGAAGACCTTGTCCGGGAACAGACAGATTTCCTCAAACTCAGAGTTGGCGACGAGCATCCGCCGGAACTCGGTTGCGCCCTTGCTGTGGAGAAGGTTCTGCGGAACGACGAGGCCGAAGACGCCATCCGCAGGCAAGGCAGACACCGAGCGGTGGAGCATCTCCGCCGCTTTGTTGACGAAGCTGGGCGCTTGGAACTCCCGGGTGTAGAACTCACGTTGGGCAGGCTCGATTTTCTCGAACGGTGGATTCGCTAGCAAGATCCTGGCGGAGGATGCGGCGATCTCCAGTACGTTTGAAGCGAAGGCATCGCCTTGCTTGAGATTCCATCCGTTGGGATTTGGAATATCGGTCAGGGTGAGTGACAGACGGGCGATTTCGATGGCAAAGGGATCGATTTCGTAGCCTTGGATACGCTGGCGCAGATAGGCCCGGCGCTGTGCAGGCGCAGCTTCGTCCGATGGGAGCAAGCTGGTGAGCAAACGGACGGCAGCGACGAGAAAGCCTGCGTGGCCGCAGGCGGGTTCGAAAACATTGCGCTCCTCAGGAGCCATGTCCTCAATCCATGGCGCCAGTCGTCCGACGATGTAATCGATCAGATAGGCGGGCGTGCTGTGAGTGCCGAGTCCTTTCCGAACCTCCCGCGAAATCAGTGTGTTTTCGTAAACGTAGGCCAACGCCTCGGTGCTCGCCAGTCGCAGGTCGGCGCGCTTGGAGATCGCATTGGCGGCGTTCTGGAGAGCTTTCAACTTCTTCTGCGAGCTGATGATCGCTTCCGCTGACTGTCCGTAATGGCGCGCTACCCGATCGAACACCTGCTCCACGTTCCCGAAATCGAGACGTATGAAGCCTTCAACGCTCTTGTCGTGTAGCATCTTGGCTCCAAGCAGCCAGAAGACGGCTTTGACCAGCCACTGGCCTTGATCGACGCTCAAATCTTTCGGCCACCCCAGCGCCTCCCGCAGCGAGATCACTTGGTCGAGAAGCAATCGCTCGATCTGCTTGCCGGATTGCGCCTCAACCATCGGCATCAGGCCGAGATCCACGAAGTCCCGCTGATGCGATGACTCGAACCGGCCCAAAGTTTTCGCCCGGTAAATCGTTTGCGGAGCAAGGTCGTCTCGATGTTCGCGAAAAAATCCCTCCAACTCCGTCGAAGGAACACGTAGGTATTCGGACGATGTGTTGGCACCCTGTCGCCACCATAGCAATTGATCCTGCCAGCAAAGCAAGGCGACGGGAGCCCCGGTACTGAGGCAGGCGGCAGCATCTTCCGCGGGGGTGTCCATAACATCCAAAGCCACGACACAGGCCGAGCGATTGTCAAAAGGACGCTGCGAAAATGCTGCCCACGCTGAGGCTCGTCCTTCCGAGACAGGGAGTGAAACAATGTTCTCCCCGGCATACCCGCACCGTTCCAACCACGGCCGCAAGGATTCAGCATGAAGGGGTTCGGATCGGGAGGGCACGGTAAAACAGCGGATTGTTGAGGCGATGCTAAAGACTTATTGAATCAAGAAAAGCCACGAAACCATGTGGCGGGTGAAATATTTCCGGACTGATAAAAGAAGGCGTTCGGCAGGTAAGGGGCGCATCCACTATTGATGTCATTGCCGAACCCAAGATTTTTTCACCTGGTGCGCTCTTTTTCCCGGCGAGTGCGTGCTTTTTCTGGGTGAGTGTGGGCTTTTTGCGGATGGTGCGCGCTTTTTATCGGTGAGTGCGGAGTTTTTGCGGATGGTGCGGGGTTTGCGGCGGCGTGTGGGCGCTTTTTCCCGGCGAGTGCGTAGTTTTTCCGGGCGGTGCGGACTTTTCGCCGGAGAGTGCGCGGTTTTTACCGATGATTAGGAATTCCTAACGACACCTCCGAATTTGATTAACCCGCGGAATTGACCGGAGCGCGGCATCCGCTTGGATCTTACCGCATCTATCAACAGAACCACCCATGAACAATCAAATCATCCGCAATCACTACGACGCATTCGACCGCATCAAGGCCTTCGGGGCGAAACATGGCAGCCAATTCACTGCGGGATCGCGGGCGGCGGGGCTTTTCACCGGGATCGGCACGGTGGTGGTGGCGATGGAGGAGGACGGGGTGAAGAAGCTATCGGGCTCCGCCTCCTATCACGGCGGCGCGGGAGCCCGGCGGATCGCGCGGGAGCTGGTGCGCGAGGACCTGCGGGCGATCCGCAATACGGCGGAGGCCATTTCCGAGGCGGACGATCTGCCGGAATTCGAGGAGCAGTTCCGCCTGCCGCGCTCCGGATCGGCCTTGCTGCTTTTGTCCAAGGCGAAGGCGTTTCTCGCCGACGCCACCCCGCATAAGGCGCTGTTCATCGAGTTCGAACTGCCGGCCGATTTTCTGGAGGATCTTCAAGCGGACATCGCCCTGCTGGAAAAGGCGAAGGACGACAAGGACGCCGGTCTGGCCGAGCAGGTGGCAGGCACGGCGGAGCTTTCCGCGAACGCACTGCAAGGCATCAAGCTTCGCAAGCAGCTCCTGCCCATCGTGCGCAACAAGTTCCGCAGCCAGCCGGGCATCCTCGCCGAGTGGGAAACGGCGGTCCACATCGTGCGCCCGGATAAGAAGGCGGAGGAAGCGGTGCCGGTGGCGTGAGGGCATGAGGGAAAATGAGACTGGCTAAGAACGGCGCCACCGCAGAAAAATTTACCATGAGGATCGTTTACACCCTGCTCCTGTTCTTCATTTACCAGTGGACCTTCAACGAAGGCTGGGAAGTCTGGGAGCAGGTTCTGCTATTGCTGCCGCTTGTTCTAATCGGCGTCATGTTCGAGCGATCGAAACGCGGGGCCGCACAGGCCGAGAGGGATGCAAATGCGAGCGAGATCTCGCGCTCCCTGAATCCAGACGGACGGGGCTCACGGCTCAGCCCGGAAGATGAAGCCATCGAAAACGAGCTGGAGGAATGGATGAGTGACGATCCACCGCCGATGAACTATCTGGCAGATGCCAGGGCGGCGGGAACCCCTTGCGGCACCTCTACAATCGACCTTCCACTCGCACTCTATCTCCGCGCCTTCGCCTTTGATGGGAAGATCCTGGTTCCCAATCCGGACATCTCCCGCCTCCTCTACTGGACCTGGTTCCCCTATCGATCCACGGTGTTGGAGAAAATCAACCTGGAAGAGCTGCTGACCTTGGGCGTGGGTGGTCAAGCCAGCTTCGTGGCCATAGGCAGACCCGGCGAGGTGCATGGCGCGGGCAAGGTGCTAACCACGGATGCGGAGTGGCGGGGGGAGTTCGTCCGCCTCGCCACATCCGCGAGTCTGGTGTGTTCGGTCCCCGCCCTGTATGAAAGCACACTGTGGGAGCTGGAATGGCTGGCACAGCATCAGATGTTTGAAAAAACGCTGATGATCTTCACCGCTTTGCACACCGCCCCCGAAGAGGAGAAATTCCGACTGGAGGCCCTCAGAAAGAAACTAGCGGAATACGGGTGGCATCTCCCCGACAACCTCTCGACTTCCAGTTTCGTGCTCTTTAATCGGGACGGGAGTATCAAGCGGCACTACCCAGGGACCCGTTTCCGAAAGTCCGAAATAGCGGGAATTGTGGCACAGAGTCTGGAGCATTCCCGCGCGCGGAATGGAGCGGGCTTCCAACCCCTGAACAGAGGTTCATCAGCAGGTGGGCAATGACCGCCACGACGGGCGCCGACGGTGCCGCTCGCCCGGCGAATCACAAGACCGGTTGGATTTGTTCCTTGTCATCCCCAAAAAGCTCGTTAGAAACAGAGGCTCATCTGTCAGTCTGATAGGCCGGTCGTCGGCATCGTCCGTCGGAACGGTTTTGCAGATTCCAATATCAGCCCCCTCATGAAAAAAATCGTATTCAGCCTCCTATTCGTCAACCTGTTCACCGGTTGTACGCAAACCCGGTTGCAAATGACTCCGAATATGGCGACCACCCGCTACCTCTCGGAGAAAGACAAGAAGCAGAAACGCACCTTGCAGGTGTTTTTCGATGGAACGGCGAACGAGTGGTCCTCGCGCACGAATGTGAGGCGGCGCTTCGAAGTGGTGGCAGCAGCCGAGGACCCCGCCGCTCCCTGCCTCTATGTGGACGGTGTTGGCAATGACAGTCCGACCGGCAAGATCCTCGGAGTAGGGATGAAATCGCGGGTGCTGGCGGGATACAAGTTCATCGCCCAACAGTGGTACACCCGCAACGACGAGATCCGCGTCTTTGGCTTCAGCCGCGGGGCGTTCCAAGCACGTGTGATGGTCGGCATGATGGCCCACTGCGGCGTGCCGGACGCGAGGTCCGTGAGTGGGCAGGATTTGGACCGGGCGCTCGATGACATTTGGGATTATTCCCGCAAGAATCTGCTCGATGCGGATGACGGTTCCAGCGTGGCGAAGTGGTCCGCCACCCTCGCTGCGAATCAGGCGCAGGTTCAGAGTTTCATCGGCGCGAAATATCCCGGCATCCGGTTCCACCAGCCACGCATCCAATTCCTCGGGCTGTGGGATACGGTTCCCGGGCTGCAATTTTCCAGAATCAAAGACGATACCAACATGAGGACCAAGGACAGTGGCCAACGTTACAAGGTGAGGCCCTATCCGAACGTCGATACCATCGCCCAAGCTCTGGCGCTGGACGAAAAACGCAAGCAGTTCAGGCCGCTGTTGGTCGGGCCGCCGCTTGATCCCGGTCAAACAAAGGTCTATGAAGTCTGGTTCCCCGGCGCGCATTCCGACATTGGCGGCGGTTATGAGGATTCCAACGACATGGCGGGCATCACCTTCAACTGGGTGGATTCCATCATGAAAAAGCACAACCTCACCACCCGCGTGACGAAGGTGTATGCTGATGCGACCGGCATCCAGCATCATCCGGAGGAGGTTTTCCCCATCAACGTCGGCGGTCGTTACCATCGCAAGCTGCCGGTTGACTCGGTGATCGACCAAACCGTGTTCACCCGTGCCAAGAACCATGCCGTGCCTAACAAAAATTCGGGCAAGGGTGAGGCCGGATTTGAAAAATACCGACCTGAGATTCCGCTGTTGGACGGAAGTGTCATCCACATCGACACCGCGAAGACTTCAGAGGAACGCAACCGCATCCTGCAGGGAAAACTAAGGCTGAACGATTCCGAGGAAAGTCCGGGGGACCAGAAAGCACTGGGTGGGCAGCCGTTGCGCATGGACCAGATGTTTGCGGAGCCCTCGGCGAATGCGGAACAGCAAGAGGAAACTCCTCCGAAAGACACGGCCACTCCGGTAAAATCCGACTCGTGACAGGCAGGCGCATTTCCAAACCATCCACACTCCAACGATTATGAAAAAGACCAAGACCTGCTTCCGCTGCCTTGCGTTCGTGATTCCCCTCGCCTGCCTGGCTTGTGCGCCGGAAGCGACACGCCTCACCACGGGGCCGGGACCGGAGGACCTGGTGCGGGTCCGCAGCAATCGCGGTGATGCGATCGTCACAGCTTCCGTGAAGCGCAGCCTTTTCACCGGACTCTCCGAACAGGGGCGGATCGAGCTGTGCCGGATCGGCAAGGGGCAGGAATTCCACACCGTGTTCGAAGGCGGCAACTGCGACACGTTCCCGTTCTATCCGGCCGGGATCAGTTATGTGGAACACTCCACCGCGGCCGGGTTCGCGGGGAAATCGTTGCTCTACGTCACCAATGAAATCCGTCAGACGGTGGAGGTTTTCGAAGTGAGAGGGGAAAAGATCCGCTTCCTCACCAGTCTGGGTAAGTTTCCGACGACGACCCAACCGAATGGCATCGCGGCCTTTCCGGACGGCAGCGTTTACGTCTCGGTCATGCGGCCTTTTCCCTCGAAGGAAAATCCGCAGGTCGTGATCCAACAGGCAGTGGATACCAGCAACACCGTGCTCGCCTATCAACCGCCGGAAGGTGGCGGAGAGGAGGGCCGTTGGTCCACCTGCATCACGGGGATCAACGGTGCCAACGGCCTGGCAGCGGGGCCGGGTGGCCGTTCGTTGCTGGTGTGCGCGTGGCACTCGAAAAAGGTATGGAGCTTCGCCCGCTCGCCAAAGACGCGGGAACTCGTGCGGGAAAAACCGATCGAACTGTTCAAGGATCTGGCGTTTCACCCGGACAACATCAAGCGGATGAGTGAGGGGCGGTATGAGCTTTGCGGTCAGACCAATTTCCCGGCAACGGCGCTGCACATGATCACCGGCCTGCCGGTATCACACGGCGGATGGATTTCCTTTGTTTGGGATGGAAAGAACCTGCGTTCTACCGATCGGACGGCCCTCATCAAGGGTCACCGGCGCGCTCCTTCGACCGCTTTGCTCATCGACGGCAAAGCCTACGCCGGTCAACCCATTGCCGCGGGAGTTTTCGTGAGCCCAGTGGCGGATCAGCGATGACAGGCCGGACCTGCTTGTCCGCGGTGGCCGGATCACCATCTAACTCACCGGCGGCATCGTCTGGAAGTCATGAAAACCAGCAATGCCACGCACAGAATCATCAGCTTTATCCGCACAACGGCGGCGACTGGCAGAGACATCCCGATGCCGCTGGCGAGGACGATGCAGGCGGCGAAGCAAGCGGGGCATTTCGGCATGAGGACCAGCAGCAGGCCGGGCATGATCCAGCCGGCGATGCCCGCGACACGTTTGCGCTGGTGGCGGCGGCAGCCGGGGGCGGAGGATGGGATACATGACGGGAGCTATTTGCAGCAGCGGTCAGCGGCGGCGGTTTCGTATTGATCGTGATAGCGGAGCCAGCCGGTGTTTTCAGCGGTGGCGACGACGCCGCGGCCCTTGGGCGTGAGATCGAGGTAGTTGTGCGAGCCTAGCAGAATATCGAGGCCGCGGGTGTAGGTGGAGTAGGTGTGGAAGATGTTTCCCGCCTCGTCCTTGTAGAAGACGCTTACGCCGGGGAGTTCGTCGAAGGCATAGGATGAGGTGCCGTAGTTGTAGCCGACGTTTCCGAATGCGACCTGTTCTGGACTGAAGGAGACGCCGTAGTCGTAGTTTAAATCGGTATCGCCGGAGGAAACCCAGGCGAAGGTCCAGCCCATGCGTTTCCTGAATTTTTCGAGATCGGCGAGCGGGGCGCGGGAAATGGCGACGTAGGAGACGTCCGCATTTTCGAAATGCTGGCGCGCGGCGTCGGCGTGTTCGGCGGAGTGGGAGCAGCCGATGCACGCCTCGGTCCAGCCGGGCGCGAACATCCGGTGATGGACGATGATCTGGCGCTTGGTGCCGAAGAAATCGGCGAGCGTGACATCGCCATGCGGGCCGCTGAAGATGTGGTTTTTCTCCACCTTTTCCCATGGCAGGGCGCGGCGGGCGGCGCTGACCTCGTCGCTGAGGCGGGTGAGTTCCTTCTCGCGTTCGAGGAGTTCCTTGCGGGAGGAAATCCAGACGTCGTGCGGGACGACGGGGTGGCTGGTGATGGCTTCATCGGGGCCGTGGAGGATTTAGGTAGTCATAAATTCGCGGGCTTGGTTGTAATTCTACTTAGTTGAATTGGTTTCTGGTCGTTTCAATCCCGGTTTTTGGTGTTTTCTACGGTCGATGTCGCGCTGGCGGGCGGCGTGGCGTTTTTCAATCTGCGCATGCAGCTCTTCTTCT
>Ga0123337_10003247_pt1 | contig 17577 bp, 16 predicted proteins | sample frozenSSSSmetaG_FD_89792 | JGI IMG/M metagenome (GOLD analysis project Ga0123337, IMG submission 89792) | Glacier valley bacterial and archeal communities from Borup Fiord, Nunavut, Canada, to study Microbial Dark Matter (Phase II) -... | ecosystem: Environmental > Aquatic > Freshwater > Ice >... | reverse complement strand
TTGTCGCAGTGCAGCTTCGTTGCTCAGCGTAATGCAGCGGTATGCCGGGGTCAGCAGGCCGTCGTCACGCATCTCACCGATGAGTTTGCTTACACTTTCTCGAGTGGCTCCGGTGCCCTCGGCGATGAGTTCGTGAGTGGCGCGCACGAAAGCGTGACCATTTTCGTGACGTCCGCCCAGAGAGCTAGTCGAGAGGTTGAGCAGGTAGCGGGCGATGCGCTCGCGGAGTTCACCGTCTTGAATGTGAACTCCGTCGTTCATGACCCGTTGAAGCTGGCCGGAAAGCGAACGCAACACGTCCCACAGGGCGGCCCCTTCGAGCTGGCTGGGATACACCGCCTGCACCGTGGCGTCTGAAAGCGCGATGACCTGATGGCTGCGGGGCAGGCCGTGCAGCGCCTCCTCACCGAAGATGTCACCGGGCAAAATGTGGCGCACGGTGAGGTTGCGGCCCTGTGGGGTCAGGCGCACCGCTCGCAACAATCCGGTCTCGAGGCGGTACAAACTGGGGCTGCTGTCGCCGGTGTAGTACAGCGTGTCCCCCCGCCGCACGGGGCGGCCTTGAGCGTCGAAGTCGGCGGTGCGGGTGGTGGGAGCGTAAAGGGTCATGGCGTTCTCCTGATGGGTACTCGGATAAACCGCTCAAGTCAGGGCAGAAACAGAGTCTTGAGGATGGTTTGCTTGAAACAGAGCGTATCAAAGGTTATACAATAAAGATGAAGTCAAAAATACAATCACAATATAAGCGGCCCGTGACCTAAACTCAAAGCTTGACCAAACATGCAAAAAAGTTTGACCAAATATGCAGATTTTTCCTGTATGAAACGGTGTCTAAAACACAAGCGTCCTATGCTCACGCCGGACTTTGGACGGATGCTTTTAGATTACAAACCCTGAACAAACCCTATACAAATTTTACTCATCCTTGAAATCCTGTACAGGGTTCGCTCGAGCCTTAGCCCAACACGTTTAAGCCCACTTCTACCGTTTGTGCGTGGCCCCGCACCGTGAGGCTGTGGTCCCGGTTATAGCCTCCGCTCATCACGCTCAGAATGGGGGTGGCGGTTTGCTTGCACCACTCGAACACCCAGCGGTCCCGCTCGAGCGCACCCTCGAGCGACAGGGCAAAGCGTCCGAAGCGGTCTCCAGCTAACACATCCACCCCGGCAAGGTAAATGAGCAGGTCGGGTTTGAAGCCCTCGAGCGCAGCCCTGACCTCGCCTCGCATCACCTCGAGATACTGAGCGTCACTTGTTCCATCCTCGAGCGGAAGGTCGAGCGAGCTTTTCTCCTTGCGAAAGGGGTAATTTCTGGCCCCGTGAACGCTGAGCGTGAAGACTCGAGGCTCCGGGGCCAACAGCTTGGCGGTTCCGTTGCCTTGATGTACGTCCAAATCCAGAATGAACACCCGCTGGGCGCGCCTGGTCTCGAGCGCTAACTGGGCACAAATCGCTACGTCGTTGAGCAGGCAAAAGCCCTCGGCGTGCGCGTGAAAGGCGTGATGGGTTCCCCCTGCAAGCTGCATTCCCCAGCCCAGACTTAGGGCTTGCTCGAGTGCGGCGCAGGTTCCGCCCGCTGCCCGCCGCGCCCGCTCGACCACCTCCACGCTCCAGGGCAGGCCGTATTCACGGATTTCAGCTTTCTCGAGTTCGCCTAAGCGCCAGCGCTTGAGGTAGTGCGGGTCGTGAATTCGCTCGGCTTGTTCCCACGGCAGCGCGGGCGAGGGTCTCATCTCGAGCAGACCCTTTGCCACAGCACTTTGCTCGAGCGCGTCCACCACGCCCTGATATTTGTAAAGCGGGTAGCGGTGGCCTTCGGGGAGGGGAAAGGTGTAGTGCGCGGGGGTATAGGCGATGAACATAGCGTTTTTGTATCAGACCTCCGGCTAAAGTCGTCGGAGGACCTTTTCTCTTTCCTATCTCTCAACGCATTCGTGCGGTGGGGAGAAGGTCCTGGAACCCACGGTGTCTACCCACAACCCGGCCACAACCACGGGTCAACCCCTCGAGCGTGACCCACAGCGCCCGCCTTCCGGGCGTGTTGCTCAAGGACCACGGTGAACCCGACAAGCCGCTCCGCGAACCGGCTGCACAGGGAGTTCAGGCTGCGCTCGAGCTTCCCTGGCTTTGCCGTGCCTTCAGGGCGAAAGCTTGAAGCTGGCCCGCACCGCGTCAAAGGCTTTTTTGTACCGGTTGTACTGCCCGACCGGGTACTCAAAGGTGAGGATATAGCCTTTAGAACGGTGTACCGTCCTCAGCTCCTGAGACACGTAGGGCGAGTTTTCGTTTTGGGCGGGCTTCTGTATGAGGGTCTCGAGCGCGAGACGCCCGGCCAGGGTGCTCTTGCGGCGGCTAATCAGGATAAATTCTTCCTCCTTGACCTTCGCGGGCAGCGCATCGAAGCTCTCCTTCAAGCGGGCGGAGGTCATCTCAGCGTAGGTCTCCGCAAAGGCCGTTACATAGATGGCGCTCTGGGCGTCGAGGCTCTCGTAGCTGAACTCTACGTATTCATCGGGGTGTTTGAACGCGGTCCAGCCGGGCGGCGCGGTCACGCTGTAGCCGTTTTTAGCGCTGGTGAAGGCCAGGGCTGCGCTCGAGCACAGCGCGCCGAGCAGGAGGAGGAAGTGGGGTCGGACGGGGTTCAGGGTTTTCATGGGTTTCTCCAGACCGTCGGTGAAGGGTGAGTGCTCGAGAGGGTCAGGAACGCTTTTGGTCAGGATGTGGATTGTCAAGATGCAGGGCGGTGCTCGAGGACCGCGCTCACGGTTTGGTCACGCCCAGCCGGGCCAGCGCGTCTCGAGCCTGGGTTTGACCCTGGGCGGCGGCTTTGCCGTACCAAAGTCTGGCTAGCTCGAGGTCTTGGGTCACGCCCCAATCATTTTCATAGCACACGCCCAGATTGTACTGCGCCCCACGGTCGCCCCCCTCGGCACCCTTGCCAAACCAGTCAGCGGCCCGCTTGAGGTCTTGGGGAACAGCTACGCCGTTGAAGTAGAGCGCGCCCAGAGCGCCTTGGGCGGATGCGGAACCCAGTGCTGCGGCCCTCAAGTAAAGCTCGAGGGCCTGCTTGAGGTCTTTCACAACGCCCTGGCCCAGCTCAAAGGCGAGGCCCAGGTTGAAGAGGCCCTTAGCATTGCCCTGCCCCGCCGCGATACGCGACCAGGACACCGCCTGTTTGTCGTCTTTGGGCACGCCCCGGCCCGTGAAGTAGAAGTATCCCAGTTGGGCAGCAGCATCCATCTGTCCACCCTCAGCGGCTTGCCTGTAGAGCGAAGCGGCTTTGGCGTAATCCTGCGTCCGGCCCTCGCCATAGTCAAAACTCTTGGCCAGTGCGTACTGCACGCGCGCGATGGCGTCCGCAAGGTAGTCCTTTTTGTTGCCCGCTCGAGCCGCATTCTGGTATAGCTCGAGCGCCTGGTCCAAATCCTTCTCGCGGCCCTGGCCCCGCTCAAAACTCTGGCCCAGCGCGTACTGTACGAGCACGATGAAGGCCATGAAGTCCTCATTGTCGCCCGCTCGAGCCACATTCCGATATGGCTCGAGCACCTTGTCCAGGTCTTTTGCGGTGCCCAGGCCCTGCACAAACAGCGAGGCCAGAAACGCTTGGTCGGGGTCACGGTTTGCCCGCCGCAGCACCACCTCGGCCCAACGCAAGGCGAACGCCGGGTCGTAGGGCACACCCGGCTTCTTGCTGAGGTAAAGCCGGACCAGCGCCTTTTGAGCGTCCGGGTCTCCCACACCCTCAGCACTTTGCTCCTCCGCGTCTGCACCAAACGAATCGGGGTCTGCGGGGTCCGGCGGCAGCGGGCCAGCCGCCTTGCCGTACCAGTAGAGCGCGCTTACGAAATCCTGAAAATCGCCCTCGAGGATGCGTGCGTAGACGGTGAAGCCTAGGCCGCTGTCAGTCATGTTGCCCAGCAGCTTCTCGGCCCGCTCGAGGTCCTGCTTCACGCCCACCCCACGGGCGTAGATGACCCCGGCTTCGTAGCCCGCGTCGCCGTCGCCGGCAGCAGCAGCAGCCTCTAGCCACCTGAGCGCCTGGGGCAGGTTTTTGGTGAGGGTTCCCCCGCCGAATACCCCGCTGAGGTAAGCCCGCCCCATCTTACCCATACCGCGCACATCGCCCACCTCGGCAGCCTTGAGGTACAGCGTGAGCGACTGCTCGAGGGCGGCGTCGCTCTTGCCCCCCTCGTATTGCTGGGCGAGCGCGATCATCGCGTCGGTGTCGCCCACTTTCACGGCCTGGGTCCACAGGGTCTGGGTTTGTGCGGGGTCCTTCGGCACTCTCACACCCTCGAGATAGAACACACCCATCTGATACAGCGCCGCCCCGTTGCCGAGTGCCGCCGCTTTTTTGTACCACTCGAGGGCCAGTACCATGTTTTTCGCCGCGCTCGCCGCGTCGTTTATCCCGTCGTACCACGCTGCGAGGCGATACATCCCCTCGGGGTCTCCGGCCTGAGCAGCTTTTTTGAACCAATCGAAGACTTTTTTACCCTCGGTCTCGAGGTAGCCCGCCGCTTCGCCGCTGCCGAAATTCTCAATTCTGTTGTAAGACTCGCCCAGCGCGGTCATCGCTGGAGCGTAGCCGACTTGGGCCGCGTCCTGGAGATAGCGTCTGGCGTCCACGATGTCTTCTAAACTCGAGCGCCGTTTCAACCAAATCTGCGCCCGCCAATACAGCTTTTGCGGACTGCTCACCGTGGCGAACTCGGTCTCGGCTAACGGGTAATTGCCCGCCTCGAGCGCCGCTTTTCCCTCATCGAGTCCGGCGAACGCGCTGGAGGTGAGGGCTAGAAGCAAGGTCAGGACGGTTCGTTTCATCGGGTCTCCACAGGTGCATACAATCGTTCAAACAGTGTACTGCACGCCTTGAGCGTTTTGAGCATGAGGACGAACTCAACCCTGGAGATAGGGTATTTGTATTTTCAAGCCTTGTCTCGAGCTTCACCTTCACCAATACCGCAGAATATAGAGCGCAAAGCAGAGCGAGACTAACTCTCCTTTGCGCTCCATTCAAACAGGGAGCGTTTTCTAGTTCACCCACCACGGTTGCCGCCGCGCTGCCGCCTGTGCTCGAGGGTCGCCCAACTGCATTAGCACGCCCTCGAGCAGCCGCCACAGTGGGTCGGCCAGCGGGTCGAGCTGCACCGCTTTCTCGAGCAGGTTTTGTGATTCGCGCAGGCGGCCCTGCGCTTGCATCAGGGACGCGGCGCACTCGAGCTGGTTGACCTGAATGTGACACAGCGCGCTCGATAGCTCGCTGCACCAATCCGAATCGTAGTCGTTCAGGAAAGGGCCGAACAGTTGAATATTTTGCTCGAGCAAATTCAGGTCGCGGTTCTGAAGCGCCGTGCTCGAGCGGGCGCGAAAGTCGCGTACGTCGTACTGCACGTCCAGGCTGTATTGCAGGCTGTAGCGGCGATTGGCCGAATCTACGACCTCGCTGAACAGCGATTTACGCAGGCGGTGCAGCGTGGTGTGAAACAGGCTCGAGGCCCGTTCCTCGTCCTTGTCGGGCCACAGCGCCTCGGCCACCTCCCAACTGCTGGCCGCACCTTTCTCGAGCAGGTAAAAAAACAGTTCTGTCGCCTTGCGCGAAGTCCACACCACTGGGCTGCCCTGCCACACCACCTGGGGCGCGCCCATCGCCCGCACCTGAAGGCCCTGTTTTACCGCCGCAAGCTCGGTGGGCACGGGTCCGCGCAGTTCCTTGTGGCGCTCGAGCCGCACCTTGATGGCCGCGACCAGCTCTTTGGGGCTAAACGGTTTGCCCAGATAATCGTCGGCCCCAAACATCATGCCAGCGCGGATGTCGGCTTTTTCGGCGTAACTCGAGAGAAACAGAAACGGAACCCTGGCTAACTCAGGCGTTTTGCGAATCTCGGTGAGCAGCTCGAGGCCACTCAGACCGGGCATTCGCATGTCGCACACGATGACGTCGGGAACCTCGATTTTCAGGTGTTCCAGAGCCTCGAGCGGACTCAAAAACGGTTTGACGGCGTAACCCTCACGCTCGAGCACCAGTTGAACCAATCGCAAAATCGAAGCGTCATCATCTATTGCCACTACCCGAGCCATGCCCAGAGTGTAGCCGAAACGGCGCTTAAATTTAACGAAGTTTCATACAAGCCAATTGTATCTCATCAGAAATTTTCATTTTGATATTGAGGTGCGGTTTCACCCGCGCTCGAGCCTTGCAGGTAGACTGCTAGACTGCCCTCATGACCGCCCCCTCACTTCAGGTTATCCTTTCCCAGCGCGGCCTCGAGCGCCTGCAAAGTCGCCATCCCTGGATTTATAAAAGCGACCTCGAGCACCTGCCCCATAACCCCGGTCTGTATCCGGTACAGGACCGACGCGGGCGGGTGTACGGTTGGGCCGCCGTCAATCCACTCAGTGAAATCAGCGTGCGGATGCTGAGTTATGGCGACGCCGAGGTGGGGCGTGCCTTTTTGCTTCACCTGCTCGAGCGTTCCCTGGACCTGCGCGCGGCCCTCAATATTCAGGATGAAGGCTACCGCCTGGTTCACGGTGAGGCCGATAGCCTGCCCGGCCTGATTGTGGACCGTTACGGGGATACGCTGGTGATGCAGTCGGGCAGCGCCGCACTCGAGCCATTTATCCCCGATTTTGTGGAGCTACTGGTTTCAAAGCTGCGTCCGAAGGGTATTCTGGCCCGCTTCGAGAACCGCAGCCGTTCGCTCGAGGGCCTAGAAACCTTCGTTAAGCCCCTTTATGGCGTGGTAGACGAGGAACTCGAGGTACACGAGGCAGGTCTGCGCTATCTGGTCAATCCTTACCTCGGTCAGAAAACCGGGGCCTTTTTGGACCAGCGGCTCAACCGTCAGACTTTGGGAAAGCACGCTCATGGGGACGCACTCGACGTATTTTCATACCACGGTGCCTTCGGGCTGCACTTGGCGGGCAAGGTGAATTCGCTCGAGTGCATCGATTCCTCGGTTCCGGCGCTCGAGCGGGCGCAGCAAATTATGGAACTCAACGGCTACAACGGCGTGCGCTACGTCGAGGCCAACGCCTTTGATTACCTCAGGGCGCTCGAGTCCGAGCGTCGGCAGTTCGACACTATCAGCCTGGACCCGCCCGCGCTGGCCAAGCTGCGAAAAGACCTGCCCAGCGCTTACCGCGCCTACAAGGAACTCAATTTGCGCTGCATCAAGATGCTGGCTCCTGGCGGTACTCTAGCCTCGAGCAGTTGCTCATTTCACGTCAGTGAACCCGATTTCTATGCCATGCTCGAGGACGCGGCCCGCGACGCAGGGCGCAGGTTGCGGATTCTCGAGCGCGGAACCCAGGCCCCAGACCACCCCGAGCTGCTGGGCGTGCCCGAGACGCGCTATCTGAAATTTGCTTTGCTTCAGGCGGCGGATTAGGGGCCTGCCCGCTCTAGTGGACCGGGCGAATCCCCCCGTGTGGTGACGCGCAGCGCTACCACACGCCCCCCTTGTTAAGGGAGGCCCAAAACACGGCGCTCGAGCGGAAATGCCTTTAAGGTCCCCCTTCGTCAAGGTTCGCGCAGCTTCCCGGAGGGACGGAAATTCTTTTTGAAGCGCAGCGATAAAAAGAAAAGGGGGATTTGCCCGGTCCCGCTTAAACGCCCCACCCCCAACTAAGCTCTCAGCCACAAGCTGTAAACTAACCCCATGACCGACCTCGATAACCCGCTCGAGACCGACCTCGAGCACTCACTCGAGCTTCAACTCGAAAACCAGCTCGAGCAGCTCGCCTCGCATCTGGTGTGGAAGATGGGCCGCGACGAGGAAACCGATGAGGTGGTGGTGCGGGTAGGCTTTGCCTCGAGCACACCCAGCTTTGCGGCGCGGGGCCGCCTAAAGGCGGTGAGCGACGAGGAGTTGCAGGAAGCTCTTTCAACCCAGCACGTTCGTGTACAGTGGATGGAATGAAGCTGAGCTTACTCGAGCGCACATCCAAAAGAGTCTGAGGATTGTAAAACTCGGTGTGTAATACTCTCTATTCCTATGAAACTCGAATTTAAGCAAAACTTTCGCATTCCCCACAGCTCCCCGCTCGAGACGGCTCAGGCGTATCTGCGCGACCCGTTGGCCTCGCTCAAGGGGGTCAGCTTTATGCGGGACCTCGAGCTAGTGGGTCAGACCCCGCCTTACACGGTGAGTGCTGAGCTGCTGGTTTCGGTGCCGCTGCTGGGAGATTTGCCCATCCCGTTCAGGAGCACGCTTGAGCCAACCCCTGAGGGTGCAAATCTGCACCCGCTCGAGCTGAGCGGTAAAACCTGGGCCAAAGTGACTGGGGTGGGGCGTGCGCTCGAGACCGAGTTGCTCTACGACCTGCATGTCGAGGTCTTCGTAGAGCTGCCTGGAGGCGACAAATGGGGTGGTTTTGCCTTTACCAAGATGGTGGATGCCACCTCGAAAAAGGCCCTCGAGCGGGTGATGCGAGAGTTTCCCCGTGGGGTCTCGAGCGGATTGGGCACCTACAAAGTCCCTTGAGGGGTCTTGTGAATAAATCTTTCACAGCTTTTTTTGGTTTGGAGTACACTTCTCATATGTTAAAGGCGGTGTTCGACGATGTTGGGTTTTAAGCTGGATTACCTGATAGGCACGGGCAAAACCGCGATGGTTTACCTGGCCTTAGACGACCAGAAGCGTGAGGTGGCACTCAAGCTGCCCCGCGACGATGTGCGTGGCGACGTGGAAAAGTCGGCCCGCTTCGCCTCGGAAGTCACCATGTCCCTGCGGCTCGAGCACCCAAACATCGTCAAGAGCTACAGCGGCATTCCGGCGGGTCCCGACGCGCACCTGTGTCTGGAGTATTTTTCGGAGAGTAGCCTCGACCATGTGCTGGCAGCGGGCCGTCTCGAGCTGATTACCGCGCTGCGTTACGCCACCCAGATGGCCTCGGCGGTGGCTTACGTGCACACCCAGAGCATCATCCATCAAGACATCAAGGCCGCCAATATCTTTCTCAAACAGGGCAACGTGTATCTGGCCGACTTTGGCGTGGCGGTGCGACTCGGCAGTGGGGGGGCCTCGGCGGGCAGCCCTTTTTACATGGCCCCGGAGATTTACCGGGGAGAAGGCTCAAGCGTGGCCAGCGACGTGTACAGCCTGGGGGTCCTGATTTACGAACTGCTCACCGGAGTTCGGCCCTTCGAGGGCGACAGCTACGAGGCACTGATGATTGCCCACCTGACCTCCTTTCCCAAGTCGCTGGCCATGCGGGTTCCGGAGCTGCCCAAAGCCACGGTGCGCGACCTCGAGAGAGCGATGGCCAAGAACCCCGACGAGCGACCCAGTGCCACCGACTTGTACACCAGCCTGCTGCGCTCTCTCACGCGCCTGGGCGGTCAGGAACTTTATGTGCCTCCACCCGAACTGCTCGACTGGGAGGACGAAACCCCTTCGCTGAGCAACATGAGTGACACCCAGCTCGAGCACATGGAGCGGGTCAGTAGCGAGGCCAAAGAACGTGAAGCGGTGCTGGATGGCCCGTCCATAGGTCGCCACGGACCCAGCACACCGCTGGAACCCAAAACCCCAGCGGCCCCGCCACTGAATCTGCCCAAAGCCCCGGAGAAGAAAGGGTTGTTTGGTGGGTTGTTTGGGCGTAAAAAGTAGGGAGTGGGGGTTCGAGGTTCGGGTTTTCGGTTTTCGGTCAAGATAGGTCTGCATTTTTAGATGCAGACCTATCTTTTGTTTAACTGATAACTAATCACTAACCACCCCCTCATCTACTCCCTCGAGTAGAAATCCGTATAAATCCCCTCGAGTACAGTTAATCCTCCCTCGAGCGTCTCGAGCCGGGGCGCTGAGGCCGGGAAGGGCAGCGAGGCCGTAACCGCGTGGGGCGTGACTACGCAGAGTAAACCTGCGCCCACAGCCGCCTTGAAGCCGTTGAGCGAATCCTCGAGTGCCAGCGCGTTTTCGGGTTTTAGACCCAGTTTCTCGAGCGCTAGCAGGTACAGCGCCGGGTTGGGCTTGACCTTCTCTACCTCCCAGCGGGTTGCCAGAGCGTCGAAAGTGTCCATAAGTCCGTGGCGCTCGAGGAAGCCCCCAACCCATTCCTGACTGCTCGAGGAGGCGATGGCCAGTTTCAAACCCTTGGCTTTGGCCTGCTCGAGCACGGTCCTCACGCCGGGGCGCAAATCGAGGTCGGCTAGGTGGGCCATCAAGGTGCTTTGGTGGCGCGCTTGCAAGCGCTCGAGTTCAGAAGCGCCTAAGTGCCTGAAGGGTTCCCACACGTCAAAGGCGTCCCAAGTACCCACCGCACTTTGCCAGTCCTCGAGCCTTAAAGTGAGGCCGTATTCGCGGTACAGCTCGAGAAAATGGGCGTATTCGGGAGTTTCGGTGTCCAGTAAAGTGCCGTCGAAATCAAAAATCAGTGCCTCGAGTGCCATGTTTCCTCCTTGTTTACCTTGTTTGCTCCTTGAAAATCGGCCCGAGCACGGGTCTCGAGTGCAAGTGTTTTTCTACAGTGGTGCTCGCTAACATTACAGCTTTTCTGCTTTGCTCCAAAGCTTCCATTTCCGCGAGCACCACTGCTTTTTTCCATTCGCTCCGCTCACCATAAAGGTGCGGAAAACCACGCACCTTTATGGGAAACGCTATAAAAAAGGGACGCGAAGTGCTCCGCGTCCTTGCTCGAGTACGCGGTGGGCGCTCAGTTCTTGACCGCTAACAGGTCCACCATTTCAAGCTCTGGGGGCTTGCTGAACAGCTCGGGGGCGCGGGCCATCAGCGCTACCGCGATGTGACCGGTCAGGTGTGCCTGCCTTCCGGCGTCGCTCTCGAAGGTATCGAAGATGCCGTAAGTGGTCGGTCCCAGTTTGAGCGCGTACCAGCTCACGGTGTCGGTCTCGGCCTGGGCCAGCGGCAAAGCGCTTTTAAGAAACGCCTCGACCTCGGCTTCCAGGCCCGGTTTGGCCTCGAGCCGTCCCAGCACTGCAAATTTAACCACTTTGGTGTTAGTCATAAATCATCCTCCCGAATATCTGCTCGAGCAGGTGCTCTTGCCCTTTAACAGTGGGGCACTCGAGCGGGAGGGATTGTGAGCGGGTCGGGGTTGGAAGGTTGATGAGTGGTGAGCAATGAGTGATGAGCTAAAGACGGGTGGGCATAGTATTTTTGGGTTGACCCAGGTTTCAAGGAAAATCTATCAGGTCAATGGGAGATTTAAGCTCGAGAAACAGCAAATCCTATTTAGTGCTCGAGTCCTTCTTGCTCGAGCATTGCTCATTGCTCATTGCTCAAACCTGACCCTCCATCACGTACTCCACCATCAAGCGAATACATGCGTCCACATCGCGCAAATCCACCTGTTCTCCCGGCGAGTGCATCGAGCGGCAGGGAATCGAGAGCAGCGCCGTGGGCACACCGCGCCTCGAGAGGGTGAAATCGTCGGCGTCAGTGTGCGACTTGCTCAAGCTCGAGCCACCGGTTACGGTAAATGGAATGTCGTGCGCCCTGGCGGTTCCCTCGAGCTTTTTACGCAGGCCCGAGTGCAAAATGGGCATCACGCACAGGTTGACCCCGCTGCCGAACGGCGACGCGCCCAGCCTTTTCACGTCCACACCGCTCTGCGAGGTCTCGAAGGTCACGTCCACAATGAGCGCCTCACGCGGCTCGAGGCCGTAAGCTGCCACCCTGGCCCCGTGGTGGCCGACCTCCTCTTGCACACCGCCCACCAGTACAATTCGCTCGCCGCACCCCCGCTCCTTGAGCTGACGCAGCGCCTCGAGACCCGTGTAAACCCCGATTCGGTTGTCCAGCGCCTTTGACACCACCCTTTGCCCGATAAACAGCACCGGGGCCTCGAGCACACCCACCGTGCCGTTTGGGACGCGCTTTTTCACTTCCTCTGGCTCGAGCGCCAGGTCCAGACTCAGGTCCTCGAGCTTGATGCCCGCCGAGCGCTCCTCGCTGCTCAAAAGGTGGATGGGTTTGCGGCCTACCACACCGATGAGGTCGCCACCGGGGGCCAGAAGGCGCACTCGAGCGCCCACGTAAATGGCCTTGTCCATGCTGCCGATTTCGTTAAAAAAGGCGTTGCCCTCCTCATCCACATGCGAAACCATCACCCCAATCTCGTCTATGTGCGCCTCGAGTACGCGGGGTCTCGACTGGGCGGGACCAATTTCGGCGTAGACATTGCCGAAGTCGTCGGTATAAGTGCGGTCCGCAAAAGTCCGGGCTTCCTCGAGAAACACCTGCGCGGCCCGCTCCTCGGAGCCACTGGGCGCAGCGGCCTCGAGCAGGGATTTGAGCAAAATTAGATTCATTTCTACGAGTGTAGCAGTCGGCTTAAGGGTTGGAGAGCCACAGCTACGAAAGACCTTTAGCGACCCAGAACCGTTCGCAGAAAGACCAGATGGACTCGAGCAATTGCTGAGCTTCTTCGGTTTCTTCCTGAAGGCTCGAGATAGGGTAGGCCCGGTATCGGCTGTCAATGCTCAGGCCATAAAGCAGCTCATAGGACTTGAGGATGGGCCGAAACACGGGTTGACTCCTCAACACCCGGAACCGTTCGGTATGGTTTTCTGTAGCTGGAAAGCCAAGCAGCCTAAAGACGACGTTGACCGCGTGTAGGACGGAATAAAAGCAGGTGGTGATTCGCCAATCGTAGCTCTCTCGTTGCAGGCTGTTCAGGTGGGTTCTATTGGCCCGTGCCTGCTCGAGAAAGTCATACGGTGTGGTCATGGGGCCGATGTACGTGGGTTATAACCAGAACGTCGTCCTGCTCGAGTGCTTGCAGGTCGAGGTGGTACTGATAGCGCGAATCGGGGTCCCGGTACAGCTCGAGCGGCACAACTAGGCTCACCTCGAGCACCTGCCCCTCTTCGGTCAAGCTTGTAACGTGGAGCACGCGTCCTTGTGCTTGCCAGGTCTCGAGCTGTCGCACAACCCGTTCACGGACCTGTTGCAAGGCTGTGTGGGTACGGGAAGGTGGTGGATTGCGGTGAATCTGGATAAATTTTTGAGTCACGACCTCTCCTTTTCAATCGGCTTCAATCGGCTGGGCTGATGCGTGTCGGGCAACCCTCGAGCGTCTAACCTATTGTGTAGCCCCCATCGCAGCAACGCAACCCACCGTGACGGCCCTCGCCAAAAACCTTGTACCCTGTCCCCATGACCCGTGAAGAAGCCCTCTCGCTGATGCTCGAGCACACCCCAGACCCCTCCCTCCAGCGCCACATGCTCAACGTGGAAACCGCCGCCCGCTGGTACGCCCGACACTGGGGCGAGGATGAGCTACCCTACGCCCTGGCGGGCCTGCTGCACGACTTCGACTATCAGGCTCACCCCACCTACGATGTCGCCGCCCAAACCGGACACCCTTTTTGGGGCGTGAACTACCTGCGTCAGAACACCGACGTGCCCGAAATCGTGCTCGAGGCCATCCTGGGTCACGCCAGCTACAGCGGGGTGGCTCGAGTGAGCCGACTGGCCAAAACACTGTTCGCGGTGGACGAACTCACCGGACTGGTGCAGGCCGCCGTGCTGGTGCGCCCTGAAAAGGACATTGCAGGTCTGGAACTCTCGAGCCTGAAAAAGAAGTTCAAGAACCGCGCTTTTGCCGCTGGGGTCAACCGCGACGAGGTGATTCAGGGAGCTGAGGAACTGGGTGTGGAACTCGAGACGCACATGGCAAACGTGCTCGAGGCGATGAAGCAAGCGGCACTTTAAGGGGGTGTTAGAGGGCAAATTGAAAGAACCCCTAAAATCAGGGGTCTTGCAGATTTTTCTAAATTTCTTTCAGGGGTTGGACACTTTCGAAGAAAAAACGTGTCAGATACGATTTTGATGTCTGCTGCCGTTCCCCCTCGAGCGAAGTTCTAAGAATTCACCCCGTTCATCACCTTACCCGGCAACACCGAACCCAGCATTCCCAGCAGGCCCTGAATCATCTCTGGCTCGAGCTTGAGACCCTCGAGCGCGCCGCCCACCATCTGGCCAAATCCCATGCCCTTGGAGAACTGTTCGTTCATCTGAGACAGCGTTTCCGGTGAGCCGTAGATGTTCATCTGACCCCTCGCCATAAACTGCGCCACCGAGCGGGCCATCTCCATCTGCACGTCGCGGCTGGCTTCCACCCGCAGTTTGTTCAGTTCATACTCGAGCGCCGCCTGACTGTGGGTTTCACGGTTCTCGAGCGACTGACGCTCTACTTCCACTCGCACCCGCTCCACCTCGACCAGTTCCCTGGCGATGTCCACATCCACCTTTTTGAAGGCGGTTTCGGCTCGAGCGTTCCGTTCACGGGCGTCGGCGTTGGCGTCGGCCTTCAGTCGCACCGATTCGGCCTCGAGCTTGGCGGCCTGCATCGCGCCCTGAGCGTGGCGCACCTGGGCAAAAGCTGCCACCTCGGCCTGGGTCTGCTGGCTCAAGCGGTCCTGCTCGATGCGCTGCTTGGCGGCCACCAGTTGGGTCTGGGCTTCGCGTTCGGCAGCGGCCACGCTCTGCACGGTCAGAATCTGTTGGCTGGCCTGCTCACGCTGTGCGGCGGCCTCGAGTACCCGAGTTTCGGCCTCGGCACCACGCTTCTCGGCTTCACTGAGCGCGATGGCCCGCTCCCTCTGGGCCAACGCAATCACCTTTTCACGCTCCACGTTGGTGCGCTGTTTTTCCTGATCGCTGAGTAAAATCAGGCGGTCTCGCTCGAGGGCGGCAATTTTAACCGCCTGTTCCTGATAAATCTCGGCTTCCTGAATCTGGCGTCCCTGCTCGAGTCGGTAAGTTTCGGCCTCGCGCTCCATCTCCGACTGAACTTTGGCAATCTCTGACTTCTGCGACGCCTCGGCTTCGGCACGCGTGCGCTCGAGGGCTAAAATTTCGCGCCCGGTTTGCACGTTCATGAGCGTGATTTCGCGCAATGCGTCCTGCTCGAGTCGGTTGCGCTCCACTCGCGCCGCCTGGGTGATTTCGGTGATTTTGCGCTTGCCCTGTGCGTCGAAGATATTGCTGTCCGACAGTAAATTCTGGTCGGTCTGGTCCAGCCTTGAGAGGGTCACACTCTCGAGCGTGAGGCCGTTCTGCTCGAGGTCGGCCCGCACCAGTTCCTGCACCGCCCCCGCAAAGGCGTCGCGCTGCGAATGAATCTCCTCGAGCGTCTTGGTCGCCGCCACCGAGCGCAGCGCCGAAACCAGTTTCTCGAACACCAGCTTGCTCACCGCCTGCGGCGTCACCGACTTTTCACCCAGACTTCTCGAGGCCCCCAAAACGCTGTCCTCGTCGGGCTGTACCTTGATGTAGAACTCGGCCTTGACATCTACCCGCAGGTTGTCTTTGGTGATGAGCGCGTCGTGTTCGTGGCGCTCCACCTCGAGCTTCATGGTCTCGAGACTGACCGGAACCAGTTTTTGCACGATGGGAAAGTACAGGCTGCCCCGGTCAATGAGGACCCGCCTGCCGCCCAGCCCGGTGGTTACGAAGGCCAGATTGGCCGACGGCTTGACGAAAAAGGTGCTGACCAGATACATCATGAGGCCGAGGACCAGTAGAAACAGGCTGAGCGAGCCGCTGACCAGGGAGTGCAGCGCGGTCCAGGTAGGGATGAGTTGAGCGCCGAACAAGCTGAGCGCGCCGAGGGCGGCGGAAAAGATGACGAGTAGGAGACCTAGCATGTTGTGTACCTCTTTTGAAGTGGCGATGGGGGAGATGGGGAGATGGGGTGAGGGGGATGGGAAAGAACGCCTCCGGCGGGTTTTTAGTTCTTGGTTCTTGGTCGGTTTGTGGTTGAACTCCGAGAGCAGACCAACCACAAACCAACTACCAAAAACCCGCCGGAGGCGCAAAACTCACCATTAACCTCCGACAAACGGGTGCAACCAGGGTTTGAGCGGGTGGCGTTCGACCCGATAAACGCCCTCGAGCGGGTCAAAATCTATAATCAGCACCTCGAGTTCGGGCGGTAGAGGGGCCTCGTCGCGGTACAAGCGGGCGGACAGGCGGTGCAGGTGTCCAGAGCGGTCTCGAGCGTGAATCACGCCCTGCTCGAGGGTGACGGTGAACACCACCCGCCCGGAGCGCCCCACCAGTTCGCCGCGCCGCAGGTTGGGCGTGAAGCCAACAATCGGCTCGAGGGTGCGAACCACGGTGCTGCCGACCACAGCGCTCAGAAAGGTGGCACCCAGCACGGATATGGGAAGGTAAAGCAGCGGCCAGTGCAGCGCGGGGGAGAGCAGGCTCGAGAGCATCAGGCCAACCATGCCCCAGGTGGTGAGCAGGATGGGAAGTAGGACCGAAAGCGGTACGCCCAGACCTAGCCCAAATAAGTGAGGAAGGCTGGAAAAGTCGAAGAATCCCTGGGCAGATTCGGTAGGGTCTATTCCGCTCGAGTGATGACCCGTGCCGTGACCCGCACTCTCATGACCAGCGCCACTGTGACCAGAGCCACCGTGACTAGAGCCGTGACCTCCGCCATCGTGAGCGCCGCCCCCAAAGGCCAGAACCAGCGCCAGCAGCAGGCCGCTTAATAGCGGTAGGGTGAAGATGAAGCGGTATCCCTCGAGCAGCGCGTCCACAACAATCCTCCCCGGTGTACAGACCAGACATGAGGGCCACAGACCAGCCTCTGACAAGGTAGCCTCTACTGTGGCGACACGATTTTGTAACGATACAGGGAACAGGGCGCTCGAGTTCAGGACTCGAGCGGCTGCCAGGAATTGGGTGGACGGGCAAAATCAACCCGGTTGCGGGTGGCTCGAGCGGACACAATTCCGAAAAACCAAAAAAACATAGAGGAACCCCTTGTGTGGCAGGCTCCTCCAGGCGGTGCTATTCGGCTGTCATGAGCTACACTTTGGACTTCTCAGTTCTTTCTTACCGGACCAATATAGGCTCGAGCGAATTTGTGAAGATGTAATTCAAGTCACCGAATTTACTCTTTTGAAATCTGTTCCTCACAAGGTGACAATTTGGGCTATTCTATCTGGGTGGGAGACAACTCTCCTCGAGCGGGGTTGTTTTTAGAGAACCGTTTATAGGACTCGAATCTCTAGCCGCTCTGTAGTTGCGGACTTGCGTCAGGCTTGACAGAGGGCGCTCGAGGTGCTACGCTCCTTTACGCCTGTTAAAGGGCTAGCAGCCCTGCGGGAGTAGCTCAGCTGGTTAGAGCGCACGCCTGATAAGCGTGAGGTCCCCGGTTCAAGTCCGGGCTTCCGCACCACCGCAAACCCCGTCTGGAACGGGGCTTTTTCATTGTCATGCGTCGCGCCTTGTGGGGCAAAAAGCCTTTGTATACCAAAATGTATACCGCACAGCTCGAGAAGGTCAGTTAAGAGCGGTCTTGTCTCGAGCCGGGTAGCGCTCAGTGAGTGGTCTGGCCATCGCCTGTTTACGGTCCGTCAGGGTGTGGGCGTAGGTCTTGAGTAAAACGGTGGGGTCATGGCCTAGACGGTCCGCTACCTCGTTGACGTTGAACCCCTCAGCGAGAAGCTGTGAGCTGCTCAAGTCCCTCATGCTGTGCAGCTTCATGCCCTCGGGTACACCCGCCTTTTTCTTGAGCCGTTTCCAAATGGTGTCGAAATTGCGAGGGATGTACGCGGTTCCCAGTTCCGTCGTAAAGATGATGTCGCCATATT